>R21__coassemble_137_pt1 | contig 60909 bp, 57 predicted proteins | sample R21__metabat2_low_PE_053 | metagenome-assembled genome bin R21 | reverse complement strand
ACAGGGGAAGGTGGCTTTCTCCCACGCTCTTCGACGCGAAGCTAGTGCTGTGCATGGCTTCCCCTTCCCCGGGAATATACCTCAACAAATTCGAAGTTGTTGGAGCTTGCATGCATGGCGGCATAAGAAAAGACCTGCAGAAACATCTGCAGGTCTTTGAGGTTTAGTTGTTCAGCGCTCAAGCGTGTTTGGCGCTTAGCGGGTTCCGCGCGCAGTGCTTTGAGTGCTCAGCGGCGTTTGCGCCAGTAGCTGCGGGAGCGGTGGCGGCGGCGGGATTCGCGTTTCTTCTGGTAGGAGGACTTCCGTCCGCGGACCAGTTCGGTGTTGATGCCGCGCAGGGAACCGCCGGAGCCGTCGACATCGTGACGGATGCGGATCATGTTGAGATTCGACTCCTTCTGCTGTTTCTGCCGGACGCGCCGCCAGATGAGCAGGGCGATGAGCAGGAGCAGGAGGGCGAGTGCCGCGATGCGGACACTCCAGTAGCCGAAGCCCTTCTTCACGTAGTACCAGATGGTGGCGGGCCAGCTGCGTTTGACCTCTTCGGAAGCGGCGAGGTCGACGGTGGTCAGCGCTTCGCCGGCGTAGAGGACCCGCGCCTTACCGACCTGGTCGCCGGGTTTCAGGGGTGCGAGGAGTTCCTTCGGCAGGGACTCGGGGATGAGTTCGATGGAGATGCCCGAGGAGTCGATGCTCGAGGGGATGAGCGCCTGGACTTCCTGTGCGGGGACCAGGGTCACCTTGTCCTTTTTACCAAGGTCGACATCGACCGTGGCCACCTTGTCCTTCGGAGAGGCGATGGGCGTCAGTTTGATGTTGTCGAACACCCATTTATAGGCACGGATGGTCTCGTTGAACGCGGTGTTGCCACCGGAGTACGTCCGGTTCTTCCAGCCTTCGGCACCCTGGATGATGATTGTCATGTACGTGTACCCGTTCTGGGACGCGTAAGAGGCGAGACAGTAGCCCGCTTCCGCAGTGGTGCCGGTCTTGATGCCCATGCAGGGCGTGTAGCTGTAGAAAGAACCCGGTACCAGCAGCGAGTTCGTGTTGTTGTACTTCGTCGCGTCGCGCTTGTTCGTCGCGTCCATCTCGTAGGTGGGAGTGCCGACGATCTTCGCGAACTCGTCGTTCTGCAGCGCGTGGCGGATGATGATGGCAAGGTCTCTGGCCGTGGTGTAATGACCTTCGGCGTCAAGACCGTGGGGGTTCAGGTAGTGCGTGTCCTTGCAGCCGAGCTTCGCGGCATAGGCGTTCATCTCATCGACGAAGGCGGCGGTGGTGCCACTGAACTCGTGAGCCAGGATGATGGCCGCCTCGTTCGCGCTGTGGACCATCAGGAGGTACAGGAGCTGTTCGACCGTGAGCTGTTCTCCGTCGACCAGGCCGGCCGTGGAGCTGTTGGTGCCCGCGAGTTCATCGAGCTCCTCCTGTGTGACGGTGCAGACCCGCTGCAGGTCGTCCGCCTTTTCGAGGACCACCATGGCCGTCGTGATCTTGGTCAGAGACGCCATCGGCGTCTTCTTATCGGCGTTTTTATTGAAGATGACCGTTCCTTGATCGAGACTCTCCATGTACACGATGTCGGACTCGAATTCGAGTTCCGCATTGTATGCCGCGTGTGCCGGCAGGATGGGTGTGAGAGTCACAAGAAGCGCCAAAAGTAACGGCAGGATAAACAGTTTTTTTAACGCTTTTTCCATAGACAATTCCCTCTGTAATATTGTATTATTACTAAAGCATTATAAGTATAACAGATTATTCACAAAAATAAAGTGAATAAGAACGATATTTGGAGGGAACACCTTTGGTATATGTGACCGGCGATATGCACGGCGATCTCGAGCGGTTCAAGCTGCCCGCCATGAAGAAACTCAAGAAGGGCGATACACTGATCATCTGCGGAGACTTCGGTTTCCTGTGGGACGGCTCGAAGGAAGAGGAAAAGATCCTCGAAAAACTCAGCGAAAAGAAATTCAACATCTGCTTCGTCGACGGTACTCATGAAAACTTCGAGATGCTGAACAGCTACCCCGTCAGCGAATGGAACGGCGGTAAAGTCCACCACATCGTCGGCAGTGTCTACCACCTCATGCGTGGTCAGATCTTCAACATCGACGGCCTGCGCATCTTCACGATGGGCGGCGGCGAGAGCCCCGACGTGGACATCCGCATCGCGAACGACACCTGGTACCCGGAGGAGAGCCCCTCTCAGCAGGAGCTCATCGAAGGTGCCGAGAACATGGCCACCTACAACAACATCGTGGACATCGTCATCACCCATGAACCGTCCGCGAAAGTGAAAGAATTCCTGCAGATGCAGTTCACGGAAAAGTCCCGTGTCACCCTGCTCAACACCTACTTTGAAGAACTGGCCGGCGCCGTCGACTACCGCAAATGGTACTTCGGCAGCCTGCATATGGACAAGCACATCTCCGCCACCCAGGTCGCGGTCTTCAAGAACGTCCTCGAGGCCTGGACCGGCAAGCCCATCTAATGTGAATCGCCAGAAAGAAGGCATTTTTCCTACATGAAGCAAGTCAAAGGAACGCCGGTGAAACCCCATTACGGCGGCGACTTTGCCACCATCAAACCGTTTACGAAGGACCAGACCATCCCCGCCGTCTGCGCTGCAGTCGGCGTGCTGCTGGTCCTCGTGCTCATTCTGCTCTTCGGACAGTCCCGCTCCGTGCAGACCGCCAGGGTGGGCGATGCACCGGCTGCGAACCAGACCGCCGTCGAAACCGCAGATGTCCAGAAGGGCGGCGCTGTCGAAGTCCCCTCGAACAAGAATGACTACAGTGTCGACAGCACGGTCATCATCCAGGGGAACCGCGCCATGGAGATCTTCACGGTCTCCCAGCGGTGGCTGACCCGTTACGGCGAGAACATCAACACGTTCGCCGGCACCGTTCCGAACTCTCACGTCTATGTCCTTCTCGCCCCCACCTCGGTCGAGTTCTACGGACCGGACGACTACAAGACGAAGAACCATCTGTTCGAGACCGCCATCGACTATGCCTACACGCCGATGACCGCGTCGAACATCACCGCGATCGACTGCCGGGACACCATGGCCCGCCACGTCGACGAATACATCTACCTGCGCACGGACCACCACTGGACCGCCACCGGCGCCTACTACGCCTACGTCACCTTCTGCCGCGCCGCGGGCCTCGACTATCCGAAGCTTTCGGAGTATGAGTCCGGCGAGATCGACGGCTTCGTCGGAAGCCTCTACAGCAAGACCCAGGAGGCCGTGCTGAAAAATAACCCCGACACCGTGAAGTACTACCTTCCCCTGACCGCCTCCACCGGACGTGCCTATAACACGACGGAGATGACCGGCGGACGGAACGCGAAGGTCGTCAACCCGACGGTCTCCTCGAAGTACGCCTACCTGTGCTTCATCGAAGGCGACAACCCCATCCTGAAGTACGACACGGAGAACCGTAACGGCAAGTCCATCCTCATGGTCAAGGAGTCCTACGGCAACGCGTTCGCCCCCTTCCTCACCGACAACTATGAGACGGTCTACGTCGTCGACCCCCGGAAGGTGGACATGAACCTCACGTCGTTCGTGCAGCAGCATGGCATCGACGACGTCCTGTTCCTAAACTACGCGTTCGCCCCCTCGAACCCGACCTACCGCAACGCATTCGAAAAGATGCTGGGCGTAAGGTAAGGAAATACTTTCAGAATAATTCAGCATTCCGGTGCTATAATGATTTCTAGTGATTTTGTGTGTTTATAAGGAGGGTTTTCATGAAGAAAACCAAAAAGCTGCTGGCCATCCTTCTGACGCTTGCGCTCGTCCTGAGCTTCACGTCAGTCTTCGCTTTCGCAGCAAAGAAGCCGAAAACGTACTCGAAGTACGACATCAACAAGGACGGCAAGGTCGTCTATACCGTACTGGGTGACTCCATCGCCGCAGGCTATTCCCTGCCCGGCTTCGTGGAAGACACCAAGTGGAAAGCTTCCTGGCCCGTCGTCGACGGTTCCTACCCGCAGTATGTCGGACAGGCCATCGGCGCGGACAAGATCTACCAGGACGCCCACATCGGCCTCCGTTCCCACGACCTCCGGTACCTGCTCTGTGAGGACTACCCCGGCGACATCGCCGTCGGCTGGAGAGTTCCGACCACGGACAACTACCGCACCGTCGACCCGGCCGGCCTCGCGAAAGTCCGCAAGCAGTACTACAACCACATCAAAAAGGCCGACGTCATCACCCTCGGCATCGGCATCAACGACCTGACCATCCCCTCCGGCATCCTCGACAACGTCCAGGGCGAGAACCTGAACCTCGCGCTGGCCTTCTGGGGCGATATGCTGGGCAACGCTTACAAACTGGCGGACAACGCCGTTTACATGGCGCAGGTCTCCTCGCTTCTGATCGGTTTCTACCGTCAGTACGTCTCGAACTTCGACGCGATCGTCACGAAGATCAAAGAGATCAACCCGAACGCGAAGCTCCTCGTCCTCGGCTACTACAACGCCGCGCAGGACGCGTTCATCAAGGGCGCTCTGCCCGTCGACATCGGCGCGCTCGTCACGCCCTTCATCGACCTCTTCAACAGCCACGCCGCCGGCGCTGCCGCGGGCAACGGCTACACCTACGTGAAGATGGAACACATCGACACCCTCTTCTGCGACCGCAACAGCCCCGGGTACCTCAACGACAACCACCCGACGGCTTACGGCCACAGACAGATGGCCGACATCATCGTCGCGGCCCTCAACTCCTGAGGACGTACATCGCCAGCAAAAATACGGACCACCGAAAGGCTCTCCCGAGTCGTTCGGTGGTTTTTCTTTGCGTTCGGAACTTGCTTTTTGCCGGGAACTCTGTTATTACTGTTTTAGAAACTTTTGCGAGACCCGCTTTGGAAAAAGGAGAATCACTATGCGTAAACTGATCATGAAACGGCTGACGGCGCTGCTCGCCGCCCTCATGGCCCTCGTGGTGCTCTGCACGGTCGTGGCCGCCTGCACCCCGTCGGACGCCGCCGGCAGCCTGGCCCTCGCGAAACCCGTTTACCCGGAGACCGTCAAAGCCCCCGGCGACAACGCGACGGACGAGGAGTACAAGGCCTGGGAGGACTACAACGAGAAACGGGTGAAGGCCGGAGAGGGCAACACGAAGGCGATGAAGGCCTTCTACAAAAAGACCCTCGCGCAGGTCCTCGGCGCCAGCAAGGCGGCCGGGAAGGACTCGACCAAAAACGCGCTGTACTCCCCCATCAACGTCTACCTGGCCCTCGCCATGCTGACCGAGACCACGGGCGGAGACAGCCGCCAGCAGCTCCTCGACCTGCTCGGTGAGAAAGACCTGGCTGCGCTGCGCAAACGGGTACAGAAACTCTTCACCGCCAACTACCAGGACGACGGAGAATGCACGAGCCTCCTCGCGAACTCCCTCTGGCTGAACGAGACCCTCCAGTACAACCAGAAGACGCTGGACACCCTCGCGAAGAAACACTATGCCGCGTCCTTCGCGGGCCAGCCCGGCACGGCCAAAATGAACAAGGCGCTCCAGGCCTGGGTCAACGAGAACACCCACGACCTGCTGAAAGACCAGTCCGCGAACCTCGAACTGGACCCGGCGACGGTCCTCGCTCTGGTCTCCACCATCTACTACAAGGCCTCCTGGGCCGACCAGTTCGACAAGAGCGCCACCAAACAGCAGACCTTCCACGTGCCCGGCGGGGACAAGAAAGTCGACATGATGCACCACGTCGAGACCTTCCCCTACTACACCGGCAAGAACTTCGAAGCCGTCGCGCTGCCGCTGCGCAACAGCGGTTCCATGTGGTTCTTCCTGCCGAAGAAGGGCGTGACGCCGGCACAGCTGGCCTCGGACAAGGAAGCGCTGAATCTGCTCACCGCGCCGAACGACTACCAGAACTTCTCCTACCCGCAGGTCACCCTGACCCTGCCGAAGATGGACGCCGTCTCCGATGTGGACCTCATCAAGGACCTCAAGAAACTGGGCGTCACGGACATTTTCGGCGCGAAGGCGAACTTCGCTCCGCTGATGGACGACTACTCAAAGACGGCGGTCTCGCAGATCGAGCACGCCGCCAGAGTCAAGACCGATGAAGACGGCGTCGAAGCCGCGGCCTTCACCGCGATCGTGCTGAGCAAATCGGCCATGCCGACCCAGCGCGTCACCTTCACGGTGGACCGCCCCTTCTACTTCGCCATCACCGGCTTCACCGGCGACCTCCTGTTCACGGGCGTCGTCAACGACCCGGCCGCGACAGTATAAGCGGTACGGTACATCGCCAGACAAAAAAAGAACCGGACGAACTCGAAATGAGCTCGTCCGGTATTTTTATGGGTTATCAGACTTTTTTGACACCGAGGACCGTGTCGTTGCCGTTGATCTTCCATTCCTTGGAGAGGGCAACACCGGCTTCGTCGGCATCCGCGAGTTTCTCGCCGACGTTCAGGGCGTCCGCGAGGACATCCTTCTGAACGGCTTCCGCGTTGTCTTCGATGACCTTCTTGACGGCGTCGGTACCATCGACGTAGAGGGCGATGTGGTCGGTGACCTCGAAGCCCGCGTCTTTCCGCATGGTCTGGACCTTGGAGACGACTTCACGCATGAGGCCTTCGGCTTCCAGTTCGGGGGTCAGGACCGTGTCGAGGGAGACGGTGACACCGCCTTCGGACAGGGTGTAGAGACCTTCCTGCTGGACCGCTTCGATGAGGAGGTCTTCCTCGGCGAGGCGTGCATCGCCCGTGGACAGGGTGATGGTCAGGAACCCGGTGGAGTCGAGTTCGGCCTTGGCGGCGGAACCGTCTTCGATGTTCTGGAGCGCGGTACGGACCTCGCCCAGCTGTTTGCCGAACTTCGGACCGAGGGTGCGCATCTGCGGCTTGAACGCGTAGGTGACCAGAGCGGAGTCGTCATCGACGAACTCGACGGCCTTGACGTTCAGCTCGTCTTCGATGATCTCGACATAGAAGTCGGAGAGGGTCTTGTCGGCCTTCACGAACATCTTCGCGAGGGGCTGGCGGTTCTTGCGGTTGGAACCGTTGCGGCAGGCGCGGCCGAGGGTGACGATGGAGAGGACTTCATCCATGTCCGCCTCGAGTTCGGGGTCGATCCATGCCTCGTTCACTTCGGGGAACGCGCACAGGTGGACCGACTCCGGAGCGTCCTTGTCGATGCTGCAGACGAGGTTGCGGTAGATCTCTTCCGTCATGAAGGGGATCATCGGAGCGGCGGTCTTCGCGGTGGTGACGAGGGCGGTGTACAGCGTCATGTAGGCGTTGATCTTGTCCTGCGTCATCTCCTTGCCCCAGTAACGGGAACGGCCGCGACGGACGTACCAGTTGGAGAGGTCGTCTACGAACTTCTCGATGTAGGCGGCAGCTTCCGGGATGCGGTAGTTATCGAGGTTCTCGTCAACGCCCTTCACCATGGAGTTCAGCTTGGACAGACACCACTTGTCCATGACGGACAGCTTGTCGTAGTCCAGCGTGTACTTCGTGGCGTCGAACTCGTCGATGTTCGCATAGAGGACGAAGAACGCATAGGTGTTCCAGAGGGTACCGAGGATCTTTCTCTGCGCTTCCGTGACGGCGCGACCGGAGAAGCGGTTCGGCAGCCAGGGCGCGGAGTTCGTGTAGAAGTACCAGCGGATGGCGTCGGCACCGTAGGTGTTCAGGGCCTCCATCGGGTCGACGGCGTTGCCCTTGGACTTGGACATCTTCTGGCCGTCCTCATCCTGGACATGGCCGAGGACGATGACGTTCTTGTAAGGCGCCTTGTTGAAGATGAGGGTGCTGATCGCGAGAAGGGAGTAGAACCAGCCACGGGTCTGGTCGACGGCCTCCGAGATGAAGTCCGCCGGGAACTGGGACTCGAAGAGGTCCTGGTTCTCGAAGGGATAGTGGTGCTGGGCGAAGGGCATGGAGCCGGAGTCGAACCAGCAGTCGATGACTTCGGGGACACGCTGCATCTCGCCGCCGCAGTCCGGGCACTTCAGCTTCACGCGGTCCACATAGGGACGGTGCAGTTCGATGTCATCCGGGCACTCGATGGCCTTTTCCTTCAGTTCCGCGATGGAACCGATGCAGTCGCGGCATCCGCAGTCCGGGCATTCCCAGATGTTGAGCGGGGTGCCCCAGTAACGGTTCCTGGACAGGCCCCAGTCCTGGACGTTTTCGAGCCAGTTGCCGAACCGGCCTTCACCGATGGACTGCGGGATCCAGTTGATGGTGTTGTTGTTCCGGACGAGGTCGTCACGGACGTCGGTCATTTTGATGAACCAGGATTCTCTGGCGTAGTAGATGAGCGGCGTGTCGCAGCGCCAGCAGAACGGATAGTTATGCTCGAACTTCGGCGCATCGTAGAGTTTGCCTTCCTTGTCGAGGTCCACGAGGACTTTCGGGTCGGCGTCCTTGACGAACATGCCGGCGTAGGGAGTCTCGGGTTTCAGTTCACCCTTCTCGTCGACCATCTGGATGAAGGGAAGGTCATAGTTGCGGCCGATGCGTCCGTCGTCTTCACCGAAAGCGGGGGCGATGTGGACGATACCGGTACCGTCATCCATGGAGACGTAGGAGTCGCAGGTGACGAAGAAGCCCTTCTTGCGCTGTTTGTCGGCGAGGGCCTGCTCGAAGTCGTAAAGCGGCTCGTACTCTTTGTATTCGAGGTCCTTGCCCACATAGGACTCGAGGACTTCGTAAGCGGGTTTGCCGTCTTCGGCGAGTCTGCCGAGCACGGTGTCCGCGAGGGGCTGGGCGATGTAGTAGGTGTAACCGTCCGCCGCCTTGACCTTGATGTAAGTGTCGGTCGGGCTCACGCAGAGCGCAACGTTGGAGGACAGGGTCCAGGGCGTCGTGGTCCATGCGAGGAAGTAGGCGTCTTCACCCTTGACCTTGAAGCGGACGATGGCGGAACGTTCCTTGACGTCCTTGTAGCCCTGCGCCACTTCGTGGGAGGACAGGGGCGTACCGCAGCGGGGGCAGTACGGGACGACCTTGAAGCCCTTGTAGAGGAGGCCGCGGTCGTAGATCTTCTTGAGCGCCCACCACTCGGACTCGATGAAGTCGTTCTCGTAGGTGACATAGGGGTGCTCCATGTCGGCCCAGAAGCCGACGACTTTGGAGAAGTCTTCCCACATGCCCTTGTACTGCCAGACGGACTCTTTACATTCGGCGATGAACGGCTCAAGGCCATACTCTTCGATCTGCTCCTTGCCGTCGAGGCCGAGCTTCTTCTCGACTTCGATCTCGACCGGAAGACCGTGGGTGTCCCAGCCGGCTTTCCGGGGGACGAAATTGTACTTCATAGTGCGGTACCGCGGGATCATGTCCTTGATGACACGGGTCAGGACGTGACCGATGTGCGGTTTGCCGTTCGCGGTGGGCGGGCCGTCATAGAAGACGTAGGAAGGACGACCGTCCTGCTCCTCGGTCTTCTGGAAGATGTCAGCCTCGTCCCAGAACTTCGCGACTTCGTGTTCACGCTCCACAAAATTGAGGTCCGTGGACACTTTCTCATAGAGAGCCATTGCGTTTTACTCCTTTCGGCGATTTCCTGCTGTTGGCCAGTCAATCAAAAAAGCTCCGTCCTGCGAGAAACAGGACGAAGCTTCTACTTCGTTTGTAACCACCTATTTCGCATCATACCAACATATGAGACCCGGGTAACGGCGGGTGCCGGCGGTGCTTACTTGCGCGATGTACGTCCCGCGTTCAGCATGCAACTCAGGAGTGATATTCGGTCTGCGGCTTCCGCGTGCCGGGCTCTCACCATCCCCGGACTCGCTCCGTGTGCTTCCGCGCTGCAGACTTACTGTCTCCGTCGACGTCTTTCAAAAGGTTTATTTGACTTTATATACGCGAAAAAGTGTACCATCTTTGTTTTGGTCTGTCAACCGTGACCTGTGGTGCTTTTTCAGCTGTTCCCGTTCCCGAGGAGGGCGGCGATCAGCATCTGGACGATGTTCGCCTCCGAGACGCCGTGGTTCAGGGAGGACCAGTCCGCCTGTCCTTCCACGACTTTGTTCGCCCCGGTGATGGAGAAGTCGTTGTCCGCCGCGTAGTTCTTGTCCTTCGTCATGGAGTCGAGGGTCTTCACAAGGAACTCATTGAGGTCCTTCGCGATCTTCGGGACGGTATAGTAAGATACGTGCGCCGCGCCGAACAGGCTGTGGTACAGAAGGTCGACGGCGGGACCCTGGACGAGGTCGGTCTTCGTGAGCTTGTTGACGCCCTGACCGGTCAGGACCGCGAGGTCTCTGCACAGAACGTCGGTGAGCGCCGCGAGGAACTTGCCCTCTTTGACGTATGCCCGCGCCTCCTTGTACCAGGCGGGGTCCTTCCCGTTGTCCGTGCCGCCCTGATGGCTCTGGTTGGCATAGTTGACGAGGTCCATCAGCGTGTATTTCCCGTCTTCCGCCACCGGGATGGAGGTGAGGTCCGGGATGAGTTTGTCGATGACGGTGTCGAGTTCTTCCGGATAGCTCGGAAGAGACCAGTACAGCCGGTCTTTCAGGACCGCCTTGATGACCTCGGCGCTGAGGCCCCGGTTCTTCGCATAGGCCGTCATGTCGTCGATGGCAACGTACTCGCCGGTCTGGGGATCCGTATGGGCGATGGGCAGGTTCTTGATGGTCGCGCCCTTGACGGTCTCCTTCCAGCCGTTATCGGTCTTCGCGGAACCCTCCCGCAGGAACCAGACGGCTCTCATGGGACAGGGATAGGTGATGGAGGACCCGGTCTCGATGTCATAGAGCTGGTTGCCCTTCTCGGTGCGCATGACCGCGACATCCTGAGAATGCTGGTGGCCGGTGAAGACATAGTGCATGCCGGCGTCCGCCAGCTTGGTCGAGACGTTCCGGAAGTCGTCGACGAGGAAGTGGCCGAGGATGGTCGCTTCCTGGGTGAAGTGGGAGATGACACCGTGGTGCATCATGCCGATGACGGTATCGCCTCTCTTGCGGGCGGCTCTCGCCTGCTTCTGGGTCCACTTCAGGAGGTCCTCCGGGATGTTGCCCCGGACTTCGCAGAGCTGTTCGCCGTCGGAGGTGTTGTCCGAGGTATAGCAGTTCGAGTCGATGACGATGATGGTGAAACCCTTCTTCGGACGGGCCACGTAGGAGGTGGCGCCCGCCTGCGCGCCTTCGGGCGGCGTGTAGGTCGCCGTTACGGTCTTGTCGTTCCAGGTGACATTCTTGTAGATCGCCAGAAAGTCCTTCTGGGTGGTGCGTTTCGCCTTGACCGCCTTGCCGCTTTCGGTGTTGAAGTTCTTGGCGGCGGGGTTGTTGATGTCGTGGTTGCCGGGCGTCACGTAGACTTTGAGACCCGGGACGTCCTTTTTCAGCTGCTTCAGCTTCGTGGCGAGGGACTTGTGAGCCGCATACTCGCCGTCCTTCGTGAGGTCGCCGTTCAGGAGCAGGATGTCCGGCTTCGAGAACCTGACCTGCTGCAGCTGGGCGTCCAGGATGGCTTCGGACTCGTTGAACACCTTCTGGTCAAGGTCGACGGCGTGCTGGTAGTCCGCCGTTCCCTTGATCATAGCTTCCGGGATGGTGTGCATGTCGGACATGACCATGACCCGAAGGTCGTTCTCCCGGGAGGTCGAGGTCTCCTCTTCGGCGAAGCTCACGGGCAGCGCCAGGATCAGGGTCAGTGCCATCGTCAGGAGCACTGCCAGCAGTTTCTTCATGTGTTTCATTCAGAGTTCCCCTTTCTGATGTATTGTGTTTGTACCCATTCATTATAGACTAAGTCACAGACTTCCGTACAGAGATAAATCGACTCTTTTGTCGACAAAAACCCCCGAGCGGACGCTCGGGGGTTTGGTGTTACACAGATGTCGTCAGACCGCTTCGATCTCCTTGACGTTGATCTCCTGACCGCGGAGCAGGTAGGTCTTGCCGGACTCACAGTAGGGGCACTGGCGTCCGTACTTCACGGTGGCATAGGTCTTCGCGCAGTTCTCACAATAGGTGATGGCCGGCGTGTTGATGACATTGAGTTTGGCCTCGGTCATGCACTCATGTTTTTTGACAGCCCAGTTCCAGACGTCATCGAGGTAGCTCGGAACGACGCCGGAGACTTCTCCCAATTCCAGCGTGACAGAAGACACGGTGGTCAGCTCATTCTTTTCGACGACCTCTTCGACGTCGTCGATGATGTAAAACACGATTCCCAGTTCATGCATGACTCAAATGGACCTTTCTTACAGTTCTTCGCCTGCCGCGTAAGCAGCGAGGATCTTGGTAGCCGGCTTGTCGAGGACAGCGACGTTGGCGACGACGCCTTCCTTCGTGAACTCGCGCTGGCCAACACCGTAACCGGTGAGCTTGCGGACAGCCTTTTCGATCTTGACGCCTGCTTCGAGGTCGGCAAGGATGGCTTTCAGCTCGTCTTCGTATTTTTCCATGGTCATCTCAGCGTCGACGCCGGGAATGACATAGGCTTTGCGATCATAGTTGGTGACTTTGTCAAAAGTTTTCTCTTCGTTGAACAGAGTGTTCTCGCCGGAACGAAGGATGGCGATCTTGCCGTCTTCAATAACGATGTCGCCCCAGAACGGGATCCAGCCGCTTCCGTCGACGATGATAACGTTTTTCAGCATGTTGGTCATAATGATACCCTCCCAAAAGTACTCACACAGCGCGGGATTACGCAATGCGCTTTTTTACTTGTATATTATAACATGAGATTTTGTGCGAACAAGGGAAAGTCTGACTTTTTTTGGACGGGGGGTGTCAAAATCGACGTAAACTTTCCGTGCAGGTTGCACAACTTTACTTTTTCTTTGAAAATTCTAAACTTTAGATGCGAATCTGCTATGATAGAGTAGAGTCAGGTCAGAAACGATCTCGAACACATCACGACACGGAGGCCCTTATGTACACTGTTTTGGTTTGCGACGACGACAGAGCCATTCTGGAATCTATCCGCATCTACCTCACCCAGGAAGGGTACGAGGTCCTGACGGCGATGGACGGCATCGAGGCACTGGAGCTCCTGAAGGACCACGAGGTCCACTGCATGGTGCTCGACATCATGATGCCCCGCATGGACGGCCTCACCGCCATGCTGAAGATCCGGGAGACCAACAATGTCCCCGTCATCCTGCTCTCGGCGAAGTCCGAGGACACCGACAAAATCACGGGACTCAGCTTCGGGGCGGACGACTACGTCACGAAGCCGTTCAATCCCCTTGAGCTGGTGGCCCGGGTCAAATCCCAGGTGCGGCGCTATGCCAAACTCGGCAGCATGGAAGTCAGCGAGCATGTGCTGGTGACCGGAGGCCTTGAACTGGACACCGACAAAAAGCAGGTGACCGTCGACGGCGAAGAAGTCCGGCTCACTGCCCTCGAGTACCAGATCCTCGAATACCTCATGCGGAACATGGGACACGTGCTGTCCTCCGCGCAGATCTACGAGGCGGTCTGGAACGAACCGGCCCTGTCGACCGAAAAGACCGTGACGGTACACATCCGCAACATCCGTGAAAAGATCGAGATCGACCCGAAAAATCCAAACTATTTAAAGGTGGTGTGGGGACTTGGCTACAAAGTCGACAAGATTTAAGTACTCCAACCTTTCCAAGGCACTCTGCCTTCTTCTTGCAACCCTCCTCTTCTCTCTCGGCACCTGGTGTGCCGTGGAACTGGGCGTCGGTTGCATGACGTTCGGCCCGCAACAGTACTTTGCAAACGACGCGGTGGAAGGTCGTCAGAGTTTCACCTCGACGGAAGTTTTCGAGCAGGTCCTGGAGGACGATATCGGAAGCCTTCAGTATCTCGCCTCCGCGGACCGGGCCATTTATGAGAAAGCTTACGCAAAGGCACAGAAAGAAACGGTCGAAGCCATCGTCGACCAGTACATGGCCCGGCAGAAATACCTGAAACAGCAGAATATGGACCCGACGGAAGAACCGTTCTACCGTAACCCGACGGTCTATCTGAAGACCGAAGACATCGAAGACGACACCCTGTCGGTCAACTTCGAATATGACACCATGGCGCTGTCCGAGGACGACATCCGCAAGGAGCTGAACCGGCAGTATGACACCTGGGAAGAAGAACAGCTTTCCAGCCTCGAGAGCGACCGGAAGTCCCACGTCCTCTGGCTCGGGAACGATCCCAGCCTCCACTATTATGTCCGCTGTACGGACGGATCCGTCTATACGAACCTCTCCAAGAAACCGACGCTGTCGGACGTGAAGCAGCACAACGTGTATGCCGCGAAGAACGCGAAGGTCAACGTGACCGGAGGCATCGGATATCTGGAGGACCGGACCGAAGGCGGGACACCGACACTGTTCGAAGACACCGATGAGGATGCGCTCATCTACTTCTGGCTCGATGACGCGGTCGTCGATCCCGAAGCGGCCCTCGATTCGACCCGCATGCCGCTCTTCCGCGCTGTGACCGAGGGCGAGGATGAGTACATCGCCGCAAGGCAGCTGTACGACACCATGAAAGACCGGCCCGCGGGCTGGATCCTGACCATCATGATCGTCTCGTACCTGGCGGGCCTCGCACTCCTCGTCTGGTTCCTGCACCTCGCGGGACACCGCAACGACGACCCCGTCGCGCCAGACGGTTCCCCGGAACCGGTTCGCTATGCCAAAGACGGCTCCCGTCTGGTGACGGCCGCCATCGATAAACTCCCCGGCGATGTACACTTCGTGCTCTTCGCCATCCTGTTCGGCCTCTGCCTCGGCCTGCCGCTCGCGGGCATGACGGAAGCCTCCGGCAACATCAGCTTCTGGCCGTGGATGCCTCTGGGTGGCGCTCTGACGACCGCACTCTGCTTCCTGCTCCTCGCGGAGTGGCTCGCCTCGGTCTGCCGGACTGTGAAGTCCGGACGGGGCTACTGGAAGCACACGCTCGTCGGCCGGCTTTGCAGCTGGCTCGGGCGCAACGGGAAGTACATCGCCAAGCACTGGAAAGAGGCTGTGGCCAACGCGAAGTACGCACCGAAACAACTGCCGAAACGCGCGGTGTTCTGGGTCATCGGGTACCTGCTCGTCAACACCCTGCTCATCAACCTGATGGTACACATGAGGGGCCCGGTCGGAACGGCCCTCCTGTTCCTCGTCCTGCTCGTCGCCTTCAACCTCTATGTCCTGGCCCGCGTGGTCAAGTACCTGAGGGGGCTCGATGAGATCATCGCCGCCTCCGGCACCGACACCGATGTCACGGTCGACGGGAGCGGCCTGCCCGCCTCCCTCCGGACCCTCGCCGGGAACCTCACCGTCACCCGGGAGACCATGGACAAAGCCGTCGAAAAGGCCGTTCAGGAAGAGCGGACCCGGACGGAGCTCATCACGAACGTGACCCACGACCTGAAGACGCCGCTGACGTCGCTCATCAACTACTCCGGTCTTCTGGACCGCAAGGCGGAAGCCGGCGAACTCGGAGACGAGGAGTCCGTACAGTATATCGGCGTCATCCACGACCAGTCCGAGAAGCTGAAACACCTTATCGAAGACCTGCTGGAGGCCTCCAAGGCGTCCGCCGGCAATGTTCAGCTCCACCCCATGCCGCTGAACCTCACGGAACTCGTCAACCAGGCCATCGCCGAATTCGCGCCGGAGATGGAAAAGAACGGCAACGAGATCCTGTTCACCGACGCCGACGGGCAGCCCTTTACTCAGGAGCATTTCGTCTACGCCGACGGCCAGCAGACCTACCGGGTCCTCTCGAACCTGCTGTCCAACGCGCAGAAGTATTCCGCGCCCGGCACCCGCATCTACGCGTCCGTGTCGGACGGCCCGGCGACCACCCTCTTCGAGCTGAAGAACACCTCCGCGGAACCGCTGAACATCTCCGCCGAAGAGCTGATGCAGCGCTTCGTCCGGGGCGACCGCTCCCGCGGCGAGACCGAAGGCCACGGCCTCGGGCTCTCCATCGCCCGGGACCTCGCCTCCCTGATGGGCGGCTCCCTCCGGCTCGACATCGACGGCGACCTCTTCAAAGCCACCGTCACCCTGCCGAAGGAAAAGTTCAACTAACCACTACGCTTAACACCCTGCTCTTTATATGCATATTTCACGAAAAGACCCTGCAGCAGAAACTGCAGGGTCTTTTCGGCAAACGGAAACATGCTGAGCATACAACAGCCGGCATCAACAGACGCCAACAAGCATTAACAGACGCCCACCAGCATTGGTTTTTCAAAAAGGGACTACAGAAGCCGATATACGCGCTGCTGTAGTCCTTTTTTCCTCTTTGGATGAGTTTGAACAGAGTACATTTTTCAAAGAAGGGACTACAGAAATGTTTTTTTGAGCTGTTTAGTCCTTTTTTCTCGTTGGAAGAAGGAACTCTCTTCCAAAAAGGGACTACAGAAGCCAAAACAAGCGCTCTGTAGTCCCTTTTTGCCAAATCGAGACATTGCGACAGCTGTTTTTCTCGCGAAAAAGGACTACAGGAAGCAGTTTGGCGCTGCTGTAGTCCCTTTTTCCAAATTCTTAGTTTTTGAAGGGTGCGTTACTCTTCTCATGCTCTGCTCCCGGGGAAGGGGCAGCCGAAGAGTGTGAGAGAAAGCCACCTTCCCCTGTCCCCGGACCCCTACCCTTTCCAGCTTTCTCGCCGAGTTCACGCTAAATGTTGAAACATCGGTTTTAGCGTTAGTTTTATTCGCGGCGGTCTATTCGATGTTAACGCTAAATATAACGCAATACGCATTTAGTGTGAGAGATTTCTCGGTTTTTATCTTTTGCTTCTTTGATGCTTGATGATATTCGGTCTGATTCTAACGCTAAAATTCGAGTAACGATATTTTAGCGTGAGAACCTTAACGTTCAAACGAAACCGAGGCAAGAAACTCCACGTCACGAAGCGAATACGACATCTCTGACGTGGAGTTTCTGTAGCTTTCCTGAACTGTGTGTTCTTTCAGTCCACGTCACACCGCCTAAACGAGTCCTCTGACGTGGACAATTTCCCTGACTTCCGGCGTGAAGAAGGAGAAGAGACCAAAAATGTCCACGTCAGATTGCGACATAAGGAGTCCCGACGTGGATTTTTCTCGAACAAGACAAAAGAGAAGCGCTGATTCTCCACGTCAAATTCTCCAAAAGAGCATCCTGACGTGGATTTTTCTGAAACGAAGCTCCTGCCGCTCCACGTCAAAGCGCAAGAATAAGCCATCTGACGTGGAATCCAGCTCAGTCTCTCCTCATGTCCATAGTATCTTGCAGGCCAAAGGGCCGCAGCGCCCCTTTGGTCTGTTGTCTGCCCCGTGCCGCAGGGCGGAGGTGCTGTCATAGGGCTTTGCCGCACGGTATGCGGCGCACGGGTGCGCCCTTGACAGCACCGAAGCACTGTGGCATCCGAGCCCGGAACAAAGTGGAGGGCGTCAATACGCACGGCAGCTAACAGGGGCGGTTTACGGTGTACTAGCTGCGCGTCGCCGTCCGCCCCGCTGCCTGGCGGATGTTTCCGAAAAGGAGGCGAAGCCTCCGAAAGCTTCACCAATGGTGATGGGATTGAGGGGTATATCGCCAACGAAATACAAACAAAAAGCCCGAGAGCTTCCAAAGAAGTTCTCGGGCATGTTTTGTTGTCAGGTTGCAGCCGTTAAGCTGCGCTCGACGCGGTGTCGCAGAAGTTACGCGTTGTACTTCTTGTTGGACTGCTTGATGGCAGCCTGAGCAGCAGCAAGGCGTGCGATCGGGACACGGAACGGGGAGCAGGAGACATAGTCAAGGCCGAGGCTGTTGCAGAACTCGACGGAAGTCGGGTCGCCGCCGTGCTCGCCGCAGATACCTGCATGCAGGTCCTTGTTGGCGGACTTGCCAAGGTCGAGGGCCATCTTCATGAGTTTGCCAACACCGTTCTGGTCAAGCTTGGCGAACGGATCGTTCTCCATGATCTTGGCGTCGTAGTAGTCCGGGAAGAACTTCGCGGCGTCGTCACGGGAGAAGCCGTAGGTCATCTGGGTAAGGTCGTTGGTACCGAAGCAGAAGAAGTCAGCGTTGGCTGCGATCTCATCGGCGATGAGGCAGGCACGCGGGATCTCCATCATGGTACCGACCTGGTAGCTCATGTTGACGCCGGCAGCTGCGATCTCTTCGTTCGCAGTGTCGATGACGATCTGCTTGACGTACTGGAGCTCTTTGGTCTCGCCGACCAGCGGGATCATGATCTCGGGCATGGTCTTCCAACCCGGGTGGCTCTTGTTGACGGCAATAGCAGCGCGGATGACGGCACGGGTCTGCATGACAGCGATCTCCGGATAGGAGACAGCCAGACGGCAGCCACGGTGACCCATCATCGGGTTGAACTCGTGGAGACCCTGGATGAGAGCCTTGATCTCTTCAACGGTCTTGCCCTTGGCGTCAGCGAGTTTCTTGATGTCAGCTTCTTCGGTCGGAACGAACTCGTGGAGAGGCGGATCGAGGAAGCGGATGGTGACAGGCATACCTTCGAGGGCTTCGTAGAGCTGCTCGAAGTCTTTCTGCTGCATGGGAAGGATCTTCTCAAGAGCTTCTTCTCTCTCTTCCTTGGTGGAGGAGCAGATCATCTCGCGGAAGGAATCGATACGGCCTTCGGAGAAGAACATGTGCTCGGTACGGCAGAGGCCGATGCCTTCTGCGCCAAGCTCACGGGCCTTGCGGGCATCTTCCGGAGTATCGGCATTGGTACGGACCTTCATGGTTCTGAAGTCATCCGCCCAGCGCATGAGGGTCTTGAAGTCCTCGTCTTCGATGGAACCGTCGAGAACGGGAAGGAGACCGTCGTAGATGTCACCGGTGGAACCGTCGAAGGAGATGCAGTCGCCTTCTTTGTAGGTCTTGCCACCGAGCTGGAAGGTCTTGTTTTCCTCATCCATGATGAGTTCGGAGCAGCCGGCGACACAGCAGGAACCCATACCACGGGCAACAACAGCTGCGTGGGAGGTCATACCGCCGCGGGCAGTCAGGATACCCTGAGCAGCCTTCATGCCTTCGATGTCCTCGGGAGAGGTCTCGAGACGGACGAGAACGACTTTCTCGCCGCGGGCAGCCCATTCGACAGCGTCCTCAGCGGAGAAGACGATCTTACCGGCAGCAGCGCCGGGGGCAGCCGGGAGGCCTTTACCGATCTGGGTAGCACCCTTGACAGCAGCCTTGTCGAAGGAGCCGTGAAGCAGGGTGTCGAGGTTTCTCGGGTCGACAGCAAGGATGGCTCTCTCCTTGGAGATCTTACCTTCCTTGACGAGGTCGTGAGCGATCTTCAGAGCGGCCTTCGCGGTACGCTTACCGTTACGGGTCTGGAGCATGTAGAGCTTACCGTCTTCGATGGTGAACTCCATGTCCTGCATGTCTCTGTAGTGGTTCTCAAGCTTGTGAGCGATGCCGAGGAGCTGATCGTAGATCTCCGGCATGGTCTCTTTGATGGCGTCGATGTGCATCGGAGTACGGACACCGGCAACGACGTCTTCGCCCTGAGCGTTCATAAGAACTTCAGCGAAGAACTGGTTCTCACCGGTCGCCGGGTCACGGGTGAAAGCAACACCGGAACCGGAGGTGTCACCCATGTTACCGAAGGCCATCATCTGGACGTTAACGGCAGTACCCCAGGAATACGGGATGTCGTTGTCACGTCTGTAAACGTTCGCACGGGGGTTGTCCCAGGAACGGAAAACAGCTTTGACAGCTTCGAAGAGCTGAACTTTCGGGTCGGACGGGAATTCTTCGCCGATCTTGTTCTTGTACTCTTCCTTGAACTGGAAGGCGAGTTCCTTCAGGTCATCAGCGTCGAGGTCGACGTCCTGAGTAACGCCCTTCTTCTCTTTCATCTCGTCGATGAGCTGTTCGAAGTATTTCTTACCGACTTCCATAACGACGTCGGAGAACATCTGGATGAAACGTCTGTAGCAGTCCCAGGCCCAACGCGGGTTGCCGGACTTCTTGGCGAGAGTCTCAACGACTTCTTCGTTCAGACCGAGGTTCAGGATGGTGTCCATCATGCCGGGCATGGAAGCACGGGCACCGGAACGAACGGAAACGAGAAGCGGGTTCTCTTTGTCACCGAACTTCTTGCCGGCGATCTTTTCCAGTTCGACAACAGCGTCCAGGATCTGAGCCTGGATGTCACCGTTGATCTGACGGCCATCTTCGTAGTACTGCGTGCAGGCTTCCGTGGAAACGGTGAAACCCTGAGGAACAGGAAGACCAAGGTTGGTCATTTCTGCAAGGTTCGCACCCTTACCGCCGAGGATCTCACGCATGTTCGCATTACCTTCGCTGAAAAGGTAGACATATTTCTTTGCCATAATGCTTTTCCCTCCGCAAAAAATTGGTATGTATATTTGGATACAGCGTGGATTATAGCACAGGAAAAACCCCATAATAAAGGAAAAAAACGTGTCGTTTTCAATTTCGTACAACTTAAACAAAAACCCTGTGGGAACGCCACAGGGTTTGTATTTTATTTAACATTTAAACATGAAAAATTTGTTTCACGCACTCAGACCGTCAATCGCCCGAAAATGCGCGTGTACTCCCGCATGAGAACCGCGAGCTCCTCATTTGCAGAACCGGGCTCCATGCGCCAGGTCCAGTTGCCGAGCGCGACGCCGGGGACGTTCATGCGGCAGGTGCTGTCAAGGCCCTGCCAGTCCTGCATCTGGGCGATGAACAGGTTCGCGGGAGAACCCATGCCTCCGCGGATGAACGCGAGGTGCGCGCCCTCTTCTTCGGAGATGCCGAGGTACTCTTTCGCGACGAGCTTGTCCTCCTCCGGGACCTCTTCGTCGTGGAACCAGCCGACGACCGTGTCGTTGTCGTGGGTGCCGGTGTAGACGATGGAGTTCGGTTTGCAGCGGTGGGGCAGGTACTTCGAGTCGGCGTTCTTCGTGAAGGCGAACTCGAGGATGTTCATGCCGGGGAACCCGGAGTCCTCCAGGAGCTGGTCGACGTCCGGGGTCAGGATGCCGAGGTCTTCGGCGATGAACTCCGTGCCGTAGAACCAGTCGCGCAGCACTCGGAGCAGGCTCATGCCGGGGCCGTTGTGCCACTCGCCCTCTTTCGCGGTCTCCGCGTCGTAGGGACAGGACCAGTAGGACGCGAACGCGCGGAAGTGGTCGAGACGGAGGACGTCATACATCTTGACGGCGCCTTCGATGCGGCGGATCCACCAGCCGAAGCCGTCCTGGCGCATGGTGTCCCAGTCGTAGAGCGGGTTGCCCCAGAGCTGGCCGTCCTTCGAGAAGTAGTCGGGCGGGACGCCGGCGACCTTCTTCGGGATGTTCTCCTCATCGAGCTGGAAGAACTGGGGCTCGCGCCAGATGTCGGCGGAGTCCGCCGCGACGTAGATCGGTAAATCGCCAATGATCTTGATGCCGAGGCGTTTCACGTACTCGCGCAGCTCGTTCCACTGCTTGAAGAACAGGAACTGCACGTACGTGTAGTAGTTCACCCGGTCCTCGAGGAGGGTGCGGTACTTCTGGATGGCCTCCGGTTTGCGCAGGCGGATGTCCCGGTCCTCCCAGTCGATCCAGCTGACGCCTTCGTAGTACTCACGCAGGGCCATGAACAGGGCATAGTCCGGCAGCCAGACGTTGTCGCCGACGAAGCGGTCGACGGCGGCGCGGTCCCGCTCGAACCCGTTTTCAAAGGCCTTCTGCAGGACGGTCTCCCGGTTCTCCTTCATGGCGACATAGTCGACATGGGCGGGGTCGTCGCCCCAGTCGAAGGACTCGACGAATTTCCTGGTGAGGAGCCCGTCTTCGATGAGGAGCTCGAGGTCGATGAGGTAGGGGTTGCCGGCGAAGGTCGAGAAACTCGAGTAGGGGCTGTCGCCGAGGCCGGTCGGGCCCAGGGGCAGCACCTGCCAGTACTTCTGGCCGGCTTCTTTCAAAAAGTCCGCAAAAGCGAACGCCTCTTTACCAAGGGTCCCGATGCCGTACTTCGAGGGCAGGGACGTGATGGCAAGCAGGACACCGCTGCTACGTTCCATGGTACATTCTCCTTTTGCTGTCTTCCTGGCGATGTACGTCGAAACAGCACAAAAATCCCCTCTATTATACATGAATAAAGGGGATTTCCATAGCGAAAATTATTCTTTACATTCTATCGCATCACATCGCCTGGATGCTGAGGGCGATAAACAGCTGCCCGAGGTAATAAAGCGTCAGGTTCGCGGGGCGCATCCACGCCTTGCCGTCCTTCGTGAACGTGTTGAAGATGAGGATGACGTCGGAGGCCGTGAACAGGACCGCGCCGATCATGTAGAGAAGCGCGCCCGGGGTGCGGCGGGTAACATAGACGCCGACCGAGACCGCGGTCATGAGGACGACGGCACCGATATAGACGACACCGAAGACTTTGAAGGCCTTCTCCGCTTCGACGGAGGTGAGGATCCAGTAGAGCAGGACCGCGGCGACGAGGACACCGCTGATGAGCCAGACCCACAGTTTCGCGGCGAGGGGCACGAGGGCCACGAGGTACAGGATGTGGCCGATGAGGAACGCGAGGATGCCGCCGAGGAAGATCTTCTGCCCGGCTTTCTCGAGGACGAACCGGAGGTTGAGGCATACATCGCCAATGAGACCGAACACAAGGCCGGCAACGACGACCTTTGCGAAGGTCGGGAGGGTGGCGATGGACATACCGAGGAAGCCCAGTGCGACGAAGAACAGGGACGCGGTCCCCTTCAGCGCCACGGCGGGCACGTACTTTTTCTGCCGCTCGACATAGATGAACAGGAACTGCACGAGCAGGCCGATGTAGGCAAGATACATATAGGACATGGTGCTTCTCCTTTCTGACTCTCAGATTTCTCTTTTATTCTTCTTCGAGGAACGGGAGGGTGTGTGCCAGGGCCCGCTCCCCTTCATCGTAGAGGAAGATGTGGCCGGAGCCCTCGAAGATGACGAACTCGGCGTCCTTCAGTACTTTGGCCATGCGGTCGATCTGGTAGATGGGCATGGTCTTGTCTTCCGTGCCCCAGATGACCAGGGTCGGGATGTGCTGCTTAGCCATCTTCTTATAGTATCTGGTCGCTTCTTTCGTGTTGAGGATCGTGTTGACGAGGCTCGCGTGGGTGCCGGCGAGGTAGCCCTTGTACTGCATGGTGTACGCGAGGTCCCGGACGAACTGGTCCTTGACCGCCTCGTCCTGGTGGAGCAGTTCCTCCGTGGCGCGGGACAGGGTCGACTTCGGCATGACGAGGTTGAAGATGCGCCTGCCGAGGACCGGAACCGCCGCCAGTTTCATGTAGATGGGCGGTTTGAAGTTGTCCATGCCCGCCGGGGCGTAGAGGACGATCTTCTGAGCGTGTCCGGGGTACATCGCGCAGAAGGCTGCCAGGATGGAGCCGCCCATGGACGTGCCGAAGAGGATGCACTTGCCGTCCGGCACGAGCCAGTCGATGAGCTCCTTCAGCTGCATAGCGAAGTCCTTCGGGGCATACTTCGACTTCACCCGTTCGGACAGGCCGCGGCCGAGGAGGTCATAGCGAATGACCGTATAGCCTTCTTTGACGAGGCCCTCGAAGATGTGGTCGTAGAGAAAGTACGGCGTGCTGTACCCGTGGACGAGGACGACCGGCCACTTGGCGTTCGGGTCCTCCGGGTGCTCCGACTTCAGCGGCGCGGTGCCCTGCTTCATTTCGTAATGCGTGAACCCGCAGCCGAGGTCCAGGAACTCACCGGGCGCCTTCGCGCGCTCCTTCTTCGTGAGCTTCTTCGTCTCGACCTGTTTGACGAGCTTCTTGAATTCTTTTTTCTGCATGTGCCGGTCCCCTTTCAGTCTTAGTATAACACAGGGATTGAATTGCATTCGTAAATCTTATAAATACAAAAGCCCTCTGTAATGAGCAGAGGGTCGCAGGGTGAACTGCTATTAATAGCTTCCTGTTTCACAGACGTTTGCAAGAGCAACCAATTTGGCTGTCCTCGTCTTACATCGTCTCCCTACCGTTTCGGCAGCTAGTTTCCTAGATCAGGCTTAAATTCGGGCAGTCCCTGCCCTATATATCAAACCCCGAGAGGTTTAACACATAAACATTTGTTCTTGTATTTTCATTATAGCACTTTATATCGTATATTGCAACCTTTGTTGACACTCAAAAACCCCTTTGTTATAATGATTTGGCCGTCGGGGCGTGGCGCAGTTTGGCTAGCGCGCCTGCTTTGGGAGCAGGAGGCCCCGGGTTCAAATCCCGGCGCCCCGACCATCAAAAAAAGAGCACCACCTGGTGCTCTTTTTCTTTTTCTCAGTGGATGTAGCGGGCATTGTACTCCGCGTTGATCTCGCGGATCTCCCGCTTGCCGTCGATGTAGTCCTGGTACATCTTGAAGGGGTCTCCGCCGCCGAGCCAGCAGGCCGTGCAGTTCTCACACCCTCCGCCGCAGCTGAGCGCGTTTTTGATGATCTGTTCCCGCTCCTCGCGGGTCGTGTCTTTGATGAGGATCTTCATGGGGTGGCCTCCTCAGGACTCTTTCAGAAATACATACTCTTTTTCAGACGACCGCTCCGGGCAGAACCGGAAGTTCAGGCCGTCATACTGCTTGATGCCCTCGGGCTCTGTAATGTCCCGCTCCGCGAGGAATCGGACCATATCGCCCCGGGCCATCTTGGCGAGCGTGCCCTTCGTGATGACCTTCTCCTTCCCCGTCTTCGGGTCCTCTTTGAGTTCGCCGAACACGACGGTCAGGCAGAAGTCCTCCGGGCCCAGGTACTTCTCGACACACTGGGAATACTCTTTCGACGCGAGGTTCAGGACGAACCGGTCTTCGTTGCCGGTCTGGACTTCGCGGTACAGTACATCGCCCCAGTAGTCATAGAGGGTGGCTTCCGGGAAGCCGAACTTCCCGACCTTCGCCTGCATCTCGAGGCGGTAGGGCGTGACGCCGTCGAAGGGCTTCAGAACACCGTAGAACCCGGAGAGGATGCGCAGGTGTGCCTGGATGAAGTCGAGGGCCGGCGCGGTGAACACATCCGGCGCCATGTACTGGTACTGGATGCCCTCATAGGACAGAATGGCCGGGGTGAGCCGGGGCAGTTCGTCGAGCGCGCCCATGACGGCATACCGGTCGTAGTTGAGCTGCGCCAGTTTGTCGTTGCAGGACCAGAGCGCTTTTGCGTCCTCGTAGGAGAGGCCCTTCAGCCAGTCCCGCAGGGGATTCGTTTTGTCGAGGAAGACGGGCAGTCCCAGAGCCGGGAAGTCGTCCCGCTCCTCGTTCATTTTCTTCGCGGGGGAAATGATGATGCGCATGGTATTCCTTCCGTGCGTTTATTCCGCGCCGTCCAGTTCGTTCAGCATCTGGACCGGGTTGTCCTTGGCCTTGACCTTTTCGAAGGCCTTCACGATGACCCCGTCCTCGTCGATGAGGTACGTGGTGCGCACGACGCCGAACGTCTTCTTGCCGTACATGTTCTTCTCGTGCCAGACGTCGTAAGCCTTGATGGCCTCGAGTTCCGGGTCCGCGAGGAGCGTGAAGGGAAGCTCGTACTTCTCCTTGAACTTTTTATGGGACGCGACGGAGTCCTTGCTGACGCCGACGATGACGGCGCCCTTTTCCCGGAAGGCGGGCATCAGATCGCCGAACGCACAGGCCTGTGCCGTGCAGCCCGACGTGTTGTCCCTCGGGTAGAAGTACAGGATGACCTTCTGCCCCTTGTACTCGTCGAGGGTATGGACCGTTCCGTTCTCATCCGGCAGTTCGAATGCCGGGGCTTTCGTTCCAACTTCTAACATGGATGACTCTCCTTTGTCTCGCTTGTTTTGCGTCACTCTTCTCCAGTATAACGCTTTTTGTGCTTCGGCCGCCGGGTCTCCCCCTGGCGGTTCTGCTCTTTCTTGCGGTCCTTGTAGATGGCCGGCCGACGACCGACCCAGGTGTCACCGCGTTCTTTGGCGACACTTGTGCGCTGTTTCTTTTTGGATTTCGACATATTGTCACCTCTCATTATAGCATAACGCTTACGCTCTATAGGCCAATTATATCATTCCGGTTCTCCCCAGAATTCATCGGGAAGGTCCACCTTTTCCACTGCAGGGGCCGTCGAAAAAGACCGCGGGACCCCGCCCTGTTCTTTCGAAAGGACTCTGCGAACCACAGCTTCCACATAACGGATATCCAGCGGCGCGCCTCCTGTCTCATAAGAATAATACATCCCCTGGCCTTCATGGAGCCCGTTTTGCTCGTAGACCATCATTTTATGGAATGCCACTCTGGCATAATCCGGCACATCCAGCATTCCCAGATGTTCCAGGAAAAACTCTTTCCGATGCCTTACATCAAGGATCATAAAATCCGGGCGCCAGATTTCCGTCTTCCCATCCACTTTGATTTTGATGGGGTATTCATACCGGTACGGGATCCCCAGGCGATAAAGCAGGTTGGCGATCAACTGCTCTGACTTGGATCTGACACGTTCGCCGCGGTCGGTCCAGTATTCCGGTTCGTTTTTTCGGAACCAGCCGGGCTCATAGTCCACGGCCTCCCATGCTTTCCTGTACTCCTCATCCGTTGGCAACAGCGGGCACACCAGGCTTTGCCGGGAGGGGGAAAGCAAACCGTAAACCTCCTCCAACGTCTGGTCCGGAAAGAAACTTGCCAGCATCGTCCATGCTTTTAGTTCCTGCTCCGCCGCTCGCAGAACTTTTTTGTCATAGCTTTTCTGCGCCAGCTTTTTCACGAGGTCCAGCTGCCTGCTGTCGAGGTATTTTCCCGGCCCGCGGTTCTTCGACTCCACATGATAATATTGCGGCTTCCCGTCACGCTCCGCTATTCGCAGATAGCCCGCCGGCGCTTTTGCCAGCCGCTTTTTCTGCTTTTTGATCGTGTCCTGCAAAAACACCAGTCTTTCATTGTTGATCCGAATCATTTTTCCATCTCTTTTCTACATGTCATTCGTAAATCCGTTCGTTTGCGTTCTCGAACCTACGTTTTTTCCTGAGACAACTTTTCGTAGGTCGCTTTTTGGCGATTTACCTCACAATCTCGGCTCCACGACCTACGCAAATCCGCCTGGCCCGAATTGCGTAGGTCGCTGGCCGCCAATTATTCGGCAAAACCCGCTCCGCCAACCTACGTAAATCGCCAACAAAGATTTGCGTAGGTTGTTTCGCCCTCTTTCGGCGATCCAGCTCCATTTTTTGACCTACGTATTTCTGTCTCGCCTATTTACGTAGGTCCGCAAAAGAAAAACGGGAATCCAAACCTTGCGCTAAGCGCAAATAGTCTTGGATTCCCGTTACGTTTGCCGTGTATCTTGTGCCAAACGCGTCCTCTGGGTCGCTCATTCAATTTTATTCGGGCAAGTCCGGGGTTGTCAAGGGTTCCCGGGGTCCCCGAAGGGTTGGGAACTCGAGGGTTGTTCATTCCCAGGTTTGCCAGACGTCCGGCTGGTAGCCGAGGGTGACCTGTTTGCCGTTGCGGACGATGGGCTGCTTCAGGACCTGCTGGTTTTCGAGGATCTTCTCGAGCTGCTGGTCGGGGACCAGGTACTTGATGAGGGTCAGGGTCTTCTGGTCCTTGCAGTTCTCGTCGATCAGGGCGTCCTGGCCGCCGACCGCGCGGGCGACGGACTCGAACTCCCCTTTGGACAGGCCCTTCTGGCTGAGGTCCACGAACTGGAATTTGATGCGCCGCTCCTGGAACCACCGCTGGGCCTTCCGGGTGTCGGCGGACTTTTTCGTGCCGAAGATCTGGATATTCATGAGTTGTTCCTCCCGTTCCAGGCGGCGATGCCGCGGCGCAGCAGTTTCATGGTCGCGTCCTGGAAGTTCTCTGCGCTCCGCAGTTCCTGGATCTCCGCGTCATACTTCGAGCGGCCGACGTCCCGGAGGGCCAGGACATAGGCGTCGAGGAACGCGCGGAAGACGGTCGTGACGACCTGCCAGTCCTCGCGGTTCATGGTCCGGAGTTTCTGGTAGAGGGGCTGCAGCAGGATGCTGAAGTCCTGCTGGATGTCCCTCGGGCGGGACGCGTTGGCGGTGACGATCGTGTACACGCCGTCGAGGACCATCTCCCGCTGGCGGGGCGTCGTCTCTTCGATGAGGTGGCGGACCGAGTTGTAGAAGATCTCGGACCCGTCGGACGACTTCTCCGCCCGTTCGAGCCGCAGGGGCTCGACCGACCAGGTGTAGAGGTCATGCTGCAGGAGGTTCGAGACGGTGCTCTTCACGACTTCGTAGGACTCGGCATGTTCGAGTATGCGGCCGACGGTCGAGCCCTCCGGCAGGAAGGTGTACATGCGGTCCGCCATCTCTTCGATGGCATGTTCGGCGATGAACGAATTCGAGAAACCGGGGCCGTCGAAGCTGAAAACGCCTTTGACGAGAGGCCGGTACTTCTCCGGCAGACAGACCGCCGCGTAGGCCGCGAGGTTGCCGCCCTTGGAGTGGCCGCCCATGTAGATGCCCTTGACGTCGGGGTACATCTTGATGGCTTTCGCGGCATAGGACAGAGCGGCGCACTGGGCGGGCACGTCGTTCTGGAAGCTCATATTCAGGTTTTCTTTCCAGCCGAGGAGCGTGGAGTCCGTGCCGCAGAAGGACAGGAACAGGACGTCGCCCGGCAGGTGGATGGTGACCGCAGCGAACTGCATCTCCAGTTCCGGACGATTGTCCTTGACGTAGTCGGTGACCCGAAGTTCTGAAAAGCGGGGACTGTTGGCGATCGCCTTGACGAAGGGCACATCGCCGGCGATCTGGAAGGGCTCCCGCTGGAACCCGGTCATGACCCGGCAGAAGGAACCCATGGTCTCCTCTCCGGTGTGGTAGACGTCATAAAACGGCAGGTTGGAGAACCGCGACAGAACGACGTAGTCGAGCTCGTTGAGCGGTGCCGCGTCGCAGATGGGCAGGTCTCCTCTCCAGGCCAGATAATCTAAGATGGTTGCCATTGTGGTATGTTAACTCCTTTTATTCGTGAAGGGTCATTCTTCGCTGAAGAACTTCAGCTGTCGGGCCGCGTACCGGCGGATGTCCTCCATGGAGGCGCGCTCTCCGGTCTCGACCCAGGCGGTCATGCTCGCAATAAAGACCGCCGCTCGCATTTCCATGAAAAACAGGAATTCATCGGTGCCGGGGTCCAGGTCCGGGAACAGGATCGGCGCGTACTCCGTGAGGGCCTTTTTGTGGGCCGACCGCAGGATGTCGCTCTTTCCGCTGTGGATGATGCCGGCGATGATGCCCGCGTTTTTCCGGACGCCTTCCTCGTACCAGGACAACGGGTTCGGCACGGACAGGTTGTGCTTCTGTGCCCGGTCGATGAGGTCGACATAACCCTGCAGGATCTTCCGGAACGTCTCGTCCGCCATGTATTTCAGAACGTCGTCCGGTTCGTCGAACAGCCGGTAGAACGTCGTGCGGGATACGCCGGCCTCCGCGCTCAGCAGAGACACCGACAGTTTCTGAGGCTCCCGGGACAGGAGGATCCGCTCTGCGGCAGCCGACAGCTTCGCGGCGGACTTCCGCTCCCTCTGATCGTTGGCGATGTGGTACAAAGTCGTTCCCTCCTCATTCATTCCTTGTCCCCTATTATAACGCATCCGGGGCGATTTACCACGTACATTTTGGACACATTGTATCACATCTCTCCGAGGTTCCTATTGTAATCATAAGGGAAAACCGTGTATACTATAGGTCAATGGAGGGACGCTATCATGGCTAAACGTAAGACATCGGAATCCGTCAAAAAGATGAGGCTCATCATCCTCGGCCTCTCTGTGGCGCTCATCGCGGCGGTCGTCCTCGCCACCTGGTTCACCCTGAGCCGGGAGTCCGAGAACGGCGACATCTCCTGGAAGCCTGTGGCTACAACGGAGACCTCTGACAAGATCGCCGGCGAACCGGACCAGACCACAACGATGGCAAACAGCTCCGACACCCAGCTCACGACCGGGGCGGACGGCCTGCCCTACAACGTCAGCGGCTCGGACGTCTACGCTGAATGGAACGGCAAGTACAACACCGGAGAAGTCATCGTCAAGATGGATGAAAAGGGCAAGTGGTGCGCCTACGTCAGAGACCAGAAGGTCAAGGACTGCACCGGTGTCTACGTCAACGAGTTCGGCTGGTGGTTCATCCGTAACGGCGAAGTGGACTTCAACTATACCGGCATCGCAGGAAACAATGTCGGCAAGTGGTACATCGTCAAAGGCCAGCTCGACTTTGACTGGAGCGGCGCCTACACCCCGCCCGGAAGCGACCACCACTACACGGTCGTCGAAGGCAGCGTCGTACGCGAGAGCCAGGGCTGATCCGTCTCAAAAACAACAAAAACCCGTCTTTCGGAATCCCGAAAGGCGGGTCTTTTTCTGTGTTGCGACTCAGGTCGTCTCTTCCCGTTCCTTCATCTGCCGCTTGATGCGGGAGAGGGACTGGGGCTGGAGCCCCAGGAAGGACGCGATATAGTTTTGCGGGACCTCATTGGCGATGGCGGAATAATGGTCCAGGAACCAGCGGAAACGGTCTTCCCCGTTCAGGGTGTTGAGCGCGATCAGGGTCTGGGTCTGATTGTCACAATCTTCCCCGAGGAAGCGCTCGTAGACCGCCGCGTTACTGAACTCCATCCGGATGCCCTGCTGGATGACGAAGACCGGCACTTCCAGCGTCTCCATATCGGTGACCGCCTCCGTGAAGAGGATGGTCTTCGAAGAGAGGCAGGAGGCCCCCAGCAGAGGCTGCCCGTAACGGAACCCGAAGCAAATGACATTGTCCTGCCCCTCCGGGCCGAGGACATAGCTTCGGGACACGCCGCTGATAATGAACCGGACCAGGGTGACCTGTTCTCCGGGATGGATGAACACTTCTCCTTTGTTCCGGTACACATAATTCGTATTTTTCGTATAGAGGTCCAGGACTTCGTTACCCTGCACACCGATCACGTCCCGGTAGAAAGCCCGGATGTCAAGAGGAGCCTCCGTCAGCCAGGCTTTTTTCCTGCGCCGGCGCATGCGTTCCTGTTCGCGCCGTGTCGCGGTCGGTGAGGTGGTGGAATGTTTGGACATGTGCGATTCCCCCGATTGATAGTATCTTTACTGAATACTATTTTGCAAAAAAACTGTTCAAAAGTCCTTCACATATGTTTAGATTTCACAAGGTTTTTTTACAATTGTCTTACAATCAAGACATTATTACTGTTTTTAGGACAAACACAAAAAAACGAACGCCTTCCCGCGAAGACGTTCGTTAACATTTGCTAATACAGCCCGGGCGATCTACCGCAGCTGGTCGAGGGTCAGTCCGTAGGAGTCGATGAACTCGGAAAGGAAGACCTCCGCCGGTTCACACTCGAGGGCGTGGATGGAGGCCAGGGTCGACTCGTAGGCTTTGTCGAACTCCCGGTTCCCGGCCTTCGCCTCTTCGATGCACTTGATGAGAGCGCTGAGTTTGTCCGCCGCTTTCACGATGCGTTTCAGGGCGGCGTCCTCCGGTGCCAGGGCCTCGGTGTAGGCGGGGCGCAGGTCCTCGGGCAGCATGTCGAGGAGCTTCGAGGTGGCGACGGACTCGACGTGCTTGTACGCGTCGCGGATCTCTTCAGAGTAGTATTTGACCGGGGTCGGCATATCGCCGGTCAGGATCTCGGAGGCATCGTGGTACAGGGCCGCGACCGCTGCTTTGTCGGCGTCGAGGTCCATGCCGCAGCGGGTGTTGCCGAGGACGCAGAGCGCATGGGCCAGCACCGCCACTTCGTAGGAGTGCTGCATGAGGTTCTCGGCCTCGGTGTTGCGCATGAGCGCCCAGCGGTCGATGTATTTCATGCGGGAGATCATCGCGTAGAATTCGTTGTTCATGGGGTAAATCGCCTTTCTGTCGGGGGAGTGAAGAGAAAAAGAGACCCGCTTGGAGTCATCAAGCGGGCCCATTTCAGTTGTTTGGTACGAGACTTACGCCTGCTCTTTCTTGGACTTCTTGGCAGGTTTCGGGTCGTTAGCCTTGGACATTTTGATAGCGGCTCTGTCGTAGGATTTGCTTCTACCGGTGTAGTTCAGGATGATAGAAGTAAACGCAAAAACGATACCCATCATGGAGATGAGCAGAGCGACGATCATTAATACAAGGACGATGGTTGCACTGATCATAAAAAACTATCCCCTCTTAGTTTGGAATTCAAAATCGTTCAAAAGTGGTTTTGATTACTTCCGATTTTAGCAAACAATACTATAAAAAGCAAGTAGAGCGGGTCCATTTTTTTAGAAACATGCGACAAATCGCCCCATGGGGACCGGGCCGTCGGGACGAAAGAGTGGAAAAGGCGTTCTAAATTCGGTATAATATCTCTGATTTCTTTATAAAAGAGAGGTGACGTGAATGTCACTGGAGCTCATCACCGCCATCGGCCGCTGGCTCCTCCCCGTGCTGGCAGGACTCATCCTGGTCAGCTGCGGCGGCGTCCTCATCAGGGGCAACCGGAAGACCGGTACCATCGGGTATGTCGTCAACGCCGCGAACGGAGACAGTATGGCTCTGCGTCAGTTTGAGACTTCGATCGGACGAAGCAAACTCTGCGACATCGTCCTCAATTACAATACCGTGTCCCGGTTCCACGCGGTCATCGCCCGGCGGGGCGGCAAGTGGATCCTCTTCGACACCAACTCCAAGACCGGCACCTATGTCAACAAGGACCGGGTCGTGGAGAAGAAGTTCTTAGAGAACGGCGACACCCTCATCTTCGGCAACGCCATGTTCAAGTTCTATGAGGAGCTGCCGGAGGTCATCACGCCCAACTATTCGAACGCCTATGCGAAGCCGGAGCAGAACGAGAAACAGTTCATGTATGACGACCGGCGGAGCCAGGGCGACATCGTCATTCCCCAGATGGTCCGCGAGGCGGGCTGCAACCTCGAGAACTGCATCACCGGTGAAGTCATGGAGATCGATGACATGGACGAAGTCCTCATCGGCCGCAGCGAGGAGAGCCACATCCGCATCAACCGGCAGAGCGTGTCGAAGTACCACGCCCTGGTGTCCCGCAACGCCCACGGCCGCTGGATGATCGAAGACCTCGACGCCGTCGCCGGCACCCTTCTGAACGGCGTCGAAGTCAACGAACCTATGCCGCTCCACGACTCCGACATCATCGAAGTCTGCGGCTACACCATCAAATTCAACGACCCGAGATAAAGGAGATGATAGTATGAGCGGTCCCCGGTGGATCCCCACCATGCTCCTGATCACCGCCTTCCAGCTGATCTCCTTCGCTCAGGTCATCTTCGTGGAAGACGGCATCAACTACTTTGCCGCCACCATTCTGGCGATCTACCTCCTCATCGAATGGGGCTGGTCGATCACCTCGAGCTTCGTGCTGCGCAAGTCGAGTCCCGCCATCGAGTTCGTCGCGTTCTTTTTGACCGGCATCGGACTCGCGGTGGTCGCGAGCAAAGGCACGAGTTCCCTCTTCACCCAGTTCCTGGCCGTCGCCCTGGGCTTTGCTCTGTACATCGCCCTTCTGTGGATGCTCGCCAACGTCGACCGGGTGGAGAAATTCCACATGCCCATGGAAGTCATTGCCATCGGGCTCCTCGCCATCGGCCTCATCTTCGCGTCGAACAAGAACGGCGCGTATAACTGGGTACAGATCGGCGGGTTCTCCTTCCAGCCGTCCGAGATCGTCAAGATCGCCTTCATTTTCGTCGGCGCCGCGACGCTGGAGAAGATCCAGACCACCAAACACATCACCCGTTACGCCATCTTCGCGGTCATCTGCATCGGGCTCCTGTTCCTCATGCGAGACCTCGGTACGGCACTCATTTTCTTCTTCACGTTCGTCGTCCTCGGCTTCATGAGGTCGGGCGATGTACGGACCATCCTGTTCGTCATCCTCGCCGCCGGCATGGCCGCGGTCCTCGTCGTCCTCATCAAGAGGAACTACGTCATGAACCGTTTCGCCACCTACCGGCACATCTGGGACACCCCCTACGGCAACGGCATGCAGCAGACCCGCGTGCTGACCTACTCGGTGTCCGGTGGTATGCTCGGCATGGGGATCGGCAAGGGCAAACTGCGCAATGTCTTCGCCGCGGTCGAAGATCTCATCTTCGGTGTCGTCGCCGAGGAGTGGGGCCTCATCGTCGCGTTCATCGTGGCCCTCGCCTACATCGTCATCTTTGTCCACAGTGTCCGCAACGCCAAGGGCTCCCGCAGCGCGTTCTACTCCATCGCCTCTGTGGCGGCGGGTTCGCTGCTCATCTTCCAGGCGGCCCTCAACATCTTCGGCGTCACGGACCTTCTGCCCATGACCGGCGTCACCCTGCCCTTCGTGTCCCGCGGCGGTTCCAGTACCATTTCCTGCTGGGGCCTCCTCGCGTTCATCAAGGCGGCCGACAATCGGACCTGGGCCGGACGGAAGTCCTGAGGAGGTGCGTGTAGTCTATGAATCGGATCTTTAAACGAACCAAATGGATGTACCTCCTGGCCGTCGTGTTCCTCATCGGACTCGGCATCCTCGCCTACCTGTTCGGGACCAACGCCCGCCAGTGGGTCATGCAGCCCTATAACAAGCACATCTACTCTTCGAGCGGCCTCGTGGGCGGTGCCACGCTCTACGACCGCAACGGAGATATCCTGGTCCAGACCGTCGACGGCAACCGGAAGTACAACTCCAGTTCCACCGTCCGGAAGGCCACCCTCCACGTCGTCGGCGACGCGGAAGGGTACATCTCGACCGGCGCGCAGACCGCGTTCGCGTCTCAGCTCACCGGGTACAACCTCGTCAACGGCCTCTACTCCATGAAGGAGAAGCCCCACGACCTGACCCTCACCATCGACGCCGGCCTGTCCGCCACCGCGTACAAGGCGGTCACGGAGAAGGGGTATGAACAAGGCTGCGTCGGCGTCTACAACTACAAGACCGGCGAGATCCTCGTCGCCATGTCGCTCCCGACCTACGACATCGAGCACAAGCCGAACATCGACACGTCGCAGGACCGCTGGAACGCCGTCTACATGAACCGGTTCTTCAAGGGCCGGTACACCCCGGGTTCCACCTTCAAGGTCATCACGGCCGCCTCGGCCCTCGAGAACATCGACAACATCATGGACCAGTCCTTCACCTGCAACGGCGCCTATACGGTCGTCCGGGGCAGCCAGGTCAAGTGTAACGGCGTCCACGGCAGAGTCACGTTCCGCCAGGCGCTGAACCGGTCCTGTAACTCGGCCTTCGCCGCCATCGCGGCCGCCGAGCTGACCAACGAGCAGCTGACGGCGACCGCCGAAGAGTTCGGATTCAACTCGAGCATCAACGTCAACGGCATCGAGTGCGCCGACTCCACGTTCTCCCTCGAGGGCGCCTACCCCATCGACCGGGGCTGGACCGGCATCGGCCAGGGCAAGACGATGCTGAACCCCTGCCACGAGATCACCATCATGGGCGCCATCGCGAACAAGACCGGCGCCACGCCGAACCCGACCCTCATCAAACGGTCCGTGAACATCGGCACCCTCAATTACGTCTCTTCGGACGTCGCGGCCCAGCTCGACAATCTGCTGCGGTCCAACGTCACGAACTACTACTCCGACTCGAAGTTCCCGAACCTTCAGATGTGCGGCAAGACCGGTACCGCCCAGGTCTCCGGCGCCGAGCCCCACACGCTGTTCGTCGGGTACTCTCAGAGAGAGGACCTGCCCCTCGCCATCGTCGTCGTTCTCGAGAAGTCCGGCGGCTACGGTCTCACGAACTGCATCCCCATCGCCAACACGATCATGCAGGACGCCCTCGACCGGTACACCGGCAACTCCGACTGACCCGGGACGGCAACATCATAACGAACAAAGACCTCCGACATGTGTCGGAGGTCTTTCTGCTTTGGGAAGGAGGTTGTATTATGTTTTTCTCAAAGGAGACGCTTTTCAGGAAACTCCGTGTCAGGCCGCCGGTTGCTCAGGCTTCCGTGAAGAGAGGCGTGGAGTAGTACCGGTCGCCGCTGTCGGGAAGGAGAGCCACGATGACCTTGCCGGCGTTCTCCGGTTTCTTCGCCTCTTCGATGGCGGCGGAGAGGGCGGCACCGGAAGAGATGCCGACGGAGATGCCTTCGGTCTTCGCGAGCAGCTTGGAGGCAGCGAAGGACTCATCGCCGGTGGCGCGGTACACTTCGTCATAGACGGAGGTGTTGAGGGTGTCCGGGACGAAGCCGGCACCGATGCCCTGGATCTTATGGGCACCCGCACGGCCTTCGGACAGGACCGGGGAGTCGTCCGGCTCGACGGCGATGACCTTGACGGAGGCTTTCTGCTCCTTCAGGTACTCGCCGGTACCCGTAACGGTGCCGCCGGTGCCGACGCCGGCGATGAAGACATCGACCGCGCCGTCCGTGTCGTTCCAGATCTCCGGACCGGTGGTGGCTTTGTGGATGGCGGGGTTCGCCGGGTTGACGAACTGGCCGGGGATGAAGCCGCCGTCGATCTCTTCCGCGAGTTCGTCCGCTTTGGCGATAGCGCCCTTCATGCCCTTCGCGCCCTCGGTGAGGACGATCTCCGCGCCGTAGGCTTTGAGGATGTTGCGGCGCTCGACGCTCATGGTCTCGGGCATCGTGAAGATGGCTTTATAGCCCTTGGCAGCTGCGATGGCTGCGAGGCCGATGCCGGTGTTGCCGGAGGTCGGCTCGATGATGACGGAGCCCTCTTTCAGGAGGCCCTTTTCCTCAGCGTCCTCGATCATCGCCTTCGCGATGCGGTCTTTGACGCTTCCGGCCGGGTTGAAGTATTCAAGTTTGACGAGAAGGGTGGCCTTCAGGTCCAGTTCCTTTTCGATGTTGGTCACTTCGACCAGCGGGGTGTTACCGATGAGCTCGACAGCTCCTTTATAAATGTTTGCCATGACAGTTGCCTTCTTTCTGTATGTTTCAATTAATTATTATAACGCGTTTACCGGTGCTTTTCAGTGTCTTTTGAAAAAGCCCTTTTTGGCCGGTGCTGCTTCTTCCTTCGGCTGGATGGCCGCGAAGCCCTGTTCGAGGTCCGCGATGATGTCATCGATGTGCTCGGTGCCGATGGAGAGACGGATGGTGCTCTGGTGGATGTCCTGATCGTTCAGCTCTTCTTCGGTCAGCTGCGAGTGGGTCGTGGAGGCCGGGTGGATGACCAGGCTCTTGACGTCCGCGACGTTCGCGAGGAGCGAGAAGATGGAGAGGTTGTCGATGAACTTCCAGGCTTCCTCTTTCCCGCCCTTGATGTCGAAGGTGAAGATGGAAGCGCCTCCGCTTTGGAAGTACTTCTCATAGAGGTCGTGCTGCGGATGGTCCGGAAGAGACGGGTGGTTGACCTTCTCGACCAGCGGGTGATCACTCAGGAACTCCACGACCTTCTTCGTGTTCTCCGCGTGCCGCTCCAGGCGCAGAGACAGGGTCTCGACGCCCTGGAGGAGCAGGAACGCGTTGAAGGGAGAGATGGCGGCGCCGGTGTCCCGCAGAAGGATCGCACGAATGTAGGTGACGAACGCTGCGGGGCCGACGGCGTCGGAGAAGGAGATCCCGTGATAACTGGGGTTCGGGTCGGCGATCTGCGGGAACTTGCCCGCCGATTTCCAGTCGAACTTGCCGGACTCGACGATGACACCGCCGAGGGTCGTGCCGTGGCCGCCGAGGAACTTCGTGGCGGAGTGGACGACGATGTCGGCACCGTGTTCGATGGGCCGGATGAGGTACGGGGTGCCGAAGGTGTTGTCGATGACGAGCGGGATGCTGTGCGCATGAGCAAGCTCCGCCAGCGCGTCGATGTCCGGGATGTACGAGTTGGGGTTGCCGAGGGTCTCGATGAAGATGGCTCTCGTATTGTCCTGAATAGCAGCTTTGACTTCGTCGAGGTCATGGATGTCCACGAATGAGGTGGTGACCCCGTACTTCGGAAGCGTATGGGCCAGCAGGTTGAAGCTGCCGCCATAGATGGTTTTCTGAGCGACGATGTGACCGCCGTTTGCCGCGAGGGCCTCGATGGCGTAGGTGATGGCCGCGGCGCCGGAGGCGACGGCGAGGGCAGCACTTCCGCCTTCGAGGGCGGCGACGCGTTCTTCGAAGACGCCCTGGGTGGAGTTGGTCAATCGCCCATAGATGTTGCCGGGGTCGGCAAGGCCGAACCGGTCTGCCGCGTGCTGGCTGTTATGGAAAACATAGGAAGTGGTCTGGTAGATGGGGACGGCGCGGGCATCAGTGGCGGGGTCCGCCTGTTCCTGGCCGACGTGGAGCTGTAAAGTTTCGAATTTGTAGTTGCTCATGGTGGTTCTCCTTCCGGTTTCTGTATTCGTTGAATGCAGTATAAACCCATTCGCCTACCATGTCAATAGGTTATTTATATTTTTTCTCTTGTTTTGGCGATTTACCCTGCGGTATAATAGGTAAAACATCAAAAACAGGCGGTGAGAACATGATCTCCACAAAAGGGCGTTATGCCCTGCGGGTCCTTCTGGACCTCGCGGAACACCGGGACAGCGCGAAGCCGATCCCGCTGAAAGATGTCGCGGAGCGGCAGGAGATCTCGAAGAAGTACCTCGAGATCATTGTGAAGGAACTGGTGACGGCCGGTTATGTGTCCGGCGTCAGCGGCAAGGGCGGCGGCTACCGCCTCAAATGCGACCCGGAAAAGACGACGGTCGGTGAAGTTCTTGAACTCATGGAAGGTTCCCTGGCGCCGGTCGCGTGTCTCAACTGCAAGGAGCCGTACGAGTGTGCCCGAAGACCCTTCTGCAAGACCCTTCCCATGTGGAAGGAGTTCGACTCGATGGTCCACGACTTCTTTTTCGGCAGGACCCTCTCGGACCTCGTCGGGACCGACCCGGAAGCCGCCGGCGATTTATATGTGATTTAAATAGTATTTATAAAACATTAGAAAAAGGACTCTGCGAATGCAGAGTCCTTTTTGACTGTATCGCGACAGCATTACAGGCGGTGGTCCCGCTCCATGTTGTCATAATGCTGCATGAGGGGTTTTTCCAGCAGTTTGACGAGCTTCGTGTCCAGGTTGAACCAGTAGATGTTGACGACTGCCACAAAGAGGACCACGGCGGTGATGCACAGGCGTTTGATGAGTTTCAGCATTGGGTCTTCCTCCTTACCAGCTCAGGTCGTCGTCAAAGTCCACGAGGGTCGGGTCGAGGGGTTCCTCGCCCATGACGTTCTGCATGAACACGTTGACGTCCCGGCGCATGTCTTTCCGGCTGATGGACGTCGGGTCCATCAGGTCCTGACGGACGATGCACATCTTGATGCCGCGCTGCTGCGCGCCTTCTTCGAAGAGGCCGCTGATGGCGCCGACACCTTTGCAGGAGATCTGGTCGAACATGATGATCATATCGCCGTGGAACTCCTCGTACTTTCTCCAGAGGTCGTCATACATGACCTCGTAGCCGCCCTTCGTGTGGGCGCGCATGGTGGAGGTCTGGTACATCTTGGCAAGGCCGTACAGCATGGACTCGTGGGTGCTCGTGTCGATGAGTTCCGAGCCGTGAAGGTCGATCATCTCACAGACGGAGTCGATGCCCCAGCACTCGAGGAGCCAGTTGTTGAAGTTCGCGTAGTTGTTACAGGGCGTGTTCCAGATGATGGCCCGGTGGCGGATCTTCTTCGGGCAGATGCCCTTGGCGACCTGCTCTTCGAGGTACTTGTTGACCTTCCGGTCGTTGGCCAGCGCCTTCGGGTCTCCCGGGACGGCCTGATGTTCGAAGATGCGGTAGAGCCAGGCGGACGCGCCGGTGTGAGGCGGGATGTCCGTGCGGTTCAGGTCCCACTTCTCGAACTTCGCCTTGTTCTGTTCGTTCCAGATCTCGCAGCCCTCTTTGAGCGCGTCCCAGTCGAACTTCTCGCCGGTGTGTTTCTCGATGAACTCGATGGCGGACTGCATCTCGGCGACGGCATACTCCTGGACCTCTTCCCTCTTCCAGCGCAGCGGGATGTTCAGGGGCTGGGTCGGGAGGCCGATGCGGCGGTCCTGGATCATGGAAGTCATGATACTGCCGTCACAGGGCATGTTGGAGGTCAGCATGCAGCAGCCGATGAGCGGGAAGTCGTTCTCGATGGCGAGGCCCGCCTCGAAGGACGGCAGCGGGCAGACGTCCGCCGGCAGTCCGTGGATTTCCATCTGGTTGATGTAGTGGACCGGGCTGTGCTGCTGTATGACGGAGGGGAGGTACATCGCGTACTCCTGGAACAGGATGGTCTCACAGTTCGGGAAGCCCTTGCCGAGAAGAGACGGCAGGAGTTCGTCGACACAGATGATCTTCTTGTTGAGCTCCTCCGCTTTCGCGCTGCCGGGGTGCAGGTTGCGGTCCGCGTCAAAAATGGTGTTGAAGGTCTGGGTGACGTTCGCTGCAAGGTAGTTGAGGTTGTTGCGCGCCGCCCGCAGGTCCGCGCCCTTCATGTTGGCGCAGAGACGGTCAAAGAACGACGGAACGGTCAGGTAATGGTACATCCAGCGGTAGCGCCAGATGGCCTTGATGTTCTGAGGTGCCTTCGGGACGGCCCATTTCAGCAGGATGCCCCAGAGGCGGCACCACTGGCCGAAGTCATAGGCTGTGTCGGAGAGACCGCGCCATTCCCGGTGTTTGTAGATGGCCGTGCCCTCTTCGAGGATGTCGGCTTTATGGTGGGTCGCGTCGAGTTTCTCGGTGAGCTTTTTGTCGAGGATGTCGAGCAGCTTCATACGGCTTTGCCCTCCTTCCGGATGCGCTTGATCTCCAGACTTTCGACGAAGGCCTGGATGCGGGTGGCCAGCTGGCCGGAGCCGCGGACCACATATTCCCGGTCGATGCCGAGGGTCGGGATGCCGTACTCCTCCTGCATGACCTGGGTGTTCAGGGTGCGTTCATAGCCCCAGAAATCGCAGAACTTGGCCTGCTCGTAGATGATGCCTTCGGCGCCGAATTCTTTGACGAGGTCGAGGACCACATCGCGACGTTCCTGGATCTTCTCCTGGGACATGAAGCGCGGGCACTGGTTGGTCTCGAGGTAGTACCGGCAGACCTGCAGAAGGGCCGGCTCGTCGTCGTTCAGCGGGATGGCCTGACGGCCGGGGAACGTGCCGAAGCAGTAGCGGTCCGCCGCCACGTAGCAGTTGCAGTTCTCCATGATCTCGCTGAAGGCGTAGTCATCGAGTTCGGAGCCGACGACCACGACGCGGGCGCGCCAGCGGTTCTTGGCGTCCGGTTCCCGGGTGCGGAGTTCCTCGACGGTCTCCCGCAGGTAGGGCAGGAAGAGGTAGGTCGGGCAGACATAACTCGCGATGGTGATGATGTGGTACTCTTTCGGCGTGATGACCGGGTTCTCTGCCTTGCGCATGTTCGAGAGTTCTTCGAAGAGCTGCGCCATCTCGTTGTGCTCGGCGACGGCAGCGCGGATGGCTTCTTCTGAATAGTCGATGCCGAACTGCTCCGACAGCGGGGCGATGAAGTTCTGCTCGATCTGCTCCATGTAGAACTTCGTGCCGTGGCTCGTCACCTTGAGGGGTGCGTCGATGATGCCGTAAGTGAACCGCGGGTTCTGGATGAGCTGCAGTTCGTGGATGTTCTCGACGACACGGACCATCTGCTGGCAGGTGTCCGAGGACGCGTAAAAGTCCAGGAAATTGTAGCCGCCTTCGAAGGCACGCTCAAAGAGCGCCCGGGCATAGCCGCAGATGAAACTGGACATGTAGTACTGGCTGATGTCGAGGGACCCGGTGTTGGGCGCACGCAGCCGTACCGAAAAAGCGTTGCCGCAGTTCAGGAGGACTTCCGGAACATAGTAGCAGGTGTAACCGACCGCGACTTTGCCGTCGTCTTTGGCCTTCATGACGAGGTCGTTGTGCGCCTGTTGCAGGAGGTCTTCAAAGAACTGCAGATGTTTGAGGTCTCGCATAGAATGTCTTGACACCTTTCATCCCATAAATTTCCCATATAAAGTGAAACGCCCCGGCACGTTCCCAAGGGGTACTTGCCAGGACACCGGACAGTTTTGGCGAAACGTCCCACTTAGTCAAACGTTTTACAAGCTTGTCTACCTAAAGTGTATACATTTTTATTACATCCGTCAATCAAAGAAAACGAACCCCAGCCAGAGGACGGGGTTCGTGTTTTAGTCTATTCGATGGGAGTGATCTCCTGCTTCCGGTAACGGACGATACCGCTCATCTGAAGCGTCCCGTCGTCGAGGGACAGGATGTTCAGAGAGCCGCCGGGCTCTTTGATGGTGATGTCGACCGGCTTGCCGGTGCGGTCAGCCATGTACGCGCCGATGGCGGTCGTGCCGCTGCCGCACGCAGACTCCCAGCAGAGGGTGCCGGCGGCGGGGACATACACGAGGGGCGTGAGCCGCAGTTTGTGCCGCTCGAAGAACAGGATGCCGATGGCCTCTGTTCCAAGGGCGTCGCACCAGCTGCGCGCGAGGGCCTCGGCCCGGGCGCGTCCTCTCTCGCCCTCCGGGGCGGGACGCTCCAGGATGACGTGAGCAATGCCGGGGAACCGGACGATGACCGGTTTCCGCCCGTCTCCGGTCACGGAGAAGGGGGCGTCGTCGATGGACCGCGGCTTCGGCATGATGACGGAGCCGTAGTACGCGGTGTCCGTCTCCGCTTTCAGCGCCACGGTCACGGGCCCGGAGGCGCCGGATGCCCGGACGGTGACTCCGATGGAGTCGCCCTGCTTCGGCGTCCGGTTACTGCGCATGGCCACCAGCGCTGCCGCGCTCATGGTCGCGTTTCCGCAGAACTCGCCGCCCGCCATCCGCAGACGGATGTCGCAGTCGCTCTCCTCCGGTACATCGCCCGAGGGAAAGGATACGAAGCCGACCTGTTCCGCGGACGGTTCCCGCTCCATGAGAGCAGACGCCACTGCGGGCTGTTTTTCTACGGGGACCGGCGTTTCCACGAGGATCGTCGTGTTCCCGGAAGGGTCAAATATGCTGTAAGTGATATCCATTCTTTACTGCTGATAGTTGCGAAGGAACTGTTTCGTCCGTTCCTGAGTGGGGTTGCCGAAGACTTCTTCGGGGTCGCCCTGCTCGACGATGACGCCGCCGTCCATGAAGATGACGCGGTTACTGACCGAACGGGCGAAGGGCATCTCGTGGGTGACGACGACCATGGTCATCTTGTCATCGGCCAGCTGGCGGATGACCTTCAGGACCTCGCCGGTGAGCTCGGGGTCGAGCGCGCTGGTGGGCTCATCGAAGAAGAGGATGTTCGGGTTCATGGCGAGCGCCCGCGCAATGGCGACACGCTGCTGCTGTCCGCCGGAGAGCTGACAGGGATAGGCCTCGGCCCGGTGGGTGAGGTCCATCTTTTTGAGGAGCTCTTCCGCTTCCGCCATGACTTCATCTTTGTCGCGCTTCTGCACGTTGAGGGGCGCGTCGGTGATGTTCTTCAGGACGGAATAGTGCGGGAACAGGTTGAAGTTCTGGAACACGAGACCGAAGTGCTGCTTCGCCTTGCGCAGCTCCGCGGGGCCCACGTACTCCGCCTTGCCTTCCGCGTTGGTCGTGACAGCGGCCTCATCCATGTAGGAGATCTCGCCGGAGTCGATGGTCTCGAGGAACGTGGCACAGCGCAGGAGCGTACTCTTGCCGGATCCGGAGGGGCCGATGATGCTGACGACTTCGCCTTCGTCGACGCTGACGGAGATGTCTTTCAGGACCTCTACATCGCCAAAGGATTTCTTGATGTTTTTCATCTCTAAGATCATGCTGCCACCTCCTTAACTGTAGTAGTCCATCGATTTCTCGATGCGTTCCATGACGAATGCCACGACGTAGTTCATGATGAAGTAGAACACGCCGGCGACGATGTATGGGGTGAACGACGTCTGGGACGCGGCGATCTGCTTCGCGATGGCGAACATCTCGTTGTACGCGAGGGCAAACGCAAGGGAGGTGTCCTTGACGAGGGTGATGATCTCGTTCGTGACCGAGGGCATGATGGTCTTCATGACCTGGGGCAGGATGATCTTGAAGAAGGTCTGGACCTTGCTGTAGCCGAGGACTTCCGCAGCCTCATACTGGCCGGCGGAAATGGACTCGATGCCGCCGCGGTAGATCTCCGCGAAGTAGGCGGCGTAGTTCATGGTGAAACCGATGATGATGGCGGCGAAACGGTAGCCGCGGATGGACGCGCCGAACAGGTAGTACGGGCCGAAATACCAGGCGAGGAGCTGAAGCATCAGCGGGGTGCCGCGCATGATGGCGATGTACACCTTCGTGATCCCGGAGATGATTTTGAATCTCGAGCGGCGCAGCAGCGTCACGACCATGCCGAGGGGCATGGAAAACAGGATCGTCAGGAAGAAGATGGCCAGTGTGCGCAGCATGCCTTCGCCCATGGAAGAGAGCATGACTTGCCAGGACATAATGGTTACCTCCAATAAAACGGGGGCATGGACCTCGGTCGGTTCATGCCCCGATCTTTGCTAGTTGTTTATTTTGCTGCCTCGTTGGAAATGAGGTACGCACCGGCGGTCATGTCGATGGCGATGGCGTCGATGGCGCCGGCCTTCAGGTCGTTGAACGCGACGGTGTAGGTCTCATAGGTCTTGAGCTCGCCGAAGGTGTCAGCGAGTTCTTTCTTGGAGTCCTCGAGCATTTCGGCAGCAGAGGTGTCGATCTGGACACCGACGGTCTTGCCGGCAAGGTCCGCAAGGGTGGTGATGCCGGAGTCAGAGGCGACGAGGATTCCCTGGACGTTGTTCGAGTAGGTGCAGCCCCAGGTGTACTTGTCTTCGCGGCCTTCCTTGGTGAAACCGGACCAGATGCAGTCGCAGGAACCGGCGTTCAGTTCCATGTCCTTGGCTTCCCAGTTGAAGGGGACGGACTCATACTTCCAGCCCATGTAGGCACAGACTGCCTGGCAGAGTTCGACGTCGAAGCCGCCGACGGAGCCGTCATCCTTGAGGTAGGAGTAGGGCGGATAGTCGAGGTCGAAGCCGTGTTTGAACGTGAAGTTCGGATCGCCCGAGCCTTTGGCGGGGATGTCGGCATCGTTGATGTCCTCGGCCTTCAGGGAGAGGTAGTCTTTGATGTCGGGGTACTTTTCACCGATCTTCGCATAGGTGCCGTCCTTGACGAGCGCGTAAACAGCGCCGGTGACGGTCTTCGCGAGTTCTTCATTGCCCTTCTTGAAACCGATGGCGTAGGACTCGGTGCCCATCTCCTCTTCGAGGAAGACGTACTGGGCAGCGCCGCCTTTGTTTCCGCCGCCGCAGGCAGCGAGCAGAACGACCATCATGGCTGCGAGAATGACCGAAATGAGTTTTTTCATAGAGATTCTCCTTCCAGAACAGAAATGTTTCTAAGTTAAAGTCTTCATTATATTAACATGTTAACTGATTAAAGTAAAGAAATATAAGAGAAGGACCTCTTCCGAGGTCCCTTTTTGGTTGGCGATTTAAAATGTGCTTCTTCCGGCGATGACGTCCCGGTACATCTCGAGCTGTGCGTGGAGATATGCTTTGGAGCGCTTGGCGTCCCGGGTCAGGACCGCCTCGAGCATGGCCTCCATGAACTCGATGCAGCGTTCCGGACCGAACTCGCGGATGGGCTGCTCCCAGAAGTAGGAGGTCGAGTCCTTGAACGTGTTGAAGATGAGCGGCAGGACGAAGTTACCCGAGTAGACACACAGGTTGTGGTGGAAGTGGAAGAACGACCGCGCGAGTTTCGGTACGTCGAGGTTCGGGTACTTGTCGTGGTCGGCATAGTCCGAACCGGTCACGTCGTTCGGGGCGCCCTCTTGAGGCAGGCCCTCCCGGACGATCTGCTTTGACGCTTCAATGTCCGCGCGGAACGCCTCGATGGCCTCGTCGGTCAGGTTTTCCGCGAGGCGGTCCAGCGCGGCGGACTCGACGGCATCACGCATGTCGATGATGTCGCGGACCATGGCCGGCGTGTAGTGGAAGTTCTTCGTATTGGTCAGCAGGTTCAGCGAATCCGCTGTTCCGTGCAGTGTGAAGTCCTGGACATACGTGCCCTGACGGAGGATGGTCTTGACGAAACCCATGCGCTCCAGTTCCACCATCGCGAAATGCACGGCGGACTTGGAGATCTTCGACTGCGCCGCCATCTCCCGCTCGGAGGGCAGCTTGTCGCCGGGTTTCAGTTCTCCGCTGACGATCATGCCAACGATGCGGTCCATAAACATTTGCCGCACGGTCGGGGTCTCGATGATGCCGATATCGATGCTCATGCCAGTCCTTCTTTCTCTGTATGCTTGCTTTCACCCGCATGCTCTGGTTTGCCCACGAGCAAAAGACCTATCCTTATTGTAAAACATGCGCCTTTTCCTGACAATTGCCTTTTTGATTTACTTTTACATTTGTCAGTACCTGCAACTCGCATTGGCGATTTGCCCCTCAATTCCATGCCAAAGCCTCCTCGGTGATATCCGCGTTCCAGCAGAGCTGTCCGCGTATTTGGGGTGCCACAGTGCTTCGGGGCAGTAAAGAGGCTGCGCCCGCTACGCGGCTGGCCACAGATGACGCATAGCATACCTGTATGTCTTTCAAGCAAATACAATCATTAACACGTTCACTCCTTGCCAGCTCTTGACTTCCCTTCCGCCCTGTGGCATATGGCAGACACCAGGCAGAAAGGGGCGCTCTGCGCCTTTCCGCCTGCAGAAAATACCATTGTGTGCTTGGCTTGCGTCTCTGCGTTCCCAAAAGTCGGTCGGAAACAGGGGCGGGGCTTATTCTGACCGATTTCAAAGTGTGCCTTCTCAAAAAGTCGGTGTCAGAACACATTATCGTCTCATCCGACCGACTCGGAAGGTGTCGTTTGGCTAGAAATCGGTCCGGTTTCACAGAAGTTCGCTGTAAGACCGACTTTGAGATGTCACAACAGGACTGTTGTCCATTTCTTTTGGACTTTCGTACTATAATTTGGCTTTTCCAGACGGAGAAGTCGGTCTGGCAGAGCTGGATCCCTTTATTACACCGACTTTTCAGAAAACGACACTGTTGACATCGGTCTGGATGAATGGTTTCCCGTTATCCGACCGACTTCCCGCACAAGGACACTTCAAAATCGGTCGAATTAAAGCGAAGATTGTTTTACGACCGACTCATCTCTTTAAAGAAGGAATTATTTTGCGAATAGCATGCAATTCTCCTGCTGTGACAACTCAGGAAAGGAGAAAAAGTTCAGCAGGCGGGGCAGTGGAACGCCGTGGGGTCGGAGGCCGGGCTCCATAGCCCGGGCTCTCGGCCCCTTCCACCATCCCGTCTGCGTCAAGCGATGTGCGCATGTGCACGAAAAGTCTTCTGCATAATGCAGAAGGCTTCTGTTGATCTCCGAAACCTCGAAAGACATCAGTTTTAGAGCGAAAAAGAAAGGACTTCTCGCAGAGAGAAGTCCTTTCTTTTATGCTTGTTGGAGTGCGCTGGCCAGGATATCTGAGACGAGCTGGTTCAGCGTGATGTTCCGATTCGCTGCTTCCAGCGCAGCGAGGCGGTGGAGCTCCGGTGAAATACGGACATTGAACATGCCCCGGTATTCCTTATCCGGTTCTTTTCCGATTCTTTCACAAAGATCAAGATAATTGTCGATACTTTGATGAAACATCTCTTCCAGTTCATCAACAGAATAGCCATGAAAAGCCAACACATCGTTTATGCCGACAACTTCACCAACAAGGAATCCATCTTCCGCTGAATAATTGAATTTTGCATGATATCCTTTGTACTCCATCAAAGTATTCATTGCGATTCCCCTTTCAATTCGCCAATTGCAATCAGGAAAACAATCACTTTTTTGATTTGGTAAGGATAAACCTCATTCCCCGGGTGCGGTTGATCGAAGGTAACGGCTTTCCCTGTCGTTGCTTGAACATATCGAACAGAAGAACCTCGCCCACCGGGTGTCTTAATGCATCCGCATTTGCGCATCAGCTGGTCCAGCTCCCGAATCGTGAAGTTGCGAGGGATCGGCCTGGCTGTCAGCTTTCGCAAAAGAGCCTCTTTACTTGCCATGCGCTGTTTGTAACTGAATTCCAGTTACATTATACTCCTTTCATTTCCAAAATCAAGCGGCAAGGAGGCAGAGTCAAGACACCATGGCGGCGTTGAAGAAGATGGTGTGCCACTTGGACATGTTGGGGTCCGGCTGGTCGGGGTCGAAGCCCTGTTCTTTCCACTCTTTGCGGGTGCGTTTGGGCGGCTCGTACTCCTCTTCCGGTTCCAGGCGCATGACCTGCTGCCCCTGGCGGGTGAGGTCGTAGTCGGTAATGTAGATGAAATAGACATCCGGCAGGTCGTCGAAGGCGACACCGTTTTGGCGATGTACCTCGTGGATCGCGTCAAAGACAGCGGCGGCTTCGCCGAGGATGGGTCCCCGCCAGTCACAGTAGAGGAAGACAAAGCAGCGGCCGCGGTCGTCTTCCGCATAGAGCAGCGGTTGCGCGACCAGGTGGTTCACGGGACTCGTGAACGTCTTCCCCTCTTCGATCATCATGACTTTCAGGGGCTCGCCGTTCTCTCCGTAATATTCCTTTTCGGTCAGGCAAACCTGGAGCAGATCGCCCAACGCTTCCGGGTCTTCTCCGTAAATGTGCAGAAACGGGATACTGGCGAGGAGCATGAGTTTCTCGAATTCCTGCTGAAGTTCCTCCGGCAGGTCTTCGTGGGACTTCGGGTCGATCTCCTTCACCCGCTCCAGCCACTTCAGAAACTCTTCGTTGTAGTTTCTCATCCGGGTCAGGCCTCCTCGTCTTCCAGAGCAGCCTGCTCCGCCTCTCGCTGCATCGCTTCCAGTTCCGCTTTCGCCTTTTCCACTTTCTCCGCGGCTTCCTGGACTTTCTGCTGAGAGGCGTAGGTCATGATGCCTTCGAGGTTGTCGATGATCAGCCGCTGGGCATTTTCATCGTAGAGGTTTTTCCGGTAGGTGTTTCCGTCGACTGCTTTGCGGTCGACCGTCTTGATGCCGATCTGCTGACCGGTCGGGGTGGAGACCCGTCGTTTGCTTCCGGGCTCACCCTCCCACGTGAGGGCGCCGATGTACTGGAGCCAGCCGGAAATCTGCCCGAACCGGACGGTCTGCATGTCATAGGGAAGCACCCGGGCGATGCGGTTCGCGATCGTCATGATGCCCACCGGCTCTCTGGAAATGACGATCTTCGCGCGGTCCGCGTCCGAGATGGCAAAGGGGCGGGTGCGTTTCGGCTCGACCCGGTTGAATCCTCCGTTGTCGAGCCAGGCCTCCAGCAGATCGGCGGCCAGGTTCAGCGGGTTCACCATCGCCGGTTCCCGGAGCAGGTGGTCCTCCGCGAGGTCCGCGCCGTCCAGAGGACTGCGGCCGCTCGCGAGGTTTCGCAGGTATTTCTGCGCGGTAAAGACATCTCCTTCTTCAAAGATGAGTTTCTGCCCGTTCTGTTTCGACTTCATCTTTCATTTCCTTCTTTCCATTAGCTTGTTTCGTTTATTTTCGGCTTCCGTTCAGGAAGCGTTTTTCTGATACCGTTCGAGCGTCATGAGACTGTACCCCGCGTGGTTTTTGACAAATGCGGACCCGGAGGGGGACAGCGGGCCGGCCTCATCGAACGTCGGCGGGATCAGGAAGCCTCCTGTTTTGTCGATGTAGCCCCACTTTCCGTCCTTCTTGACCGCGGCCATGCCCTTCGAAAACGAGGTGGCGTCTTCAAACTGCGGTTCCAGCAGTACGGTGCCGTCCAGCGAAACGAACCCCCAAAGTCCCTCCCGACAGAAGGCCAGCGGGCTCTTCTGCGCTTCCGGCAGACGGAGGTCGTCCGCGGAAAAGTCGTTGACGCGGATGCCGTTCGGGGCGTACATCGCCCACTGTTCCGGGTCGCCGGGCAGGCGGCCCACGATCAGCCCGTACTTTTGCGCATTCCCATAGGGGTCCGTTTTGACCTCCGTGAACTCACAGGCGGTCACTTCCTGCAGAGACGAGTCCAGCACGAAGTAGTTGCCGTCTTTCCGGGCAAGGGCATAGCCCCCGACCAGCGGCCAGGTCTCCTGAAAATCGAAGCGCAGCTCTTTGAGCGTCTTGTCCAGGTAGCCCGCCACCACCGGTGCGTTCGGTTCCGGACCGGACCGTCGGGAAGCAGGCGCCAGTCCCTCCGAAAAACTGTGGAGCGAGGAATACGTTCCGTTCGGGACCAGACGGCGTTCCCCGTTGCCGTCCACAAAGAACCACTGGTCCTGCTCCCGCACCGGGAACAGGAGGTCGTCATCGGCGGACGCGCCGAGGAAGCCCCAGGCGCCGGAGAGTTTTTCCTTCCCGGCCGCACTGTAAACGGAGAGCGCCTCCTCTTCGACCACCGTGGCACAGGGTGTCCCGTCCGGCAGCCGGTACCAGGGGCAGATGTTCTGGAACGAGAAATAGGTCAGCTCATAGCGGCCCTTCAGTTCCCGCAGGTACTCTTCCCGCTCCGTTCTCTGAGCTTCGGTGCCGTCGTTCTCCCCGGCCTTCTCGAGGACCGAGATGGCAGAGCGTACATTCTTTTTATTGTCGTAGGACCGCGCCTCGTAAAGACGGGTCTTCAGGTCTTTCGGGTCCTGCCGCAGGACCCTCTCGCACCAGGCGATACAGCTGTTGTCCTGCCCGGTGAGGTGATAGATCTCCGCTACCCGGGCCATAGACTCAAGGTCGTTCGGCGCCGCTTCCAGACAGGCTTTGTAGTCCACCAGCGCCTCGTCATAGATCTGCTTGTCGAACTTTTCGGCCGCGGACACTTTCCGCTCCTCGAGCCCCGCCACTTCGGACCGGTGTCCGTAAAAGAGCAGGCCCCAGGCCGCGGCACAAAGCAGGAGGACCAGCAACGCTGCGAACACCGCTTTCTTCCCCGCGCGGGGAGCTTTTTCTTCTGCCATGCGACTCACCCCGTTTTCATCCAGATCTCAAGGACCTCGGACAGCACCGCGCCCGCCGCCAGGAACGGTGCGAAGGGCAGCGTGTCGGAGGTTTTCGCTTTTTTTACAGCCAGCAGGAACACGGCCGCGACCAGAGAACAGACCCCGGTCAGTGCCATGCCCCGCAAAAACGGGAACAGGCCCATGGCAGCGCCAAGGGCGGCCATCAGCTTGACGTCGCCCCAGCCGAACCCGTCTTTCGTGGCTCCCCGGCAGAGGAGCCCAAGGCCCGTGGCGACCAGAGCTCCTGCCAGAGAAAAGATAATGGGAGTGTATAAAGAGGCGCCGGCAATGGGCGAACCGGCAGCACGATATACCGTGATGACAATGACTATGGTCTTCGCGACAACGAGACCAAAGCCGCCTGCCCCGAGGGCGATGCACCACTTCTGCGGGATGGTCCTCGTTCGAAGGTCCTCCCGGCAGATCGGGACGAGACAGAAAACAAGGAGGAGCAGAGACCCGATATCCCCAAATTTTTCGATCATTTTTTCTCGGACTCCTCCCCGTTTTTGACGAGTGCTTTCTGTTCGTAACGAAGGTCCACCGTAATGCCGTCTTTTTCACGGATGGCATTCGCGGTCCCCTCCAGCGCACCCTGCATCGCCCCATATTGTTTCACTTCTTCCGGAACGATGAGGATGAGGATCTTCCGCTGCGCCTTCACGGGTTTCGCGGAAGACCCGTCCGCCAGCACGATCTCCTGCCCCAGCCCGGAAATGTCTTTCCGCAGGTCTGTGGCATAACCGAACAGTGCTTTTTCTATTGAATCGGCCCGTGGGGCATAGGACGTGGTGGCATAAGTGGGCAGGAACACATTGATGGAATAGACTTCCGCATAGGTCCCCGTCGAAGCGCCGTAGAGGTCGATGCCCTGCCCCGGTTTGACCGGGACACCGTACTGCTGCCCGGAACGCACCCTGTCGGCAAAGTACCGACCCCGGACAAAGTTGTTCTCCTGCCAGATGGTGGACTCGGCCGGCCGTTTCCGGGCTTCTTTCAGAGCGGAGTCCGTCGGTAGCAGGCCGTAGGTGACCGCGGCCGCTCGCTGGTGCAACGTCTTGCGAAAGAGCCCGAAGGTCATGACGTCCAGGTCATAGGTGACGGCCACCTTGATCGTTTTGCCATCCATCAGGACCTGGGTCCCGAGGAAGTCCAGCCCTTCATACCCGTCCTTCACGCCCTGCTTTTTCAGCCACTCGTCCACGTTGTCCCGCGGAAAGTTCTGCTTTGTCAGGAGCTTGGCCACGGCGGGGCCGGTCAGCGCCAGGTCGGAGGTCCCATCCGGGTCCCCCATCAGTTCCGCCAGCTTCGGCAGTTTTTCTCCGGCATAGTCTTTCAGGTACTCGGTGCGACCCCAGACATACGAATACTGGGACAGTTCCATCGCGGTCTCACGGAGCGCATCGGACACCTCCGCTTCGGTCTTGATGACCGTCAGGATGGAGATGAGCGCCATGAGACAGGCCGTGAACACCGTCAGCGCCAGAGCGCCTTCCACCGAGTAGGAACCCCGGTCACAGGATGCGGATGCTCTCATAAGTGGCCTCCATGTACCGGTCGCCGTCGCGGTCGCGGGAGGCGTCCGGCCAGAAGTAGAAGCAGTAGAGCCCGGGCGATGTACCGAACGCGCCTGCGAAACGCATCGACCCGCCGGTCCGGTCATTGTGAAGGGTCCCGCTGAGGCGATGCATCGCCCCGTCCGCATATTCTTTCTCGTATTCGAACCGCACCTGAGAGCGGTAGTATTCTGTGTTGAAAAACAGTTCCAGTTCTTCGGCCAGCGCCGCCTCGACGGAAGAGATCCCGTTCACCTCTTCGAGGGGGCCTGCCAGCAGGAACATGTCCTCTCCTTCATAGACTTTCCCCACGTTGCCGCGGACCGACCAGTCCGCCGGGACCGCCAGTTCGAAGGAGGGGAAGTGTGCCGTGGCGGGAGAAGCGCCGAACACCGAAGAGGACACCGAGGGTGTCGTGCGCTCCGGAGCACCGGCGGCAGTGCCGGAGACCGTGTCTCCCCGGTCCTTTGACCCGCACGCGGTCAGAAGACAGAGGAGGGTCAGGAAGCTCAGGAGGCACATCGCCCCGTGGCGAAGCTTGTCAGTACGCATAGGTCTCACGTCCTTTCACGGTATGGGTGACGATGCCGGCAGCGCCGGACAGTTCGATCTTTCGATAGGCTTTGGCGATGGAGAACGACTTCTCCGACTGATGGCAGTTGGCCTGCATCAGTTTGGCGGCACGGGTCAGCATGCCCTTTTTGACATTGTTGTTCACAAGGCCCGTGAAGACGAAGACCTTGAGGTAGTCTTTGTAAGACATGGCGGTGCCGGAGTAGGAGGAGAGCGCCGTGTTCCGGGAAAGGGGCGTCCTGCCGCTGCCGGAGCCGAGGTACTCAGACAGGGTCTCGGCATAGTCGTCGATGGCATCGGTCACGTCCGCTTTCAGTTCGTTCCCGCCTTCCCGGAACGCATTGTGGAGCGTCTGTTCGACGCCGGACACTTTCCGGTCCACCGCCTTTTTCACTTCGGAGAACATGGTGGCGTAAGCGTCTTCCACTCCGTGGCGGATGGCATTCGACGCGACCGTCGCGACAGACTCATCCAGGCTCAGAAGGTTCTTATAGTTGGAAGACACGACATCGGTCAGCGGTTCGAGCGCGACGCTGTGGAACGCCGCTTTCGCCGCCGCGAACCCGGCGGACCCGTTGTCCGCGCTGTCCACCGCCGACACCAGCATGGAGCGGACCTCATCCCGGGACACCGACTCTCTCGACTTGTCCCCGATGAGGGTGGTGATCTTCGCTTCCACCGGCGTCAGTACCAGGTTGGTCAGAGACTCCACCGCGCCTTCCGTCGTCTCGCGGAAAAAGCTGAGGGCCGCGTCCCGGACCGATTCGATCCCGTCATCCGCCGCCTTTTCGATGGTCGCGTAGACGTCGTCGATGGTATGGCTCGCGAGGGACACCGCGCCCTCCCGCAGTTTGTTCGAGATCCCAGAGAGGCCCAGCGTCCAGGTGGCGGCATTCTTGTAGAGCGGAACGGTCCCGCCCTTGAGCAGGGTGGACACATCGCTGACCGACTCGGCCGCCGCCCAGGCGGCCAGGATCAGGTTCTGTGCCACCGCGACTCCGGCCCCGGTCCAGGCGGCGACTGCCGTTGCCACAGACAGCGCTTCCGCCCGCATCTTCGCGTTGGAAAAGACGTAGATGGAGTTGAACAGGACGCGGATTGCGAACAGCAGGTCCGCTGCCAGATGCACGTTCGCCGGGAGGTAGTCCCTGCCGAAGAGCAGGTATTCCGTCTCCCCTTTGAACAGCGGTCCGGACTTCAGTTCCGCGCCCGCCAGCGTTTTCGCGGAGTCCTCACTCGTATAACAGCTGAAGCTCTCCGTCAGGAACTCTTCCACATAGCTGTCCGAAAGAAGGCTGTCAGTGCTGCCGGTCAGATGGCGGAAGAAGTTCTTCACGCCGCTCATCTGGGTCTGCACGGTCCCGCCGCTGTCTGCCGGCACGTTGGCCGCCGAACTGCCCACGGCATCGATCGCCGCGGCGACGGTACTGCCCACCGCCCGGGACACATACTGGTCCGGGACACCGGACACGAGTGTCGTGCGGTCGGTATTTCGGAAGGACTCCAGCGCGCTTTTCACCGAACGCTTCTCGTCCTTTTCCGGGTCCGAACTGTCCTTGGTACGGCTCCCGGCGATGTACCCGTAAAGCGCGTCATCTTTGTACGAAAGGGCCGGCGGGTCCGGGTCCTTGATGGACGCCGGGTCGATGAGCCCCTGCGGAGTTTCTCCGCCGGCGGCCTCCGCTTCCTGCGCCGCTTTGAGCGCTTCCTCAGCCGCCTTCCGGTCTTCGTCTGCTTTCTTCTTTGCGGCGTTATAGTCGTCGAGGGCCGTGAGGTCCGCGTTCAGTTTGTCCCGCAACGCCGCGACACCGTCGTCGTTCAGGACACCGGCGGTGGCCTTATAATCTCCGGCGAGCAGGGCCTTCGCCTCGCCCTCCGGCATCTGGTCCAGAGAACCTTGCCACGCCTTTGCCGACCGGTCCGTCTTCTTCACCTGGGAAGACAGTTTGTCGAGGCCGCCCAAAATGGACCTGACCGCGGACTCCTGTGCCCCGGCATCGAAGCCGTCCGTGTCCGCCGGCAGGTCGTCAGCCAGTTTCGTCAGCTGTTTGCTGACCCCGGAGAGGTCGTCATAGTAGTCCTGACTTTTCGACAGGGCATCGGACGCTTCGCGGATATGCTGGAACGCGCCGATCCGCTGGCTCACGCCCCGGGCAAACCGGTACGGACCGCGGTACTTCATGTACCCGGTCACAGCCCGTTCGAGCACCGCCGGCCGGGCCAGCGACGCGTCAGACGGAAAGGAGACCGAAAAGTCCTTCGTCCCCGTATTGATGTAATTGTCAAAGGTCCCGTCCCCGCTCGCCTCCCCGGCATCGATGGTCCCGGAGAAAACGGCGGTCAGCTCGTTCTCGTAAGCGTCCTGCGACTTCGCCATGGCAAAGAGCCCGTACCAGTCTTTCAGCGCTTCGTCGTAGTCGCTGAGCGCCGCGTTTCCGGTCAGGTTCAGTGCGCTTTCCAGCCGGGAACGGGCCGCGGAGGCCCGTCCGGCATCAATGGCAAGGTACGTGCCGCTGAAGAGCGGCATCAGGATGAGGACGAGGAACAGAGAGATGGACCCTCTCAACGCCTGGTGGTTCATAGGTACTCCTTGTCCATCTGGATATATCGGCCGAACCGCTGCTCGAGGAACTGCTTGAGCCCCGTGTCCTCCGCCAGGTCTTCCGCGAGGTCGACGTCCTCCGCGAATTCGGTCGGTTTCCGCAAAGCCCGCTCCGACCGGACGGAAAACAGGTGTTTCCCCCGGAAGGAGCAGGTGGCGTCTGCAACGATGCGGCTGCCGGTCACGTTCTCTTTGAGGGCGGATGAGAACTTCAGCCCCGGCAGGACCTGCATCGCAGTCAGCTTTTTCTCCATGGTCCCGGCGCAGTCCGAGAGAACGTCCGCGTCAAGGCTGTGGGTGGACAGCTGCCAGTACAGCCGGTCTCCGCCCACCTTGCGGGTCGCCGTCTCGACCGCGTCTTCGGTCACATGGAACGCATAGACATGGAAAAAGAGCAGGAAGGTCAGGTACATGAGTCCCACCACCGTCAGAAGGACGATGGGGAACACATAGGAAAACTCGATGACCTGGGCCGAGCCCCGGTCCCGCTCCGAAGGTCTTTCCTCAGACCTCCATGCCGCTGCGGATCTTTTCAAACATCTTCGTAACAATGTCAGTCATCTCACTTCGGAAGATCGCCACGAGAGCGATGACGACGATGATGATGAGCACCATCGCCACGATGTTGACTTCACCGGTGTTGTCCGCGGCCGCTCTTGCAGCGGTCCTTACCGTGAATCGCCGCAGCTTTTCGGTAAGGGCGATCCACCAGTTCCATAAAAATACGAGCAGTTTCATAACACGTCTCCTTCTCCCCGTCGCGGGGGCTCAAAACAGGTTGCGGAATGCCGGCACGATGATGATGAGCAGGATGCCGACAAACATGAACATGGTAGGGAGCAACAGTTTCTGCTCCGCCAGCTCTCCCTGGGTCCGGGCGGAGTTCTTTCGGTCGGTCCAGGCGTTCGCCGCCATTTCCGCGAGGGTCCGCGGAAAGTCCGGCCCGCCTTTGACCAGATTCTGTTTGTACAGAGAGACGAACTTCTTCATCTCCCGCAGGGGCGCCCGGGTGCTCAGCGTGTCCAGCGCCTCATCGATGGGCATGCCGTTCTTCACGCTTTCCGTCACCCGCTGCATCTCCCGAAACAGGAGCCCGTCACCGGAGACAGCGACCCGTTCGAACGCTTCCCCGGCAGTGATGCCCACGTTCACCATGAGGGACATCTCCGTCAGCATGGACGGGTACTGGGTCTCCAGTTCGGCATGGCGTTTCCGGACTGTGCTGTCGAGCCAGTAGTCGAAGTACAGGCAGAGCCCGGTCAGGAGGAACAGTTCGATGCTCCCGAGGAGTACATCGCCCGTGACCGCCAGCATCAGGAGCAGGAGAGGCAGCAGGAGCAGCAGGTAGGTATATCCCGCGTCCATCGCCTGCCGCCTTATGCGGTCGGCTTCCCCGGGCGTGTACAGTTCGAGGAGTTTGCGGTACCGGTCCCGGGAACTCCGGTCTTTTCTCTTCAGCCGTTTCCGCAGACGCCGGCCCGCGGGGAACAGAGGCTCCAGAAAAAACACCGGAAGGCCCGTGACATCGGTCTTGTCGTTGCGGGCACGGAACAGGAAGCCGGCGGAGACGATGGACAGCAGAGTGGCGAGGGCCATCAGCCCGATGCGCAGCCAGTAACTCATGTTCCCGCTCCTTTCTTCTCATACCCGGATATCGACGATCTTCCGCCCCAGTCAGTAAGACCCCGCAAAAATGCCGAGGGCGATGGTGTTCACCAGCATGGAGGACGAGTCGTCCGTGATGATCCCGCCCCCGAGCACCCGCAACGACGCGAGGATGACGAGGGGCATGAGGACCATGATGTTCAGTTCGTTTTTCGGCCCCGTGAGCACGGTCTGGATCTCCTGTTCGATGGCGATCTTCTCGATGATCATGTTCCGGGTGTCTCCGACGATGTGTTTCAGATTGCCGCCCGCCGTGCTGCAGATCTGGTAGATCTCCCCGAAGGTCCGCACACTCGAACAGTCCGTCTCCTCGGCCATCTCCTGGAGCAGTTCCGGAATGGCCCGGCCGTTTCGAAGGCCCTCCGTGAGTCGCCCCGAGGCATACCGGATGGGTGCCCCCTTCTCGTAGAGCTCCCGCATGTCTTCGTCCGCGGTCAGGAACGACTCGTAGCCGTTCCGGCCCACAGCGAGGGAGGTGGCGATGGAGTCGAGGTAGTCACAGAACTGGTCGAGGAAATCCCGCTTCCGCCGTTCCACTTTGTGGCGGACCCACGCGCCGCGGAAGTACCAGCCGAACAGGAGTGCCAGCAGCAGTTCCGGCACGGGGTGGCCGAAGAGCAGGAACCCGGTCAAAAGGCCTCCCGCGAACCCGCCGAGGAACCCGACCGCCAGGTCCTGCACGCCATAGGTCTTCCCACAGTACGTGTCAAAAGAAAAAATACGGGTCGTTCGGGTCCGGTTCTTCGAGGGGGAGTTCTCCGTCGGAGCCGGCCCGTTTGAGACGGACCGCGCGCGGATGTGGAGTCGTTTCATGTCCGTAGACCTCCTGCTTCCAGGTGTGGATGAGTGCGTTTCCGGTGGGGACCAGCTCCCCTTCTTTCTGTTCATAGAGGCGATTCAGGACGATCTCTTCGCCCTCCAGCCCCACGACTTCCGTGATCTCGAGGACCACCCGTCGTCTCGTCGACAGTCGTCCGAGGTGGACGATGAGGTCGATGCTGGAGGCGATGTTCCGCCGCACCGCCGGGAGCGGCAGGCCGGAGCTGCCGGTCATGACCATCGTCTCGAGCCTGCGGAGCATGTCCTCGCAGGAGTTGGCGTGGCCGGTGGACAGGGAGCCGTCGTGGCCGGTGTTCATGGCGCCGAGCATGTCGAGGGCTTCCTCGCCCCGGACTTCGCCGACGATGATGCGTTCCGGCCGCATGCGCAGGGAAGTCCGGATGAGGTCCCGGATCGTGATCTCCCCGCTGCCGGTCGTATTGGAATTGCGGGTCTCCAGCCGAACCAGATTGTCGATGCCGGTCAGCTGCAGCTCCGCGCTGTCTTCGATCGTGATGATGCGCTCGCTTTTCGGGATGTAGTCCGAGAGCGCGTTCAAAAAGGTGGTCTTGCCGGAGCTCGTGCCGCCGCTGATGAAGATGTTGTACTTCGCCTTCACCAGCCGTTCGAGAAACTCCGCGGCCTCCTCACTGAGAGTGCCGTACCGGACGAGGGTCTGCATCGTGATCCGGTCTTTCGGGAAACGTCGTATGGTGACCACCGGGGTCTCGATGGAGGCCGGCGGCAGGACCACATTGACCCGCTCCCCTCCGGGCAGGCGGGTGTCCACGATGGGGTTCGCCCGGTTCACTTCTCTGCCGGCGCCGGCGACGATGCGCTGGATGATGTCCTCCAGTTCCTTCTCGCTCGAGAACGTTCGGGGCGACCGTTCGACCACGCCGTTGCGCTCCACGAAGAGCACGTCCCAGGCGTTGATCATGATCTCCGACACAGTATCGTCATTCAGGTATTCCTCGAGGATGCCGAGGCCGCGGAAATTGCCGTACAGCGTATCGACGAACCGGCCCAGTTCCTCGGCGGAGAAATCGTGCTCCGGGTTCTGTCGGAGCAGGATCTTTCGGATGAGCGTTCGAAGGGACTCGTCATCCATCGCCGACAGGCCCTCCGTCAGGTACAGTTCCCGCCGGACACGGCGCAGGACTTCCTGTTCGCTAAACGTCTGGTCCATGTCAGCCTCCCTGTTTCGTGAGCCGCCCGTAGAGCCGCTCCATGGCCGGGGCGACCGCCAGTTCCGCGATGAGGTCTTCGGGGTCCGGCACGCTCAGTTCGCCCATACCGCCCAGCTTCACGAGCATCTCGGTCTGCAGCACTTCGCTCTTCCCCCGGCGGAACCGGTTGTACAGAAGGCAGGTCTTTTCGTAGAGTTCGATGGGGTCCCCGGTGCAGAGCGCGGGCAGGACGTCCATCATCTGTTTCGTTTTCCGGTTGGCGATCCGCGTCCCGTTGCTCACCACCACCGCGCAGTCCGCCGTCAGCAGCGGCAGGACGATGCGCTCCGTGGCGTCGAACCCGAGGTCCAGGACGATGATGGTGCATTTATGGCTCTCTTTGATGAGGTCGACGATGGTGACGATCTCCTCGCCCGTGAGATCGAACAGGACCGCAGGGTTGACGGGCGGCGGAATGGTCACGAGGCCTTCCTCATCGGACCGGAGCGTCCGCTCCAGGACCGCGTCCGGCGCGTACCGGCGCCCGCGGATGGAGAGGACGACGTCTTCGAGTGTGTACAGACCGTCCGTCTTTTCGACGGGACAGTCCGGGAATGTCTGCAGGTCCAGGAACAGGACGTGCCGATTGTGGCGCAGGCAGCATTCCACGAATGCGCGGGCGGCGGTGGATGTCCCGGTCCCGCCCGCGGCGGACGTGAACAGCACGACATGGCATTCCTGCTTCTTCCCGGGTTTCGCTCCCCCCGGTGCGCTTTGTGTTGCGGCCTTATCGGCGAAACCGGGCAGCGCGGACGCCTCCTTGACGATGAGGTCGTGCCATTCCGCCACACTGCGGAAACGACAGAGGACCGGGATCTCCTCAAAGGGGTCAGTCCCGTTCGACTCCGGCCGGTTCTGCCACTCCTTCTCGGTCTGCTTCCGGTCTGCGAGACGGGCAAAGTAGGCGGTCTTCGGGAGGCCTTTCGTCGGAAGGTCCGAGGAGGATAGCCCCTCCGGCTCGAGGAGGACGACCTTGACCCGGAAGCGGTCCACTGCTTTCAACGCTTTTGACAGCGTCGGAAACAGATAGACTTCGATCTCTTCCGGATACTGTTCTTTCATCGCCTTGTGGAACCGTTCGAAGAATTCCCGGTTCCCGTCCGTGATGCCGACCCGTATGCTCACCATTGCCACCTCACTTTCTGCCGTTTCTCTCCACACTCTGGCACGGGAAAAAGTGCAACACAAGGATTATTTTGGGAACGGTCAGAAATCCGCTGCGAACGGTCGTTATGCTTCCGCAAAATGCGTAATCACGGATAATAAACATTCGTATCGGGACGCAAAAAAAGCCCCCCGGAGACCGTCCTGAAACGGTACCCGAGAGGGCTTCCTCATTATTCTGTTCGGTTGGCGATCTGCGATGGTCGGAGCTTACTCCTCATCGAGTTTGATCCGCACCCCGCGGGGCTTGTTCGCCCAGATGGACGCGCCGAGCACAAAGCCGGTGACGGCCGCACCCAGGACCGAGGACACGACGATGATCGTAATGGTCGCTTTCTTTACGGTTTTCATTATAGAAACCTCCTTTTGGAGAGATGATGTCCCAGTGATTATACCATATATGACGGGGTCTGCCGCCGTTTCAAAAAAAATAAAAAAAGTGCTTGCATTGTGTAAACCCGTCTGTTATACTATACAGCGTTCCGCAAGGAACACACCAGTCGGTGTCTATAGCGATGAGGGTCCACCCGTTCCCATCCCGAACACGGCAGTT
>R21__coassemble_134_pt1 | contig 61682 bp, 55 predicted proteins | sample R21__metabat2_low_PE_053 | metagenome-assembled genome bin R21 | reverse complement strand
TGAAGTCGGAAAGGATTCCTACCATGCAAGCAAAAAGCCATAATATGTCGGAATACAGAGACAGACCGTAGTTGGTGAGCTCCACAAATTCGGGGTTGTAGGGGAGCTGGGTGTTTGTGAAACGGGGGGAGAAGCAGGATGTTAAACAGAGAAGGGACGATGATTCGAAGGAAAAAGGGTAAATCGCCCCTTGACTTCGGGGGAGTGGGCTTATATAATAGTGGAGCTGTAAAGAGAAAAGACTTTACAGGCACCCGGCGAACGGGCCGGGAATCTTAGGATCGGAGGTCGACGACAGTGACGAAGAATTTCGAGCAGATCACTCTTCTTCTGGACTTTTACGGAAGCATGCTGACCGAGCGTCAGAGAAGTTTCCTCGAGTACTACTACGAAGATGACCTGTCGCTGGCGGAGATCGCCGAAAACGAAGGGATCACCCGTCAGGGTGTCCGTGACGCGATCAAGCGTGCCGAAGGCCAGCTCTACCAGATGGAAGAGCGCCTGGGGCTCGCCAAACGGTTCGCTGAAGTGCAGAAGGGTCTCAGAGAGATCGATGAAGCGGCGGAGAGCATCTACGAATGCAACATGAGAACGGGCCTGTCCCGGGAGATCAATGAGGCATGCGTCAAGATCCGGCTCCTCGCCGGCGCCCTCAGCGAATAAAGGAGACAGCACATGGCATTTGAAGGACTGTCAGACAGACTTGAAGGTGCATTCAAGCGTCTGAAAAGCAAAGGTTCCCTGAATGAGCAAGACGTACGTGAAGCCATGCGCGAAGTCCGCCTCGCCTTACTGGAAGCGGACGTCAGCTACAAAGTCGCGAAGGACTTCACTGCGAAAGTCACGGAACGGGCCATCGGCGCACAGGTCATGTCCAGCCTGACGCCTGCACAGATGGTCATCAAGATCGTCAACGAAGAACTCACGGAACTCATGGGTGGCACGCAGACCCGCCTCGCGGAAGCGCAGCACCCGCCGACGATCATCATGATGGTCGGTCTTCAGGGTTCCGGTAAAACCACACACTGCGCGAAGATCGCCAAGAAACTGAAGGGCGAAGGCCACCGGCCCCTGCTGGTCGCCTGCGACGTCTACCGTCCCGCCGCCATCAAGCAGTTACAGGTGGTCGGTCAGAACGCCGGTGTCCCGGTGTATGAAGCCGGACAGGGCGACCCGGTCGAGATCGCGCAGAACGGTATCCGCCTGGCGAAAGACCAGGGTTACGACTACGTCTTCATCGACACCGCCGGTCGTCTCCACGTAGACGAACAGCTCATGGAGGAGCTGCAGAACATCAAGTCTGCCGTCCACCCGCATGAGATCCTGCTGGTCGTCGACTCCATGACCGGTCAGGACGCCGTCAACGTGGCATCCTCGTTCAACGACCAGGTCGGCATCGACGGCATCGTCCTCACCAAGCTGGACGGTGACACCCGCGGAGGTGCCGCACTTTCTGCACGGGCCATTACCGGCAAGCCCATCAAATTTTCCGGTACCGGCGAGAAGCTCGACGACCTCGAGTACTTCCACCCGGACAGAATGGCTTCCCGCATCCTCGGCATGGGCGATATGCTGTCGCTCATCGAACGGGCGGAACAGCAGTATTCCGACGAGGAAGCCGAAAAGATGGAGAAGAAACTCCGCAAGAACAAGTTCGATATGAACGACCTGCTCGACAACCTGCAGAAGGTCCGCAAGCTCGGCCCGCTGAAAGACGTCCTCGGGATGCTCCCCGGCGTCGGCAGCCAGCTGAAAGACGTGGACATCGACGAGCACCAGTTCGACCGCATCCAGGCCCTCATCCAGTCGATGACGCCGAAGGAGCGGGAAAAGCCCGAGATCCTCGATGCATCGCGCAAACGCCGCATCGCCGCGGGCGCCGGCCAGAAGGTCGAAGACGTCAATCGCCTGCTTGCCCAGTACAAGCAGATGCAGAAAATGTTCAAACAGATGAACAGCAAAAAAGCCAGAAAACAGTTACAGAGACTGACAGCAAACGGAAATATGGATGGCCTCAAGGACCTCGATATCACCAAGCTCGGTATGTAACCTGAAAAACATTGGAGGAAAAAACCATGGCAGTTAAAATCAGACTTAGAAGAATGGGCGCAAAGAGACAGCCGTCCTACCGCGTTGTTGTCGCAGATTCCAGATATCCCCGCGACGGCCGTTTCATCGAAGAGATCGGTTTCTACGATCCCACCAAGAGCCCGTCTGTCATCCGCATCGACAACGAAAAAGCTCAGCAGTGGCTCAAGAACGGCGCTCAGCCGACCGATACTGTTCGGGCTCTCCTGAAGAAGTCCGGCGCGATCCAGTAAGCGGAGGCGCAGCATGCAGGAATTACTGACCAGCATTGCCCAGGGTCTCGTCGAAGACCCGGCCAGTGTCACTGTCACTGTTGACGAGCCGAACGAGAACGGTGTCATCGTATACCATCTCCATGTGGCCGCCGACGACATGGGCAGAGTCATTGGCAAACAGGGCCGCATCGCCAAAGCGATCCGCACGGTCATGAGAGCCGCAGCCAACCGCGCTGAAGCCCGCATCGCCGTCGAGATCGACTGATCACAAACGAACGAGGGTATCTGCCACACCGCAGGTACCCTTTTGTTTTCCCGAAAGGAGACCCCGATGAAACTTCAATACCTGGAACTCGGAAAGGTGCAGAACACCCACGGCGTACGGGGCGAACTGCGGGTGGAACCCTGGTGCGACACCCCGGAACTCTTCGACGTCGTCGAGACCGTCTACCTCAAAAAGGACGGCAAAGAGCCTTACCGTGTGGTCTCCTGGAGACCGCACAAGCACCTCGTGCTCCTGACCCTGGCGGGCGTGGGCGATGTAGACGCCGCTGCGCGGCTCAAGAACCGCATCCTCTATGTGGAGCGGGACGCCATTGCCGACACACTGCCGGAGGGAAAACACTTCATCGCCGAAATGCTCGGCTGCGAGGTCCGCAATGCGGATGACGAGTCCGTCGTTTACGGCAAACTCACCGATGTCTTCAACCGCGGCGCCAACAATGTCTGGGAGATCCGCAAAGGGGACAAGGAGTACCTGATGCCGGACATCCCGGGGATCGTCGTGTCCGTGGACATCGAGAAGGAAGTCGCTCTGGTGCGGCCCATCCCCGGCATCTTTGACGACGCGGAGGAAGTGCGATGAGGATCGACATCATGACTCTGTTCCCGGAGATGTGCGAAGCGTTCCTCTCCGAGAGCATCATCGGCAGGGCCCGGGCGGCGGGACACGTGGATATCCGCTGTGTCAACATCCGGGACTATGCCGGCAACAAACACAACCGGGTAGACGACTACCCCTACGGCGGCGGGACCGGCATGGTCATGCAGCCGAACCCCATCTATGACTGCTACAAAGCGGTCACGGAGGACGGCGCTCGTAAGTGCCACCTCATCTACCTGACGCCTCAGGGGAAGACCCTGACCCAGGAACGGGTCCGGGAACTCTCCGAGATGGATGACCTCGTCTTCCTGTGCGGCCACTATGAAGGGGTCGACGAGCGGGTCATCGAGGAGATCGTCGACGAGGAGATCTCCATCGGGGACTATGTCCTCACCGGCGGGGAACTCCCTGCCCTCATCCTCGCGGACAGCATCTCCCGGATGCTGCCCGGTGTCCTCGCGAACGAAGACGCCTTCACGGAGGAGAGCCACTACGGCCACCTCCTCGAATATCCCCAGTACACCCGTCCCGCCGAGTGGCAGGGCAGGGAAGTGCCGGACGTGCTGCTCTCCGGAGACCACGGCAAGGTGGACCGGTGGCGGCTCGAACAGGCCGTGGCCCGCACCTATGAGCGGCGGCCGGACATGCTGGAAGCTGCGGAAGCATCCGGCGATTTGACGAAGGAAGAGCGGGAGATCCTCGACTCGCTTCGGTCCGTTTGACCGGGGGTCGGTACATCGCCAGGGGGAGAAAAACAACATTTTGTGCCGTTTGATAACGGAGACACAACATACAGGCCGAACAGAAATCGGAAACTGTCGTGATGGCACAAAAGAGACTGTAAAAAACTATGAAATCTTCACAAAGTGAAATTGTAAAAACAGTCCCGCTTTGTCCGCTTTTCTAATTGACGAGGGGTACCTCCTTGCATATAATATTCAAGAAATTTGTAAAACAACTTTTCTAAACAATTTGTGAGGGAATTTGCTATGTATGTCAAAAGCGTAAAAGTTCAGAATCAGGTTGGCCTTCATGCCCGTCCGGCAACGTTCTTCATCCAGAAGGCTAATGAGTTCAAGTCCAGCATCTGGGTCGAGAAAGACGAGAGACGCGTCAACGCCAAGTCCCTTCTCGGCGTTCTGTCCCTTGGCATCATGGGCGGCACCGACATCAAGATCATGGCCGGCGGCTCCGATGAAGAGGAAGCAGTCGATGCTCTGGTCGCTCTTGTCGAATCCGGCTTCGCTGAATAATCGATCATCAATAGAAAAGATCCGAGCACACTGCCTTGGCGGTGTGCTTGTTCTGTTATAATAGGAAAAAAGGGAGGTGGAGTACATGGAGAACCCGAAGATGAAAGAACTGCGGGCAAAGTCGATGCGGCTGCCCCTGGTCCCCGGCGTCTACATCATGAAGAACGCGAAGGGCGAAGTCATCTATATCGGCAAGGCGAAAGTCCTGAAGAACCGGGTCAGCCAGTACTTCGGCTCTCAGAACAACCACTCGACGAAGGTCCGCCGCATGGTGGAAAACGTCCGGGACTTCGACTACATCCTCTGCGGCAGCGAGTTCGAAGCGCTCATCCTCGAGTGCAGCCTCATCAAGCAGAACATGCCGAAGTACAACATCCTTCTGAAGGATGACAAGGGCTACCGGTACGTGAAGATCACGAACGAAGAGTGGCGGCGCATCAAATATGTCAAACAGAAGCAGGAAGAGGACGCGAAGTACATCGGACCGTACCTCTCCGGGTTCGTCGTCAGCGAGTCGGTGGACGCCGCGCTGAAGATCTTCAAACTCCCGGACTGCAACCGGACGTTCCCCGGCACCGGCCCGAACGTGCGGCCCTGCCTCCGGTACTACATCGGCCAGTGCAGCGCGCCCTGCTGCGGGAAGATCTCCCTCGAGGACTACAATGTGGCCGTCGATGAGGCCATCGAGTTCCTCAAAGGGGAAGTGAAGCGCGGCGGCACGAAGGAGTACGTCGAACTCCTCGAGGCCCGGATGGAACACTACGCCGAGAACCTCGAGTTCGAACGGGCTGCCGAGATGCGGGACCGGATCAACGCGATCCGCCGCATGTCGGAAAAGCAGAAAGTCATCCTGAGCGGCTCCGACACGGAAGACGTCTTCTCCCTCGCACGGGAAGACGACCGCATCTGTTTCAACGTCCTTCGCATCAACGACGGACGCCTCTCTTCCAGTGAGACCTACTTCACCGAGCTGGATGAGTCCCTTGAAAACACCCGCGCCGAAATGCTGAAGCGCTACTATACCGTTCACGGCGATGTACCGCCCAGGATCATCCTGGACGGCCCCGCGGCGGACGACGAGCTCATCGAGCAGTGGCTGACCGAGATGGCAGGGCGGAAGTGCAGGCTCGTCGTCCCCCAGAAAGGCCGGCAGCTCGAGCTCTCCCAGATGTCGAAGAACAACGCCTATGAGAAACTGGCGCAGACGCACAAGCGGTCCAAAGCGGACACCGCAGTCATCGAGCTCGGCGAGCTGCTCGGCCTTTCGAGCCCGCCGGAGTTCATCGAGTCCTACGACATCTCCCATACGGCGGGCGCGGATGCCGTCGGCGGCATGGTCGTCTTCAAAAACGGCGTGCCCTTCAAAGATTCGTACCGCAAGTTCACCATCAAGGAAGCGGTCGGCGGCGACGACTACGGCAGCATGGAAGAAGTGCTGGACCGCCGGTTCTCCCACTACTTCAAGGACCTCGAAGAGATGAAGGAAAAGGCCGACGCCGAAGGCAAAGACCTCGAAGAGCTGCTGCAGAACGCCAAAGGCTTCGCGCGGCTCCCGGACCTCATCCTCATGGACGGCGGTCTCGGACAGGTGCACTCGGCGCAGAAGATCCTGCGCAAATATGACCTCGACATCCCCATCTTCGGCATGGTCAAGGACTCGAAGCACCGGACCCGCGCCATCGCGCATGACGGGGGAGAGATCTCCATCTCTCAGGCACGTAAAGTGTTCGCCCTCGTCACGGGCATCCAGGACGAAGTCCACCGCTATGCGATCGGCTTCCACCACCAGAAGCATTCGAAGGGCGCCCGCAAGAGTGCGCTCACCGACATCCCCGGCATCGGCCCGAAAAAAGCCGAGATCCTCTGGAAAGAGTTCAAGACCCTCGATGCCATCAAGCGGGCGGACATTGCCGAACTGGCCACCGTGCCCGGGATTTCGAATGCCGACGCGGTCAATATCAAAAAGGTCCTTCACTATAATAATTGATTAATATATATTGGTTGACAAATCAGGACCCCATATGAGAGAATAAACACCGATAATAGGAGGAGTCTTCCCATGAGAGTCATTTCGGGAACGGCACGCGGCATGCGGCTGACCACTCTGGAGGGGCTGGACGTGCGACCCACGACCGACAAGGTCAAGGAGTCTCTGTTCAATATCATCCAGTTCGACATCGAAGGCAGACGGGTCCTCGACCTGTTCGCGGGGTCCGGCCAGCTCGGCATCGAAGCGCTGAGCCGCGGCGCGGAACACGCCACCTTCGTGGACCGCAGTCCGAAGTCCGTCTCCGTTGTCCGAAAGAACCTCGAACACACGAAGCTGGCATCGCTTGCCACTGTGCGTCAGGAAGAGTCCAAAACATTTCTGTTGAAGACCCGGGACACCTTCGACCTCGCGTTCCTCGACCCGCCGTACGGCAACAAGCTCATCGATGCGGTCCTGCCGGAACTGGTCGGGCACATGTCGGACTACGGCATCATCGTCTGTGAGACCTCCCGGGACGAAACACTCCCCGAGACCGTCGGGGACTTCTATGCGGCAAAAACGTACCGCTACGGAAAGATCCAGCTGACGCTCTACCGCAGGAAGGAGGACGAAACATGAAAACCGCCATTTGCCCCGGCAGTTTCGACCCCGTGACCAACGGGCATATCGATGTCATCGAACGCGCTGCGAAGCTCTTCGATGAAGTCTATGTGGTCGCCATGACCAACTATCAGAAGGTCGGTTCCATGACCTTCACGGAAGAGGAACGCGTCGAACTCCTGAAAAAGAGTACGAGCCACCTCGACAATGTGAAGGTGGACACCTTCAGCGGGCTCCTCGCCGACTACGCGACGGCCCACGACATCCACATCATCGTCAAAGGGCTGCGAGCCGTCTCGGACTTCGAGAACGAGTTCCAGCAGTCCATCGCCAACAAACACATCAATGAAGACCTCGAGACCGTGTTTCTTCCGTGCTCGGCAGACAACATGTATCTGAGTTCGAGTTTCGTCAAACAGCTCGGACAGCTGGGCGGAGACATTTCGGACTTCGTTCCGGAAGCGGTATGCGAGGATATCATAAAAAGACTAAGGAAGGAATAACCATCATGGCACAGATTGAAGATTATCTCGACGAAATTGAAGAACTCCTTGAAAGTGGCAGGGGAAGTGCATTCTCCGGAAAAACTAGTGTCGATGCGGACGCCATCAAGACCGTCATCGAAGATATGCGCCTGGATATTCCGGAAGAGATCAAGCAGGCCAAGATCCTTGCGACCGAGCGTCGCGAGATCATCAACCGCGCCAATCAGGAAGCCGACCGGATCGTGGAGGACGCCAAGTCCAGAAGCCGCGAGTACCTGACGGCTGCCGAAATGCGCGTGAAGGAACTGACCGAAAAGGCCAGCAAGAGCTCCGAAAAGGAACTCAAAGATGCTCATGCCGGTGCCCAGAAGATCCTCGAAGAGGCTCGCGCACAGGCTGACGGACTCATTGCCCGTGAGAACATCGTCAAAGAAGCGAAGACCACCGCGGAAAGCCTCAACGCTGAAGCGGAGAAATATCTGTCCGACGCGAAGGAAGGCGCTGCCAAACTGACCGCCGAGACCGAAGAGTCCACGACCACTCTGGTCGCCGAGACCCAGGCCAAAGTCGACGCCATGCTCGCCGAGGCCAAAGCACAGGCAGACGCCATGGTCGCCGAAGCCAACGAAAAGGCCGCCGCCATCGGTGCCGAAGCTCAGCGCAACGCCGAGCGCACCATCCAGGACGCGGACTACACCGCACAGACCAAGATGGAAGCCGCCAACAAGTGGGCCGTCGACCTCAAAACCAGCGTTGGTTCCTACATCACGAACCTCGTCAACGAGACCGAGTACCGTGTTGCCAAGAGCCTCAACGAAGTCCATCAGCTCCAGGCGAACATCAACCAGTCCAGCCTCGAGAACGGCAACGCGCAGCGCAACGTCCGCAGCAGCCAGAACGCGGTCACTGCCGCTCAGCAGAAGAACAAACGCTGACGTCATTTGGAACGACAAGGGAGCATTGTACATCAATGCTCCTTTTTTCTTGAAGAAGGGAGGGGAGCGCGTGCGCCTCGACAAACTGCTGGGGTCCCAGACCGACCTCAGCCGCAAGGAAGCGAGACAGGTCATCAAAGACGGCCTTGTCCGGGTGGGCGATGTGGTCATCCTCGACCCGGGCTTCTCCGTAGACCCGGATGCTCAGTCTGTGACGGTCGCCGGAACTCCTCTGACCTTCAAAGAACACCTCTATCTCATGCTGAACAAGCCGGAAGGGTACATCAGCGCGACCGAAGACCGGACCCGGAAGACGGTCCTCGACCTCGTGCCGCCGGAACTGTACCGGGACGGGCTCTTCCCGGCGGGACGCCTCGACGCGGACACGACCGGTTTCGTGCTCCTGACCGATGACGGGGCGTTCGCCCACGACATCCTTTCTCCGAAGCACCATGTGCAGAAGACGTACATCGCCACACTGGCGGAGCCCGTGACGGAGGAATGCCTTGAGAAGGTGCGGGGCGGCATCGAGCTGAAGGACGGGACCGTGTGTCTCCCGGCAGACGTCCGGGCACTCTCCGAGTACGAGGCGGAGCTGAAGCTCGTCGAGGGGAAGTACCACCAGGTGAAGCGGATGTTCGCGGCCGCGGGCAACCGGGTCGTCGCTCTGCGGCGGACGGCCATGGGCGATGTGCCCCTCGACCCGTCACTGGCGCCGGGGGAGTGCCGAGAACTCTGTCAAGAAGAACTTTCCGCACTCAAAAACCGAAAAAACTGAATCGGATAAAAATTTGGTGCCGTTGTGGTTTTTCACAAACGGCATTTCATTTTTTTGGGGTTTTTTTATAAAATCGTCAGCAAAATTGTTGTAATTTGAAAATCGATTGTGTATTATAGATAACGTAAGCCATCAGAAATTGTACAAAAAGTCTAAAAAATACATATTCGAGGTTTTTCCTATGTCCAATCGACTTTTCCAGGGTGTCATCCATCAGATGAGAGACGCCATCGACCGCACCGTCGGTGTCATCGACGAGTCCGGTACCGTCATCTCCTGCAGCGAACTCGAGCGAATCGGGGAGCAGAACAAGACCCTGATCACCGATATTTTCAATTCGAACGATCCCATCATCCTCGACGGTACGACCTACCTGTCCTTCGACTCCAGAATGCGTCATGAGTACGCCATCTTTGTCGACGGGGAAGATGAACTCGCCGAGAAGTATGCCCGCATCCTGTCCGTTTCCTTCGGCAGCATCAAGCAGTTCTACGACGAGAAATATGACCGCAGCAACTTCGTGAAGAATGTCATCCTCGACAACATCCTGCCGGGCGACATCTACATCAAGGCGAGAGAGCTCCGGTTCAACTCCGACGCCACCCGCGTCGTCCTGCTCATCCGCATCACCGGTTCCGAAGATGCCACCGTGTTCGATGTCATCCAGAACCTGTTCCCGGACCGCAACAAGGACTTCGTCATCAACATCTCCGAGACCGACATCGCCCTCGTCAAAGAGGTCAACCCGGATGTCGATCCGAAAGACCTTGAGAACCTGGCACATTCCATCGCCGACGCCCTCAGCGCCGAGTTCTACAGCAGTGCCCAGGTCGGCATCGGTACCACCGTCGTCGGGCTCAAGGACCTGTCCCGCTCGCTGAAAGAGGCCCAGGTGGCCCTCGAAGTCGGCAAAGTCTTCGACACCGAGAAGGACATCATCAGCTATGACAACCTCGGCATCGCCCGTCTCATCTATCAGCTGCCGACCACGCTCTGCGAGATGTTCCTGTCCGAGATCTTCAAGCGCGGCTCCATCGACAGCCTCGACCAGGAGACCCTGTTCACCATCCAGCGGTTCTTTGAGAACAACCTGAACGTCTCCGAGACCTCCCGGAAACTGTTCGTCCACCGGAACACTCTGGTCTATCGTCTCGAGAAGATCAAGAAGATCACCGGTCTCGACCTTCGCGAGTTCGACGACGCCATCGTCTTCAAAGTCGCCCTGATGGTCAAGAAATATCTCGACTCGAACCCCACAAAATTCTAAACCTTTTGTAAATACAGGTTACAAAAGGGTAACATTGTGTTATAATGCTTCCTGCTCTGGAGAAAACCACGCAGTTTTCCCTCAGAGCAGGGCTTTTTTGAGTCGCTTTCTCAGGCTGGTTTTAAGCTAGCCTTTAAGTTTTGTTTTTATAATATTCAATTAAGATATCAAACGTTTAAGGAGTATGCCAACGTGATCGAATTCAGAGATGTATCCAAGGTATACGACAACGGAACCGTGGCTCTGAAAGACGTCAACCTGCGGATCGACCGCGGCGAGTTCGTCTTCATTGTCGGCGCATCCGGTGCCGGTAAAAGTACCTTCCTGAAAACCATCATGCGGGAAGAGGTCCCCACCAGCGGCAGCATCATGATCAACAACTACGATCTGACCAAGATGAGCACGCGGGAGATCCCGTATTACCGCCGGACCCTGGGCATCGTGTTCCAGGACTTCCGCCTCATCCCGAAAATGTCCGTCTATGACAACGTGGCATTCGCCATGCGCGTCATCGGCGCCAGCGAAAAGGAGATCAAGAAACGTGTCCCGTACGTCCTGACTCTGGTCGGCCTGCAGGACAAGGCGAACAACATGCCGAACGAGATCTCCGGTGGTGAGCAGCAGCGAGTCGCTCTGGCCCGCGCGCTGGTCAACAACGCGAACACCATCATCGCCGACGAGCCCACCGGTAACGTGGACCCGGAGATGTCCTATGAGATCGTGGAACTGCTCGACCGCATCAACGAGAACGGTACCACCATCATCATGGTCACCCATGAACACGAGCTGGTCAAACAGTTCGACCACCGCATCGTCGTCATCGACAACGGTGAAGTCGTGTCCGATATGGCAAACGGCGGTGTCCTCCACTACGACAGCAAGACCGGTTATCAGCCCGTCCCGAACGTCACGGAGATGAAGACCATCACGCTCCACAACATTTCGTTCCAGAATGAACCGGTGACCCAGGTCATCGAAACGAGCGTCCCGGAGATCACAGAACCTCCGGTCGAAGTCGAAGTCCCGGCCGAGACCGCACCGGCCGTCGAAGAGCCGACTCTCTCCTTCGCAGAGGCCACTCTCAAGGAGATCGAACTCGATATCGAGGCAAAGAGAGGCGGTGAGCACAATGGCTAAAACGGAGAAAAAACAGAAGTCCGCGTCCTCCAAGACGACGAAGACCCGCCGCCGTTCCTTCAATGTCGGATACCTTACGAAGGAAGGCGTCCGCAACGTCTGGTCCAACCGGCTCATGTCGGTGGCGTCCGTTGCCGTCCTGACCTCGTGTCTGCTGCTCATCGGTGTCGCCATCATGCTCTACGCGAACATCGACATGGCCCTTGACGACGTCCAGGAACAGAACATCATCATGGTGTACCTCGACGACAACATCTCGGAAGAGGACATCAATACCGTCGGTCAGGACATTCGAATGATCTCTGACATCGAGTCCGCCGAATTCGTCTCCAAAGAGGAAGCCTACCAGTCTCAGCTGGAGAGCCTCGGCGATGACGCGAAACTCATGGAAGGCCTCGAGGAGAACCCGCTTCCGGACTCCTACGAAGTCTACCTCAGGACCCTTGACCATTACGACACGGTCCAGGAAAGCCTCAAGTCCATCAACCATGTTGCCAGCGTCCGCGGTAACTCGGACCTTGCGGAACAGGTCCGGCAGCTTTCCCGTGCCGTCACCATCATCAGCGTCGGTATCATCGTCATGCTGCTCGCCGTTTCCCTGTTCATCATCGCTAACACGGTCCGGGTCACCATGTATAACCGTCGTCTGGAAATCTCCATCATGAAGGCCGTCGGCGCCACCAACTGGTTCATCCGCTGGCCCTTCATCATCGAAGGTATCATCATCGGCATCGTCTCCGGCCTCGTTTCGGAGGGCCTTGTCTGGGCGCTGTATTCGATCGCCATCAAGAACATCGGAAGTGTCTTCTCGATGCTGGGCAGCCAGGCCATCCCGTTCTCGGCCTATGCCGGAAAGATGCTCGTTGCCTTCATCTTCGTCGGTATCCTCGCCGGTGCCGTCGGCTCCATCGTCTCCATGGCACGCTATCTCAAGGAACAGGGGAGTGTGATCTCGGATGACAACTAAGAGAGAACGTCTCCTGAGTCTGCTCCTGGCCTTCGCCATCGTCGCGCTTCTCGCCATCCCGACCCCTGCCGGCATAAAGGCATATGCCGTCGACAGCGCCGTCAGCCAGAAGATAGCCGACCTTGACGAGAAGATCGCCGCGAGCCAGGAAAAGATCAAAGAGAACGAAGCCAAGAAAAAAGAGGCCCAGCAGAACGCGGACACCATCCAGGAAAGCGTCGACCTGCTGCAGTCTCAGATCAATGCCTATAACTCGAAGATCGACGTCCTGAACAGCCAGATCTCCACGCTGAACAAGGACCTGACCAGTACCCAGCAGAAGATCGCGCAGACCGAGGCCGACATGGCGGTCCAGAAAGAACAGATCGCTGCGACCCAGAGCCTCTATGCCGATCGTCTCCGGGCGATGTACGTCACCGGCAATGTCTCGAACCTCGAGATCCTGCTGGAGGCAGACAACTTCCGGGACTTCCTGAACCGTCTCGAGATGCTGACCCGCATCAGCAAGCACGACAATCAGATCATCAAGACCCTTCAGGATGAGATCGCCGTTTACGAGCAGGCAGAAGCCACTCTGAAACAGAGCGAGAAGAAACTGGTCTCCGACAAGGAGCAGATCGAAAACTCCAAGGCCATGCAGCAGGAAGCGAAATCTCAGGTGGTCAGCGCGAAGTCCGACCTCGACTCCAAGGTCAGCACGCTGCAGACCTACATCAGTGGTCTTGACGAGAACAGTGAAGAGCTGAACAACTACATCGCCAAAGCGAGAGCACAGCAGCAGGCCTACATGAACCAGGTCAACGCGAACCTCGCTGTCACGGCCTCCCGTGGTGACGGTGCCTACTCCGGCACGTTCATCTGGCCGGTGGCTGGGGGCGACACGTACGTGTCCTCCGGATACGGCTCCCGCTGGGGCACGTTCCACTACGGCATCGACATCACCAGCGGCAGCGGGAACAACCCGATCGTGGCTGCGGCAGCGGGCCGGGTGACCATCTCCAGCAATGCCTGTTCGCATAACTACCGAAAGAACTACAACTGCGGCTGTAACGGCGGTTACGGCAACTATGTGGTCATCGACCACGGCAACGGTCTTCTGACCTACTACGGCCACATGTCCCATACCTCGGTCAGTGTCGGCACCTACGTCCAGCAGGGCCAGCAGATCGGCAACATGGGCTGCACCGGTTATTCGACCGGACCGCATCTCCATTTCGAGGTCCGTGTCAACGACGGCACCGCCCGTTCGGTCGCGGCTCGAAACCCGATGAACTACTTCTAAACAAAAAAAGACCGCCTCGAAGCGTATGCTTCGGGGCGGTTTTCTGTTTTGGCGATTTACCCGAGGAACGGGAATTCGAGGATGTGGGTCGGGATCGTGAAACTGACGTAGTTGGCAGCTTCCTCGATGCCTTCGAAGTACATCCAGCGGCGGAGTTCGACGACCTTTTCGGTGATGTCGATGCCGAACATTTCCTGCTCTTTCTCCGACGGGTCGCGTACGATGACGCTCTGGTCGAACCGGCTGATGGGGTTGTCTTCGACGTTGGTCAGCAGGTTGTGGGCGAGGGAGCCGTCCAGTTCGTCCTGGTCGAGAAGGTCGAAGATCTTCGGCAGGTAGTAGTTGTCCTCATAGCCGAGGACGGTGTTGTCCGATTTACGGATACGGACAAGGCGTTTCACCTGCATGCCGGGTTCCCAGCGGTCGAGCACGCTGCCGACGGGGACCGTGAAGTCGCTGTTCTCAAGGACCTCGTTGTTGTTCTTCATGCCCACATGCTTCAGCATGAAGTTGAGGGAGAGGAAGGGCTCGAGGCCGTAGTGCTTGCTGCGCTCGCTGACGAAAGTGCCGACACCCTGTCTCTTGTAGATCGTGCCTTCATTTTCCAACTGCGCCAATGCTGCACGGACGGTGGCACGGCCGATGTCCAGCGTTTCCATGAGTTCATACTCGGTGGGAAGCTGTGAATGTGCGGGGTACTTCCCGGAGATGATGAGCTTCATGATGTACTCTTTGACATAGATGTAAAGAGTGGGCGAATTTTCGCGTTTCGCCATGAGTAGAACCTCCTTTGAAATGGAAATAAATACCACAATTGTTCTAGCCGAACAGATTATAAAAAATGTTAGTCGTAAAGTCAATACATCCGAACAAATATATTTGTAAAAAAAGAATGTATTGTTTATACGAACGTGACATAGGCAAATTTAACAGATGAGAAAAAAAGTGGACACGCGTTCGTAAACGTTTACTATACGTAGACAGCTTTTCCGTTGACATCGAATTCCCTATACACGTATAATAAAAAAGGATGTAGCCTGCATCGCTACGAACTAGATAAAATGTCATCACCACACCATTAGGAGGAATCGAAATGTCTGACTTCAAGAAAACCGCTATCACCGGCATCACGAAAGTGGCGAAACTCGCCGTTTCGGTCGGAACCATCGCTGTCCTGCCCATCCTCATCCCGGCACAGGACCTGTACCAGGGCGCCGGCTCGACCGCCAAAGTCCCGGAGATCCTGAAACGCAACCGCGGCACCAAGCCGATCATCGTGACCGATGGGGGACTTTACAAGCTCGGTCTTCATAAGAAAGTGACCGACGCGCTGGAAGCCGCCGGCATGCCGTACGCGATCTACCACGGCGTTGAGCCGAACCCGTCCATCGCGAACATCGAGGAGGCCTATGCGCTCTACAAGAGCGAAGGCTGTGACTGCATCGTCGCCATCGGCGGCGGCTCCTCCATGGACGCTGCCAAAGTCCTGGCCGGCCGTGTCGTCAATCCGAACCGCTCTACCAAGGACATGGGCAGGCTTTTCGGTTATTTCCAGGTCTCTCTGCCGAACTTCAAGCGCATCCCGTACACCATCACGATCCCGACCACGGCCGGCACCGGCGCCGAGTCCACCATGGCAGCCGTCGTCTCCGACCATGCCGCGGACAAGAAGTACACCATCACCGACCCGATGATGCGTCCTCAGGCCGCCATCCTCGACCCGGAACTGGCCACCGGTCTTCCGAAGTTCCAGACCGCCATCACCGCGATCGACGCCGTCTCTCACTGCTCCGAAGGTTACATCGGCGGAGCGAAGAACTTCCGTGCCACCGAGTACCAGGAGAGAGCGGTCCGTGACATCTTCGCGAACATCGACACCGCCATCAACGACCCGACCAACCTGGACGCCAGAGCCGCTCTGTCCCAGGCGGCTTACTTCGGCGGTCAGTCCCTGAACATGTCCGCCACCGGTTATGTCCATCCGTTCTGCCACAAGATCGGCGCGAAGTACAACCTGCCCCACGGCCGCTGCATCGGCGCTGTCATGCCCATCATCTTCGACGCGTACATGGAAAGAGAGCCGGAAAAGGTCTCCAAGAGACTGGCAAAACTTGGCCGCGCCGCCAACATCTCTGACCCGAACGCCTCCGACATCGACGCCGCGAACCAGTACATTCAGGCGATCCGCGACTTCGACGCGAAGTACGGCATCGACGCTTACATCCCCGAGATCAGGGATGAGGACTTCGAAGAGATCTACAAGTCCATCGTCGTCGAGAACTTCCCGTATCCGACCCCGGTCATTTTCTCGAAGGAAGAGGTCTTCGACCTGCTCCGTACCATCCGTGGCGACTACGCTGCAAAATGATCGTTGCAAATCGCGACAAAAGAAACAAACGAGAGCTCCGATTTATACGGAGCTCTTTTTTATGAACAGGGGGGGAAGATGTGTATTGACAATAATGACAAAAGCGCGGCGGTCCATTGGGCAGGTATCCAGCAAAACTCTGAAATTGCCGGACACCGTTAACTTTTTCACAAAAAGGTATTGGATGTCTGAACGTATTTCAGTATAATATCAGGGTAATGTGAGCCGAGACTCACCACACCGGCTCAAATAGGAAAATGAAAGGAACCACAAAACTATGAGACTTGAAGATGCAATCCTGAAGATCGCAGACTACGGCGAAGTTGGCCGTAACGTCAAGAAGGGTGTCGGCGTCCTCGCCGGCGGCCTGATGGACATCGCGTTCCCGTTCCTCATCCCGACCCAGGACGTCGTGGAGGGCCCCGGCTCTTCCGCCCGCGTCGCTGAGATCCTGAAGAGAAACGGCAGCAAAAAGACCCTGATCATCACCGACAAGACCCTGCACGAGCTCGGCATCCTCGACACCATGCTGAAGGGCATGGACGACGCCGGTTTCCCGTACGCCATCTATGACGGTGTCGAACCGAACCCCTCTATTGAGAACGTCGAAGCAGCATTCGCGATGTACCAGAAAGAGGGTTGCGACTCCCTTGTCGGTTTCGGCGGCGGCTCCTCCATGGATGCCTGTAAAGCGGTCTCCTGCCGCGTTGCCAAGCCGGAGCAGACCATCAAGGAGATGGGCCGCCTGATGGGTTATTTCCCGATCAGCTTCTCTCTGGCCAACTCCAGAGTCCCGTACATCGTTGCCGTCCCGACCACGGCCGGTACCGGTGCCGAATCCACGGTCGCAGCCGTTATCTCCGACCACGCGGCCGACAAGAAGTACACCGTCACGGACATCTCCATGAGACCCCGCACCGTCTTCCTCGACGCGTCTCTCGCCACCGGCCTTCCGCCCCGTGTCACCGCTGTCACCGCCATCGATGCCGTTTCTCACTGTGTCGAAGGTTACATCTCCTACGGTCACAACCCCCGCGGCGATGAATGGGCTGTCAAGGGCGTCCGCCTCGTCAAGGACAACATCGAAGCGGTCATGGCCGACGGGAAAGACCTCGTTGCCCGCCAGAACCTCTGCACCGCGGCTTACTGCGGCGGTCAGTCCCTGAACATGGAGACCACCGGTTACATCCACCCGTTCTGCCACAAGATCGGTGCCAAGTACGGCCTTGTCCACGGCCGCTGCATCGGTGCAGTCATGCCGATCATCCTCGAAGACTACGGCGACCTCGTTGCTCCGAGACTGTCCAAACTGGCCGTTGCCGCCGGCATCGCCGACCCGGACGCCTCTCAGAGCGAGCAGGCGAAGCAGTTCATCCAGTGGGTCCGTGACTTCGACGCGAAGTACGGCATCGACCCGTACATCCCTGAAATCAAGGATGAGGACCTCGATGAGATCGCCGACTCCATCATGGTCGAGATCTTCGTGTACCCGAACAAGAAGGTCTACACCCGCGATGAGATCAAGCACCTTCTGAAGGTCATCCGCGGCGACTACGCGAACGCGTAACTTTTCTGCGAAATAAGAAAACCGGAAGTGGAAAACCACTTCCGGTTTTTTGTTGTCGTTCGGGGACGGGTCACGCGCCCGCGTGTTCGTCCGTCAGGATCGCTTCCGCCACGCGGATGCCGTCGACGCCTGCCGAGACGATGCCGCCGGCGTAACCGGCGCCTTCGCCGCAGGGGTACGTGCCGCCGAGGGGGTCGCCGTTCATGCTGCACTCATAGAAGTCGTCGCGGAGGAACCGGACGGGGGAGGAGCTGCGGGTCTCGGGGAACGTGAGGACCGCCTCGGGCATGGCAAAGCCCTTCAGCTTTTTGTCCATCATCAGGAGCGCTTCTGCCATGATGTCGGTGACGCTCTTCGGCAGGACTTCCCGGATGTCCGAGGGCGTGACGCCGGTGGGACAGCTCGGGTGGACGCCGCCCATCTTCGTGGACCTGCGGTCCTTCAGGAAGTCCTCGACCAGCTGGGCCGGAGCGGTATAGTCCCTGCCTCCCAGTTCGAAGGCCTTCTGTTCCATCTGCCGCTGGAGGTCGAACCCGGACAGCGGGTGTTCGTTCGGGAAGTGCTCCGGCTCGATGCCGACGAGCAGGGCCGAGTTCGAGTTCTCGCCGTCTCTGGCGTATTCACTCATGCCGTTGACGACGATGCCGCCCTCTTCGGACGCCGCGTTGACGACGGTGCCGCCGGGACACATGCAGAAGGTGTACATGCCGCGGCCGTGGGGCGGATGGCAGGCCATTTTGTAGTTGGCGGCGCCGAGGTTCGGATGCCCGGCCGCCGCGCCGTACTGGGCCCGGTCGATGAACTCTCTGGGGTGCTCGATGCGGGCACCGACCGAGAAGGGCTTCTGCATCATCTGCACGCCCTTGTTGTAGAGCATGGTGACGGTGTCTCTCGCGGAGTGGCCGAGGGCCAGGACCACGCAGTCGGTCTCGAGGTCGACCGTGGCACCGGACTCCTCTTGGTACGTGACGCCGTGGATGTACTTGTTCGCGATGATGAGGTCCGTCAGGGTACAGCCGAACCGTACATCGCCGCCGAGACGGATGATCTCTTTTCGGATGTTCTTGACCACTTCGACGAGGTTGTCCGTGCCGATGTGGGGGTAGTTCGTGTAGAGGATGGCCTCCGGCGCGCCGAAGCGGACGAAGTCCGTCATGATCTTGTTCTGACGGGGGTCCTTGATGCCGGTGGTCAGCTTGCCGTCGGAGAACGTGCCGGCGCCGCCTTCGCCGAACTGGATGTTCGAGGAAGTGTTGAGGCTGCGGTTTTGCCAGAAGTTTTGCACGTCCTTCGTGCGGGTGTCGGCGTCGTGGCCGCGCTCGAGGACGATGGGTTTGAGACCTGCTTCCGCGAGGGTCAGGGCGCAGAACATGCCCGCGGGGCCGAAGCCCACGACGACCGGCCGGAAGTCGGAATGCCGTTTGTTCTCGACGGGGACGTAGTGGTAGAAGACCGACGGCTGGACCTTCTTCTTGTCCGACCGTTTGATGATCTTCTTCTCATCCGCGTTGACCTCCACGTCGATCGTGAAGACGAAGTGGACGTCCTCTTTTTTGCGGGAGTCCACGGACCGGCGGAACACCTTGAGCGAGGTGATGTCCGACGGCTGCACTTTCATGAACTTCGCCGCTTTTAACTTCAGGTCCTCCTCGGTGTAGTCGAGGGGGAGTTTGATCTCAGATATTCTCAGCACGTTGTGCGATCTCCTTTGCTGCGAGGATGCCGGAGCCCCACGCAAAATGCAGGTTGTAGCCGCCGCAGGACCCGTCGACGTTGAGCAGTTCGCCGGCAAACCAGAGGTTCCGGACTTTGCCGCTCTCGAAGGTGCCTTCGACCAGTTCGTCCGCCGGGACACCGCCGCGGGTGACCTGCGCGTCTTTGAAACTCTTCGTTCCCGTCACCGTCAGCCGGTACCCCTTGATGACTTCCGCGAGGGAGGCGAGGTCCTGGGTGCTGAGGCGATGGACGGGCGTGTCCGCATCCATGCCGAGCTCGTGAAGCAGGAAGCGCGCAAGCTTCTCCTGGAGAAGACCGGTCAAAAGATGCAGGACCGGTTCGTCCGGGTTGCCGTGCATCCTGCGGTCCTGCAGGTAGTCGAGGACGGCGAGGTCCGGCAGGTTCGGACAGAAGTCGAGGAGCGCCGTGAGACGCTGTGTCTTCGTGAGGACCGCCGCGTCGCCGGACAGCTGGAACGCCGGGATGCCGGAGATGCCGTTGTCGGTGAACTGCAGTTCGCCCTCCTCCTTGCCGATGAGGTGTTCCTTCTCATCGAGGAGCGTGGCGCTTCCCCGGAACCGCAGACCTTTGAGGGGCCGGATGCGGTCGTCGGTCTTCAGCGCGGTCAGCGCGGGGGAGATGGGCGCGTAGCGGATGCCCAGCTGTTTCAGGAGCGGGTAGCCGTCGCCGTCCGTGCCGTGGGCCGCGTCCGCCTTGCCGCCGAGGGACAGGAGCACGAAGTCTCCGTGCAGGGTCCGCTCGCCGGGCTTGTCCGTGACCGTGAACCCCGGGGCGATGGACCCCACCGCGAAGTCGGACTCGATGCGGATGTCGAGCCGCTCCACCTCTTCGAGCAGAACGTTCCGCACGGTCGCGGCGTTCATGGAAAGGGGATAGAGGCGGCCTTCCTCCTCGAGGGTCAGGAGACCCAGCGAGTGGAAGAAGTCGAGGCAGTCCTCGGTCTGGAACCGGTTCAGGACGGCGTAGATGAGGGAGGAGTCTCCGTGGTAACAGCTGACCGTGATGTCGGTGTTCGACAGGTTGCAGCGGCCGTTGCCGGTGGCGAGGATCTTGCGCCCGGGCTCCGCCAGCTTTTCGACCAGCACGACGTCCATCGCCGGACAACTCCGCTTCAGCGTGATGGCCGCTGCCAGACCCGACGCGCCCGCGCCAAGGATGAGCGTTCTCAAATGGGATCCCTCCTTCTGATAATCTGACAAAGAGTATACTTGTTTTTGACGGAAAAGTAAATCGCCGCAGAGGCACAGCTTTCGTTGACACTGAGGGAAAACAACCGTATAATATTTAGCCGTATTAGTATTTTTAATTATAAGGAGACACCCATTTATGGAATGGACTGGTTTGAACGAACTGCGGGAAAGCTTCCTTCAGTTCTTTGAAAGCAAAGAGCACCTGCGGCTGCCGAGCTATTCTCTCGTGCCCGACGGAGACAAGAGCCTGCTGCTCATCAACTCCGGTATGGCCCCGATGAAGAAGTTCTTCACGAGAGAGGTCACGCCGCCCCGCTACCGTGTGACGACCTGTCAGAAGTGCATCCGTACTCCCGACATCGACAACGTCGGCCACACCGCCCGTCACGGCACCTACTTCGAGATGCTGGGCAACTTCTCCTTCGGCGACTACTTCAAGCATGACGCCATCCACTGGGCCTGGGAATTCTTCACGGAAGTCCTCGAGATCCCGGCGGACAAACTCTACTGCTCCGTCTACGAAGACGACGATGAGGCGTGGGACATCTGGACGAAGGACGTCGGTGTCCCGGAAGACCACATGGTCCGTCTCGGCAAGGAAGACAACTTCTGGGAGCACGGCTCCGGTCCCTGCGGCCCCTGCTCCGAGATCTACTATGACCGCGGAGAGAAGTACGGCTGCGGCAAGCCCACCTGCAAGGTCGGCTGCGACTGCGACCGTTACATGGAGGTCTGGAACCTCGTCTTCTCCCAGTTCAACAACGACGGCAACAACAATTACACGCCGCTCGAACACAAGAACATCGATACCGGCATGGGTCTCGAGCGTCTGGCCTGCGTTATGCAGGGCGTCGACAACCTCTTCGAGGTCGACACGGTCCAGAACATCATGAAGACCATTTCCGACATCTCCGGTGTCCACTACCACGAAGACGAGAAGAACGACATCGCCCTTCGCGTCATCACGGACCACGCCCGCAGCATGACCTTCATGATCGGCGACGGCATCAAGCCCTCCAACTCCGGTGCCGGCTATGTCCTCCGCCGTCTGATGCGCCGTGCCATGAGACAGGGCCGCGCCATCGGCATCGACCGTCCGTTCCTGACCGAGGTCGCCGAGATGGTCATCCACGAGAACGCCACCGCGTACCCGAACCTCGTCGAAAAGCATGACTACATCATGAGCATCATCTCCGGTGAAGAGGCCACCTTCAACAAGACCCTCGACACCGGTTCCGAACAGCTCGAGAAGATGATCGCGAATGCCAAGGGCAAAGAGCTTCCGGCAGAAGACGCGTTCAAACTCTCCGACACCTTCGGTTTCCCGATCGAACTCACCCGTGAGATCCTCGAAGAGCGCGGCATGACCGTCGACGAGGACAAGTTCCACGAGTATGTCGCCGAGGCCCGTGCCCGCGCCAAAGCGGACGCAGCCGCCAAGGACGTCGCCGAAGCCTGGAAGGGCAAAGGGGACGCCACCAAGGACATCCCGGCCACTGAGTTCCTCGGCTACTCCGACTTCAACACGACCGCGAAGGTCCTGGCAGTCGTCAAAGACGGCGACCTCGCAGAGTCCGTCGAGACCGGCGAAGACGCCATCCTCGTTCTCGACAAGACCACGTTCTACGCCCGCAGCGGCGGTCAGATCGGCGACGCCGGCACCATCGAGTGCGGCGGCTTCACCTTCAAGGTCGATGACACCGTCAAGTCCGAAAACGGCGTCTACCTTCACAGCGGTACCGTTGCCGAAGGCATCGCCAAAGCCGGCGAGGAGGTCGAGGTCAAGATCGACGCCGACCGTCGCCGCTCCATCATGCGGAACCACACGGCAGCCCACCTGCTGCAGGCCGCTCTCCGGGAAGTCCTCGGCAGCCATGTCGAGCAGGCCGGTCAGCTGGTCAGCGAGTCCGTCTGCCGCTTCGACTTCAACCATCCGGCTGCCATGACCGCCGACGAACTGAAAGCGGTCGAAGCCAGAGTCAATGAAGTCATCCTTCAGAACATCCCCGTCGAGACGAAAGTCATGAGCATCGATGAGGCCAAGAACCTCGGCGCCATGATGCTCTTCGGCGAGAAATACGGCGAGACCGTCCGTGTCGTCTGCGTCGAGGACTTCTCCAAGGAGTTCTGCGGCGGTACCCACGTTCCGTCCACCGCGTCCCTCGGTCTCTTCAAGATCGTCTCAGAGTCCTCCGTTGCCGCAGGTGTCCGCCGCATCGAGGCCGTCACCGGCACGAACCTTCTGAAGTACATCGAAGACAAAGACACACTCATCGCCAAAGCGGCCGCGGCCATGAAGTCCAACCAGAACGACATCGACCGCAAGGCCACGCAGCTGATGGCAGAGCTCAAGGCATCTGAAAAGAAGGTCGAAGAGCTGGGCAAGGAACTGGCTGCCAACGCCGCCAAAGACATGATGGGTGACGCCGTCGACCTCGGCTCCGTCAAACTCATCTGCTCCAAGGTGGAAGGCGTCCAGGGCGGTGAACTCCGCAACATGGCAGACTCCGCCAAGGAGAGCGGCGCCGATCTCGTCGTCGTCTTCGCTGCCGTCAACGGAGAGAAATGCAACTTCGCCTGTGCCTGCGGTCCCGACGCCGTGAAGGCCGGTGCCCATGCGGGCAACATCGTCCGCGAAGTCGCGAAAGTCGCCGGCGGTTCCGGTGGCGGAAAGCCGGACAGCGCAATGGCCGGCGGTAAAGATGTTTCCAAAGTCGATGACGCTCTGGCCGCAGCCGCGGACATCGTCAAGGGCATGCTGAAATAAGAAAGGAGTGCCACCATGGCAGACTGCATTTTCTGCAAGATCGCCGCGGGAGAGATCCCCAGCACCAAAGTGTACGAAGATGACCTGTGTCTCGCGTTCCGGGACCTGAACCCCCAGGCGCCGACCCACATCCTGGTCATCCCGAAGGACCACATCCAGTCCGTCGATGAGATCGACGCGTCCAACGAAACGGTCGTCGGCCACATCTTCTCCGTCATTGCCAAAGTGGCAAAGGACGAGGGCCTCGACAAGGGTTACCGCGTCGTCTCCAACATCGGTGAACAGGGTCAGCAGACCGTACCGCACCTGCATTTCCACATCATCGGCGGTCGGGACATGACCTGGCCTCCGGGCTGAGCCGGTCTTCAGACAACCAGAAACGAAAAGCACTCGGAAGTTTTCCGGGTGCTTTTTTGTGGGCGATTTATGGGCCATTCGACCGTTCATCGCCAAAAACCGTCACCATAACGACCGTTCGGTCGCCGAAATCGACCGCTCCCCCGGGAAGACCCGTCACGACCGGGTGTTTTCTGCTACGCTGGAGCCGAGGTGATCGTATGGAAAAACCCATGTTCTACATTGGAAGCTGTTACCTGTGGACGCTCATGGTCCTGTCTCTGACCGGGATGGGCATGGCGGTCGGCCTGCTGGTGGCGGTGGTGCCCGTCTGCATCTTTCTCATCGACCGGCTGCGCCGCCCGGTGCAGGGGAAGGAGAAACTCAAATTCTTCCTCGCTGCCGGTGCGGTCGTGCTGGTGGCGTGCATCGCGTTCCTCCTGCAGACGATGCTCGTGTACCGCCCCGCTCTGACCCATGCGGGAGAGGCGGTCGACGACACGTTCCTCGTGACCGAAGTGCTGAACGACAGCGCCTCCGGAGCCCACCGGTGTGTCGTGCTGGTCGAACACGGAGACCCGGTGCGCCGTTTGCGCCTCTCCTCGGACACCTATGAGCCCCGGGTGGGCGATGTGTTCCGCGGGACCCTGCAGACGAAGGTCCTCGGCGAACAGGACCCGGCGGTGGCCCGGTATTACAAGTCCCGGGGACTCTACCTCGGCGCCGTCAGCAACGGGCGCATCGACGCGGACCCCCTCGACGAGACCGAGGCCCGGGGCGATGTCACGGTGCCGCCGGTCCGCCTCGCCTGGTGGACGCTGCGCATCCGGCTCACGACCCTCCGGGAGAGCTTTACGGAGCGCATCGAAGAGTGGCTCCCGCCGGAGGAGGCAGGGGTCCTCGAAGGCATGCTGGTGGGGGACAAGACCGACATTTCTCCCGACACGAACACCGCGTTCCAGAGAGCCGGCGTCCTGCACCTGTTCGCCGTTTCCGGGTTCCATGTCTCCCTCTGGACGATGCTCGTCTACAAGATCCTCCTGCACTTCGGAGCGGGACGAAAGACGGCCTCCAGCGGCGCCGTCCTGTTCCTCTTTCTGTTCGTGGCACTCACCGGGTTCCCGCGCAGCGCGGTGCGGGCCGGCATCATGCTGAGCGTCTTTTTCTTAAGCCGCATGTTCGTCCGCTCGTCGGAACCCCTGAACGCCCTCGGGGTGGCGGTGCTCGTCATCGTGCTGCCGAACCCCTTTTACGCGGGGGACACCGGGGTGCTCCTGTCCTACGCCGCCACCCTCGGCATCCTCTCCTGGTACCCGTCCCTGTCAAAGACACTGCGGGAGTATCTGATGGAGCGGATCCCCAACTACAAACTGCGCAAGCGGGTCGAGTCCCCGCTCGACGTACTGCTTGTCTCCTTCTGCAGTTTCGTCTTCACCCTGCCGGTCATGGTCCTGACCTTCGGAAATGTGTCGCTCGTCACACTCCTCAGCAATCTCCTGGTGTCGACGGCCTCGTCCGCCGCCATCCTGCTGACCGGTCTCGGCTCTCTGCTGGCCCCGGTGCCGGGACTCTCGCTCCTGTGCCCCTGGTGCTTCCTCGGCGCCGGGGTGCTCGCGCGCTTCATGGTCTCCGCCTGCACGGCCCTCGCCGGGTTCCCGCTCGCGTATGTCTCGCTGTCCGGCCGGGGTTTCGGCCTGGGGCTCGCCGGCGCGCTGCTGGTGACCACCGCGGGCTTTGTCCTCTACGGCTCCCTGCAGGAACGGGGCCTCATCCGGATGACGGCGCTGCTGTCGGTCATCGTGCTGCTCGGGTCCGTGCTGACCGAGACCGCGCTGAACCGGAACGTGACCCATGTCGTGTTCCCGGATGTGGAGGGCTCCTGCGCGGTGGTCATCCACCGGCACGGGGCGGCGATCATCGGCTGCGGCAGCGACGAGTACGGGAGCGAGCAGGCGCTGAAAGACCTCTTCCAGCGGGAAGGGGTGACGAAGGTCTCGGCGCTGGTGGTGCCCCGGGAGACGAAGACGGAGTCCGGGGCGGTCAAAGCGGTGCGGGAGGCCTTCGAACCGGAAGCGTACCTGCCGCCGGAGACCTTCGCGGGGCCGGAGGAACAGGTCATCGACCTGTGGCCGGAGGTGACGCTCCACCTGTACAAACAGGGGAAGGACTATCCCGCCGCGCTCCTGGTGGCCCAAGGGGTCCGCAGCCTCCTTCTGTTCCGGCCCACGGTGCGGGTGGAAGCCCTGCCTGCAGAGGCCCGTTCCGCGGCGATCTGTTATCTGCGGGGAAAACGGTCGGAAGGTTTGAAGTTGCCGACATCTTCGTATATAATTGTATCCGGTGAATCGGGCGAAGTAGACGCCCGCGTCTCAAAGGGACGGTTCCGGCTCTACCGCCGGTGAATCGCCAGAACGTAAGGAGAATGTCCTTGAAACTCAACGAAAAGACCCTGTGGAAGAACATCAAGTCCCGGGAGTACCTGCCCGTTTACCTCATCAAGGGGAACGAGCCCTACCTCAAACTCAAATATGCGAACCTCCTTGCTGACAGCGTCGTGCCTGCCGGCCTGGAGGTGTTCAACTATCATAAACTCGACGGCGAGAACGTCACGATGAACGAACTCGTGGAATGTGTGGAGGCGCTGCCCGCCATGTGCGAGCGGACCTGTGTCCTCGTCCACGACCTAGACTTCGAGAAGCTCGCCGACCCCGACCGCGAGGCACTCGTCGACCTTCTGAACGACGCCCCGGACACCTGCACGCTCATCTTCTGGCAGGACACCGTCGGGTTCCCCCAGAAGACCAAAAAGATGAAGGAGATGCTGGCGCTCATCGATGAAGTCGGTGTCGTCGCGGACCTCGATGCCCGCACCCGTCAGGACCTCGTGAAGTTCGTCGTCTCCGAATGCAGGAAAGCGGAGCGGGTCATCTCGCCCTACACGGCGGAGTATCTGCTCGACAACGTCGGGGAAGACATGGGCAACCTCGTCACCGAGGTCGAGAAGCTCTGCAACTACACGGAGCGGGAGATCACCGAACAGGACGTCGACGCGGTCTGCATCAAGTCCCTCGAGGCCACTGCGTTCCAGATGATCGATGCCCTCCTCGACAACAATTTCGACCGGGTGTTCCAGGCCCTCGGCATCCTCTTCGACATGAAGACGGAACCGATGATGATCCTCGGCGCCCTGGTCTCCACCTATTCCGATATGTACCGCGCGAAGGTCGTGGCCCACGAAGGCGGGCAGCAGCGAGACCTCAAGAAGCTGTTCCCACAGGCCTACAAGAGCGACTTCAAGCTGAAAAACGCGTTCCGCCGGGCCGGACGGTTCTCCATGCCGGCGCTCCGGAAGTCCCTCGAACTCCTCGCCGCGGCCGATACCAAACTCAAGAGCACCTCGGAGGACCACCGCACGGTCTTCGAGAAACTGATGATCGAACTGGCGCTGGCCCGCCGGCAGAAGGCGTGAACCCATGCTGAAGACCGACAAAGTCATCGTGGTGGAAGGCAAGTATGACGCCATCCGCCTCGCGAACATCGTGGACGCCGCCATCCTTCGCACCGAGGGGTTCGGGGTGTTCAGGGACAAAGAAAAACAGGAGCTGCTCCGCACCCTCGCCGAAAAGCGGGGACTGCTGGTCCTCACCGACGGGGACTCCGCGGGCATGCTCATTCGAAACTACATCCGCAACATCGTGCCCGCCGAACAGATCACGGACGTCTATGTCCCGGACCTCTTCGGCAAGGAAAAGCGGAAGGACAGGCCCTCGAAAGAGGGGAAACTCGGCGTGGAAGGCATTCCCGACGACATCCTCATCGAGGCGCTGCGAAAGGCCGGTGTGACCGAAGAGGGCGATGTACGTGCCGTCCCTTCCGACGAACGGCTCATCACCCGCATGGACTTTTACCGAGACGGCCTCGCCGGGGGCCCGAACAGCAAAGCGAAACGGCTCGCCCTCCAAAACGCGCTGGGCCTGCCGGAACGCATGACCGGAAAACAACTGCTCCGGATCATCAACATGATGGTCTCCTATGACGAATACAGAGCCCTCGTCGACTGACAGGAGGTGGCCCGATGACACAAGCGAATATCCGTCTGCCGGGCCCCGTGGAAACGGCCCTCGGTCTGCTGGAAACAGCCGGCTTTGAAGCCTTTGTCGTCGGCGGCTGCACCCGCGACGCCCTCCTTGGCGATGCACCCCATGACTGGGACATCACCACGTCGGCACTGCCGGAGGAGACGCTCTCCGTGTTCTCCGACTACCGGACCATCGAGACCGGCCTGCAGCACGGCACCGTCGCGGTCCTCCTCGGCGACATGCTCCTCGAGATCACGACCTACCGGGTCGACGGGACTTATGAGGATTCCCGCCACCCAGACAGCGTCTCCTTCACCCGCAGCATCGAAGAGGACCTCGCAAGGCGGGACTTTACGATGAACGCCATCGCGTACAGTCCGACCCGCGGGTACGAAGACCTCTTCGGCGGCGCTTCGGACATCGAAGCACGTGTCATCCGCTGTGTCGGAGACCCGGAGACCCGCTTTACGGAAGATGCCCTTCGCATTCTCCGCGCCCTGCGCTTTTCGAGCGTCCTGGGCTTCACCGTCGAAGAGACCACCGCGGCGGCCATCCACGCCCTCAAAGACCGCATCCTCCATGTGGCATGGGAGCGGATTGCCACCGAACTCTTACAGCTGCTCTGCGGCAAAGACGTGTACCGGGTCCTGCAGGACTACCGCGATGTGTTCGCGGTCATCCTTCCGGAACTGGAGCCCTGCTTCGACTTCGAGCAGAAGAACCCCTGGCACATCTATGACGTCTACACGCACATCGCGCACTCGGTGGAGTCCATTCCACCGGAGCCGGAACTGCGGCTGGCGATGCTCCTCCACGACATCGGGAAACCGGAGACGTTCTTCACAGATGAAAAAGGCATCGGCCACTTCTACGGCCACCCGAAGCGCAGCGCGAAGCTGGCGGAAGACATCGTCCGTCGCTTGAAACTATCGTCGGCGATGCAGCGGGAAGTGTGCACTCTCGTCGAGTTCCACGACTATCCGCTGGAGGCCACCGAGACCGTACTGCTTCGACGACTCCACAAATTCGGCCCGGAGACGCTCCGGCACCTCATTGAGGTCCGACGCGCGGATTGTCTTGCGCAGAACCCGGAGAAGACCGGGGCAGACCTTGACAAGCTGAGTACAATAGAACATATGCTGGACGTTCTTTTAAAAGAGGGACCGGTGTTCCGCATCTCGGACCTCGCCATCGGAGGGGGAGATCTCATCGCCCTCGGCATGCAGCCGGGACCGCAGATGGGAACGCTCCTCGAAGACGTCCTCGAACAGGTCATGGCAGGGAAGCTGCCGAACGACCGTGACGCATTACTGGCATACGCCAAAACAAAGGAATGAAACCATGACACAGGATAAGATCGACCGCATCAACGAACTCGCCCGCAAGCAGAAGACCGAGGAAGGTCTCACGGACGAGGAACGCCTTGAACAGCAGGCGCTGCGGTCCGAATACATCAACTCGATCAAACGGAACCTGTCCCTCCAGCTGGAGAGCACGGTCATCGTGGACGAGAAAGGCAACAAACGGAAAGTGAAGAAGAAGGGGAGCAAACGTGTCACACACTGAGCGCATTCCTCTGGTGGCGGTCGTCGGCCCCACCGCGTCCGGGAAAACGGCACTGGCCGTGGAACTGGCGAAGGCCCTGAACGGGGAGGTCCTCTCCTTTGACTCCATGCAGCTCTACAAGGGCATGGACGTGGCCACCGCGAAACCGACCCCGGACGAGATGCAGGGCATCCCGCACCACCTCATCGATGTGGTGGACCCGTCGGAGACCTACAGTGTCGCCCGCTTCCAGGAAGACGCCGCCCGCATCATCGCGGACATCCGTTCCCGCGGGAAGAACGTCATCCTCGTCGGCGGCACCGGCCTGTACCTCGACTCCTTCATCGAGAACCTGCAGTTCCTCGACACGGGGGACGCGACCGAAGTCCGTGCCCGTCTGAGAGAAGAACTGGAGGCGGAGGGTCCTGAGGCGATGTATGCCCGGCTCCTCACCATCGACCCCGACTACGCGGAAGGTCTGCACCCGAACAATACGGGAAGAGTCCTCCGGGCTCTTGAAATCTATGAGCTGACGGGGTACACTATGACCCATCAAATCGCCCAGTCCCACCGGGAACCGGGCAATTATGACGTCTGTTACATCGGCCTCACCGCGGAAGACCGCGATTACCTTTACGACCGCATCAACCTGCGGGTCGACCGGATGATCGAAAACGGGCTTCTGGACGAGGCGAGGCAGTGGCTGGAAGAAACGCCCGGCGCCACGGCCGCCCAGGCCATCGGCATCAAGGAGATGCTGCCGTACCTGCAGGGAGAAGACACCCTCGAACACTGTGCGGAGCAGCTCAAGATCGACACCCGCCACTACGCCAAACGCCAGCTCACCTGGTTCCGCCGGAACCCGGACGTGCACTGGCTTTTCATCGACAAAACACCGGACCTTGCGGCACTGACCGCGCAGGCTTTGACCATCATCGAAGAGGAGGGGATCCTTTGAACGAACGAACCAAACAGCAGCTCTGGCGCATCCTGCTTCTGGGCCTTTCCGTGCTGGTCCTCGTCTACTTCGTCTACCAGTTCTATCAGGCGGCCCACGAGTCGGTCCGGACGGAAGTCGCCCGGCAGTCGACCGTGAAGGACACCGTCGACACCGAACTGTTCGTCGTCCGGGACGAGAGTTTCCTCGAGACGACCTCGGACGGCATCCTCATCCCGCTGGTCCCGTCGGGTTCCCGCGTGGCGGCAGGGGAAGGCGTCGTCGCCGTCTTTGACAGTGACGCGGCCGCGTCCCGGTATGCCGAACTGAACAAGGTCGAGGAGAACCTCGCCCGTTACAACCGCCTCAACCAGCAGAAGGGCACTTACGCCGTCAACCTGAACGCGCTCGGAAAGCGGATCTCGCAGGATGTCATCGACCTTGCGGAACTCGTCGACGGCCGGGACCTGACCGACATGCAGGAACAGGTCTACGACGTGCGCGATCAGATCCTCGCTCGGCAGATCGCCACCGGGGAGACCGTTGCCCTCGACAACAAAGTGACCGAACTCACGAGCCGGCAGAAGTCCCTGTCCAACAAGGCGGCCGGATACGATACCCTGGTCTCCGAGAACTCGGGATTCTTCATCGACAGCGTCGATGGTTACGAACTTGCAACAAAGTACAGCAAGGTTTCGAAGCTGACTCCGGAGGACATCGAGAAGCTCCTGAAGTCCGACCCCGAAGAGGTCTCGGACAAGGTCATCGGAAAGGTCTCCACCAACTTCGACTGGTACCTGCTCTGCTCCCTCGACGCGGACACGGCGAAGACCCTGAAGAAGGGCGAGACCGTGACCATCGACCTGCCCTATTCCGCGGTCCGTTCCGTGACGGCGACCGTGGCCTCGAAGAGCAAGGCCGACCGGAAAGACCGCGTGGCGGTCGTGTTCAAGTGTAACCGCATGAATGCGTACATCGCCTCACTGCGAAAGGAAGAGGGACAGATCATCCTGAAGACCTACACCGGTCTCAAGATCCCGACCGATGCCATCCGCACCGCCGCCGACGGCAAGGAAGGCGTGTATGTCCTCGAAGGAAAGATCGCCAAATTCAAGCAGCTGAGAACGGTCTATACCGAAGACGACTATGTCATCTCCAGCGAGACCCCGCAGGAAGGGGAGACAGGCGACTACGTGTCCCTGTACGATTCAGTCATTCTGGGAGGCAAAGATTTATATGACGGAAAGATCCTTGACTGAGTACCGGGAAGCCCGGTGCCATGACATTGAAGAAAACATCAAAGAGATCCGTGACCACATCGCGGAAGCGGCCATCAAAAGCGGCCGTTCCCCGGAAGATGTGCACCTGATGGCGGTCACCAAAACGGTGGAGCCGTACTTCATCAACCACGCCATCCACTGCGGCATCGACCTCATCGGCGAGAACCGCGTCCAGGAGTTCCTCGGCAAGAAGCCGGAGCTCGACCTCGACGGTGTCGACTGTCACCTCATCGGTCATCTGCAGACCAACAAAGTCCGGCAGATCGTCGGGGAAGTCTCGACCATCCAGTCGGTGGACAGCCTCAAAGTGGCGAAGGAGATCTCGAAACAGTCCGTGAAAAACGACCTGGTCACGAAGATCCTCCTCGAGGTCAACGTCGGGGAAGAGGAGTCGAAAAGCGGCATGCCGTATGAGGCGGTGGCGGACCTCCTGCCGGAGATCGCGGAGCTTCCCGGCCTGTCCGTGGGGGGCTTCATGGCGATCCCGCCCATCTGTGAAGATGACGTTATCCTTCGGGGCTATTTTTCGAAAATGAATCAACTCTATGTTGACATGAAGGATAAAAATATAGATAATATTAATATCAATATCCTCTCAATGGGCATGTCTGCCGATTACGCGCAGGCGATTCTTGAGGGTTCTACTTTGGTAAGAGTCGGTTCCAGCCTGTTTGGAGCCAGAGTTTACTGATATCCGGAGGAAGATTTGAAATGGCTAATTTTTTAGATAACATCAAGCGCATCACCGGTTTCGAACCGGAGGACGATGATTTCGAATACGACATCGACCTGGACGAAGAGTACGAGGAAGAGGAAGAAGAGGAGTATACTCCCGTCAGACAGCAGCCTGCTGCTCCCGCCGCCGCACCTTCGGCCCAGGCCAAGAGAGGAAATGTGGTCAACATGCCTTCGAAGACGACGATGCAGGTCGTTCTGGCAAAACCGGAGCGGTTTGAAGATGCCAGCGCGATCGCCGATCATCTCAACGAGAAGAGAACGGTCGTCCTGAACCTCGAGGCAGCCAACAGAGACGTTGCCCGCAGACTCATCGACTTCCTGTCCGGTGTCGCTTATGCCAATGCCGGCATGCTCAAGAGAGTTGCCAACAGCACGTTCATCATCACTCCGTACAACGTCAACGTGACGGGAGACCTTCTCGATGAACTCGAAAGCAACGGCATGTTCTTCTCGGGCCAGTAATCAATCAGATCGATTCTACAGTATGGGCACACCAGCTTCGGGGTGCCCATCTTTTACGAAAGGTGAATGAAAATGCTTACACCCAAGGATCTTCGGAACCATCAATTCCAGATGTCCGGCCGCAACGGTTACTTTGCCGCCGACGTCGACGAATACATGGATGAAGTTTACAATTCGTACGATCAGATGTTCCGTGAGAACGCGGAGATCGTCCGGAAACTCCAGGTCCTGGCTGACCGTCTCGCCAAGTATAAAGATGACGAGGAGAACATTCGGAATGCCCTCGTCGAGGCGCAGCGCATGAAGAACTCCATCATCGTGGAGGCACAGCAGACGGCCCAGGGCCAGCTGTCCGAGACGGAGGAGAAGATCCGCGCCGCCAGAGAGTCCGTCGACGCTCAGTCCGGCGAGATCCTCGACAAGGCTCGTTTCGAGGCCGATGAGATCCTGAAAGACGCCCGTGCGGAAGCCGCGGAGATCATCGAGCGTGCCAACAAGAAGGCGACCGACCTTCTTGCCACCGCCGATGCCATCTATCAGGAAAAAGTCGGTTCCGTCGAGGAAGAGGCCGCGAAACAGGAGGCCTACCTCGAAAAGGTCAAGGTCGAATCCGCCAAGATCCGCAAGCAGCTCTCCGACACCTATCAGATGCAGATGGAACTGCTTTCCTTCGCGCCGGACTTCACCTCGGAAGTCGAACATGTCGAACTCCCGGAGGAGACGGAAGAGACTCCCGTCGAAGAGACCTTCGTCTCCGGCGAGGAAGTCCTCGGCGAGCGCAACTATCAGGAAACACAGGAACGTCTTGAGGCTGAAGCCAAGGCGCCGGTCGCGGAAGAGCCTGTGATCTTCGAGGCTCCGGAAGAAGTCGAACCGGAAGTCATCGAAGAGCCGGAAGAAGAACCCGTAGCAGAGCCTGCTGCAGAGCCGGCACCCGCCCCGGTCACCGAAGAAGAGGATGACGACGGGTTCGGCGACATCGACAAGTACCTGGCCGGCAACAGCTATGAGGACATCAATGACGGAAACAAGTACTTCAAGTAAGCGACGCCTTCCGAAACTCATCGGCTACCTCTGTTTGATGGTGGCACTCGTCGTCATCGACCAGTGGACCAAGGCCGTCGTCCTGCGGGACCTCGCGGGGGGAAGGGTGGTCACACCGCTGCCCGGCATCCTGCAGTTCCGGTACGTCGAGAACACCGGTGCCGCGTTCAGCGTGCTGACCGGACGGACCATGTTCCTGGCCGTCATCACTGCGCTGGTGCTGTGCATCGCCATCGGGCTGCTGGTCTTCGAGAAGATCCCCGGCATCCTGAACCAGGTCTCCGTGCTGCTGATGGTGGCAGGCGGTCTCGGGAACCTCATCGACCGGGTCTCCCGCCATTATGTGGTCGATTTCATCGAAGTGTTATTTACACGATTTGCAGTCTTTAACTTTGCAGACTGTTGTGTTACTATAGGTGCTGTCATTCTGATTCTTTCGACGATCCTGTCGTTTGTGAAAGATGTGAAGAGCAGCAGGGACTAGGAGCTTTTCAGTATGCCGGATCAGAACGTACGCATCGTCGTCTCTCCTGAGCAGGAGGGGCAGCGCATCGACGTCCTGGTGTCGGAGTCCGTCGAGGACCTGACCCGAAGCGGCGCCCAGAAACTCCTGGCCGACGGGAACATCACAGTCAATGAAAAAACAGCCGGAAAATCCCTTAAGGTGAAGTCCGGCGACATCGTTGCAATCCATATTCCTGCACCTCTTTCCATCCGGGCAGAGGCGCAGGATATTCCTTTATGTGTGGTCTATGAGGACGAGGACCTGCTGGTCGTGGACAAGCCGAAGGGCATGGTCGTCCACCCGGCGCCGGGCAATCCGGACGGGACCCTCGTCAACGCTCTTCTGTACCACTGCGGAGACAGCCTGTCCGGCATCAACGGAGAGATCCGACCGGGCATCGTCCACCGCATCGATAAAGACACCAGCGGGCTGCTGGTCGTGGCGAAGAACGACTTTGCCCATGTGGAACTGCAAAAGCAGATCCAGGCCCACAGCTTCACCCGGGAATACCGGGCGGTGGTACACGGGAACTTCAAAGAGGATTCCGGGACCATCGACGCGCCCATCGGACGCAACCCGAAAGACCGCAAAAAGATGGCGGTCACCACGCAGCACGCAAGAGAAGCGGTCACCCACTTCGAAGTGCTCGAGCGGTTCCGGGACTACACGTACATCAAGTGCATCCTGGAGACGGGACGGACCCATCAGATCAGGGTCCACATGGCCTACAAAGGACACCCCGTGGCGGGCGACCTCGTGTACGGCCCGTCCAACACTCCGAAGAGCCTGCAGGGCCAGTGCCTGCACGCAGGGCTCATCGGATTCATCCATCCGCGCACCGGCGAATACCTGGAATTCACGTCGGAACTGCCGGAGACATTCCAGAAATTTTTGCGAGGTCTCGAGAGTACCCGCAGAGAATAAAATGTGGAGGAAAACACCGTGGACAAGAAATTGAAACGCGAATTAGAAATGCAGGCGATCCGCATTCGCATGGATGTCATCAAGGGCACCTTCAATGCGAAGTCCGGTCATCCGGGCGGCTCTCTGTCCATCTCGGACATCATGGCGTACCTGTATTTCCACAAAATGAATGTGGACCCGCAGAACCCCGACTGGGAAGACCGGGACCGCTTCGTCCTGTCGAAGGGCCACACCGCACCGGCTCTTTACGGCGCACTGGCACTGAAAGGATTCTTCCCGGAGTCTGAGATCGAACGTCTCCGGAAACCGACCTCCTATCTGCAGGGCCATCCGAGCCTTCGCCTGACCCCCGGCGTCGACATGAGCACCGGTTCTCTGGGCCAGGGCATCTCGGCGGCTGTCGGCATGGCGCTGGCTGCCAAACTCAAAAACAAGGACTACCAGGTCTACACGGTCCTCGGTGACGGTGAGATCCAGGAAGGCCAGGTCTGGGAAGCTGCCATGTTCGCGGCTGCCAAGAAACTCGACAACCTGGTCGCGGTGGTCGACAACAACAACCTCCAGATCGACGGTACCATCGAAGAGGTCAACTCTCCGTACCCCATCGACAAGAAGTTCGAAGCCTTCGGCTGGAACGTCATCAACTGTGACGGCCACGACTTCGATGAGATCGACGCGGCATTCACGTTCGCGGACAAGAAGAACGGCAAACCCTCCGTCATCATCGCCAAGACCGTCAAGGGCAAGGGCGTTTCCTACATGGAATACGCCGTTGAATGGCACGGCAAAGCTCCTCAGCAGGAGGAGTACGAAGAGGCGATGCACGAACTCCAGGACCGTCTCAGCGAACTCGAGACCCTGGCGGCACAGGAATAAGGAGGGAGAACCATGGCAGATATCATCACCAAAGCGACTCGTATCGGTTACGCAGAAGGCCTTCTGTACCTCGGTGAGACCGATGAGAACGTCGTGGTCCTGGACGCCGACCTTGCCGGTGCCACCCAGACCGCGAAATTCAAGCAGAAACACCCCGACCGCTTCTTCGACTGCGGCATCGCCGAGCAGAACATGATCGGCATCGCGTCCGGCCTGAGCCTCTCCGGCTTCACGGTCTTCGCGAGCTCCTTCGCCATGTTCGCTTCCGGTCGTGCCTTCGAGCAGATCCGCAACTCGGTCGGTTATCCGCACCTGAACGTCAAGATCGGTGCCACCCATGCCGGCATTTCCGTCGGTGAAGACGGTGCGTCCCACCAGTGCAACGAGGACATCGCTCTCATGCGTTCCATCCCCGGCATGACCATCATCAACCCGGCAGACGCTGTTGAAGCCAAGGCTGCGACCATCGCCGCTGCCAAGTATGACGGTCCCGTCTACATGCGATTCGGTCGTCTGGCGGTCCCGGTCATCTTCGACCGCGACTACAAGTTCGAGTGGGGCAAAGCCCAGGTCCTGACCGAAGGCAACGACGTTGCCATCATGGCCACCGGCCTCATGGTCAACGAAGCGCTGATGGCAGCGGAGCAGCTGAAGAACGACGGCATTGCCGCCCGTGTCATCAACATCCACACCATCAAGCCCCTCGATGAGGAATGCGTCATCAACGCGGCCCGGGAATGCGGCTGTGTCGTGACCGCGGAAGAGCACAACGTCATCGGCGGCCTCGGCGGCGCGGTCTGCGAGACCCTCTCCGAAAACTGCCCGACTCCGGTCGTCCGTGTTGGTGTCGACGACGAATTCGGCCGTTCCGGCCCCGCCGTCGAGCTCCTTCACCTCTATGGTCTCGATGCCGCTCACATCGTCGAAGCTTCGAAAAAAGCGATCACGCTGAAATAACGAGCATCCAGTCACGCCCCCTGCGGATTCCGCAGGGGGCTTTTGCTAACAAAAAAGAGACAAAGGAATGCTGTATGTTCATAAAGAGTTGTTTTTTTGTCCGAACAAACCCTCTTATAATGAGATTAGGATTGTGACATTAGTTACACAAGGGGAGGGTTTATATGCATGACTTGAAGCATACGTTATTTTTTGAGACATTGCTGGAGGAACCGTTTAACGACCTGGTCAAGCAGGCGGTGGAGGATGGAGATGTGGCACTGGGTTACAACTGCTACTACATCCCGGAGACTCTGCTGAACCTGCCGGGTAGTTTTTCCTCGCGGCTGCGTGCTCCGAACTGCTCGACAACGCCGATCGGTGACTACTATCTCACCAATCGGAACTGCCCCTATACCCGTGCGATCCTGGAGCGTGCGGTCGAAGGCAGTTACAACTATCTGTCGGCACTGTTCGGTGCGGAAGCCTGCTCTGCCATGGAACGTATGGAGGAGCATTTTGAACAGATCTCGCCGGTCAAGCACGATCCGTTCGTGACCACGATCATCGATGCCCCGTTGAAGAACGACCGGGCGGCACTCGTGTATTACATGAACGAACTGCGTGACAAGGTGCTCGCGAACCTTGCCACACTGGGGATCGACACGTCCGATGAAGCACTGCTCGCGGCCATCAAAGACCACAACGAAGTCAGTGCCATCATCACCGAGATCGGGGACTTCCGGAAACTGGACAACCCGACGGTCACGGGCTATGAGTTCCACCTCATCCAGCTCGTCAGTGAAGTCTGTCCTCACCGGCTGATCCTGCCGTATCTGCGCGAAACGCTCGAAGAGATCCGCGACCGGGCCCCGGATGCCAAACCGGAATTCCGCGCCAGAGTCATCCTGGCCGGTTCGGAGATCGACGACCCTGAGTTCACCAAGCTGCTCGAGTTCTGCGGTGCCCGCGTCGTTGGAGACCGCTACTGCTTTGGTTCTGTCCCGAGCCGGGAGCAGATCGAAGTCAGAGAGGGTGAATCGCCCTTCGAGGCGATTTGCCGCCACTACCTCGAGACGAACCTCTGCGCTCGCTTCATGTCCGAAGAGAAGATCGATCAGCGGACCGACGTGCTCGAAGCCATGGTGAAGGAGTACAAGGCCGACGGCGTCATCATCGAAAGCATGAAGTTCTGCGAGTTCTGGAGCTATGAGAAGGTCCTCGCGTCCCACATCCTCACCCAGGAGCGGGGCATCCCGACCTGCCAGATCGAGAAGGACTACACGCTGACCGGCGCCGGACAGCTGCGGACCCGGTTCCAGGCATTCGTGGAAGGTCTGGAGATCAAGAAACTCGACACGACCGGGAAGGGGGCGTAACCATGAAAGAGAAGATCATTTCCTTTATCGATCAGAAACTGCAGCGCTTCGACCCCATCTGGCTTGCAGAGAACGGAAAGGGCGGACAGCGCACCCGCTACCGTGACGACGGTTCCGGCATTGCCCGTTACCGGGAATGGCGCGGTGTGGAGGATACGTTCCAGGACTACACGGCCTGGCTCAAAAACCTCGGTTACATGGGCGCCATGGTGGTGAGAGACCCGATCAAAGTGCTGAAGGGCATCTGGGAATACCGCTGGATGGGTTCCTTCCTTGCGTCCTTCGCGTTCGTCGACCGCATCTATGAAGGCTACCGGGGGAGAGAACTGGATATCGCCAACATCCACGGCAATGCCATCGTCCGCATCCTGACCCTTCGCATCGGTCTCATCCTGCACAACGACGCCCGTCTCGGCGGCGGTGAGATGACCGACAAGATGATCGGCCTCGACGAGACCATCCCGCCGCTCTTCACGGCCGGCTTCCCGACCCTGAACGCGGAACCCATGCAGACCATGCCGGAGTTCGTCGTCTGTGACGTCGACCAGCACCTCGATCCGTACTACATCGATGTGGCGGAGTCCTACGGTCTGGCCCCGGACGTCTGCTCCCGCTGCTCCGCGGAGACCGGTGTCGCCATCGACGATGCCTTCCCGGTCTTCGGCAAACTCGTCCTCTCGACGAACCAGCCCTGTAACGCGTCCGAAGCGACGTCTATGTTCCAGCGCCGTCGGTTCCATCAGAAGGGCATTGAAGACTATCCGTTCGTGTTCGCGATGCAGCACAACACGAAGAACGGCAACGACTATTCGAAGGAAGAACTGCGTCAGGCCATTCAGAAGATCGAAGAGGTCTACGACGTCAAATACGACTGGAACGCCCTGTTCGAAAAGGCGAAGAACATGAACCACCAGAACCAGATCGAGCTGGAGAAGTGGGAGATCTTCGCGACCCCGTACTCGCCGCTGTCCGGCATCAACGAGTCCCTCTACAAGCTCGTCGAATGGGCGCTGGTCAACGGCCATGACGAGTACTTCAACGAGATCGATGACAAGGTCATCGGCATCATGCGTCAGGCGGTCCGGGACAAGTACGTGCCTTACAAGGGCAAGACCCGTCACAGAGCCTTCCTCTGGGGCCCTTCGGCGATGTACTACACCGACTTCCCGACCTGGGCGCAGAACTGCTGGGGCATCGACATCGTCCTCAACATGGACTCCACCATGGGCCATAACATGATCAATACCGAGGACCCGGAACAGGCCCTCGAAGACCTTGCGAAGTTCTCCGAGAAGGGTGTCATGAGACACCACGCCGTCGGTGGCTGGGACAACGTCAACGCCGTCTGGGAGTGGGCGAACCGCCTCAACTGCGACATGGTCATCTGTAACGACAACGTCGCCTGCAAGGGCATGAACGGTGTCCACGCGCTGCTCGAAGAGCAGGCGCAGCAGCTGGGCTTCAACTTCGTGTTCCTGCCCCATGACCTCGAAGACTGCCGGACTATCCCGCGCAAGGAGATCCGCAAGGCGATCAACGACTACATGGCGATCGTCATGAACGAAGAACCGCTCGACCCGACGCTCGTCGACTTCGACGACGCCGAAGCCTGGTAAGGAGGAAGGAACCATGAAGAAACTGATCAGCTTTGTGCTCAGACTCGTGAAGCGGGTCATCAAGATCGGCGTGATCCTGTTCGTGGTCACCTTCGGCATCTACATGTCGAACGCGGAGAACAAACTCATCTACGATGTGGTCCGCCCGCTGCTGAACAAGCACTATGACAACCAGGCCCGCGACAGGCGGATCTGAGGGGATGTGGAGTGTCGGGACTTGACGCGTTTTGCTTCGCAAACCGCACCGAGCTGCTGCCGCAGCTCCCGTCGCTAAAAACAGTCCACAGGACTGTTTTCTTCACGCTTCGGCCCAAGGGTTCAAGTCCCTCCCTCCAAAAAACAAAAAAGAAACAGCCGTCTTGAAAGACGACTGTTTCTTTTCTGGTCGGAGTGTCGGGACTTGAACCCGAGGCCTCTTGCTCCCGAAGCAAGCGCGATACCAAACTTCGCCACACCCCGATGTGCAACGGACATTATTATAAGGGAAAGTGCAGACAAAATCAAGGACTTTTTATAAAGATATGGTATACTGTAATGCAGTTTGAACTGCAAGGGAGATATCACGATGTTAGAGAACAAAACCGTACTGCTGGGCGTCTGTGCCTGCACGCCCGCATACAAGGCACTGGACCTCATCGCCATGCTGAAAAGAAAGGGTGCCGACGTGAAGACGGCGGTCACCGAAAACGGCACGAACATGGTGCCCGTCGCCATGCTCGAACGCATGTCGGGCAACCCCGTGTCCGTCGAGCAGTTCGGCGGAGAGTACGTCTGGGACCCGGACAAGAAGGCCTGGGGCCTGGGCGGCGATGTACTGGTCATCGCGCCCTGCACCGCCAACATGATCGGCAAACTGGCGAACGGCATCTGCGACGACTTCATCTCCACCAACACGCTGTCCTTCCCGGGCCCGAAGGTCATCGGCGTCAACATGAACCCGATGCTCTGGCAGAACCCGGCGGTGCAGCGCAACGTCGCGCAGCTGAAAGAGGATGGCTACATCTTCGTCGACAACGGTAACCCGGAGCGCCCGTCCCGTTTCCCGGACCTCGATGCCATCATGGCGGTCATCGAAGAAGTGACGACCGAGAAACTGGAGGCCAGAGACAGCGAATGAGCATCCTCATCTGCCCGAACTGCGGGAAACCGCTGGTCCATGTCCCGGAGCACCGCGCCTACCGGTGTGAGAACGGCCACTCCTTCGACTGCGCCAAAGAGGGGTACGTCAACCTGATGGTCGGGTCGAAAAGCGGGGAGAACCGGGGAGACTCCAAAGCCTCCGCCAGAGCCCGCCACGACTTCCTCGACAAGGGCTACTATGCCTGCCTCAAGACCGCCGTGGCGGAACGCCTTCACGGCACGGTCCTCGACATCTGCTGCGGAGAAGGGTACTACGATGTCCCAGTCCCGGAAGCCGTCGATGAACTGCTCGGCTTCGACCTCTCGAAAGAGATGGTGCGCCTCGCCGCGAAGCGGGGAAGAGGTACGTTCTTTGTCGGGAACCTCGCGTCCATCCCGGTCACCGACTCTTCCGTCGATGTGGCGATGCACCTCTTCGCGCCCTTCCACGAGAAGGAGTTCTCGCGCGTCCTGAAACCGGAGGGTGTGCTGTACTCGGTCATCCCCGGGGAAGACCACCTCATCGAACTCAAGGAAGTCGTCTATGACACGCCCTACAAAAACGATGAACAGGCGCCGGAGACCGAAACACTGCGCCTCGTCTCCCGGACTAGAGTGTCTGAGCGGGTACACGTCCCCAAAGAGGACCTGCAGACATTGTTTTCGATGACTCCGTACTACTACCGTACATCGCCCGAAGACCGGGGAAAACTGGACTCCGTCGACGGCCTTGACCTGACGGTGGAATTCGTCATCCTCGAATACCGACTCTGAATTTGAAATGAAATGACCTCCTGCCCGGAAAAGGCGGGAGGTTTTTTACGTCGTTTTGCGCGATTTCTGTATAAAAAGTGGAACTTTCCAAAAAATGAGTTGAAAAGCTTTACTGAACAATCGTATAATTCTGATGTGTTGTTCGAACCTCTGACTGTGGTTCGATAATTATCAAATCTGGAGGCGCAATCACCCATGAACGACTACAAAAACAATTACCCGACTCTCCTTATCCACGGCTTTGCCGGCTGGGGAGAAGATGACGGCATGAGCAAGTACTTCGACTACTGGGGCATGGTCGGTTCCCGCCGGTTGCTCCCGCATCTGCGCGCGGAAGGCTATGAAGTCTACGCGCCGTCCCTCGGCCCCTTCTGCAGTGCCTGGGACAGAGCCTGTGAGATCTACGCTTACATCTTCGGCGGCACCGTTGACTACGGTAAGGTCCACAGCCAGAAATACAACCACAAGCGCTTCGGCCGTCGTTATCCCGGTGTCCTGAAAGACCTCGGCAAGACCGAAGCTCACAAGAAGGTCAACCTCTACGGCCACTCCTTCGGCGGCCCCACCGTCAAAGCCTTTGTCGACCTCATGAACAACGGCTGGCAGGAAGAGATCGACGGCACGGACCCCGAGGACCTGTCTCCGCTCTTCAAGGGCGGCATGTCCCACCTCATCCACACCGCAGTCACTCTGTCCGGTGTCAACAACGGGACCATCCTGGACCAGTGCTTCAACGACAAGTCCATGCACATCGTCGAGAAGGTCATCCTGAAAGCGACGTCCGCTCTCGGTTACAGTGAATACAACTGGTTCTTCGACCTCGGTCAGCAGCAGTTCGACCTCGGCCACTATCCGGAGGAGAACAAGCACGGCGAGACCCATCCGCAGAGCAGGGAAGACTTCGAGAAGGGCTTCCAGAAGTATGCAAGCTCCAAGCTGGACCGCTCCAACTGGGAGATGGACATCGTCTGGTGCAAGTGGATGAACGATCATCAGGGCGTTGCGAAGGACATCTACTACTTCGCCGAACGGACCAACAACGGCCATCCGGTCGCGGACGGCACCTACCGTTCCAACACCCATAACCCGATCACCTTCTTCACCGGTAACATCATCGGCAAGAAACAGCCGGTCCGCGAGACCGGATATGAGTACGGCCCCGAGTGGTACCCGAACGACGGTTATGTCCCGGTCATCGGCCAGAGCGCTCCGCTCAACCAGCCGGCCATCGAAGCCGGTCCTGCCACTGAGTTCAAACCCGGCATCTGGTACAACATGCCCGTCCGTAACGGCGACCACATCATGTGGAACGGCATGAGCCGCAACAAGTGGGAATTCTTCCGCATCTACGACGAGATGTTCGAGCGTGCCCGCAAACTGCCCGACGCAGAAGACGTTCTGTGATCCGGTCCTAAATAAAAAAAACGAAGAGCCTGCCAGCTGGCAGGCTCTCTTTTTATGCTTGGTTTGTCTTATGCCTCTTCCGTGGGTACGCTTGCGACTTCCGCTTTCTTTTTGCCCTTCCCGTCGAGCAGGATGGCACCGATGACGCAGATGCCGAGGAGGTAGGGGTAGTAGAGGTACGGCATCATGGAGACGCTGGAGATGCCCGCGAGGCCGGCCGCGACGAGCAGCTGGGCGCCGTAGGGGATGATGCCCTGGAAGACACAGGAGATGGTGTCGAGGATGGACGCCGTCTTCTTCGGCTCGATGCCGTATTCTTCCGAGATCTCTTTGGCGATGGGCCCCGCGAGGACGATGGTGACCGTGTTGTTCGCGGTCGCGATGTCGAGGAGACCGGTGAGTCCGGCGATGCCGAACATGCCGCCCTTCTTGCCTTTGGCGGTCCTGTGGATGAACTTCAGGATGGCCTCGAAGCCGCCGTTCGCTTTCATGAGGGCTCCGATGGAGGCGACGAGCAGCGTGACGATGATGGTCTCGAACATGCCGGAGAGGCCGTCTCCCATGGCTGTCAGCGCCGACGTGAAGGTCAGGGACTTCGTGAAGAGACCGACGAGGAAGAACAGGACCGTACCGCCGCCCAGGACGAAGAACACGTTGATGCCGCAGAGGGCCGCGATGAGGACGATGAAGTACGGGATGGCCTGCCAGATGTTGTACTCGAAGTTGCCGAGGTCGGTGGGCTGGTTGCCGATCATATAGATGATGAACAGCGTGATGATGGCCGCCGGCAGGGCGATGAGGAAGTTCGTTTTGAACTTGTCTTTCATCTCGACGCCCTGGGTCTTGGTGGCCGCGATGGTCGTGTCGGAAATGAAGGACAGGTTGTCGCCGAACATGGCGCCGCCGAGGACGATGCCCGCACAGTAGGGGACACTGAGTCCGGCGCTCTCCGCGAGGGAGACGGCGACCGGGACGAGGACCGTGACCGTGCCGACACTGGTGCCCATGGACATGGAGATGAGGGACGCGATGACGAACATGCCGGGGACCGCCATGCTTCCGGGCAGGAGCTCGAGCAGGAAGTTCGCGGTACTGGCCGCGCCGCCGGCTGCCTTCGCGATGCCGCCGAACATGCCGGCGAACAGGAAGATGAAGATCATGATGGTGATGTTGTCGTCACCGATGCCCTGTGCGCAGAGGTGGATCTTCTCGTCGAAGGTCCGTTTCCGGTCCTGGGCCATGGCGGTGATCCACGCAATGGTGAACGCGAGGACGACAGACATGATGTAAAAGCCCATCTGACCGTCGATGGGGTGGATGTATTCAAAGAAGATGCCGATACCGAGATACAGGATCAGGAAGACCAGGATGGGCAGAAGCGCCTTGCCGTTGGCCTTTGGTTTGTTTGTCGCGATGGGTTCCATAAAACTCCCTCCGAAACTAAGATTTCGCACTAGTCCACTATAGCACAAAACACTTTTCAGAAAAAGATATCTTTACAAAATAAGAGAAATGTAGGAAAACAGGCAGTATTCTTCAGATTCGCTGTTGTGATAAAAACTGGGCTATTGTATAATCCTTCCGTCAATGTTCGGACATGTGTGGGGAAAACCGTGTCCGGAACCGGGAAAAAGAAATGGAAAAGCGCAGACCGGGTGTCATCAACACATTATTGGAGGCGCGATTACCAATGAACGACTACAAAAACAATTATCCGTCCATCATCATCCACGGCTTCGCGGGCTGGGGTGAAGATGACCCGATGCACAACCTCTTCAACTACTGGGGACCGACCCCGAAGCGGAACCTCATCCACTATCTGAGAAATCAGGGCTATGAAGTCTACTTCCCGTCCCTTGGCCCCTTCGCGAGCGCCTGGGACAGATCCTGTGAACTCTATGCCTACATTTTCGGCGGCACCGTCGACTTCGGTAAGGTCCACAGTGAAAAGTTCAACCACAAGCGTTACGGCCGCACCTATCCGGGCGTCCTGAAAGACCTCGGCAAGACAGAGGCGCACAAGAAAGTCAACCTCTATGGCCATTCCTTCGGCGGCCCCACCATCAAGTGCTTCGTCGATCTGATGCACAACGGCTGGCAGGAAGAAGTCGACGGCACTCCCGAAGACGAACTGTCTCCGCTTTTCAAGGGTGGTATGGACCATCTCATCCACACGATGAACACCCTCTCCGGCGTCAACAACGGCACCATCCTCGATCAGTTCTTCAACGACAAAACGATGCACATGACCGAGAAGGTCATCCTGAAAGCCACCTCGCTCCTCGGCCACAGCCGCGGCGTCAAAGTCTTCGACCTCGGTCAGCAGATGTTCGACCTCGGCCTGTACCCGGAAGACATCCACGGCAAACCGGAGCATCAGAGCGAAGCGGACTTCGAGAAGGGCTTCCAGCGCTACGCCAGCTCCAAGCTGGACCGTTCCAACTGGGAGATGGACATCATCTGGTGCAAGTGGATGAACGACCATCAGGGCGTGGCTCCCAGCATCTATTACTTCGCGGAACGTGCCGACAACTCCCATTACGAGCCCGACTCCGAATTCCCGAAGATGAATACGATGTTCCCGATCTCTCACTTCACCGGTAACTACATCGCCAAGAAACAGCCGGTCCGTGAGACCGGTTACGAGTACGGCCCCGAGTGGTATCCGAACGACGGTTTCGTCCCGGTCGTCGGCCAGAGCGCTCCGCTCAACCAGCCCGCCGTCGAAGTCGGCCCCGAGACCGAGTTCAAACCCGGCATCTGGCACAACATGCCCGTCATCACCGGTGACCACCTGTTCTGGATGAACTGGACCGGCAACAAATACGTCGTCCGGAAGACCTGGGACCGCTTCATGCAGCGTGCCCGCATGCTTCCCGACGGCGAAGACAACCAGTAAGAAGCAACGTAAGAGAGTCTGTCATTTTGGCAGACTCTCTTTCTGTGTTATACTGGACGGCAGAAAGTGAGGGGAACCCATGAACATCTCTGTGTTGACTATTTTCCCGGAAAGCTTCGAGAGCTTTCTGAAGACTCCCGTAGTGGCCCGCGCCATCGACAAGGGGATCGTCTCCATCGACATCGTGGATATCAAGGACTACGCGAAGGGCAGTTTCCGCCACATCGACGACTCTCCCTTCGGCGGGGGAGCGGGCATGGTGATGCGCTGTCAGCCGGTGCTGGACGCGTTGCAGGCGGTCAGAGACCGGGACCCCTCGGGCGATATACGGTCCGTTGCCATGACCCCGGGGGGGAAGCCGTACGATCAGAAGACCGCGCGGCGCTTCGCGGAGCTTTCGCACCTCGTGCTGCTCTGCGGCCACTATGAGGGCATGGACGCCCGCATCTTCGGGAGCATCGACGAGGAGGTCTCCATGGGCGACTACATCCTGACCGGCGGCGAGCTGCCGGCGATGACGGTCATCGACTCGGTCGTGCGGCTGCTGCCCGGCGCCCTGCGCGGGGCCAGCACCGAAGAAGAATCCTTCGAGGACGGGCTCCTCGAATACCCCCAGTACACGCAGCCCCGGGAGTATGACGGGATGTCCGTTCCGGACGTGCTTCTGTCAGGGGACCACGGGCGCATCCGCCGGTACCGGCGGCGGGAAGCCCTGCGGGTCACGAAGGAGCGGAGGCCGGACCTCCTCGAACGGTACATCGCCGACGGGAAACTGACGGAGGAAGAGGCCGAACTTCTGCAGGAACTCGAGGAGGAACGCTGATTTTTCCCTTGAGCGACGACCCCGAATGTGATACAATACACGGCGAAGAGCAAAGGTGTTCTTTTTCCCGGAAACGGGGAGAAGTCGTCTTTGCTCTTTTTCTCTGCACGGAGGGTCTCCGCTATTGACTTTCTATGCATAAATCATTATTATTTATGCATACATTTTAAAGAACACGCCTGTTTTCGTGAATAATATTCATTTTTGAGTGAATATTATGCGAAAATATGCATAAAATGATGGAAACGTCAACAGAGGAGAAATACACATGGACTTAAAGGGTAGAGACTTTCTGAAACTGCTGGACTTCACACCGGAAGAGATCGGCTATCTCATCGACCTCGCCGCGGACCTGAAGGCCAAGAAAAAGGCCGGCATCCCACACCGGTACTGCGAGGGCAAGAACATCGCCCTCATCTTCGAAAAGACCAGTACCCGGACCCGCTGCAGCTTTGAAGTGGCGGCCCACGACCTCGGCATGGGGTGCACGTACCTGAACCCGACCGACTCTCAGATCGGGAAGAAGGAGAGCATCGCCGACACGGCCCGCGTGCTGTCCGGCATGTTCGAGGGCATCGAGTACCGCGGCTACGGCCAGGAGATCGTCGAAGAACTCGCGAAGTATTCGAGCGTCCCGGTCTGGAACGGTCTCACCAACGAGTACCACCCGACCCAGATCCTCGCGGACTTCCTGACCATCAAGGAACACTTCGGCCACCTCGAAGGCATCAACTTCGTCTACATGGGCGATGCGCGCTACAACATGGGCAACTCCCTCATGGTCGGTTGCGCCAAGATGGGCCTCAACTTCGTGGCCTGCGCCCCGGCAAAGCGGTACTTCCCGGCGGACGAGCTCGTGAAGACCTGTGAGGAGATCTGCAAGGAGACCGGCGGTTCCGTGAAGTTCATCACCGACCCCATGGAAGCGACGAAGAACGTGGACGTCATCTACACCGACGTCTGGGTCTCCATGGGCGAGCCCATCGAAGTCTGGGCAGAACGCATCCACGACCTGCAGGATTACGCGGTCACGAAGAAGATCATGGACAATGCGGCAGAAGGCGCGGTCTTCATGCACTGCCTGCCCGCGTTCCACGACTGGAAGACCACGATCGGCCGGGAAATGGGCGAGCGCTTCTCCCGTGACAGCATGGAAGTGACGAACGAAGTCTTCGAGTCCGAAGCCTCCATCGTCTTCCAGGAAGCAGAGAACCGTATGCACACCATCAAGGCGGTCATGGCCGCCACCATCGGGGAGATCGACTGACTATGTCTCAATTCCTTAACAGGACCAACACCTCTGCCGGAGGGCAGGGGACCAACATGAAGAAAAAGCGGTACCTCGTCCTCTCGGACGGTACCGTTTATGAGGGCTTTGCGTTCGGGGCCGATGTGTCCGCCATCGGGGAGCTGGTCTTCACGACCGGCATGTGCGGTTACATCGAGACCCTGACCGACCCCAGTTACTATGGACAGATCGTGCTGCAGACCTACCCGCTCATCGGGAACTACGGCATCATCGAGGACGACTTCGAAGGCGACTGTTTCGTCAAGGGGTATGTCGTCCGCGAATGGTGCGAGCAGCCTTCCAATTTCCGTTGCCAGTACACCCTGGATACTTTCCTCAAGGACCGGGGCGTTCCCGGCATTTACGGAGTCGATACACGTGAGATCACGAAGACCATCCGGGAACACGGGGTCATGAACGCCATTCTGTGCGATTCCATCCCCCGCGATCTTTCGGAGGTCTCTTCTTATGTCATCACAGACGCGGTGCCTTCCGTGACCACGAAGGAGAAGAAACTCTATGAAGCGGTCGAAGGCAGTGCCGGGGAAGAGGGCCCCCTCAAGGTGGCGCTCCTCGACTACGGTGCCAAGCGGAACATCATCCGGGAACTCCAGAAGCGGGGTTGCGATGTGGTCGTCCTGCCCGGTACGTCCTCTGCCGATGACGTCCTCGACGAGAACCCCGACGGCATCATGCTGTCGAACGGTCCCGGGGACCCGGCGGACGCCCAGGACCAGATCATGCAGATCGCCAAGCTCCTCGGCATGAAGCCGATCTTTGGCATCTGTCTCGGACACCAGCTGACGGCCATCGCCGCCGGCGCGAAGACCACGAAGCTCAAGTACGGCCACCGGGGCGTCAACCAGCCCTGCCGGGACGTCAAGGGCACCCGGACCTTCATCACGAGCCAGAACCACGGTTACGCCGTCGTCTCCGAGTCCGTGAAGCGGGGCGAAGAGCGTTACATCAACGCGAACGACAAGACCTGCGAAGGCATCGACTACCCGGACTGGAACGCCTTTACGGTCCAGTTCCATCCGGAGGCGAGTTCCGGTCCCCACGATACATCGTTCCTGTTCGACCGGTTCATCGACAACATGAAAGCGGAGAAGAACAGAAGGGGAGGTGAGCCGTATGCCGCTGAATAAAGACATCAAAAAAGTTCTCGTCATCGGCTCCGGCCCCATCGTCATCGGTCAGGCGGCGGAGTTCGACTACGCCGGTGCCCAGGCCTGCCGCGTCCTGAAGGAAGCGGGCGTCAACGTCGTCCTCGTCAACTCGAACCCGGCGACCATCATGACGGACCAGGCCCTCGCCGATGAGATCTACCTCGAACCCCTGACGGCCGAGACCGTCAAGCGGATCATCGAAAAAGAAAAACCGGACAGTCTGCTCGCCGGCCTCGGCGGCCAGACCGGTCTCACCATTTCCATGCAGCTCGAGAAGGAGAATTACCTGACCGAGCACGGCGTCCGGCTCATCGGCACGAACGTCGAAGCCATCGACAAGGCGGAAGACCGCGAGCTCTTCAAGGAGACCCTCGAAGAGATCGGCGAACCGGTCATCCCGTCGGACATTGCGGAAGATATCACCACCGCGCTGTACATCGCCCATGACATCGGGTACCCCGTCATCGTGCGTCCGGCCTTCACCCTCGGCGGCGCCGGCGGCGGTATCGCGAACAATGCGGACGAACTGAAGCTCATCGCCTACACGGGCCTGGAGGCGTCTCCCATCCACCAGATCCTCGTCGAAAAGTGCGTCTCCGGCTGGAAGGAGATCGAGTTCGAGACGATGCGCGATTATGCCGGCAACGTCATCGCGGTCTGCTCCATGGAGAACTTCGACCCGGTCGGCGTCCACACCGGCGACTCCATCGTCGTGGCACCCGCCCAGACCCTGTCGGACAAAGAGTACCAGATGCTCCGGTCCGCGTCCCTGAACATCATCACCGCCCTCGACATCGTCGGCGGCTGCAACTGTCAGTTCGCGCTGAACCCGGACACCTTTGAATATGCCGTCATCGAAGTGAACCCCCGCGTCTCCCGGTCCTCCGCGCTGGCCTCCAAGGCCACCGGTTACCCCATCGCGAAGATCACGACCAAGATCGCCCTCGGGTACAACCTCGATGAGATCGAAAACGACATCACGGGCGAGACCTGTGCCTGCTTCGAGCCGGCCCTCGACTACATCGTCGTCAAGTTCCCGAAGTGGCCCTTCGACAAGTTCCCGAACGCAGAGCGCAAACTGGGCACCCAGATGAAGGCCACCGGTGAAGTCATGTCCATCGGCACGAGCTTCGAGATGGCGGTGCTGAAGGCGGTCCGCGGCGCGGAGATCCACATGAACACTCTGAACCGCAACGCGATGGACGGGGCTCCCATCCAGGAACGCCTCGCCAGAGTCGACGACTTCCGGATGTTCACGGTCTTCGAGGCCCTGAAGTCCGGCGTCTCGGTCGACGAGATCTTCGAGATCACGAAGATCGACCGCTGGTTCCTCTACAAACTCCTGAACCTCGTGGAGTTCGAAGACCGTCTCCAGGACGGCCTGACGCAGGAACTCTATGAAGAGGGCAAGAAGCTCGGCTATCCGGACGACGCCCTGTGCGCGCTGTCCGGCGCTCCGAGCATCCGTGTGGCAGGCATCTTTCACAGAGACCCGGTCTACAAGATGGTCGACACCTGCGCCGCGGAATTCGCGGCCACCACACCGTACTTCTATTCGACCTACGACAAACATTGCGAGTCCCGCACCTTTAAGCGTTCCGGCAAGCCGACCGTCATGGTCCTCGGCTCGGGCCCCATCCGCATCGGACAGGGCATCGAGTTCGACTACTCCTCGGTCCACTGCGTCTGGACGCTGAAAGAACTCGGGTATGACGTCGTCATCGTCAACAACAACCCGGAGACGGTCTCCACGGACTATGACACCGCGGACCGCCTGTACTTCGAACCGCTCACCCCGGAAGATGTCATGAACATCATCAAGGTCGAAAAGCCGGTAGGTGTCGTCGTGGCCTTCGGCGGACAGACCGCTATCGCGCTCACGAAGTATCTCGATGACAACGGCATCAAGATCCTTGGCACGTCCGCCAGGAGCATCGACACGGCGGAGGACCGCGAACGGTTCGACGCCCTCCTCGAGAAATACAACATCAAACGGCCGAAGGGCACCGGCGTCGAGACGCTGGACGGCGCCCTCCGCACCGCCCGCAAGCTGGGTTACCCGGTCCTCCTGCGCCCGTCCTATGTCATCGGCGGCCAGAACATGAAGATCGTCCACGACGACAACGAAGTGGAGATCTACATGAACAAGATCCTCGACCAGGGCATCGACAACCCGGTCCTCGTGGACAAATACATGCAGGGCACCGAACTGGAAGTCGACGTCATCTCCGACGGCAAGGACATCCTCATCCCGGGCGTCATGCAGCACGTCGAGCGGGCCGGCGTCCACAGCGGCGACTCTATCGCGGTCTACCCGCCCTACAACCTCAACGACAAGATGATGGACATCATCGTCGACACCTCCGCCAAACTGGCGCTGGACCTCGGCACGCAGGGCCTCGTCAACATCCAGTACCTCATCTACAAGAATGAGCTCTACGTCATCGAGGTCAACCCGAGAGCCTCCCGGACAGTCCCGTACATCTCCAAGGTCACGGGCGTCCCGATGGTCGAACTGGCGAGCCGCGTCATGCTGGGCGAGCCCCTCAAAACGATGGGCTACGGCACCGGTCTCTACCGGACGCCGCCCTACGTGGCCGTCAAGGTCCCGGTCTTCTCCTTCGAAAAGCTCATGGACGCCAACTCCTACCTCGGTCCGGAGATGAAATCCACCGGTGAAGTCCTCGGCGTTGGCAAGAATCTGAACGAGGCGCTCTTCAAGGGCCTGACCGCTGCCGGCCGGAAACTGACCGCACCGGACGCGTTCCACGACGTCGGCGTCTTCCTTTCGGTCGACAAGTATGACAACCTCGAGACCGTTTCCCTTGCGAAGAAACTCGACGACCTCGGGTTCAAACTCTACGCGACGACCGAGACGGCGGAACACATCGCCCACCTCGGTACCGATGTCGAAGACCTCGGCACGGACATCAGCGAGAAGAACCGGGACAAGATCTTCAAACTCATGGAAGAGGGGAAGATCAGCTTCCTCGTCTACACCGGCGCGTTGCTGGATGACACGGTGGATGACTACATCGCCCTCAGCCGGAAGGCTCTGCTCCAGAACATCCCGTGCTTCACGTCCCTCGACACCGCCATGGCGACGGCGGACATCATCGCGTCCCGCTTCAGCCAGCAGAACACGGAACTCGTCGACATCAACCATATGCGTCGCACGAAGCAGGTCCTGGAGTTCTCCAAGATGCAGGCCACCGGCGATGACTACATCTTCATCGAAAACTTCAACGGGGAGATCGAGTGCCCCGAGTCCCTTGCGCTTCAGATGTGTGACCGCCACTACGGCATCGGCGCCGACGGTATGGTCCTCATCGAGAAGTCCGAGGTGGCCGACGCGAAGATGCGCATCTTCAACCGGGACGGCAGTGAAGGGAAGATGGCCGGTAACAGCATCCGGTCCGTCGCGAAGTACCTCTACGACAACGGCTATGTCTTCAACGAGGACATGACGGTCGAGACCGCCGCGGGCATCAAGGCGATGCACCTCTTCACGCGGGATGGGCGTGTCAACTATGTCGAAGTCGATATGGGACCGGCAGACCTCAGAGCCGAGTCGCTCCCGACGACCTTGGAGGACGACATTATCCTGAACAAGGCCGTCATGATCGGGGGACAGGAGTACAACATCACCTGCTGCTCCATCGGCAACCCCCACTGTGTGGTCTTCTGCGACCGGGTCGACCCCATCGACCTGTCCGTCGTGGGCCCGCAGTTCGAGTACGCCGAGTTCTTCCCGGACCGCATCAACACGGAATTCGTCCGCGTGGTCAACGACACGACCCTGAAGATCCGCGTCTATGAGCGGGGCAACGGGGAGACCATGGCCTGCGGCACCGGTGCCTGCGCGGCCGTCATCGCAGCCTGTGAGAACGGCTACTGCAGACGGGGCGACGACATCACGGTCAAACTGCCCGGCGGAGACCTCATCGTCAATTACACCGAGGAGCGGGTCACGCTCTCCGGCAACACGGCGCTGGTCTTCAAAGGCATGTACCAGTATTGAACGAATTTCAGTTCAAGGCAGCGCATTTCTGCGCTGCCTTTTTTAGGTTTTGTATTAGAATTAGTTATGGATTTTTTGTGAATAATAGGGTATAGTATTCTGGTAAAATATGTAATTCAAACACCAAATGTGAAATCATTCGAGAAAGGGGAAGCTTTATGAAGAAAGCAACCAAGAAACTGTTTGCCGCTCTGATGGCTGTCCTGATGATCGTCTCCGTCTTCTCGCTGAGCGCGTTCGCTTACGATCGCAACGGGAAGCCTGTCAAAAAGATCGTCATGCTGGGCGACAGCATCGCTGCCGGCTTCAGCCTGCCGGACTACGACCGCCGCGGCGTCTACTGCCTGCAGAACAAGCGCGTCAAAGGTTCGTTCGGTGACATCGTCGCCACGAAGTTCGGCGTCACCGGTAAAAACTATACTCCTTATGTTTCTCCCGGTTTCCGTACCAAAGAGATCCGCGTCTTCCTCGAGAACGACTATGAGGGCGACTTCGTCACTCAGAACTTCATCGGCTCTCTGTCCGGTAACCCGAACTACAATCTGGAAGTCATGAAGTCCAAGCGTGCGACCATGCAGAAGAAGATCTCCAGAGCAGACATGATCATTCTCGAGATCGGCTTCAACGACACCTGGCTCACCACCATGGGCGCTTACACCGACTTCTCCATGACCGGTAACGACCCCATCGGCCGTATCATGAATTCCCCGCGGTACCTCTATGAGCTGCAGATGGCCATCCAGGATACGCTCTTCAACTTCGGCAACGAATTCAGCGCGATCGTCAACGACCTCTACCGTCTGAACCCGACCGCTACGCTCGTCGTCGTCGGTGTCTACAACCCGTTCAAGGACTGGACCATTCCGGACGGTTCCATGATCTATGCCGGCCAGCTCCTGAACTTCATGTATAACAACATGAACAACGCGATGCGTTCCCATGCCAATGACCCCGCCCACGACTATGTCTTTGTCGACGTCCCGAATACGGAAGTCATCTCTGACTCTGTCAACGACATGCTGAGCGGTGTCCCTGCCCTTCAGAAGGGCGGCTGGGACCCCCATCCGACCGAGGCCGGTCACCGGTACATCGCCAACCAGATCCTGACGGCGCTCGGTGCCTGATCGATCCTTCGGAAAACAACAGACCCCGGATCCATACGGATCCGGGGTTTCTTATTATGTATCCTGTTTTGCGAACTTCCAGAACCAGAGCATCAGCCCGAGTTCTCCGAACATGGAGAAAAGGAAGCTTTCCGCCATATGTCCTGTTGCGGGGCCGATGGCGGAGAAGAAGAGCATGAACAGTCCCGCGAGGGTCAGCTCTTTGCGGCCTTTCTTCTTCCAGAGGACGATCCCGCAGACGATGAGCACGAGCGTCGGGAGCGTGGACAGGATCGGCATCAGGGTCCCGACCCATTTCGGGGTGAGGTCATTGTCGGCGATGAACCGGGTGATGCCGGCGAAATCCAGCGCTTTCAGTTTAGTCCTGACCCCGGTGTATGCGCCAAACACAGAAAGGGCGGCGGTCACGACGCCCACGGCTTTGATGACCTTCCGGTCGGCTTCCAGCGCATACGCGCAGATCGGGATGAGCAGCGGGATCATCGCGCCGTGCAGGATGTAACGGGGATAGCTCAGCACCTTCAGCAGTACCGTATCTCCGAGAAAGGCCCCGAGCCCCAGAACAATGGCGTCGTAACAGAGTCCGAACGCGACACCGGCCATGAGCAGGGGGAGAGGGTGTTTGGGTTCTCCCTGTGCCAGTTTCAGGAACAGAAAGAACAGGATCGAATAGATCGCCGCCATCGTCCAGAGGGCGACCGGTGCGGCAACCAGTAAAGTCTGTATCATTTCATTTTCCTCCTGTAGTCAACAATATTATAGCAGTCCGGTTTCAAATAGCAATTTATAAAAACTGTTATTCTGTAACCTTTCAAACAATTCCCGGAAGGGTCGTTCTGTATTTGGCCGCTCGTTTTGTTATACTGATAATGATAATGTTTTGTTAAATCATAAGGAGGAAACCACAATGAGCAAGAAGATCATCGTAGCCGGCGCCGGACACGGCGGACTCACTGCGGCGGCGCTGCTGGCAAAGGCCGGTTTCGACGTCACCATTTACGAGCGGAACGAAGAGGGGAAGCTCGGTTATGACTGGACCGACATCTTCGACCCGAAGGCGCTCGACGTCGTCGGCTGTCCGCGCCCCGAAGAAGTGGGACTGCCCTGGGAGTGGAAGATCGACATGACGTTCTACGGCCCGAACACCACACCGGACAAGAAGATCCGTCAGCGTGTCCCGAACGATCCGAACGAGATGGAGATCAAGATGGAGCGCTCCGACATCTATAAACTCCTCATCGACTTTGCGGTGAACAACGGCGCGAAGATCGAGTATGGCGTAAAGATCAACGGCCCCGTCATGGCCGGCGACCGCGTCATCGGCATCTCCACCGACAAGGGCGACTTCCTGGCGGACATGGTCATCGACGCCGCCGGTGCCGAGTCGGTCATCCGTACGAAACTCCCGGACTGCCTCGGCATCCAGAAACATCCGAACTGGGGCGAGAAGTTCTACGTCTACCGTGCCTTCTATGACCTGCCTGTCGACCCTGCCACGGTCGATGACAAGTACAAGGTCATCCTCTACCCGGACAGCGAATCCATCGGCATCGGGTGGATCGCCACCGAAGACACCTTCTCGGACCTCCTCATCGGCCATATGGACCCGCTCACTGTTTCTGAAGCGGAAGAGATCGCCGACCGGTACCGCAAGACCAACCCGCAGCTCGGCACAAAGAAACTCCGCGGCGGTCAGCTCGTCCTCATCCCGGTCCGCCAGCCCCTGTCCATCATGGTGGCAGACGGTTACGCGGCGATCGGCGACTCCGCCTTCATGACGGTCCCGATCATCGGCTCCGGCATCGGCAACGCCATCAAGAATTCGAAGATCCTCGCCGAGACCATCATCGGGGACAAGACCGAGACCTATTCTGCCGAGACCCTCTGGCCGTACCAGTACGAGTACTTCCAGAAGATGGGGAAGAACATCGCCCCGCTCGCGCTCGTCAAACTGCTGCTGACCCGCATCTCGCAGGATCAGCTGGACTATGCCTTCAACGAGGGCATCCTGACTCACCACGAACTCACCATCACGGCGAACCACACGAGCCTCTGGAAGTTCCTGCACTTCGACCCGAACCTGCCGAAGAGAGGCGTCGCCATCGTCAAGGACCCCGACCTTCTGAAGAAGGGTGCCGGTGTCGTCCTCGACGTCGTCGCCGCGCTGGCGGTCGAACAGTTCCTGCCGAAACAGTACTCGAGACCTGCTGTCCAGGCATGGGCAAAAGCCTATGACAAGGTGTTTACGCACCGTTTGAAGGCGATGGGTAAAGTATAATCATACTGTAAAGAAAAACCATACATTTGTATGCGTATAAACGGTTGTCCGAATAACGACCGTTCTTTGTGCACTTTAACGAACCAAATCGCTAAAATTGGGCACATGACCAATAATCTTTTACCATATGAGACGTGAAATTTTACAGATTGTTGGTCATGTGTTTTTTTTCGACGAATTTGTCCGAAATGTTGTTCGGTTTTTCGGGATTGCATCCTGGCGAATCAAAGATTAACATGTGTAACTGTTGTTGCTTTTCTGAAATCAGGCTGAAACCGCTGTTCGGACAAGCAGATGTTCAAGTATGTATCAACCAGTCAAAAGAAGCACCAGGAGGAATCGTATGAAAACCATGAGAAGAATCGTGGCAACTCTGCTGGTCGGCGTTATGACCGCCCTTGTTTTTTCCAGCACCGCATTTGCCGCCAAAGCGGAGTCCCGTTCTGACCGTAGCGTAGCCATTGCCAAAAAGTCAGTGGAATCCCTTGACACCGATGATCTCTATAACGGATCGATCGATGACCCGATCCTTGTTTATTATGCCTCCCAGCCCTTCACTCAGCCGTTCACGGCGCTGAAGTGGGGTCTGGATCATAAAAAACAGCAGGAGCCGACTTACAAAGGCAGCATGCAGGACATCACCTATGGTGTCGTCACGAACCTTGGCGGCTTCTTCGCAAAACAGTATATCTCCAAGACCCTTTCTACCCTGAAAGACGCGTCTGCTGATATTGCTAACGGCCTCAAGAACGGTCCCGACGAGCTGGTCGGAAAAGTGGGCAAGAAGGTCCCGATCGTCAGCGACCTTTACACCCTCTCCGGTCCTGCCGGCAAAATGACCCTTCAGGCAGTCCTGCTTCCGGGTTACCTCGCGACCAACGCCGGCGCACTTGCCTTCGTCCTTGTGGGCGGCGGCGCGGCTCTGGCTGTCATCTTCGGCCTGTCCGGCATCCTTTCTCCGCTGCTTGCGCTGAAAGAAGGTCCTCAGACCATCGATCAGTTCTTCCGCGACATGCATGAAATGGAAGTCGCCGTCGACGCAGCGAAATAAGAGGGAGGAGTCATCACAATGAGAAAGAAAATCATCGCAGCTCTGCTGCTTGTCGTAATGATCGTACCGCTCTTCAGCTTCACTTCCTTTGCGAAGGTACCGAAGAACGTCAAAGTCGTCACCTCTCTCGGTGACAGTGCCAGTTCCGGCTTCGGCCTTCCGGACTACAACCGTCACGGAAAGCAGATCCTCTACGGAGAGCGGATCAAGGACTCCTATCCGGACCTTGTCACCAAAGCGCTGGGTGCCCGGACACTCCACCCCTACGGCATCTCCGGTATCCGCACCTATGACCTGCGCTACATGCTCGACAACAACTTCAAAGCGGACTATATCCTGAAAGACGTCATGGGTTACATGTCCGACTATGTCATCACCGAAAAGCACCTGAAGCAGCTTCGTCCGAAGTATCAGCAGGCCGTCAAAGAGTCCGACGTCATCCTGCTGGATATCGGTTTCGACGATATCTGGATCCCGACCATCGCCTGTGTCTATGACATCGCGGAAGACGGCCGCTTCAACAAGACCGAACCCCGCAAGACCATCCAGACCAAAGTCAAGGAGATGGGCGCGGTCCGCACCATCATCGACAATGCGGTCCATTACCTCATCGGTTTTGCCGGCAACCCGCACAAGTGGGTCTCCTACTGGCTCCAGTGGGACATCACCTGCCTCAAGTGGGCGACCGACTATTGGAGAAACTATGACGCCATCATCAAGCAGATCTACAAGCTGAACCCCGATGTCACCCTGATCTCGGTCGGCTGCTACAACCCGACGACCAACTGGAGCATCCTGCCCGGAGACCGTTCTCTGGAACATGCCCTCCAGCCCTACTATGACATCGTCAACTCGCAGAAACAGAAATGGGAAGCGTTCTACGACAACTATTACTACGTGGAACTCAGAAACATCCCGATGATCAACAACACCGCCACTATTCCGCTGCTGGAGAACCTGACGCTGGATGACTCCGGATTCAATCCCCATCCGACGCTGAAGGGCCACCGTATGATCGCCGATGCGATCCTCGAGCGGATCGGCGCTAAATAAGGCTTTATTTGACCATAAAGTATACATACGGAGAAGGGGCTGCATGTCATGTGCAGCTCTTTCTTCTTTGTGCTATAATAGCTCCTGTATTTCAGAAAGGAGGTGGGAGACCATGGCAGACGCGGTACATCGCGAACGCACAGCGGAAGAACAGGCGCAGTACGACAAACTGGTCGGCACGCCCATTCCGAAGCTGATCCCGAAACTGGCGGTCCCCACCGTCCTCAGCATGATGATCACCATGCTGTACAACCTCGCGGACTCCTACTTCGTCGGCAAACTCGGCACCAGTGCCAGCGCGTCCATCGGGATCGTCATGGCGGTCCTCGCCACCTACCAGGCCTTCGGGTTCCTGTTCGGCCACGGTGCCGGAGCGGTCGTGAGCCGGCAGCTGGGGAGAGGCGAGAAGGAGGAAGCGGGCAAAACGGTGTCCACCGGGTTCTTTGCTACGGTCCTCATCGGCTTCCTGCTCTCGGTCCTCGGCCTGATCTTTGTGACACCGCTGATGCGCCTCCTCGGCAGCACCGAGACCATCCTGCCCTATGCGGTGACCTATGCGCAGTGCATTTTCCTGTCGGGCACGTTCTTCTGTTCGAGCTGTGTCCTCAACAATGTCCTGCGGTACGAGGGGAGAGCCTTCTTCGCGATGATCGGCCTCGTCTCCGGCAGTGTCCTCAACATCTTCCTCGACCCGCTGTTCATCTTCGGGTTCGACATGGGCATCCTCGGTGCGGGCCTTGCGACAGCACTGTCCCAAACCATCTCGTTCCTGCTCCTGCTTGCCATGTTCCTGAGAGGGAAGACCATCAGCCACCTGTCCATCAAAAATGTGGACCTCCGCCATGCGGCGACGACGGTGCGCATCGTTCGAAACGGGTTCCCGAGCCTGGTCCGCCAGCTGCTCGGCATGATCGGTACGACCGCGCTGAACGTCGGTGCCCGTCCCTATGGCGATGCAGCCATTGCCGCCATGACCATCGACGGAAGAGTCTCCATGTTCCTCTTTGCCTTCGTCCTCGGCATCGGCCAGGGGTACCAGCCGGTCTCCGCATACGGCCACGGCGCCGGCAGAGACGACCGGGTCCGGGAAGGGTACTGGTTCACTCTCTTCACGTCGGAAGTCGTCATCGGCGTGCTGGCGGTCCTCGCCATCATTTTTGCAGAGCCCATCGTCGCGTTCTTCCGGGACGACCCGGAAGTCATCCGCATCGGTGCCGGCGCCATGAAGTACTTCGGCATCGCCGCCTTCTTCCAGCCGATGGCCGTCTGTACCAACATGATGTTCCAGTCGATCGGAGAGGCACGCATCGCCACCTTCCTGTCGACCCTGCGCAGCGGCCTCTATTATGTTCCCATCCTGCTGATCCTGCCCCGGTTCATCGGGCTCCTCGGCATCCAGAGCGCGGTCATGTGGTCCGATATGCTGACCGCCCTGACCAGCCTCCCGTTCGCTCTGAACTTCTTCCGGAAGCTGAGCCAGAAGGAACACCCAAAAGAAGCATAAAAGAACCTCCGACACGAATGTGAACCGGAGGTTTTCTGTTTTGCGATTATTTCAAAAGGCCGTTTTTCTTCAGGAAGTCGAGGGCCAGCTTCGCGGTCTCCTTGTCGCGGTTCTGCAGGAAGCAGTGGCCGCCGAACCTGATCTTGTGATCGTCAAAGCCGGCGGGAAGAGCCGCGCGCAGGGCAGCAGACTTCGTCGGGAAGACGAACATGTCGGCGGTACCGGTGACGAGCCGGACCGGGACCGTGATCTTGTGGAGCTCGTCGAGCGACGGGCAGGTGGTCTTGGACGTCATGTAACAGAGACCGGTGCCGCTGTCCTTGACGAGGTACGGTGCCTTGAACTTCTTCGCGTCATATTTGAATGAGTAGATGGGGTCCATGGTCATCGTCAGTTCGATGAACTTGAAGAGCCAGTCATAGGGCGCGAAGAGCGCCAGCGCTTTGTCCATGATGACGCGCATGGGTTTGACCATGATGAATTTCGCGAGCCACGGCGGGACGTCGAACATGAGGAGCGGCGCGTTCAGGATGATCGCGTTGAACCGGCTGAAGTCTTCGTTCGCCATCTGAAGGGCAACGGAACCGCCCATGGAGTGGCCGACGAGGATCCAGCCGCTCTTGTCCGTGTCCAGCTGATCCATCAGCTCGTAGAGCATGGGGATCTGCGGGACGAAGTTGATGCCTTTGGTCTCTCTCGTCGAGTACCCGAAGTCCGGAAGGTCGGCGCGGACACATTTGATGCCGGCTTTGGTATACCGTTCCACCAGTTCGTCGAAGAAGGTCGTGTCACAGCCGAAGCCGTGGATCATGAACATCTTCGCTTTCTCGGTCCCGACGGCGGGGTCGATGCGGTAGTGGAGATCATAGTCGCCGTGCTTGTAGTACAGGCTGTTGGCGAAGGGCTCTCCGGGCTGGAACTTCAACGTGATCTGTTCGGTTTTTGCCATGATGGATCCACCTTTCTATTTACTTTTTCACACTTTTCCTATAGATTCATTATACATTTT
>R21__coassemble_123_pt1 | contig 63773 bp, 53 predicted proteins | sample R21__metabat2_low_PE_053 | metagenome-assembled genome bin R21 | reverse complement strand
TTGGCTTCCCCTGCCCCGGTATTAACATCTAATGAGATTCTGTTTATAGTAAAGGATCACTCACCTGAGCAAAGCGTACACCCGCAAAAAGCGTACACCCGCAAAAAGCGCACGCCAGCAAAAAACTCACACCTGCGCAAAGAGATATTTGTATCGGACATGAAATAAGACGAGCAGATCAGTGCTCGTCTTTTCGTTTATTAGATGTGCTTTTATTTTACTTCTGCTTTGCCGGTCGTGACTGTGTAGAGGGTGCCTTCCCAGTCGTACTCTCCGGTGTAGGAGAAGTCGACTTTACCGTTTCGAATGTACCAGGTCCCGTTTTCGTTCGTTGCAAGACCGTTGAACGAGAAGTCCACTTTGCCGCGGAGGACTCTCCACCAGCCGTGTTCGTTCTGGTAAATGTTGTCGGCGTTCCAGTCGAGGTCGCCCTTCACGACTCTCCACCAGCCATACTTGCCTTCCGCGACACCGGTGTAGGTGACATCGGGCGATTCACCCCGGTAAGAGTGCCACTTGTTGTCCGCCGAACCTTTTGCGACGTAGACAGAGCCGTGGTTGTCCGGGACCGTGTCGGCGATCGGCGGGTTGTCGCTGCGGACGCCGAGGTCGATGAACCCCTTGAAACTCTGACCTTTGTACGCACTCTTCAGCGAAGAGAGGCTCAACTGGCGGATGGCGCAGTAACCGTGGGCCGCGTCAGACGCACCCGGGTTGGAGCCTTCGGAAATCGTGACTACATCGCCATCGATCTTCTCGATGACGACCATGTGGTTCGAGTAAATGGCAAAGCCTTTCGCCACCGGAGCGGAGCTCTTCCGAAAACCGTTTTGGGCGGCGATGGACTCCCACCAGTTCGCAGGACTGTGGACACCGAGGTGCCGGTCGACCAGTTCGGAAGCTCTCGAGCTCGCGTACCAGGCGCAGCCGCCCCGGGCATATGCGCTGGAGGTTTCCTTCGCGAGCGCTTTGTAGTACGGCCCGTAAATGTCGATGCTGACCCCGGCAGTTCCGTTATTGTTGATGCCCCGCGACGAGGCTCCGACAAAGACGGCTCCGAGGACCGTGCTGAGCAGCAGGAACGATGCCGTGATGAGGGCAATGGCGATGTGTTTGCGTTTGTGTTGTTGTGTGTTTGCAGCGGGTCTGTTTCCCGCCGTCAGATTCGAGGTCATCGAATCCCCTTTCTCTCTGTATTTCTCCCAAAATACGCGGTGTTTTCCACCGCGGAAAAATCACCTTGTCTATTATAAGGTAACTTTTGTTAATTTCAAGTAACCTTGTTTACTTTGTTGCAAAGATGTCAAAAAGGGTTCTCAGTATATCGCCAACTTCCTGCAAAACAACTAACAATACAGGGCGCACATGCCAAAACGTAACGTTTCACGCCATTTTTTCTTACGCGTACGAATAAATATTTTCTGTTTTTCAGAATGTTTAAAGGTTTATTAAGAATTTTATAAGCCTTTTCTTTTAAACTTAAGTTAAGACAAATAAGTCATCCGCACAACCGAACATGTAAAAACACACAAAAGGAGTAACACAATGAGAAAACGTATCATCAGCATCGTTCTGGCTGTGGCGATGATCCTCTGCCTCATCCCCATCGGGGTCCTGGCAGCGGACGGCGACAGCACCGTGAACCCTGCGACCGGACGTGAACAGGGCCCGGAAGGTGACGTTCCTGTTGCCGTTATGGTATATGGCGACAACATAACGAAACTCTCCACAACGCCGGGTTTAGGGTTCTCTGACTTTGTCGCGGCCGTCAAAGAAGAGATCAATGCCGTGGCCGGGAACAGAAATGTTCCTGAGGTCGAGATGTACCTGGTCAACAAAGATGGTCAGGAATATAAGCTGACGCAGGAGGATGCCAGCGAGACGGCGTTCATCGCCTCGTTCAAATACCGGTCGGAAGGCGATGGAGGCATTACCGGCTGGCTCGTCGATCTGGTCCAGTCTGCCTATGAATGGCTTTTCGATGATTTTGATCAGGTCGAATCCCTCTACCGTATTTACGGAGCAAAGAATGTTCCGGAAGGCGAGTATACGCTCGAGATCCGCAGCATTGAAGATGACGGTTTCAAACTCATCAAACCCGAAACCAGAGAACTGAAGGTCACCGTTGAGAAAAGCGCGACAAAAACCTGTTATGTCGGCTTTGACAGCATGGTCGGCATGCTGGATCTTACGATCCCCCTTATCGATACGACTATCTATAAAGCCATCATGACCATGCCTGGCGTTTTTCTCCAAAGTTCTGAACCCGGGATCGAGTTCACATCGGCCAACCTGGGCGATCAGCCGGTCCCCGGTTCCGAGTTCGTCATGGTGAATCGCGACGAGACCGAGAAACTCATCAAAGCCTTCTACGGCCTTGGCAAGGATACTTTCGAAAGTGCCATGAGCCTGATCGGCACGGAAGGCTATACCTGGAAAGAACTCAGCATCCTTTACAACGAAGTCCTGAAATGGGACAGCGAGAATGCGCAGATCTCCATCGACGGCAAGAATGCGTACAAGCTGCTCGGCACCTATTGGAGCCTGATGCAGGCATCCGCGAAAGAACCTCTCCTGAACTTCCTGAAGGATGACACGGAACTCCGCGTGCCGGCGATCCTCGCTGCCACTGCCGATGAAAATGGTGTCGTCCACTTCGGCCCGGACAACAACGTCACGCTGATCTGGTCTCTGGAGATCCTCCAGAAGATGGGCGGCGTCGCTTTTAGCAAGATCGAAGAGTACGGCCTGATCGATGAGTTGTTCCCCGACCCCATGACCGGCGCAATCATCAAGTTTGTCATCAAACTCGGCAAGAGTTATCTGGGTTCGGATAACATGCTTTGGGACGCCGACGGCAACCTGAAGAAAGACTTCATCAACGGTACGATGTACCTGCTCCTTCAGAATGACAACATTATGGAGTTTGCGCAGGACAAGCTGAACTGGATCGTTGGTGACAACCTGACCGAAGAGGAAAAAGAGTTCCTGAAACTCCTTCCCGATCATGCGCTTCTTACGAAGAAGATGCCGGCAGGCAAGTACATCCTCCTCGAGACCAGCGTTCCGGACGGGTACTTCCGCAGCCCGTTCTTCTACACGGTCGACCTCGAGTGGCATCCGGAAGCCAAGTATGCCAGAGACTGGTACTACGCTTCTGTCGCGAATCTTGGGCTCATCGCTCCCTACTTTGCAGAGGACTACTACGACTGGCTTCGCAATTACGACTTCAAGACCGAAGCAGACAAGGTCCTGAACTACATCACCCACGGCGCCACCGGCAACCTCATCACCAACACGCTGACCGGCACAGAGGACATCACAAAGTACACGATCACGTTCTACTCGAACATCCTCTACAACTACATGGGTGGGAACCTCGTCTACAAGTCCGAGCTCGACCTCGCGAAGGACATGACCAAGTACCTCTATGCCTACGGCAAGACCGCACAGAACCTGCTTGTCTTTGGCAATCAGGTCGCGAAGAAGTCCAAGTCTGTCATCACCGGCAAGGTGGACAAGGACTGGATCTTCTACAATTACTCCACCAGCCTTCGCACGAACAGCGCGCTGAAGACGAAGAAGATCCTGATGGGCGTCGAACAGGCCATCGACACGACGGATGACCATCCGGTCACCTCGGCCATCAAGACCACGGTACAGAAGATCGTCGACAAGATCGACACCAGCAACCGGATCATCGAGCAGACCACGAAGATCCAGAACGCGATCAGTTCTTTCCTCTCGAACGCTGCTTCCAAGATCGGAAACAAAGTCGCCGACTTTGCGTTCAATGCCTTGAAGACGATCCTCGGCTGGAGCAAACTGTAATTCGTTTCGCGATTTACGCTGCAAGCACAGTACTGCAAAACGCGCCAGCACAGCAAGACAATAAAAAGAACCGGCAGACTTTCGAGTCTGCCGGTTCTTTTTTGTGCTTTATCAGTATATCGCCAACCGCTTACTTGATGATGTCGGTGCCGAAGTACGGGCGGAGGGCTTCCGGGACGGTGATGCTGCCGTCTTCGTTCTGGTAGTTCTCGAGGATGGCGGCGACGGTGCGGCCGATGGCAACGCCGGAACCGTTCAGCGTGTGGACGAGCTGGGGCTTGTCCTTCGGGCTGTCCTTGAAGCGGATGTTCATGCGGCGGGCCTGGTAGTCGACGAAGTTGGAGCAGGAGCTGATCTCGACGTAGCGGCCGTAGCTGGGCATCCAGACTTCGATGTCGTAGGTCTTCGCGCTGGAGAACCCGAGGTCGCCGGAGCTGAGGCACACGACGCGGTACGGAAGGCCGAGGCCCTGCAGGACGCGCTCTGCGTCGTTGGTCAGAGACTCGAGTTCCTCGAAGGAGTTCTCCGGACGGGCAAACTTGACGAGCTCGACCTTGTTGAACTGGTGCTGGCGGATGAGGCCACGGGTATCGCGACCGGCGGAACCGGCTTCGGCACGGAAGCAGGCGGAGTAGGCGGCGAACTTGTAGGGCAGCTCGCCTCCATCGAGGATGTCGTCACGGAACATGTTGGTGACGGGGACCTCCGCGGTCGGGATGAGAAACAGGTCGTCGGTGGTCTTGAAGGCGTCTTCCTCGAACTTCGGCAGCTGGCCGGTACCGGTCATGGATGCGCGATTGACGAGGAACGGCGGGAAGACTTCCGTATAACCGTGCTCGGTGTGGGTGTTCAGATAGTAGTTGATGACGGAGCGCTCGAGTCTGGCGCCGGCGCCTTTGTAGAAATGGAAGCGGGTGCCGGTGACTTTCGCGGCGGTCTCCGGGTCCAGGATGCCGAGGTCAGCACCGAGGTCCCAGTGCGCTTTGGGCTCGAAGCCGAAGTCTTTCGGCTCGCCCCAGCGGCGGATCTCAACGTTTTCGGTGTCATCCTTGCCGATCGGGACGCTCTCGTCCGGAATGTTCGGGATGCCGAGAACGATCTGCTTCTGACGGTCTGCGAGAGACGCGAGCTTCTCGTCGTTCGCCTTGACCTGGGTCTTGATCTCGCCCATCTTGGCGAAGATCTCGGAGGCGTCTCCCCCGGCCTTCTTGATCTGGGGGATCTGCTTGGAAGCTTCGTTCTGCTGCTGTTTCAGTTTGTCGTTCTCCTGCTGCAGCGCACGGCGCTCCGCGTCGATGGCGATGAGCTCGTCGACTTCCGCGTCCAGGTTGCCGTTACGGGACTTGACCGCAGCTTTGACTCGCTCGGGGTTTTCTCGGATGACTTTGATGTCCAGCATTGTGATTGGTCTCCTTTATGCTAAATGTGATGATTTACGGGTTTGGCTGTCGCCGGTCAGTCCTCGTTGAGGGCCTCGCTCAGCGCGTTCGCCAGTTTGGTGAGGTCGTCCTTCGAGAAGAAATCGAACTCCAGGGTGCCCTTGCCTTTGGCGTTCGGGCGGACCTTGACCGTGACTTTGCGTCCGATGGACTGGGTCATGGCCAGCTCTACTTCATCGTAGAAGGCTTCTCTGGTCCGGGACTTCTTGGCCCGGGTCTTTCCGCTCTTCTCATCCTGTTTGACTTTGACAAGCCGCTCGACGTCGCGGACGGAAAGCTCTTCTTTTTTGATCTTCTTCGCGGTCTCCACCATTTCGGAAGAGTCTCCCAGAGCCAGCAGCGCGCGGGCGTGGCCGGCGGAGATGTCTCCGTTTCTGGTAAGCTCTCTCACCTCTTCGGGCAGGCCGAGGAGACGGATGGAGTTCGCGATGGCAGGACGGGAACGGCCGACGCGGGACGCGGCCTCCTCCTGTGTAAGACTATACCGGGTGATGAGCAGCTGCAGGCCTTCCGCCTCTTCGATGGGGTTCAGGTCTTCACGCTGCAGGTTCTCGATGAGGGAGATCTGCATCGCCTGCTCATCGGACATTTCCCGGATGATGACGGGAACCGTGGTGAGGCCCACCATACGGGACGCTCTCCAGCGGCGTTCACCGGCAACCAGCTGATAGGTGCCATCGTCCATGGGCCGGACCAGCATGGGCTGGAGGATGCCGTTGGCTTCGATGGACTTCGCCAGCTCCTGCAAAGCCTTCTGGTCGAAGGTCTTACGAGGCTGTTCTTTGTTGGGTTCGATCTGGGTCAGACGCAGTTCCGATACCGAACTGGAGGGCTCCCGTGCAATGTCGCTCTCCGTGAACAATGCGTCTAATCCGCGCCCAAGACCACGTTGTTTTGCCATTTTTCACTCACCTTTTCGCATTCTTCTTGATCAACTCTCTCGCTAGGGCGATGTACGCCATCGAGCCTCGGGACCCGCGGTCATAATAGAGAACGGGCATTCCGAAACTCGGTGCTTCGGACAGGCGGACATTCCTGGGAATGGCGGTCTCGAAGACTTTATTCGGGAAGTACTTCTTGACTTCCGCTACGACCTGCTGGGTCAGGTTCAGCCGGTTGTCGAACATGGTCAGGACGACACCCTCGAGGTCGATAGAGGGATTATAGAGCCGTTTGATCGTCTTGACGGTGTTGAGCAGCTGAGACAGGCCCTCGAGCGCATAGTACTCGCACTGGATGGGCACCAGGAACGTGTCCGATTCCGTCAGGGCGTTCAGGGTGATGAGCCCCAGAGACGGCGGGCAGTCGAGCAGGATGAAGTCGTAATCTTCCTTCACGGTAGCCAGGGCTTTCTTCAGCCGGGTCTGACGTTCCGGGATCTCGACGAGTTCCAGCTCGGCGCCGGCGAGGTCCATGCTGGCCGGGAGCAGGTCTACATTTCTGAATTTGGTCGTAAGGATGGCATTCTTCGCAGGTTCCTGATCGATGAGGATCTCATAAGACGAGACCTCCAGGTTCTGCTTCTCGATGCCGAACCCGCTGGTGCAGTTGCCCTGCGGGTCGATGTCAACCATGAGCACTCTTTGCTTCTGCAGGCCCAGGGCCGCAGCAAGATTGACGGCCGTAGTCGTTTTGCCTACGCCGCCCTTCTGGTTGACGATCGCGATGGTTTTAGCCATTTGATCACCTTATATATAGAAAAGATGACTCTAGTTTAGCACAATGAAAAGGTCTTGAAAAGGTCAAAAAACGGCCGTTTTGTTTCACGTGAAACGATTTTGAACACGATTTCTCAATGTGTTGTGGTGTCTAAAACAAACGCCCCCAAACCGTTGTGTTTGGAGGCATTTCTTATCGTAATAATTATTTTTTTGACGAATTGTTTCACATGGAACAATTGTTACAAACGACGTAGGTACGCGAAAAACGGAAGTTTTACCTAGTTAATCAGCGTCGTTTGTCACCTTTTTGATGGCCGCCCCTGCCGGAGCTCCGTTCGTGAGGAGCTGAGAGCGTAACGCGTTCAATTGGGCTTCCTGGTCTTTGATGAGTTCATCGCGATCACGGAGTTTCTCCGAGAGGTGATTCACGATGTCTGTCAGTTCCGCCACTCTGGCGTCTGCTTCTTCCATGGCGAGCTTCTGCTGGCGGATCGCCTCCGCGAAGACATCGAGCTGCTGTTGGAGGAGCTGGTTCTGTTGTTCCAGTTGGGTCATGTCCATATGGCACCTCTGCTCAGACGAGCGGGACTTTCTTGATGCGGTCTCCCCTGCGCGGGAACGCGTGAGGAGTTTTCTTCTTTTTCTTGATTAGGACGATGGAGCGTCTGGCGGACTCGTCGGCTTCCTCATCGAAGGCGCTGACGAGATCGTACTCCATGAGTTCCTGAGGCCTGCCGCCCAGCGTTCGGATGGCACCAAGCGCCGCGGTCTGCTCCGCATGGCCTTCCGGCCCTTTCATGGCGATGAAATGTCCTTTGACTTTGACGAACGGAATACAGAGTTCGGAGAGGACCTGAAGGTTCGCGACCGCTCTGGACGTGACGTAGTCAAAGCGTTCCCGGAATTCCTTCTGCTGGCCGGCTTCTTCCGCGCGGGCATGGATGATGTGGACAGCTTCTTTGTCCATATCATAATAAGGAATACCGAATTCGTCTGCCGGGCACTGCACGTCCGTTGTAAAACCGAGCTTCTCTGCGATGTCCCGAACGACTTTGAGTTTCTTTTCAGTGCTGTCGAGGAGCGTGACGTTGAGGTCCGGACGGGCGATCTTGAGTGCCAGTCCCGGGAATCCTGCGCCGGTGCCGATATCCAGTAGGGATGCGCCTTTCGGCAGGTCCACCTTGCTCAGGACGACGAGGCTGTCGACGAAATGTTTCATGACGATCTCGTCCGGTTCGGTGATGGCAGTGAGGTTGATTTTCTCGTTCCATTCCACAAGCAGTTCTGCGTATTGGTCAAAACGGTCCAGGGCAGTGTCGTTGAGGTTCACACCGTATGCCGCTGCAGAGGCTTTTAATAATGTTTTATTGATCATGCATGACGCTCCTTTTCGAGATAGATCAGCAGGACGCTGATGTCTGACGGGCTGACGCCGGAGATCCGGCTGGCCTGGCCGATGCTGCGGGGCTTGATCTTCGCGAGTTTCTCCCGCGCCTCGAGCCGCAGTCCGTCGATGGCTGTGTAGTCGATGTCCTCGGGAAGGCGGACGTCTTCGAGACGGCGCATCTCCTTGACCTGCGCCTTTTGGCGTTTGATATAGCCTTCATATTTGAGCTCGGTCTCCGCTTCGAAGAAGATTTGCTCGTTGAGGTAATTCGCAGTCGCATCCGAACGTGTTTCAGACGCTTCGTAGTAAAGCGGCCGGGTACTGTCAAACGGCTCAAGCACGTCGTAATTCAGCTGCGGACGTTTCAGGAGGTCGGCCAGTTTCACGCCACTGTCGATCGGCGATGTTTCACGTGAAACTAAAACCTCGTTTACCGCCTCGGTCGGCGAAACGACGACCTTTCTGGCCCGTTCGATCTCTTCCGCGATGTACGCTTCTTTCTGCAACAGCGCCTGGTAGCGCTCTTCCGAAACGAGTCCAAGTTCATGACCGTAGCGCAAGAGCCGCTGGTCCGCGTTGTCCTGCCGCAGGATCAGCCGGTATTCGGACCGGGAGGTCATCATCCGATAGGGCTCGTTACAACCTTTGGTGACGAGGTCATCGATGAGCGTTCCAATATAGGAGGAGGCTCTGTCCAGCGTGAACGGTTCTTTGCCCTGGACTTTCAGAGCCGCGTTGATGCCGGCAATGAGGCCCTGTGCCGCAGCTTCTTCGTACCCGGAGGAGCCGTTGAATTGCCCTGCTCCAAACAATCCGGGGAAGTCCTTGAACTCAAGCGACGCAGAAAGGGAAGTGGGGTCCACACAATCGTATTCAATGGCATAGGCCGTGCGGATGACCTGTACGTGCTCGAGCCCGGAAATGGTCCGCAGGAATTTCAGCTGAACATCTTCGGGAAGGGAAGAGGACAGCCCCTGCAGGTACAGCTCTTCGGTGTGAAGGCCGCAGGGCTCGATGAAGATCTGATGCCGTTCCTTTTCCGGGAAGCGGACGATCTTATCTTCAATGGACGGGCAGTACCGGGGGCCGATGCCCTCGATCTTGCCGCCGTAGAGGGGAGAGCGTTCCAGATTAGCAAGGATGATCTCCTTGGTCTCTTCGCCCGTATACGTAATATAACAGACTGCCTTGTTCTCCGGCGTGAAGGAGAGGTCGTCAGAGAAGCGGACGAGTTTCTCATCACCGTACTGGACTTCGAGTTTGTCGAGGTCCACGGACCGGGCGTTGACCCGGGAGGGCGTGCCGGTCTTGAAACGGCGGGTCTGGACGCCGAGCCGCTGCAGGGAACCGGAGAGCTCCGTCGCGGGGAAGAGGCCGTCGGGGCCGGCGGCATACGATACATCGCCCACGTAAATGCGTCCCCCGAGGAACGTGCCGGTAGCGAGGATGACCGTCTCTGCCGTGTAGACCGCTTCGAGCTGCGTGGTCAGCTGCCACAGGGGGCGATGTACCTCGCCTTCCTTCTGAGCAGTCGCCAGTTTAGCCAGTGCCTCCTCGGCGTCCGTCGTCGGCAGTGTATTCAAAGCTTGCAGCGCTTTGCTGTCCACCTGCACGAGGTCGACGATCTCGCCCTGGCGAAGGTCCAGGTTCTCCGTGCTTTCGAGCACCCGTTTCATATAAGCGGAGTAGTCCCGGCGGTCGATCTGCGCGCGGGGCGAGTGGACTGCGGGCCCTTTGCCGAGGTTCAGCATGCGGGACTGGATGAGGTTCTTGTCCGCCGCAATGGCCATTTCGCCGCCGAGGGCGTCGATCTCCCGGACGAGATGTCCTTTGGACGTGCCGCCGATGGCCGGGTTGCAGGGCATGTTGCCCACCCAGTCGGCCGAGATGGTGAAGACCACGGTCTTACACCCGAGGCGCGCCGCAGCCAGCCCCGCCTCAATGCCGGCGTGGCCCGCGCCGATGACGGCGACGTCATAGTGTCCGGCGTAATACTTCAAATCAACCGCTCCTTTTGTTCCATTTCAAGTAAAAATTTCGCTGCGGGAAGGACTTCGATCGAGATGCCATCGCAGTCGATCGTTTCCTCTTCCTCCAGAGTGACGATGACGAACCGCTGAATGTCAGGGTCTTTGGCAGCCAGCTTCGTAAGTGTCCTGACCTCCCGAGCACGGGCTTCCGCGTCGGTCAGCGAAATGGCAGCCTGAACGGCGAGCCCCGCATCGGGGATATAGAAGTCCAGATCGATATCGGACTGAGAGGACTTCAAAAAATGCAGTGAATCGCCAAAAAGCCTGTGGAGACAAATGGCCACCTGGTTTTCCAGCAGGGCGGAAGTCTTGTCGACCAGAAACAGGTTCAGGATCCCGTTGTCGGCAAAGTAGTATTTGGGAGAGCCCTGTGCCTCCGCGAACCTGGCAGCTGCGTTATTCAGCGAGAAGAGAAGGAACGCGTCAGAGGCGTAACTCACGTACTCAATGATGCTGTCCTTGCTGACCTTGAAGCCGACCGCTTTGACGGCACCGTAGAGGTTCGTGAAGGAGACGCTGTTGCGAACGGTTTCGGCGATTTTTTTCATGAGGATGCGCATCGCCTGCTCGTTTCGAATGCCGTTTCGGGCGATGATGTCTCCCAGCAGCGTTTTCTGATAGACACTTTCCACATAGGTTCGCTTGTTCGTATAGAGGAGCGATTCAGGAAACCCGCCGTCCTGATAGTAGGAAAGAAACGCGCGGTGGATGGCGCCGTAAGATTTCGTGCGCAGCAGGTCCGTTTCTTTATGGGGGATGCCAAGGGCATCGAGATATTCAGTAAAAGAATAAGGATAGACGTGCCGGGACAACAACCGCCCGCCAAGCGTGCGTTCCATTTCAGAACTGAGCATTTTTGCGTTGCTTCCGGTCACGAAGACACGGGCACCACTGTCGCGGAGGCGTCGGACAAATTTCTCCCAGCCGTCGACGTTTTGGATCTCATCGAAAAAGTAATAACCGGGTTTTTCTGACAGCTCACTCTGCACTTCGACGATGTCCTGAAAGTCATTCATTGAAAACTCAGAAAGGCGTTCATCTTCAAAGTTGATATAGATGATCTGAGTCCAGTCGACACCGCCGGCAACCAGATCCCGTACGCGCTGATAGAGAAGGGTTGACTTCCCAGCGCGGCGAAGACCGACCAGGATATAGTTTCCATTCTCTTCAAAAGAATAGGTCCGGGGAGAGATGACACTGTTTTGAATGACAACGTGTTGGTCCAAGATGACTGTTTTTAATATAGTGTGATTCATTATGCCCCTCCTTTTGTCGACTATATTCTACAAAAAGAAGAAGAATTTGTCGAGTATAATCGACAAATTCTTCTTCTTTTTTCAATAACCACGGTTTCCGCTGCAATGAGCCAAAGGCTAAGGGTGCTTTCTATGCAATAGTTGAACTCGATAATGGATTTCTTTTTATTTGTTTTTGATTTTACTGTATAGAAACGACTCAGTTATTTTAATATTTGATTTTGATTTATTCAAGTTCGTGGATTTTAACAACCACTTTTGATCGAGTTTCGTAGGTAACGGTATACCATGTCCCTTCGCTCAGTAAATCGGTCAGATCGTTTCGCGCAACATCAGACGGGACATCTAAGGATAGAACTTCATTTTCATCTTCAAATGAACAAGAAGCCTCAAACATCCTTTTAGTAGACATACCAACCAATTCTAAATCTCGTGTCTCCAGATGTGGTGATATAGCGAAGATTATGTCTGCGACACCGATGCCAACTATAATAATGCCTGCTATAGAGACGATAATACGCATGGTTTTCTTTTCTCTTTTTCCTGCTTTTTTTCCTTCCGGCGTTTGGTAAGACAGAGAAACAAACATCGCAATTCCGATCAAGAACCAAACTAATGCTCTGGCAATCAAAACGCCTTGCATGCTCATATTTCTATAACCCTCCATTATCCATATTTTTTATTAACAGCTTGGACTATTGCGTTTCCCCAGTTAGTAATCATTGAATGATGGGTTGATAAATAATTCTTCGTTTTTGCAAACTTGGCCGTGGACTCTTTCAAATTTATCTTTACATAAAATGTATGGGAAAAGCAAGCGCTTTGAATTATACAAGCGCAAATTCGTATAACGTGTACAAGGTTACTTCCAATAGCTTGTGGATACTGACGATGGCAGCAAGCCTTTCTTTACACAGCTTCTTGCGCTCGGTATAATATTGGATACGGTTTTCAAAATGTACGTACTTTTATCTACAAAGCAGGTACTATGATCCGGAGATTTGTCGGTTTGTGAATGCGGATAGTGTGAACTTGCTTCCCAGTATGCAGGATAGAGTGGCAGGGAGTAGTGTATTTGTTTATTGTGAGAATAATCCAATCAATATTGTGGATTATGCCGGCTCTTTAACGATTGCTGTTTTTGCAAAATACGCTCTCAAGATGCTAATGGGAATCGTAGGTGTTTATGCAACAGATGTTGTTTTTAATATGATAAGGGGCTTGAAGGGAAAGAAGGTTTTTACCACTTTTTCTTCTGGTTGGGGCGATTACATATCTGGGGCCCTTTCGGCACTTCTTCCAGGAAACAGATGGGTTAAAGCTGCTGGGAGTGCAGTTGTTGAAAGCTTGAACTCAACATTACAGGATGTGATAAAAAAGAAAAGGCGCGCTTCTGTGGCAACTGTAATTAAAACATTCTTAAATAATTTTATTACAGCTACGATAATTGCTCTATTCTCCAAGTTCTTTTCCATCGCAGTGGATAGATTAAGCCCTAAAAATTATTCCTCATTTGCACATTCTAAATATTTAAAAGATGCCAAATTAAAACCCGAACAAATAAAGAAACAGATGCGTAACAGATTTAAACAGATAAAGGTGTCGAAAGCGGTTTTTGATTATATAGCAAACGTTTTAGCTGGCGCTGCGAAAAAGAAAAAATATTCATGGTCTTAACGGGAGATTTTAGTTATGTATCAGAGTTTATTTACCAATGCAATGGTTTCCATTGTACTAGGGGTGTTGTTGCCCATACTGTATTTTGTTGCGAATCATTTTATAAAAGAAAAGAAATTTCTTACAGTTATCATCTTGATAGTTTCTGTCCTATCCATTGCTGTGGGCTTGAGAAACCTCTACTATGCGAAAAAGCCCAGTATCAAAACAATAGTGGCAAAATACGATGGAGTTCATCAGTTCGGTGAGGCATTTGGCTCGACTTGGTACTTTGTTGACAAATCAGAGAATACCTACTCTCTTTCGCTAGATTATTTTTCGATAAGAAATGTAATCCCAAATGGTGAGCTTGATCTGGACAAACAGTATATAGTGACTTTTGAGGAACATACAGAAGTATTGGTCGACATAAAAGAGGCGACATAGTAAGAACTTAACACTAATTTCAAAAAAAAGCCCCGTGGATCTCGGAATGAGACTCACGGGGCTTTTCATGTGTTTTACAATACTCCGACCGGAATGTAGCAATTCTTTTCGTCGATGGGAAAGGGCTGGTCCGTCATACAAATGATGCCTCCGGCGCCGACTTCTTTGGTGGAGTGTGCCAAAATGCGGAACGCGCGAACGGTTCGCGGGTCAGGGTTGGACGCTTTTTGATTTCCAAAGGATGGAGAACTCCGTCTTTTTCCAGAATGACATCGATCTCCCGCATGCCCCGATCCCGGTAATAGTTGATGTTATATCCGGAAGCGCCATAAGATAGATCGCGAAGAAGCTCGCCGACGACATAGTTCTCAAAATAATGACCGGCTGCAGCCAGTTCTCTCGCGTGGGAGTCAAGCAAAACCTCGGCTGATTGAAAGTTCACTTCGAATCAGCCGAGATTTTGGATCGATGAGGTTTTCTTATTTCCCCACGCAGAACGTGGCGAAGACCTGTTCGATGATGGTGTCGGAGACGGACTCGCCGGTGAGTTCGAGGAGCGGGGCGATGGCGTCGTCGACACAGACGGAGAGCGCGTCCATGGTGAGGCCGCTTTCGATGCCGAGTATGGCATCCTGAATGGCGGCCATGGCGCGATGCACACAGTCGAGCTGCCGCTCATTCGCCAGCATGGCGGCAGAGGGGTCGAAGTCGGCGGTGCCGAGGAGGGCCTCGAGGAGCACGCGCATCTGTTCATAGCAATCCGGGTCTTTCGCGCTCAATGTGATGACCGCGCTGACGAAGGGGGAGAGCTCCTCCTCCGAGACGACGTTCCCGAGGTCCGACTTGTTGATGATGGCGATCGACTTGCGGTTCTCGACACTGCCGACTTTCTGCAACAGCGCCCTGTCAGCGTCGTCAAGGGGCGCGGAGCCGTCGAAGACGGCGAGCACCAGGTCGGCATGCTCGAGTTTCTCTTCTGCCATCTGTATGCCGATGCTTTCGACGACATCCTCGGACTCGTGGAGCCCTGCTGTGTCGGCGAGGCGCAGCACGACGTTCCCGATGCGCGCGGTCTCCTCGACCACGTCCCGGGTGGTGCCGGCAATGCTCGTGACAATGGAACGCTCCCGCTGCAGGAGCCGGTTCATCAGTGTCGACTTCCCGACGTTCGGCCGCCCGACGATGGCGGTCTCGACGCCTTCGGTGATGGCCTGCCCGGCGTCGAACTTTTTCGTGAGGGTGTCGAGTTTGTCGTACGCGGCCCGGAAGTCCCCGAGGAGGACATCGTAGTCGAGCTCTTCTTCGTAGATCTCATCCGGGTAATCGGCCCAGGCCGCCATGTGTGCCGCTGCGGCGATGAACACATCAGACACGGAACGGATCTCCCGGGAGAGGGAGCCTTCCAGTGCGTGGTACGCGGCGTTGGCCGCCTGCTCGCCGTGGGCGGAGATCATGTTCATGACGGATTCCGCTTCGGAGAGGTCCAGCTTGCCGTTCAGGAAGGCGCGTTTCGTGAATTCGCCGGGGCCGGCGGGTTCGGCGCCTGCGGCAAGGACGAGGCGGAGGACTTTCTGCATGAGGTACATGCCGCCGTGGCACTGCAGTTCCACGACGTCTTCGCCGGTGTACGACGCCGGAGCACGGAACACGATACAAATGGCCTGATCGACCGCGTCACCGTTTGCTTCGACGACGGTGCCGAAGAGTGCCGTGTACCCGGGCACATCGGCCAGCGTCCGGCCGGAGCCGTTCCCGCCAAAGCGCGTGAGCGCACTCTTCGCCGGGACAAACACCTTCGAAGCAACGCCCAGTGCATCGCCCCCGGAAATGCGAACGATGCCAATACCGCCCGCCGCATTCGGCGTAGCAATGGCCGCAACGGTACGCTCTGCCATAAGAAGTCCTCCTTTTCGTTGACAATTTATAGGTATTATATTAAGATTTATTGCACATGTAAAGAAGAAACCGCGCCGGAGCCACCGGCGTATGGAGCAGGAGTGAACACAATGGAAAACAACAAGAAGACTATGGATCAGATCGTCGCGCTGTGCAAGAACCGCGGGTTCATTTTCCCGGGTTCGGACATTTACGGCGGCCTCGCCAACAGCTGGGACTACGGCCCCCTCGGCGTCGAACTGAAGAACAATGTCAAACGCGCCTGGTGGAAGAAATTCGTCCAGGAGAACAAATACAATGTCGGCCTCGACGCCGCCATCCTCATGAACTCGGAAGTCTGGAAAGCGTCCGGCCACGTCGGCGGCTTCTCCGACCCGCTCATGGACTGTAAAGACTGCCATGCCCGCCACCGCGCGGACAACCTCATCGAAGACTTCGTCGAAGCGAACGGTCTCGACGACAAGGCAGAGGCCATGACCTTCGAGGAGATGGAGCAGTACATCGCCGACCACGACATCACCTGCCCGAAATGCGGCAGCAAGAACTTCACGAACATCCGCCAGTTCAACCTGATGTTCAAGACCTTCCAGGGCGTCACGGAAGACTCCGCCGCCACCCTGTACCTGCGGCCCGAGACCGCGCAGGGCATTTTCGTCAACTTCCAGAACATCCAGCGGACCACCCGCAAAAAGGTCCCGTTCGGTGTCTGCCAGGTCGGTAAGTCCTTCCGCAACGAGATCACGCCCGGCAACTTCACCTTCCGCACCCGTGAGTTCGAGCAGATGGAACTCGAGTTCTTCTGCAAACCCGGTACGGACCTTGAATGGTTCGAGTACTGGCGTGGCTACTGCCGCGATTGGCTGTATTCTCTCAACATCAACGCCGAAAACCTGCGGCTTCGTGACCACGAGCCGGAAGAGCTGGCGTTCTACTCCAAGGCGACCACCGACTTCGAGTATCTGTTCCCCTTCGGCTGGGGCGAACTCTGGGGCGTTGCCGACCGTACCGACTACGACCTGACCCAGCACCAGACCTTCTCCGGTCAGGACATGGACTACTTCGACCCGACGACCAACGAGAAGTACATTCCGTACGTCATCGAGCCGTCCCTCGGTGCTGACCGCGTGGTTCTCGCATTCCTGTGCGAAGCGTACGACGAAGAGACCACGACCGACGCGAAGGGCAAGGAAGACACCCGTGTCGTCATGCGCTTCCACCCGGCACTGGCACCCTACAAGGCTGCCGTCCTGCCGCTGTCCAAGAAGCTTGACGAGCAGGCCTCCGAAGTTTACGAGGAGCTGTCCAAGTACTTCATGGTGGACTACGACGTCACCGGTTCCATCGGCAAGCGGTACCGCCGCGAAGATGAGATCGGTACCCCGTTCTGCATCACCTACGACTTCGAGTCCGTCGACGACGGCTGCGTCACGGTCCGCGACCGCGACACGATGGAGCAGGTCCGTATGCCCATCGCCGACCTCAAGGCTTACCTCGAGGAACGCGTGGCGTTCTAAAAAAAGAATGGCCCCTTTGCCTGCCCGGCGAAGGGGTTTTCTTGAAGGAGATTTCATATGGATTTCAAAGAACTCGTTTTAAAGAACCGGAGTTACCGGGGGTATGACCACTCGCGGTGGCTGACCCGGGAGGAACTGCTTGAAATGGTGGACTGCGCCCGGCTTGCGGCGTCGTCCGTGAACAAGCAGCCGCTGAAGTACGTGCTGGTCTATGAGCCGGAGATGGTCGACAAAGTCCAGCCGCTGACGAAATGGGGAAGAGCGCTGCCGGACATGGTGTTGCCGCACCCCGGCAAAGAACCGACCGCGTTCATCGTCATCTGCCTCGACAAGACGATCAGCGAAAACGAGAAGATCTTCACCCGGGACATGGGCATCGTCGCTCAGACCATCCTGCTGGCCGCGGTCGACATGGGCCTCGGCGGCTGCATGATCGGCAACTTCGTGCGTGCGGAAGTGTCCGCTGCGCTCGATCTGCCGGACCACCTCGAGCCGCTGCTGGTCGTCGCCCTCGGCAAGCCGGACGAGGAGATCGTCCTGACCGACCTTCCCGAGGACGGCAACACGAACTACTACCGCGATGCCGCCGACGTCCACTACGTCCCGAAGCGCGCGCTGGAAGACATCGTGCTGTAAGGCGATCGTGCTGTAAGAAACCTGGTAGCAAGAGCAACTATTTTTGTGCTGTCACAAGGTGCTCGAGCCGGTTTCAAAGCACGAAAAAAATATTTGGAGCAGTAAGTTTGAAACGCCCATTCCAATTGGAGGAATGGGCGTTTTTTTTATGCAGTCGTTTTGATTTAAACAGCCATAACTCAAACCAAAAAGTTGTCGATCAACCGGTCGAGCTCCTGTCGGGTGAGCAGATTGCCGCCGGCCTCATAACTGGCAATGAGATCTACTCCCAGATAGTAGCCGGAGGCCCGGTACCGCTCGAGCTTCCGCTGGCTGGCCTCCGAGTATTTTCTGTCATCGAGGCGGCCGAAGTGTTCCCACAGGTAGAGCTTTCGGGTCCTCAGGTTGAGACACGTGAAGTCCGGGTAGACGATGCCGCCGTCGGCCAGCCGGAGCGGGAGTTCGTAGAAGTACAGGATCTCGCGCTCTTCGAGCCGGTTTCCGATGTTCCGCTCGGAAGTGGATCTTACCCGGGTGTTGCCTGCCGTGAAGTATTCCGGATAGTTAGCCGAGAAGCCCAGACTCTCGAACTTTATTTCCTTCCACAACTGCCTCACGGTTTCCTCCGGCAGGAAGTCCGGCTCGACGAGTGCCTGTCGCTCCGGCCGGAGCGCGCCGAATGATTCATGGAATGTGAGGTCTTTGCCGGTGAATCGCGACAGCTGCGCCTGCAGCCGCTTTGCCTCTTTCAGCTGCTTTTGGTCATACTCCTTCTGCGCGAGCGCTTTTGCCAACGACTCCTGCCCGGCCGGCAGGTAAGTCCGTTTCCCGTTGCAGTTGAGGTAGCATTCCGGAGCAGAGGAACCTCTTCGGGGCGAAGCAATGACCAGCTTTCCTTCCGGGGCGTTTGAAAGCTGACGTTCTTTTGCTTCTATAAATGCTTGAACTGCCGATCGGCCCGGGTCCATTGCGTTTAGCGGAGTCAAAAATGGCTTGCGGGTGGCGAGCGCCAGGAACCGCCACGGGTCTTCGGCGATGATTGATGAAAAATCCAAAAGAAAACCTCCGTTCGGTTGATTTGTAGTGGGGAAGCGCAGTTTAGGCCACGGGCTGCGCGAGAAGTCTCCAACTATGGCAAGCTATTGCAGTAGATAGATGGAGATGGCTCCAACCGTAGCCGTGTTTTTGTGCTGTCAGATGGTTCTTTGCCGCGATTTACCGGCGAATCTCCAACTTTATGCCGAAAAACTTGCGCAGAGATGGAGAGCACTCCATCTGTTTGGGAGAATAATTATAGGCAGATGGAGAATACAAAAGAAATACAGCCTAAGCTCCAACCGTAATGGCAAATCTTGTTAGACAGATGGAGTTTATTCCAACTAAGAGAAGCACAATCCAAAACCAGATGGAAATGGAGGGTGGAAACGGGTGGTGGGTCCCTATGCATCCTACCACGGAAAGAAATTGCACTCAAGATGAAGCAAAGATGCGTATTCTGGCGGTAGAATAATAACGTTTTTGCAAGGGGATACTGTACTCTTTTGGTATGGTCTGCAGTTCGCAGAGGAGGCGATTCGCAGGTTGCATTGGAGACAAGCGACGAAAACGTTCTGCGCGATTTACTGTGTACCATTTGTGGCGATTTGCTATTTGTTGAAAGAAAACCAAAACCCCTCGGCTGAGAACAGTCGAGGGGTTTCGATGTATATAATGCAATTGTGTTGGAAACGCGAAGTGAAATCAGTCGCGAAGCGAAGCCGGTCGCGAAGTGAAGCCGGTCGCAAAGTGAAGCCGGTCGCGACTCAGTTGTAGTACCGCATGGAGGCGACGACGCGGCCGAGGATGGCGACTTCGTCACAGATGATGGGTTCCATGTAGTCGTTCTCCGGCTGCAGACGGAACTCGTCGTTTTCTTTATAGAAGGTTTTGACGGTGGCCTCGTCTTCGATGAGCGCGATGACCTTGTCGCCGTTACGGGCTTCGGGGGTGCGCTCCGCGATGATGATGTCTCCGTCCAGAATGCCGGCGTTGATCATACTCTCGCCTTTGACGCGCAGAGCGAAGTAGGTTTTGTCGGAAGACATGGCGCCGTTGAACGGGACATAGCCTTCGATCTCTTCGACGGCGAGGATGGGCTGACCGGCGGTGACGGTGCCGAGGAGCGGGACCTGGGTGGTCTTGGTTTCCGGCAGGCCGACGTTCAGGTGGATGTTGCGCTTGAGGCCGGGGTCTCTTGTGATGTAACCGGCTTTTTCCAGCGCGTCCAGGTTGCCCTGAACGGAGGACGTGGACTTGAGGCCGACGGCGGTGCCGATCTCGCGGACGGTCGGGGGGACGACAGATGCCTGTGCCCGCTCGAGCAGGTACGCATAGATGCGCTCCTGAGTCTTGTTGAGTTTATCCATATGGCAGACCTCCTAAAGTCTGTGGCGATACACCGGCAAAGCGCCGGGCTTCTCGCGTGAAAGCGCAGCCGCAAAGCCTCTGCGCACAAATGTTCGTAATTATGATAGCACAGGGAACAGGAAAATGCAAACATTTGTTTGAGCTCTTCCTTTTTATTATAAAACCTTGTAAAATAAGAGCTTAGAAAAAGTGAGATGTTGAACGTGCACAAAGACGACCGGTCGAGACTTTTCAGGAAGACTTGCCCCAGCCGGGACGTGCTGTTCAAAGAACAACATCAGCGTTCAGCAAAATCAGAAAGACAACTACTTTGGGAGGAATGGAACCCATGGCATATATGAAAACCGGAGCGGTGCGCGAGGTGCGGACCCGCACGAAGGTGACGGTCGCCGTCGTGCTGGCGGTGCTGCTGCTCGTGCTGGCGTGCGTCATCTTCGCGGTGAAGAACCCGCGGGCCGCGACGCAGCTCGTCATGTCCGATCAGGACTACTCGAGCTATGTGCTTCTGAAGAATGTTCAGAAAAAAGGGGAGGTGTATCGCCCCTACCTCACGAGGCTGACGGAAAACCACGCGTATGACAGCGTCGGCGCGGGGTCGGTCGAACTGTCGAAGGACATGGAGGACCTCGTGAACTCGGAAGAGGTGCTCGAGACGGCGCAGCGGTACGTCGAGCAGCTGAGCTTCACCATGAACACGCAGACCCGGGGGCTCCAGTTCTCCAACGAACTCAAACTGAATGACAACCGGCAGACCATCTTCACCCACGACCTTGCGTACCTCGCGAGCGGTGTCTACTCGACGGTGCCGGAGTACGGCTATGGCTGGACCCGCCTCTTTGGCGATGCACCGGAGCAGACCGACGAACAGCTCTACCGCCAGCGCGTGCTGCAGGCGGCGCTGTCCTCCGGGGACGAGACCATCCAGAAAGCGCTGTCCAAATCCGGCAAAGCTGCATACAAAGCGGTGAAGAAGGATGTCGACATCACCATCGACAAGGACCAGCAGCTGGACTTCCAGGACAAACACGCGACCGGTGAGCGGGTGAACATCCTCGTGGACCGGGAAGACGCGCAGGCGTTCCTCGACGTGTTCTTCGACAAACTCCAGAAGTCGAAGGGCCTCATGGACGCGGTCAACGGCCAGCTCGACACCGAGGACCAGTTCGGGTCGGAGGAGACCTTCTTGGCATTCCTTTCGGCGATGGAAAAACAGTATAAAAACGCATTCCGTGACACGGGGATCTCCCGCGTGTCCTTCGATATGCTCGTCGACAAACAGAATGTCATCCACGCGTTCGACGCCCTGGTGAAGCGCCCGGACGGGGACATCATCGTGAACGCCATGCTCGACGATGACGACCACCGCGGACCGGCCTTCCACCTGCGGATGGGCGGCGACACCCTCGTGAAGTTCAACGTCGAGAAGAAGACGAAGACCGCGGGCACCGTGGACTTTGCTTTCGGCAACTTTGAGAATTCCGTTGCCTACAGCAACTTCGCCACGGCGGACGGCCTCGTCTACGGCACCTTCGAGTTCGCGCCGATGGATGTCTCCTGGTCGAGCGACCTCGGCAAGTTCGGTCTGTTCCTGCAAACTTCGCCGAACGCCGCGACCGACGGCAGCGCCGCCGGCTTCCACCTGCTGGCCCAGACCGGGTTCTCGACCCTCGGTACTGCAACCATCGAAGCGGATGTCAAAGACGCCGAGTACACCGGCATGGTGACCGATGAAGACATCGTCATCCATGAAGAATACAAGAGCAAGGAAAAGCAGGCGAGACGGATCCAGTACTGGATCTCCGACCTGCCGTCGTCCGATCCTCTTTACAAGAGCGCGCTGCGGCAGATCGTCCAGACCATCGTGAACGAAACGGTGTCTGCAGCGAAAGCGGCGAGCGCCACAGCAGATGAAACGCTGAGTACCGGAGCTACGAAGTAAATCGTGCAGAGAAACTCTCTGGATGGGCGCTTGGGGTCCCTCGCAGAGGGGGTTCGGCTGGCAAGCGACCAGACAGAAGTTTTCTGCACAGGAACCAGGAGGCACCCATGAACATCATCGACATCTCTTCCGACCTCTTGCGGGCGGAAGTTTACCCCGGCGACCCGGAACCGCGGGTCCACGCCATCCAGCGCCTCGACAACGACGACGAGTTCGACGTGACCGCGCTGTACGCGTGCCTGCACTCCGGCACGCATGTCGACGCGCCGTCGCACGTCTTCAGCCAGATGGAGGACCCGGACTTTTACAAGACGGTGACGGACCTGCCCCTCGAGAAGTTCATCGGGCCGGTCACGGTCGTGGACATTCCCCCGGGACCGCTCACCGGACGCGAGATCGAACGGTACTTCCCGCGGTTCTCGGACCGGATCATCCTGCGGTGCCAGGGGGACTATGAGTTCTTCGCCGGCGCGGCCGACGACGTTGCGGCACTCGGCTACGAGCTCATCGGCTTCGAAGGTCTGGCCCACGGCGGCAAGAACGAAGCGGCGTTCCACCGCGCGCTCCTCGGCGCCGGCACCGCGCTCCTCGAAGGCCTCGACCTCTCCGGCCTGAACCGCGGGGGAGACTACTTCCTCTTCGCGCCGCCGGTGAAGCTGGACGGCCTCGAAGCCGCCCCGGCCCGCGCCATCCTCATTGAGGACCACATCATCTGGCGGAAGTGAATCGCCACAGGCAAGGCCTAAAGAAAAACCATTATTTAAACGGAACAGGCGCTGTGCCAAAACTGGCACGGCGCCTGTTGAGATATCAAGCGAAAACTTCGAATCGGTTATGTAAGTAGTCGATTGCTTGCATATTCAACTTCTGATAATACGCTTTCTCTATCTTCCTTCGACTTGATGCGAAGGGCACGAGCCCTGATTGCGTCGACAAAGTCTTGACTTTGCGACTGTTCTGCCACATCTTCGAACACTTCGCTCATCCAGACAAACTGGTCATCTGTAATATCGTTCAAAATGAAGGAAATCGAATCGCCAATATTGGAAGATAATAAATTGGTCTGTTCTTTCCAATTCTCCATAAGCCCAATGTCATCATTCAGATGGAGAGCCAGTCGATCGTTCAATAATTTCAAATAAGCATTTTGCATCATCTTTTCCTCCTTCTCAAAGCGGTAGACTGATCAGTATCAGGAAAAATAGTTGCGATTTTCCCATGTCTGCGGATGACACCTACGCGAACTCCCTTATAAGTGCCAAAGGTTGCAATGCCATCTGCCACATGCCGATTGCGCTTTAAGTGTGCGACTTGTTCTCCGGCACGTTTGATGTCCTTTTCGCTCCAAGTCTTTGGAAACCAGGCTTGTGCGGTGCCGGAGCGCTTCTTTCGGTTTTTGTGGTTCTCTACATAACCTAGTCTAACACCATTCTTTAAAGTCGTCACGACCTTATATTTGATTCCATATTTCTCCAGTAATTCCATGCCCCGCTGCCCGTGACCGCCGCTAGCCAGCCGAATTCTCTTATAAGTTTTCCCATTTTCCTTTATTTGAGTCCACTTAAAAGAACCTTCGTTGGAATGAACTACTGCAAACTGACTTGGTGAAGTGCCACTTCCTTTAGTGTTCATGTAGCGACCGCTTTTAGTGGTTCCCATTGTCTTCACCTCCCTTCTTGAGGGTGATCCAGTCGGGGTAGGGAACGAATCGTGTTCGGTCCTCTAATCCATGAAAAATTCTGTCTGGCATGGGACCATAGACCAACACGACTTCCGGCTCCAGTTCGTCAAGCATGGATTCCAAGCCATCCCGGAATAATTGCTTATCTTCGTTTCTTCGGATTTGACCGTAAGTTCCGATAGAAACAATGCTATGTTTTTCAACTCCGAGAAATGCAACTTTCTCCGGCAACACACATGTGGTGAAGGTTCGTTCATCGCCCCAGCGGATATTTGGGACGACATACATGCCTTGTTCCTGGAGGTAATGCCCTAGCGCCCTGTTAAAATAAACATCAGCGATTTGCAAGCAGAGTGGCATATCCACGTAAAGAGATGCATCAACGGAGATGATACCGGCAAACTTTTTCAGATCTCCAATATATTGGTCCGGGTGAAGAATAAAATCAGAAAATCGTTTGTCAGCTTCGTAGAAACAGATCAGACTTTCCAGTCCGCTATCTCGATTTCGATACGAGAAAGGAACCAAACGCTCGGGGAGCACAAAACGTTTCTCGCTTTTTATGATAGGTATTTCTAATATCCCGTCCATCAGGGCAGAAGCTACCCATTGGTAATTGAAGCCATCACCGTATTCAAGTCTCATAGCTAAAACCTCTTTTCAACTGATTTCACCAATAGTATGCAATTCTTAGCCGGAAACTTAAATAAAAATTTTAATTTTGAATTTTTATGTTATAATTAGATTAAGACGAGTAGAATATGGGTGCCAGTATCGCAAAATTTGACTAATAATATTCTAATAAGAGGTGATAGCATGCGAATCGACTATGAAATTATTACAGATCGAATTATATCTATTCGGAAAGCATCTGGGCTTAATCAGGAAGACTTTTACAACCAAGTGATTGATAGCTCCTACCATAGTTCTACTGCACAGGGGAAACAGTCAAAGTTGGAAAACGGAAAGGTTCCTTCTCTGGAAGAACTGGTTGCAATTGCTGATTATGCCCATATCACGCTCGATGAATTAGTTCGTCCAAAAGAGGATCAGACACTTACCGCAGATGCAAAACTGACGGTGCGAGGAATCTGCAAAGCAATCGTACAAATATATGGATCGACGGAAATGTCTTTGGAACATGAGAACTTATATTTTCCTAATGACATCCACATGGGGAAATATGTCGGGACCTATGGAAAAGCGAATGCCCTTATCAGTGGATTTCTTGGGAAATTGAACACCCTCTCCAGGATTCATAAAAATGGGACCCTGCCAGATGATTCTTTTCAGTTGGCGATCAACGGACACCTTGCAAAACTTCCCGATGTTTTGCCCGAAGAACTTTCGGAGCATCCTAAAGCAACAATCACGACACCAACAAGACAAGAATAATACTATTGACAAGCCACTTTTCAGGTGGTATATTCTATGAGCAAACAAAGCAGAACCGTTCGTTCTCACCTTGCGGACCGCAGGTCCCGGGTCAATAAGCACACACATCGCCGAAGGGCGGTGCGTTACTCAGACTTATTGCGGGCGAACGTTGTTTTGCCCGCATTTTTATTATTTCTTTTGGAGGTGCTTGAACATAGCTAAACAGGACAATCGCGATACGACTCAGATCAACGGTCAGATCCGTGACAAAGAAGTCCGCGTCATTTCCGCAGACGGTGAACAGCTGGGCATCATGTCTTCCCGCGACGCGCTGCGCATTGCCGAAGAGAAAAACCTGGACCTGGTCAAGGTCGCACCGCAGGCGAAACCGCCGGTGTGCAAGATCATGGACTACGGCAAGTACAAATTCGAGCAGACGAAGCGTGAGAAGGAAGCGCGCAAGAACCAGCACACGGTCGAACTCAAGGAAGTGCGCCTGTCTCTGAAAATCGACAAACACGACTTTGATACCAAGGTGAACAACGCCATCAAGTTCCTGAAAGCCGGTAACAAGGTCAAGGTCTCCATCCGCTTCCGCGGCCGTGAAATGGCCCATCCGGAAGCCGGTAAAGTCAACATGGAGAAGTTTGCCGAAGCCGTCAGCGAATACGGCACGGTCGAAAAGCAGCCGAAGCTCGAAGGCCGTCAGATGCTCATGTTCATCGCCGCCAACAACGCGAAGCCGCCGAAGAAGGGCAAGAAACCCCAGAAGCAGCAGGCCCCGAAACAGGAGGCTCCGAAGGGCGATGCACCGGCTGAGAAGTCGGAGTAAATCGCCACAAAACCCGTCAATAAACATTTAGGAGGATACAACAATGCCGAAAATCAAGACACACTCTGGCGCCAAAAAACGCTTTAAGATGTCCAAGAATGGTAAGCCGAAGATCGCGCATGCCAACAAGTCCCACATCCTGACCAAGAAGAACACGAAGCGCAAAAGAAACCTTCGGAAACAGACGGTCGCGGACAAGACCAACCAGAAGCAGATCAAGAGACTTATTCCTTATAAATAAGCCGACGACCGCATGACGCGAAGGGGTACATCGCCCCAAGACTACGAATTAACTGGAGGTAATTACCATGGCACGAGTAAAAGGCGCTATGATGACTCGCAAGAGAAGAAATAAAACCCTGAAGCTGGCGAAGGGCTACTACGGTGGCAAGTCCAAGCTGTTCCGCACCGCGAAGGAAGCGGTCATGAAGTCCGGCAACTATGCCTACATCGGCAGAAAGCAGAAGAAACGTGACTTCCGCAGAATCTGGATCACCCGTATCTCCGCCGCCTGCAAGCAGAACGGCATGAACTACTCCACGTTCATCAACGGTCTCAAGAAGGCCGGCATCGACCTCAACCGGAAGATGCTCTCCGAGATCGCCATTTCCGACCCCGCAGCATTCACCGCTCTTACCGAGCAGGCGAAGGCTGCGCTGAAATAAGCGTTGGCGACCCACTGACTAAGGATTTTGCCTCTGTGCAAGAGTGCGGAGGTGTTGCCCCGGACGGTTTGTCCGGGGCTTTTTTTATGTTACAATGGGAGCAGGATTTTTGTGCCGGGGTGCCCCGGCGGAAGGAGCGGCTGCGTATGAGCGAACCTTTTGTGACGCTGGACCTGCACGGGTGCACAGCGGACCAGGCGCGCGTGAAAGTAGACGCGGCGCTGCGGCGCGCGGACAGCGGGACCTACCAGATCCGCTGCGTGCACGGCTTCCACGGCGGGACCGTCATCCGCGACACCCTGCAATACAAGTACCGCAGCCACCCGAAAGTGAAGCGCATCATGCCGGGGGACAACCCGGGCGTGACCGTGCTGGTGCTGCGAGAACTATAAGGAGTTTCTATGGAAACCATTACGAGTGTGAAAAATGAACGAGTGAAGGCGGCGGCGAAGCTTACGTCTTCCGCGAAGGCCCGGCGGGAGCAGGGTCTGTTTGTATTGGAAGGGCTGCGGCTTTGCATGGACGTGGTGCGCTCCGGGCTGCGGTGCGCGGAACTGTTCGTGTCCGAGGAGTTCTGTGAAAAGCATGTTGCGGAGTACGAGGCGCTGGCTGCCGTTTCGGATGAAGTATTCCTCGTGAACGACGCTATTTTGGAGAAGTTGTCCGACACGCGGACGCCCCAGGGTGTGTGTTGCGTGGTGCGGATGGCGGCGCCGGTGTCGCTGCTGGAACGTGCCCCGGCGACGGGTGCTCCTGCCTCGGAGACAGACGTGTCTGCCACCAAGCTTCTTCTGCTCGAGAACGTTCAGGACCCGGCGAACCTCGGGGCCATTGCCCGGACCGCAGAAGCGCTGGGCATCTCCGGCCTGCTGGTCTCCGGCGGCTGCGATGTGTACGCGCCGAAAGCGCTGCGCGCGTCGATGGGCGCGCTGTTGCGACTGCCGGTGGAAGTGGTGGACGCCGGGGCGGTTCTTTCCGGGGAAGGCGAGACTCCCGTTCCCCCGCTTCTTCAAAAAGCAGAAGCTCTGGGGTTCAAGACCTACGCTTCCACACCGGCGGCAGACGCGGTGCCGGTGACGGAGGCCGACTTTTCCGGCCCGGTCCTGTGCGTGGTCGGGAACGAGGCGAACGGCGTGACGCCGGAGACGATGGCGGCCTGCGCGGAGCGGGTGACCATCCCGATGACCGGCCGGGCCGAGTCCTTGAACGCCGCAGCCGCCGGTGCTATACTGATGTGGGAAATGGTCCGGTGAGGTAAATCGCGAACAGGAGGAACGTATGCAGACACGCAGCTTTTATCGTGTGTTTCGGGGGTTTCTGACCCTCGTCATCGTGGGGACGATCGGCATGACCGCCCAGCTGGTGTTCACGATCGCCACCTGGCGCAGTTCGTCGGCCAGCATCCTCTTGATGGGGCTGGCAGTCTACTTCATTTACTCCTTTGTCCGGGGGCTCCAGGAGCGGGACTTCCGCGATTGGAACCGCGCCGTGTTAGACGGCGACCGGGTGACGGGCTTCGACCTGTTCGGCAAGCCCCTCGTCACCATAGACCTCTCACCGGGGAAGACGGTGTACTGGGCGAAGGTGTGGATCCCGAAAGAGCGGGGCATGGCGGAACCCATCCTTGTTGTGTCGAACCATATGTTCTCGCTTCCCGCGAACGCGGAACAGCTGTTCCGCACCGTGTTCGACAAGTCTCGGCAGCTGCTCATCGTCGGCGCGCCGGAACACCCGTCCGAATGGTTCCCCGCCACCGAGCTGATCCAGGTGGAACAGCCGGACGGCGCGAACATCATGCTGTGAGCACTGGCGAGCCGCAGCAGCAAGTAACACACATATGACGCGAATCGCCAAAACCAAAACCGAATAAGACGCTACGGTTCCATAAGATACACGGAGCTACAAAGTCAGTTAACCTGCTTTGTAGCTCCTTTTTGTTTTATTAGGGAAGGGGGTGACAATCGTGGAGTTCAAGAGCACTGAATTTGACAATAAGCTTGTGTATAGAGACTATGAAGGATCTATTTCGTATTCGCATACAGATCGACTGTTTTACGGAAAGGTTTTGGGAATCCGGTCCCTGATTTCATATGAGGGTGCCGACCCGGAAGAGCTGGAAAAAGATTTTCGTGAAATGCTGGATTTTTATTTAGAGTCTAGTGAAGAAGATGGAATTCCAATCGAAGTTCCGGAAAAAGAAAGCTTGGATATTCAATTGGGAAAGGATCTTTATCAAAAGGCTTTTCTTTATGCAATCAAGCACGATCAAACACTGGAAGATTTGGTTGTTGAGGCAATTAAAGAGAAGCTGGGAGAATAAAAAGATTGCACCGAAACCGCATCGCGGTAAACCTATGAAGAGAGTATATGTGAAAATGGTTCGAGATATTGTTCAAAAGGAGATGGAAATCGATGAAGAATCTTGAATACTACATGGCGCTTCCTTATAAGATGGAAATCACCCCTGATCCGGATGAAGGCGGTTATGTGGCTTCGTTTCCGGATCTTCCGGGTTGTCTAACGTATGCTGACACTTTGGAAGAACTGTTTCTGATGGCCGAGGATGCAAAGAAAACCTGGCTGACAGCAGCGTTAGAAGATGGTGTCCCGATTGAAGAACCGAAACAGGAGGAGAGAACATGACATTTCACAAGGACATGAAGTACTGGGTCTGGTTGCAGCGGGCGGCCGGGAAGGGCGCGAACCTGGAGCGGCTGCTTTCGCCGTTCGGTGGCGATGTACGGGCGCTGTACGAAGCGGACCCGGGGGAGCGGGAACACCTGCTGCGCGAGACGCCTTCGGAGTCGGCTGGCTGGGGGCGTGAGGAAGCTCGCGGGGCCGGCATGCGGGGCGGCTGGATGCGTGACGGCTGGCGGGCGGACGGCCAGGAAGTGTTGCCCGGCTGGCAGAAGGGAAAGCCCGCCGCGAGAAAGAAACGACCGGTCGCCGAAAGCACGCTGCAGCGAATGAAGAAAGTGTCGCTGGCGGAAGCCGAGGAAACGCTGGAACTCTGCGAGCGGACCGGCGTCGTGCCGATCTGCCCGGAGGATGACCGCTACCCCTGGCTGCTCCGGGAGGTCCCGACCTGTCCTGCTGTTTTGTATGCATTGGGCGATTTACGTCTCCTCACCCCGACCACGCTGCCCTTCGCCATGGTCGGCGCCCGCGACGCGCGCCTTTCCAGCCTCAGTGCAGCATCCGACCTGGCGGGCAGCCTTGCCCGTGCCGGTTTCCTGATCGTCAGTGGCGGGGCCATCGGCACAGACAGCGCCTGCCATATCGGCGCGCTGAATGCCGGCTGCCCCACGGTCGCCGTTCTCGGCACGGGCATCGGCACGAACTACCTGCAGCAGAACGCGGACCTGCGCCGGGTCATCTCGCACAACGGGCTCCTGCTCTCGGAGATGGAGCCCGGTGAACCCGGCAGCAGGGGCAGCTTCCCGCTGCGGAACCGCATCATCGCCGGCATGTCCGTCGGGACGCTTGTGGTCGAAGCGGCAGTGAAGAGCGGGTCCCTCATCACGTCGAAATACGCGGAAGAGTATGACCGCGACGTGTTCGTCCCGCTCTTCCCGGGCATCGACCCGGAGCGCCCCCTGAAGTCGTCGGCGTTCCGTGGAACGCGCGAGCTGCTGGAGCGCGAGACCGGCGTTGGCATCCGCTGTGCGGCGGACGTTCTCGCCGCATATGCGGACAGCTACGGCCTTGACCCGGCTACGCTCGTGGCGTCCGGTCAGGTCTCCGAAGAGGACCTGACCCGGGATGTCACAGACCTCGCCGGCGTCTTCCCGCCGTTGCTGTCCCGCGCCATGGTCGCGAAGGCCCGCGCCCAGCTCGGCCTGCGCCCCGGCGGCCCGGTCACCGGCTTCGTCCCCGCCGATGCGCTCTCGGACCTGGCCGGTTCGGGCACCCTGAACCCGAACCCCGGCTGGGGTCCGTACCGCACTGCCGGGGACGCTGAACTCCGCACCTACACCTCCGCGGAGTTCGCCTACCGCCGCGGCGACCACCCGCACGCGGATGCTCTGTCAAAAGATGTTACGACTCCGTCTGGAGACAAACTTGAAGGCAAATCTTCTGACAGCTCTCGTTTCGACGACAAACGTCTTCTGACAGAAGGTGCTTTGGCACTGTTCGGGGACGAACTTGAAGAAAAATCTTCTGACAAATCACGAATTAGCAGCAAAAGTCTTCTGACAAAAGACGCTCCGGCATCGCCGGAGGACTGTGTCGGTCAATCGCCAAAGAGCGTGCCGGTCACACCGCTCAAACCGGTAAAGGACCTGAGCCAGGAGGCAAGGGTCGTGCTGGCCTGCTTCCGGGAGGATGACAACAATACTCATCTCAAAGCGCTATATTACGATGATTTTGCAATGAGCCTCGACATGGCGCCACAATACCTGCTTGCAGCGCTGACAGAGCTCTCGCTGGCATCGTACATCGACCTCACCGATGACCAGCGCTATATCTGCGCCGTCGACCTCGAAAAGGAGTGGCCGGTATGAAACGAAAAAGCAACGTCAACCGCCTTTACACCCGACCGGTCCTCACCAAGGCAGTCCGTGTCCCAAACGAACTGTCCTTCGAGGAGCCGGTCAACCCGCTCCTGAAGCACCCTCTGAAAAGAGACCAGCCCGACCAGACACCCTTGAACGTAAAGAGAAGAATCATTTCTGAAGGCGATCAGAAAGTAGAGGTGGAAGAATGAAGTATAAGGGTTTCATTGCTCGTGTAGAGTTCGATATAGAGACGGGTGTGCTCTATGGCAGAGTGACCAATAGTGACGCGATCGCTACTTTTCAAGGAGACACGATAGCAGATTTAGAAAAAGCATTTGCAAATGCGGTTGAAGACTATTTAGCTCGGTGTGTAGAGGAGGAGGACCATGGAGTTTGAAACGAAATACATAGACGAGAATAAATGGCGGGTCGAGCTGGAGGCTCTGACACAAGAATACGAGCGCATGCTTGCCTTCATTGAGCAGGAACTGAAAACTGCTCCGGAAGGATCATTGGTGATCTACCATAGCGAAAGGGGTCCTCAATACTACATAAGAAAAGACAGAGAGCGGCAATATTTGTCACGAAAAGAGAAAGAACAGATCAGACGACTGGCAGCGAAATCATATTATATCGATTTGAAGAAAACACTGGAAAAGCTGGTCAAACGGTATCGAAGAATCCTAGGGCAAAAAACTCTTCCGGGGCCGAAGGAGGTATATGCCGAATATCATGAACAAAGAAAGTGCTTGTTGGAACCATTAGACAGCGGTCTTTTAGAATATTTGGAACAATGGCAAAAGAGGCCATATGAAACGAAAGGGTTTCTTCTGGGCGACCCGGAATACTATGCGAAAAACGGGTTTCGAGTGAGGTCTAAGTCCGAAGCGATCATAGTGGACCTGTTGATAGAATTTGGCATTCCCTTTCGGTATGAGTGCAGGATGTACCTGAAAAGTATTGGAGAGATCCATCCAGATTTTGTCGTCCTTAACAAGCGAACGGGGGAAGAGTTTGTCTGGGAACATTTTGGCAAGGTCGATGACTGGAAATATGCCAACGATATGGTAAAAAGAGTCGAAGCGTACCATTACAACGGCTACTATGAAGGAAAGAACTTGATTTATACGTTGGAAAGCAGTCGGCAGCCTTTTGGTGCAAGAGATGCAAAAAGAATCATTGAACAATACCTCATCTAACTCTTGCTTGCAAGAAAGCAGGAGGGGGTAGGGGCAAGGGGATAGGGGGAGGTGGCTTTCTTCCCGAAGGTTCTTTGGCTCCCCCTTCCCCTTTTGTAGCAGAACATTATGGAAAATTGGTGAGAAAGTCAGACCTAAACGATGCGAGAACCCTGTTAGGTCTGACTTTGGAGAGGGTGAAAGAGGGAAAAGTCAGACCAAAATGATGTGAGAACCCTGTTAGGTCTGACTTTGGAGAGGGTGAAAGAGGGAAAAGTCAGACCTAAATAATGTGTGAACCCTGTTAGGTCTGACTTTTGAGGGAGCGAAAAAGAGAAAAGTCAGACCAAAAGACCGCGAGAACTCCGTTAGGTCTGACTTTGGAAGGAGCGAAAAAGAGAAAAGTCAGACCTAAATGAAGAAGGGGTTTATTTGGTCTGACTTTTGGTTTGTTTTTGGGGAAGGGGAAGCCAAAGAGCGTGGGAGAAAGGCACCTTCCCCTTCCCCAAGCCCTAACCCCTTCCGCCTTTCTCGCTGACAACAAGAGAAAGTATGCAGATTTTCCAACAGAAAAGGGCGCTGGAAAAGAAAAGACCGTCGGAGCGGGAGCTTCGACGGTCTTTTGTTGTTTTGAATAGGTGATAAGCACATGCGTGAAAAGCGAATTCGTTCTTTTCGATCTCTTCGCTTAGGCAAATGGCCTGTGCTTACGCTTTGTTCGTGCGGGCTGCGAGGGCGGCCTGGGCGCGTTCGGCGTCTTCCTTCATGGCGACGGCGGCTTCTTTGCAGAACGCTGCATAGTCGAAGTCTTCGCCTTCCTGTTCCTTGAGGTAGTCGATGAACTCCTGGCGGGTGACGCGGTCGTATCCGCTCTCCTGCTGATCGCTCAGCGGGTCGATGGCGGTGCCATAAGTGAGGTCGATCATCTTCCGCACGCGGTTGCGGCAGAAAGCGCCCTGGCAGAAGCCCATGCCGGCGCGGGTCCGGCGCTTCACGCCATCGACGGTCATGACCGGGAACTCCCGGGTCAGAGCGTCTTTCACTTCGCCCGCCGTGACCTGCTCGCAGCGGCAGATGAACTTGTTCGGGTCATCGTAGGGAAGGTCGAGATGACGGTGGACATAGTCCGCCGGTTTCATCTCGGTCTTGCGCCGGATGATGGCCTTGCGGTACGGGTCGTAGGACTCGTCCGGTACCAGCGCGAGGCCTTCCTTTTCCAGCATCTCCGTGATGAGATCGGCGATGCCGGGGGCGGATGTGAGGCCGGGGGACTGGATGCCCGCGACGTTCAGGAAGCCCTTGGTGGCCGACGGCCCGATGACGAAGTCGTCCGTCGAGGAGACCGCGCGGAGACCGCAGAACGAGCGGATGAATTTCGAGGGGTCTACGTGCGCGTAAGACGCGAGGCCCTGCTTGTAGATCTTGTAAAGACGGTCCACGTTGGTCTTCTTCGTGGCGGTCGCGGCGTCTTCGTCGATGGCGTCGGGTCCGAGGAGAAGGTTGTCGTGGAAGGTGGACGTGACCAGGATGCCCTTACCCATCTTTGTGGGCATGGCGAACACGACGGTGTTCAGAACGTGGCCCGTTCCCCGGCCGAGCAGGATGTACTCGCCGGAACGCGGGGTGATCGTGAACGTCGGTTCGTTGACCATCTGGTCGACTTTGTCGGAGTAGAGGCCCGCCGCGTTCACGACGAACCGGGACGTGAAGTCCGCGCCGTCGGTGTGGACGACGAACGTGCCGTCGTCAGCCACGTCGATGCCGGTGACCGCGGAGTTCAGGAACAGTTCCGCTCCGTTGTGGATCGCGTTTTCGGCGAGTGCCACCGTCATCTCATAGGGGGAGCAGACGCCGGCGCCCTTGCAATAAAGGGCATACTTGACGTCCGGGTTGACGTTCGGCTCGATGGCGAGGATCTCGTCGTGCTCCAGGATCTCGAGGTCCGGCAGCCCGTTCTTTTCGCCGTTCTCTTTGATGGCTTCCAGTCGGGGCAGGTCTGCCTCGTCCATGGTGATGACGAGGGAGCCGGTCTCACGGAACCCGAAGTTCAGTTCCTTATCGAGCTGCGCGTACTGGCGCCGGCCCTGGTAGCAGACCCGGCCTTTCAGTTTTGCGTTGGCTTCGGCATAACCGCCGTGGACGATGGCGGAGTTGGCTTTGGAGGAGCCCATCGCCACATCGTTTTCCGCCTCCAGAATGGCGATCTTCAATTGATATCGGGAGAGTCTTCGCGCGATCGCGGTGCCGACGACGCCGGCGCCGATGATCAATACATCATACATGAGTTTACCTCCTGTGGATCACTGATCCTCTTCCTTGTCGCTCGAGAAGCTCGTGTCAAGGTACGTACGGAAATTGGCTTTGTAGCTCGGGAAGAGCTTGGGCGATACGACACCGGTGTCCACCCACGCATCCGCAAGTTCCTGTTCGAAGGCAGCCACGTGGTCCATGTTCAGTTTGCCGACATGGTCGACTTCCTTCGCGCGGGCAGCGGCCTGGCGGCCGGACTCACGTCCGAAGACGATGACGTCGAGGAGCGAGTTGCCCATGAGACGGTTGCGGCCGTGGATGCCGCCGACGACCTCGCCGGCTGCGTACAGGTTCTTCGTGTTCGCGACTTCGCATTTTTCGTTGATCTCGATGCCGCCGTTCTGATAGTGCAGCGTCGGGTAGATCAGAATGGGTTCCTTGCGCATGTCGATGCCGTACTTGTTGAACATCTTGAACATGCCGGGGATCTTGGAGACGATGGTGCCTTCGCCGTGGATCTTCTCGATCATCGGGGTGTCGAGCCAGACTGCTTGGCCGCCGCCCGGGATGTCGATGCCCTTGCCGCGCTCGGAGCACTCGCGGATGACGGCGGCCGCCGCCACGTCACGGGTCTCGAGGGGATGCATGAAGACTTCACCGTCCGCGTTGACCAGCTTGGCGCCGAGGCCGCGGACTTTCTCCGTGACGAGCGCGCCGAGGATCTGCTCGGGGTACGCGGCGCCGGTCGGATGGTACTGCATGGTGTCGGCGAACAGAAGAGGAGCGCCGACGCGGTACGCGAGGACGAGACCGTCCGCCGTGGCACCGTGGTGGTTGGATGTCGGGAAGCCCTGGATGTGCAGTCGGCCCGAACCACCGGTCGTGATGATGGTGGTCTTGGCGCGGACGACCTTGAGCTCCTTCGTGTTGGTGTTGATGAGCACGGCGCCGCCGATGTTGCCGCTCTCGTCACGGAGCAGCTCGATGCAGGCCGCGTAGTTGAGGCACGGGATGCGTCTGCAGCGGGTCTCGTCGCGGAGGGTCCGCATGATCTCGGCGCCGGTGTAGTCCTTCGCCGCATGCATTCTCTTCCGGGACGTGCCGCCGCCGTGGATGGCGATCAGTGTGCCGTCTTCTTCTTTATCGAACTCGACGCCCATGTCGCTGAGCCACTGGAAGCAGTCCGGAGCCTCGGTGACGAGCTTGTAGACAAGCTCCTTCTTGCCGAGGTAGTGGCCGCCGCCGTAAGCGTCAAGGAAGTGCTGGGCAGGGGAGTCGTTGGGCTTCGTTGCACCCTGGATGCCGCCTTCCGCCATCATCGTGTTCGCGTCGCCGAGGCGGAGCTTGGTCGCCATGAGCACGGAAGCTCCGGCGTTGTCCGCTTCGATGGCGGCGGCACAACCGGCACCGCCGGCGCCGATGATCAGCACGTCTACGTCATAGTCGATGTGGGACAGGTCTACATCGCCAACATGGATGCGGCTCTTGCCCATGAGGGTCTCGGCGAGCTCCGTGTTGACTTTGTCGCCCTTGTTGGCCCCGGCCCGCAGTTCCGTGTACTGGTCCGTGCGGTAGTCCGGGTGGAAGCCCTTCAGAAGGACGTCCTTTTCTTCCGCGGTCATGCGTTCCGGCTGCAGCGCCGTGTTCGCTTCGCGGTGTTCTGCTACTTTCTCGAGGGAAAGCTGTAAATACTCTGGATACATGTCACGCCCTCCTTACTTCTCGATCTCGCGGTTGTTGTACAGCTCGCGGATCTCGGCATCGGACTTCGCCATCAGAGCACGGACATCGTCGAGCAGGGTGCCCGTTTTGACCTCTTCCACACGTTCCGTGAGGTGTTTGGCCTCGGGGGCGATGTACTTACCGTTGATGCGGCGGGCGAGCATCGCCACTTCGGGGTGGGAGATGCCGGCGGGGCAACGGGACGCACAGCAGTTACACATGATGCAGTCGAAGGACTTCTCGGCGCAGGCCTTGAAGTCGCCCTTCTGCGCGTCGTGGATGTACCCCATGACGTCGAGGCCCTGAGTACAGGTCGCGGTGCAGGTGTTGCAGCTGACGCAGGAGTAGATCTCCGGGTACAGGTGTTTGATCATGTCCGCGGTGGGCTCGATCTCGTTGAGGTCATACGCCTGCTTCTCCAGCGGGAAGTAGGAGATGGTGGAAATATACATCATATCCTGTACGCGGGTCTCGCAGCCGAGGCAGTAGTGCAGCTGACGCTCGCCCTTGATGCGGTAGACCATGGCGCAGGCGCCGCAGAAACCGTGCCGGCAGCCGATGCCCCGGGTGGGGGCATAGCCGCAGTATTCCAGTGCTTTCAGCATGGTCATGTTGTCCGGGACACGGTACCGTTTGCCGTACAGGTTGATCGTGATCATTTTCGGTGCCACTTTTTCCGGCATAGGAACAGATCCTCCTTTACAAAATATGGCGAATCGCCCTTAGATCATCTCTTCCGGATGGAAGACTTCGTCGAACTTCTCGGGGGTCAGGAAGCCGAGACGGACACAGGCCTCTTTGAGGGAGATGTTCTCCTCGAAGGCGAGGTGAGAGGTCTTGGCAGCGTTCTCATAGCCGATGTACGGGTTGAGCGCGGTGACCAGCATGAGGGAGTTGTGCAGGTTGTCGTGCATCTTCTCCTTGTTGGCGGTGATGCCGTAGACGCACTTGGTGCGGAAGGAGGTGATGGACTCGGCGAGCAGTCTCGCGGACTGCAGGAAGTTGTATGCCATGACAGGCATGAAGACGTTCAGTTCGAAGTTGCCCTGGGAAGCGCCCATGCCGACCGCAACGTCGTTGCCCATGACCTGGACCGCAACCATGGTGACCTGTTCGCACTGGGTCGGGTTGACTTTACCGGGCATGATGGAGGAGCCGGGCTCGTTGGCCGGGATGTTGATCTCGCCGAGACCGACGCGGGGGCCGGAAGCCAGCCAGCGGACGTCGTTGGCGATTTTCATCATGTCGCATGCCATCGCTTTGACGGCGCCGTGGGCGACGACGATCTCGTCCTTGGAGGTCAGAGCGTGGAACTTGTTCTCCGCGGTGACGAACTTCTTGCCGGTGAGGGCAGAGACTTTCTCAGCGACTTTGACGTCGAAGCCTTCCGGAGCGTTGAGGCCGGTGCCGACCGCGGTGCCGCCGAGGGCCAGAGCCTTGAGGGGTTCGACGGTGAGCTTCAGGAGCTCGACGTCCTTCTCAAGGGAGGAGCGCCAGCCGGAGATCTCCTGGGAGAAGCTGATCGGGACAGCGTCCTGAAGATGGGTACGGCCGGACTTGACGATGCCCTCGTTCTCTTTCTCGAGGCGTTTGAACTCGGCGATGAGGTCTTCCGCAGCGGGAATGAGTTTGTCTTCGACCGCCAGGACAGCGGCGATGTGCATTGCGGTCGGGAAGGTGTCGTTGGAGGACTGGGACATGTTGATGTCGTCGTTCGGGTGGCAGAGTTTCTCGACGCCGGCGATAGCGTTCGCGCGGTTCGCGATGACCTCGTTGGTGTTCATGTTGGACTGGGTGCCCGAACCGGTCTGCCAGACGACCAGCGGGAAGTTGTCGTTGAGTTCGCCGGCGATGACTTCGTCACAGGCCTTGGTGATGGCGGCCAGCTTTTCGTCGGTCATCTTGGCGGGGTTCAGCTCGTTGTTGGCCTGCGCGGCGGCCTTTTTCAGGATGCCGAACGCATGGGTGATCTCGCGGGGCATGGTCTCGATGCCGACGCCGATCTCAAAATTCTCGTGAGAACGCTGCGTCTGGGCAGCCCAGTATTTGTCTGCCGGGACTTTCATCTCGCCGAGAGAGTCATGTTCGATTCTGTACTTCTGTTCGCTCATGTTGATACAACTCCTTTTTCATCCCTTTATTAGGATATAAGTTTAACAAAACTATTGTGCCATTTTTGCGTGCATCGCGTCAATATGAATTGTCCATCATTTAACAACTTTTGTTGAAATATTTCCTTTGCATTTCTTTGGGCGATGTACGGACAGAAAAAGACCGCTCGTTCGAGCGGTCAAACGGTCAGTTGTAATAGATCTCATGCATGTAGTTTCGGAGCTGTTCGAGGGTGTAATCCTTTTTGGACCAGAACGCCTGATTGAAGACCGCCATGAGTCCGTCGACATAGGTGTTGAACACCACCTCATAGGGGTATTCGTACTCCTTTCCTCTGGTACAGTTCTCGGCGATGATCTCGCCGAATTCACAGAAGCACTCCCGGAACAGCCGGTGCAGGGAGCCGTACATCGGGTTCTGAACGGCGATTTTACGAAACAGTGTCTTGTACTTTCCGATGAATCCGTAAATGGCATCCGCATCGTAATCGATGTTGTCGTAATGGTTCATCTTTTTGTAGAGGTCGGGATAGAGCTCAATCATGGTGATCCAGAAGGCCCATCGAATGACATCGTATTTGTCATCGAAGTAGTTGTAAAACGTAGAGCGGGGGATAAGACTGGCTCGGCAGATCTCCTGGACGGAAATGTGGTCGAAATTCTTTTTGGAGAGCAGCAGGAAGAACGCGGATACGATGAGCCTGGTCGTCCGTTTCTGACCGGTCGTCAGTTCAGCACGATAATCGAGTTTCATCTCACTTCACCTCATAATAGTTCTGCTCAAAGTATACAACAAATCCGTTCACGATAAAACCACCTGGAAGGATCATTCATCGTTTTGTACGCAAACAAAAACGATATGGACAACTTGACAAAACTGTCCAGATATGGGCAGTTTTGCCGGATTATCAGAGGTAAATCGCGACCGTAAAATCCATAATAAAGGGGTAAGGTTGTTATTTCGTTAACAACATTTTGGAAATTTTTATTCAGACAGGAGGAAAAGTAATGTTGAACCAAGACCCGAAATACAACAGAGGGATCCCGGACCTTACAGACATGACCCAGGAAGAGCTTCTCGAGTATTTCAAGACCCTTGAAGCCCCGACCATCGAAGAAATGGATGGCGAGTACCACACGACAAAACTCGGCTATCACGGGATCCGTGACTACCTCGAGTGGAGACTGACCTGCGACAACCCGCTGATGAACAGCGAATGGCTCGGTAAGGCGTTCCACCCGACCGGAGACGGCATGGGCCGCGGCTACAACCTGTTCCGGAAACTCGGCGGCAAGCTGACCCAGGTCTATCCCATGAGAACCGTGATCGGGCCGTCCCGCTACGACGGCAAACCGGTCTACACGCTCGTCTACAGCGCGTTCCCCTTCACCGGCACCTGGCTCGTCCAGATGGTCGATGAGCTCCGCAAAGTCGGCGACGGCACCTACCTGCTGATCGGCACGTACAGAGGTATTTTCAAAGGCGCCAAGATGAGACCGCATTTCTGGCTCGTCGAGGGCCCGTACCGTGCATACCGCGGTGACATCGGCCGCGAGACTCCGAAGAAAGTCGACCTTTCCAAGGAGATCCCCAACTATAAAAAAATCATGAAACAGGCAAAAAAAGCGAAATGAAAAGGTGTTAAAGCATGAAATTCGAAAAACTGTTTACACCGGGGAAGATCGGCAATGTCGAGATCCCCAACCGGATCGTCATGGTCCCGATGGGCGTTGACGTCGCGGAACCGAACGGCAAAGTTGGGCAGCGCTGGATCGACTACTACGATGCCCGCTCCAAAGACGGCGTCGGCCTCATCGTCACCGGTATCGTTCGCGTGAACGAGACCAACGGTGTCGGCCTTCCGTTCCAGGTCTCCATGTCCAAAGACGCGAACATCGAATCGCTTCGAAAGGGTATCGAAAAGATCCATGCGAACGGAAGCAAGATCTTCGTTCAGATCCACCATGCCGGACGCCAGAACATCCCGCTCCTGCAGACCATCTGGGGCCTGATGGAACTGGGCGATCCGATTCCCCATTACTGGGACATCATGCTGCCTGTCGGCAGAAAACTGATGGAGTTTGCCTATCCGCTTCTGGAGACGAATCCGTTCCTTCTGAAGTATCAGAAATATTTCTTTACCCCGACCGTCAGTGCATCCGGCATTGCTCTTGACCCGACCCGAGCCGGCTCCATGCCGTCCCGGTGCCGCACACTGACCGTCCCACAGATCAAAAAACTGGAAAAACAGTTCATCGCCGCGGCCGGCCGTGTCAAGAAAGCCGGTGCCGATGGTGTTGAGCTTCACGCCTCTCACGGCTACCTCATCCAGCAGTTCCTGTCTCCGTGGACCAATCGCCGCAAGGACAAATACGGCGGGAGCCTTGAAAACCGCATGCGGTTCCTGCTCGAGATCATCGAAGGAGTCCAGAAAGAATGCGGTCCGGACTTCCCGATCAGTGTCCGTCTGACCGTCGATGAGTTCTATGCCAGCATCGGCGAACCCGGCAAGGGTCTGCAGATGGATGAAGGCATCGAAATCGCGAAACGGCTTGAAAAAGCCGGTGTCGCTGTCCTCGACCTCTCCTGCGGCGGATATGAGACGCCGAACCGCACGGTCGAACCCATGAGCGTGCCCGAAGGCTGGAGAGCCTACTTCGTCAAGGCGGTCAAAGACGCGGTCAGCATCCCCGTCATCGCGGTCGGCGTCATCCGGACTCCGGAATTCGCCGAAAAACTGCTGGAAGACGGTGTCCAGGACTTCATCGGCCTCGGTCGTCCGTTGCTGGCTGACCCGGAGTGGGCGAAAAAGGCAAAGGAAGGCCGTTCAGAAGACATCCAGCGTTGCATCGGCTGCCTTGCCTGTTTCCAGACGCTGGTCGACAACGCCTTCGTGTTCTATCCGACCGAATGTGCCCTGAACCCGCGTTGCTGCCGTGAGATCGAATACAAGAACATCCCGAAGGACGGCAAGGGCAGAAGAACCGTTGTCATCGGCGCCGGCCCGTCCGGCCTGACCGCCGCGAGAGAGCTTGCGGCAAGAGACTTCGATGTTGTCGTCCTCGAAAAAGAGGCCTGCTCCGGCGGTCAGCTGAATGCCGCCAACAAGCCGCCTCATAAAGAGAAAATGAACTGGGCGATTCAGGACCTGACCCACCGCGCTGAACAGGCAGGAGCAAAGATCCTCTTTGATCAGGAGGTCACGGAACAGACCCTGAAAGACTATGCGCCCTATGCCATCGTTGTTGCGACCGGCGGCAAACCCGGCGTCCCGAAGAGCATCCCGGGTGCTGACAAAGCCACTGTCATGACCGGTGCCGAGGCCATGATGAACGAGATGAAACTGACCGGCAAAGACATCGTTGTGGTCGGTACCGGCCTCACCGGCATGGAGACGGCAGAGTATTTCATGGATCAGGACAACCGCATCACCATGGTCGAGATGCAGGACAAGGTCGGCCCCGGCATCTATACACTTCTCTACTACGATCTGTATCCGAAACTCGCTGACGGCGGTGTCCTCTTCATGACATCGTCCAAACTGACCGAGGTCGGTGACGGCGATGTTACCGTTGAAACGCAGTATGGCGCGAAAGTACACCCGAAGGCAGATTATGTCTTCTTCGCGACCGGCGTCAGGAGCCAGAACGAGCTTGTCGACGTCGCAAAGAAAGTCTGCTCGAACGTCTATGCGGTCGGAGATGCACAGCAGGTCGGCACCATCCTTGGGGCTACCCGCAGCGCATTCCGGACTGTGGTGGACATCCATTGAGTGAATACGAAACGAGAGTAATCATACAGGGAGGTTATTTATGAATATCATTATCGTCACCGGCGCTGCCGGCGGAATCGGCAAAGAGTTTATCAGACAGTTAAAAAATGAGAAAGGAATCGATGAGATCTGGGCGATCGGCCGCACCGAGAAAAAACTCCAGGCTCTCAGAGAAGAGTTCGGCGACAAGGTCGTTCCGGTCCCGCTCGACATAACGAACGACGATGAGCTGATCGCCTTCCAGAACACCCTGAAAGAGAAACAGCCGAACATCAAGTGGCTCATCAACTGTGCCGGCACCCGTGCTCTGTACAAGACGGACGTCCCGCTGCCCCGCATGCTCGCGACCATCCGCACGAACTGTGTTGGCAACATGGCCATGTGCTATATCTGCGTTCCGTACATGCACAAGGGCGACCATCTACTGAACGTCTCCTCCGCCGCGAGCTTCCAGCCTCTGCCCTTCAACAACTCCTACGCGGCCTCCAAAGTCGCTCTCCGGTTCTTCACCAAGGGCCTCGAGCGCGAGCTGAAGGACAAGAAGCTCAAGATCACCTGCTGCTGCCCCGGCTGGGTCGACACCGAACTCATGCACTTCGGCGACGACGAGCTGACCCCGATCATCAAACTGCCCGGCGTCACCACCGGCCCCCACGTTGCGAAGAAGGCGATCAAGGACTGCCGCAAAGGCAAATCCATCTGCTTCCCGACCCTCAAGGTCCATCGCGACTACTATCTGACCAAGTACCTGCCCGGCAAAGTCGTCCTCTGGTATGCAGAGCACATCGAGTGCGACAACGTCCCCGCTGTCGACGGAAAAGGTATCCTTACCTGATCCCTCCCCATACCTCTTCAAAAAGGCCGCGGACCTCTTCGGAGGTCCGCTTTCTTTTTGGCGTTTTCCTTTTCTCTTGACAAATCGCCCCCCACATACAATAATAAGAGACCATAGGTGGAAATTTTGCCTAAAATAGTATGTAATCTAATATATTAAAGGAAATCACGTAATACAGGAGTAATTGCATGTCGAATCTCATCATTGTCGAGTCCCCGACCAAGATCCGCACCATCAAGTCCGTCCTCGGATCGGACTACGATGTCACGGCCAGCATGGGCCACGTGCGCGATTTACCGGCGGCGAGACTCAATGTCGACGTCAAAAACAACTTTGAACCGAAGTACGCGGTCATCAAGGGCAAGGAGAAACTGGTCAAGGAACTTCAGGACGACGCGAAGAAGTACGACCACATCTACCTCGCGACCGACCCCGACCGGGAAGGGGAAGCCATCGCCTGGCATCTCGCTACCGTCATGGGTCTGGACATGAAGGATCAGAACCGTGTCACGTTCAACGAGATTACGAAGAGCGGCATCGAAGCGGGCATGAAGCACCCGCGGGCCATCAACCAGGACCTCGTCGACGCGCAGCAGGCGCGCCGCATCCTGGACCGTCTCGTCGGCTACCGCATCTCGCCCTTCGTCTCCCAGAAGATCCGCCGCGGTCTCTCCGCCGGCCGGGTCCAGTCCGTGGCCCTGCGCCTCATCGTGGACCGGGAGAAGAAGATCCGGGACTTCAAACCGGAAGAGTACTGGAGCATCGACGCGAAGTTCAGCCCGCCCGGCTCCCGCCGTGTCTTCCCGGCTGCCCTCACCGCCGATGAAAAGGGCAAAGTCGAGATCAAGGACAAAGAGACCTCCGACAAGTACCTCGGCCGGCTCGAGAACGCCGTCTATGTCGTGGACTCCGTGAAGAAGGGCACCCGCCGCAAACAGCCGGCGCCGCCGTTCATCACCTCCACCCTGCAGCAGGACGCGTCCCGCCGCCTCGGCTTCCAGGCCCGCCGCACCATGAAGGTGGCCCAGGAGCTGTACGAAGGTGTCAACATCAAGGGCACCCAGGTCGGTCTCATCACCTACATGAGAACGGACTCGCTCCGTGTCTCCGACGAGGCCCGTGCTGCGGCGATGAGCTACATCAAGTCCGCCTACGGCGACCAGTATGTCCCGGACAAACCCCGGTACTTCAAGCAGCGCAACAACGCGCAGGACGGCCATGAGGCCATCCGCCCGACGAACATCGCGCTCACTCCGGACGAAGTCCGCGGCTCCCTCAGCTCCGACCAGTACAAGCTGTACCGTCTCATCTGGCAGCGGTTCATCGCCTCCATGATGGCGGCCTCCGTCCAGAACACGATGAAAGTGGAGATCAAAGCGGCCGACCCGAACGGCAACGCGAACGAGTACTGCATGTTCTCCGCCTCCGGCTACAGCGTCAAGTTCGACGGCTTCACCACCGTCTACAACGTCGACGACGAGAAGGCCGGCTCCATGCTCCCGGACCTGTCCGTGGGCGACATCCTGAAACTCCGCGAGCTGCTCGGCAACCAGCACTTCACCCAGCCGCCGGCCCGCTACACCGAGGCGTCCCTCATCAAGACCCTGGAGGAGAACGGTATCGGCCGTCCGTCCACCTACGCCTCCATCATCTCGACCATCCTGAACCGTGAGTACGTCGTGCGCGAGGCGAAGAGCCTGAAGCCGACCGAACTCGGTGAGGAGGTCACGAAACTCCTCGAGAAGCAGTTCCCGAAGATCGTCAACACGAAGTTCACCGCCGGCATGGAGTCCGACCTCGACAAGGTCTCCGAAGGCAGCGAGGACTACGTCAAGATCCTTCGCGAATTCTACGACGACCTCGAAGGCACCCTCGAGAAGGCGAAGGCCGACATGAAGGGCGTCAAGATCCAGCTCGAGTCCGACAAGACCGACGTCCCCTGTGAGAAGTGCGGCCGCATGATGGTCATCAAGACCGGCCGTTACGGCAAGTTCCTTGCCTGCCCGGGTTACCCCGAGTGCAAGAACACGAAGCCCCTCATCGAGGAGACCGGCGCCAGCTGCCCGAAGTGCGGCGGCAACGTCATCAAGCGCAAGTCGAGAAGAGGTTACGTCTTCTACGGCTGCTCCAACTATCCGAAGTGCGACTTCTCGACCTGGGATGTCCCGTCGGGCAACGACAAGTGCCCGAACTGCGGCTCGTCCCTGTTCAAGCACCGCGGCAACCTCGTCTGTCTGAAGGACGGCTGCGGCTACGAGTCCAAGATCCAGCGGAAGAAAAAGACCGAAGAATAAGGAGTTCCCATGAGTAAGAAAGCCATCGTCGTGGGCGCCGGTTTTGCCGGCGTCGAAGCGGCCGTGCAGCTGGCGAGAGCCGGCGCGGAGGTGCACCTTTATGAGATGCGCCCCGTGAACAACACGCCCGCCCACAAGACGGACGGCTTTGCGGAACTCATCTGTTCGAACTCCTTCAAAGCGGAGCGGGTGGCCTCGGCCGCCGGGCTCCTCAAAGAAGAGATGCGCCGGTTCGGCTCGCTGTGCGTGGAATGCGCGAAGCAGACCCGCGTGCCGGCGGGCGGCTCCCTGTCCGTCGACCGCGATGCGTTTTCGAAACTCGTCACGGAGCGGGTGGAAGCGGAACCGAACATCACCGTGCATCGCGAAGAGGTGAAGACCCTCCCGCGCCCCGGCGTCGACGCGGACGTCGTGGTCATCGCGGCGGGCCCCCTCGCCTCCGATGCTCTGGCGGACGACATCCAGCGTCTCTGCAAAGAGACCCTGGACGCGAAGGCCGCCGCGCACCCGGACGACCCGGGCGCACCGAAAAAGATGAAGTCCAAAAAGAATACGGAGGGCAAGACCGCGCTCCACTTCTTCGACGCGGTGGCGCCCATCGTGTCCGGCGACTCCATCGACATGACGAAAGCGTTCGCCCAGTCCCGTTACGACCGGGGCGGAGAGGACGATTACATCAACTGTCCCATGAACAAGGAGGAGTACGACCGCTTCTACGAGGCCCTCGTCTCCGCCGAGTCCGCAGAACTCCACGACTTCGACAAAGGCGGCGTCTACGAAGGCTGCATGCCCATCGAAGTCATGGCAAAGCGGGGACACGACACCATCCGGTTCGGCCCGATGAAACCCGTCGGTCTCACGGACCCCCGCACCGGTCACCGCCCCTGGGCGGCGCTGCAGCTCCGCAAGGAGACCGCCGAAGGCACCATGTACAACCTCGTGGGCTTCCAGACGAACCTCAAGTTCGGCGAACAAAAGCGGGTCTTCTCCATGATCCCGGGCCTCGAGCACGCCGAGTTCCTGCGCTACGGTGTCATGCACCGCAACACGTTCCTGAACTCGCCGGAGCTCCTGAACGCGGACTTCCAGTTCCGCACCGTGCCCGGCCTCTACTTCGCCGGCCAGATCACCGGCGTCGAAGGCTACATGGAGTCCGCGATGAGCGGCATCCTCGCCGGCCTCAACGCGGCCCGCTTCCTGGACGGCGAATCGCCGCTGGTCCTCCCGGAGTTCACCATGATGGGCGCGCTGTCGCGGTACATCGCCGACCCGACGGTCAAGGAGTTCCAACCGATGGGCGCAAACTTCGGCGTCCTCCCACCGCTGGAGGAGCGCATCCGGGACAAAAAACTCCGGTACGAGACGCTTGCCAAAAGAAGTCTCGACTGGTTTAACAAACGATAAAGGAGAGTCACTAATGAGAATCATCGTTGACGCGTTCGGCGGCGACAATGCGCCCCTGGAGATCCTGAAGGGCGCGGCGGCCGCGAAGAACGAGTTCGGTTGTGACATTCTGCTTTGCGGAGACGAGGAGCAGATCCGCGCCTGCGCAAAAGAGAATGACATCGACCTCACCGGCATGGACATCGAGAACGCCGAGGCCTTCATCCCTGTGGAGGAGGACCCCCGCGCGCTGCTGAAGAAGTACAAGAACAGCTCCCTCGGTGTGGCCTGCCGCGCTCTTGCAGAGGGCAAGGGCGATGCACTGGTGTCTGCCGGGTCCACCGGAGCACTGGTCGTCGGCGCCATCTTCATCGTGAAGCGTCTGAAAGGCGTGCGGCGTCCCGCCATCGCCACCATCATGCCCGGCGACAAGGGCAACTTCATGCTCATCGACGGCGGCGCGAACACCGAAGTCACGCCGGAAGCCTTGAACACCTTCGCGGTCATGGGCTCCGTCTACATGGACAAGGTCATGGGCGTCAAAGACCCGAAGGTCGGACTGCTCAACATCGGCGTCGAGCCGAACAAGGGCACGGACCTGCAGAAGCACGCGTACCCGCTGCTCGAAGAAAATGAGCACATCCACTTCATCGGCAACGCCGAAGCCAGAGACGTCCCGGCCTGTGTGGCCGACGTCGTCGTCTGCGACGGCTTCACCGGCAACGTCTTCCTGAAGACGTATGAAGGCGTGGCCCTCACGCTCTTCTCGAACGTCAAGGACGTCATGATGAAGTCCACCATGACGAAACTCGCGGCCCTCATCCTGAAGGGCGGCCTCAAGGAACTCAAGACGAAGTTCGATTCCAACGCCGTCGGCGGCGCGCCGATCCTCGGCGTCCAGAAACCCGTCATCAAGGCCCACGGTTCCTCGAAGGAAGTGGCCTTCAAGAACGCCATCCGTCAGGCCATCTCCTTCACCGAGAGCGGCGCCATCGCCACCATCGAGGAGAACCTGCCGAAGAAGGAGCGGGAGGACAGTCCCGCGGAGACGGAGGCAGCAGAATGAGCGGTAAATCGCCAAAGCTGACACAGGAACGCGAAGCGGCCCTCCACGAACTCGAGGGGAAACTGGGGTACACGTTCACGGACCTGCACCTCCTCGACACCGCGCTGACCCACTCCTCCTATGCCAACGAGCAGGGGCCGGGGCACAAGTACAACGAGCGGCTGGAGTTCCTGGGCGATTCGGTCCTGGGCTTCATCACGGCCGACAAATTCTTCCACGCGTTCCGCGACATCCCCGAGGGGCGATTGACCAAACTCCGCGCCAGCACCGTCTGCGAAGAGAGCCTCTATGAGTTCGCGAAGCAGATCGACCTCGGAGACTACCTGCTCCTCGGAAAAGGAGAGGACAAGAACGGCGGAAGAGAGCGGGCCTCCATCGTGTCCGACGCGTTCGAAGCGGTCATCGCCGCCATCTACCTCGACGGGTCCATCGACCCGGCCAGAGAGTTCGTCCTCCGGTTCGTCATGACGGCCGTCGAGGAGAAGACCATCACGTTCAAAGACTACAAAACGAAGCTCCAGGAGATCATCCAGAAGAACCCCGAGGAGCAGTTGCAATACGTCCTCGCTGGCGAGTCCGGCCCGGACCACAACAAGCGCTTCGAAGTCGAAGTGCACTTAAACTCCAACGTCATCGGCCGCGGCATCGGCCGCACCAAAAAGCAGGCCGAGCAGGAAGCTGCCAGAGAAGCGCTCGCGCTGATGGGCCTGTAATTCAGAAGGAGACCAAAACCTATGGTTTTAAAAGCACTGGAACTCCAGGGGTTCAAGTCCTTCCCGGACAAGACCGTGCTGGAATTTGACCGCGGCATGACGGCGGTCGTGGGCCCGAACGGCTCCGGAAAATCGAATATTTCCGACGCGGTCCGCTGGGTCCTCGGCGAACAGTCCACGAAGAACCTGCGCGGTTCCAAAATGGAAGACGTCATCTTCGGCGGCACGGACAAGCGCCGGGCGCTGGGGTACGCGGAGGTCACGCTGCGGCTCGACAACTCGGACGGCAGCCTGCCCTACGACAAGAAAGAGGTCTCCGTTACCCGCCGGTACTTCCGTTCGGGTGAGTCCGAGTACCGCATCAACGGCGAACAGGTCCGACTGAAGGACATCAACGAGCTCTTCATGGACACGGGCCTCGGCCGGGACGGCTACTCGATGGTCTCCCAGGGCAAGGTCGCGGACATGGTCTCGTCCAAGTCCACCGGCCGTCGCGATATGCTGGAAGAAGCCGCGGGCATCTCCCACTTCCGGTACCGCCGTCAGGACGCCATCCGGCGCCTCGACCGTGCCGAGGAGAACCTCGTCCGTCTCAGAGACATCCTCGCGGAACTCGAGTCCCGCGTCGGTCCCCTGAAGACCCAGTCCGAGAAGGCCCAGAAGTTCCTGGTCCTCGCGGAACAGAAGAAACAGCTGGAGATCTCCCTCTGGCTCTACAATATCGACAACCTGAAACAGAAACTGCTGGAGCAGGAGCACAAGATCGAAGTCTCCGGCATGCAGTATAAAGAGGCAGAAGAGGCCCTCGCGAAGATCGAAGCGGACTCTGAGGCCGCGGCAGAAGCGGCCCGGAACATCACGCTGCAGATCGAGGAGATCCGCCTCGCCGCTTCCGGCAACGAGGAGCAGATCGCCGAACTGAACGCGAACATCGCCGTTGCCCAGAACACCATCGAACTCAACGAGCAGTCCATCGAGCGGTTCCGCCAGGCCCAGCAGGAGTCGGCGGAGAGCCAGGCCGAGACGAAAGGCCTCATCGAGGAAGCTGAGAAAGAGATCGAAGCGCTGCAGGCGCAGATCGCCGAAAAAGAGGCGGAGATGAAAGCCATCGCCGACCAGAGCGAGGAGTTCCGCGCCGCCATCAGCCAGCAGGAAGACGCGAAGGACAGCCATGCCGAGGAGCTTTCGGACCTCGCCGCGAAACTGTCGGACGCGCTCATCCGCAAGTCCGCCGCCGAGACCGCCATCGAAGAGGTCAGAGACCGGACCGCGAGAGCGGAAGAGTCCGCCGGCGAGCGCCGCACCCTGCACCTGAACCTCTCCACCGAAGTGGAGAAAGCGAAGAAACACCTCGAGACCTGCAACGAGGCGGTCACGTCTCTGCAGAACTCGATTTCCGGCTACGAACTCCGGCAGCAGAAGCGGGACGAGAAGCTCGCCCAGAAGCAGGAAGCCTTTGAAGCCCTGCGCCGGGAGTCCGAGCAGAAGTCCGGCAGAGTCCGAATGCTCGAAGACCTCGAGAAAAACATGGAAGGCTATGCCGGCGCGGTCAAGGCCGTCATGCGGGAAGCCCGCCGCGGGACCCTGAAGGGCATCCACGGTCCGCTGTCCCAGCTGATCACGGTCCCGGACAAGTATTCCGTCGCCATCGAGACCGCCCTCGGCGCCGCCGTCCAGTTCCTGGTCGTCGACAACGAGAACAACGCGAAGCAGGCCATCCAGTACCTGAAGAATTCCCGCGGCGGCCGTGCCACGTTCCTGCCCATTTCGGCGATCCGCGGCCGGACCCTCCAGGAAAACGGTCTCGACGACTGCTTCGGGTACATCGACATCGCGTCGAACCTCGTGTCGGCAGACAAAAAGTACGAAGACATCATCGCCGCCCAGCTCGCCCGCACCGTCGTCGTCGACGACATGGATGCGGCCGTGGCCATCGGGCGCAAATATAAAAACCGGTTCAAGATCGTCACGCTGGACGGTCAGGTCATCAACGCCGGCGGTTCCATGACCGGTGGTTCCCGGGTGAAGAACGCGGGACTCATGGCCCGTTCCGGTGAGATCGAGAACCTGCGCAAAGAGGCGGAGAAACTGGCCGAGAAGATGGCCGCCGCCGAAGCCGAGTTCGACAAGGCGAAAGCGGAAGCCGCGAACGCCGGCGCCGAACTGGAAGCCGTTCAGGCCGACCTCATCAACGCGAACGAAGAGCAGGTCCGTGCCGAGAGCGCGCTGGAACTCGCCGAGAGCCAGCTTGCCACCGTCGGGACCGCGCTTCAGGAGATCGAAGAAGAGCAGGCGACCGCGAACGAGCGTATCGCTGAACTGAAGAAGGAAGCGGCCGAAGCCGAAGCCGAGGCGAAGGACCTCGACGCCCAGGTCAAGGCCGTCGAGCAGAAGGCCGACGACGCCACCGGCCGCATGGAGGAGATCCGCAAGTCCTTCGAGGAAGCCTCCGCCGCCACCGTCGAACTGAACTACACCATCCTGTCCCTCACGAAGGACGTCGAAGCCCACCGCGAGACCATACGCCACTACGAAGAGACCACGGCGGCCTCCGATGAGCGGACCCGGTCCCTCGAAGAGGAGATCGCCGGCATCGTCGCAGAGAATGAGAAGCTGCAGGAGCAGATCGCCGAACTGAACGAGCAGGTTACCGGCCTCAAGGCCAAAGGCGATACATCGCGCGAACAGATCGACGAACTCACCGCGAAGCGGGAAGAAGCCCAGGCCGAAGGTGAAAAACTTCGCCACCTCGAGCGGAACAAGGCGACCGAGCGGGAGCAGGTCTCCGGCGAACTCGCCCGTCTCGAAGAACGCAAGGCCAACATGCTTCGCGACTACGACGACACCGTCAACAAGCTGTACGACGAGTACGAGCTGACCCGCCGGGAAGCGGCCGAAGTGGCGCAGCCCACCGAGGACCCGACCGGCACCCGCGGCACCCTCACCGAGGTGCGGCAGAAGATCAAAGCCCTTGGCTCCGTCAACGTCGGCGCCATCGAAGAATACAAGGAAGTCTCCGAGCGGTATGAGTTCCTCTCCGACCAGGTCGGCGATGTAGAACGGTCCCGCAAAGAACTCCTCGACCTCATCGCGGAACTCACCGGCAACATGGCGAAGCAGTTCTCCGAACAGTTCGCCCGCATCAACAAGGCCTTCGGCTCCACCTTCACCGAACTCTTCGGCGGCGGCAAAGCGGCCCTGGTCCTGGAAGATGAGTCGGACATCCTCGAATCGCCCATCAGCATCGAGGTCCAGCCCCCGGGCAAGAACGTCCAGAACATCGACCTTCTGTCCGGCGGTGAGAAAGGCCTGTCCGCCATCGCCCTGCTGTTCGCCATCCTGAAGGTCACACCGGCCCCGTTCTGCATCTTCGACGAGGTCGAAGCGGCCCTCGACGACGTCAACGTCGCCCGCTTCGCCCAGTACGTGCGGAACATGACGGACAACACCCAGTTCATCCTGATCACCCACCGCCGCGGCACCATGGAAGAAGCCGACATCATGTACGGCGTCACCATGCAGGAAGAGGGCGTCTCGAAGCTCCTCAGCCTGCGCACCGCCGATATGGCGAAGGAGTTAGGTCTCAACTGATTGAAAGTCAAATTTCTTTCTTCTCCGAAAAAAATTTGCCTTTCAACATGTATAAGTAAATCGCCTTAGAAGGAGAAACCTATGGCACTCTTTAGAAGAAAAATGAACCGCGGTCTGCAGAAGACCCGTGACAACTTTTCCGGGAACCTGGACAACGTCCTCGGCTCCTTCGAGTCCATCGATGAGGACCTTTACGAGGAACTCGTCGAAGTGCTCGTCATGTCTGACGTCGGTGTCATGACGTCGGAGCAGATCGTCGAAGAGACGAAGGAGCGGGTGAAGGCTGCCGGCATCTCGAACCCGGCCGAAGTCCGTGAGGTCATCAAGCAGGTCGTCGCCGACATGCTCGGCAAGGACGAGACCATCGACTTCCTGACCACCCCAGCGGTCATCCTGGTCATCGGCGTCAACGGCGTCGGCAAGACCACGACCATCGGCAAAATGGCCCACTACTTCGAGTCCACCGGACGCAAGGTCATCCTCGGTGCGGCGGACACGTTCCGTGCGGCGGCGATCGACCAGCTGCAGATCTGGGCGGATCGCGCAGGGGTCGATATGGTCAAACACGACGAAGGTGCCGACCCGGCCGCTGTCGTGTTCGATACCATCCATGCCGGCATCAATCGCGGCGCGGACATCATCATCTGCGATACCGCGGGCCGTATCCACAACAAGAAAAACCTCATGGCAGAGCTCGGCAAGATCTACAAGGTCATCGACCGCGAACTGCCTTACTCCGACCGGGAGATCTTCCTGGTCTTAGATGCGACCACCGGCCAGAACGCCATCTCCCAGGCGAAGGAATTCATGAACGTCTGTGAGGTCTCCGGCATCGTGCTGACGAAGCTCGACGGCACGGCCCGCGGCGGCGTGGTCCTGTCCATCAAGAACGACCTCAAACTGCCGGTCAAGTTCATCGGTCTCGGCGAAGGCATCGACGACCTCCAGCCCTTCAAGGCGGAGTCCTTCGCGGCCTCCCTGTTCGAGCCGCTGGCCGAAGAGCAGGAGAACCTCATCAACGAGGCCCTCTCCGAGAACATGTCGCTCTCCGAGAACCCCGAGTACCTGTCCGAAGAAGCCATCGCCGAACGCAAGGCGATGGAAGAAGCGGCACGCATCGCCGCCGCCGAAGAAGAGGCCGCGAACTCCGCGCTCCTCGAGGGCATCGACCTCTCCGACAAGGAGCCGGAGGAAGTCGTCCTCTTACAGGAGGCCGCGAAGCAGGTCCGCTCGCTGCATAAGTTCGCCGAGACCCGCGACCTTTCCAAGAATGAACGCCGTGCTCTGGCCCGTTCCGAAGCGCTGCTGACGGACGCCGGCGCGGACATCGATATGATCCTCGGTACGGACGTCAGCGCCGCGAAGGCCGCTGCCGCCGCTGCCCTCACCGGCGCCGCTGCCGGCGCGACCGGGCAGACCGAGAAGCAGAAAGCCGCCGAAGCCGCTGCCGCCCGCAAGGCCGAGCAGAAGAAAGCGGAAGAAGCGCGTAAAGCCGCGGCCGCCCGCGAGCGTGAAGCCGAGAAGGCCCGCGCCGAAGAGCAGGCCCGCCAGCGCGCCGAAGTCCAGGCCCGCCGCGAAGCAGAAGACGCCGCCCGCGCCCAGGCCGCCGCTGACGCCGAAGCAAAAGCCAAGGCCGAAGCAGAAGCCCGCGCTCAGGCAGAGGCAGAAGCTCGCGCCGCTGAAGAAGCCAGACTTGCCGCTGAGGCTCAGGCGAAGGCAGAGGCGGAAGCTGCAGAAGCAGCTCGCGTAGAGGCCGAAGCTCAGGCCAAAGCAGAAGCTGAGGCCAAAGCTGCCGAAGAGGCCAGACTTGCTGCTGAAGCAGAAGCAAAAGCTCAGGCAGAAGCCGAGGCCAAAGCCGCTGAAGAAGCCAGACTTGCTGCTGAAGCAGAAGCAAAGGTTCAGGCAGAAGCTGAGGCGAAAGCTGCTGAAGAAGCCAGACTCGCTGCCGAAGCTCAAGTAAGAGCAGAGGCCGAGGCGAAAGCCGCAGAAGAGGCCAGACTCGCCGCTGAGGCGCAGGCCAAAGCAGAGGCTGAAGCGAAAGCCGCGGCAGAGGCAGCCGCTCAGGCTGCCGCACCGGCTGTCGACCCCGCACTTCTCGAAGAACTGAATGCGAAGGCTGCTGAGTACCGCAAGCAAATCGCCGATGCTGAAGCCGCCATGGCCGCCACCTGGAACTCCGCCATGAAGCAGCGCCTCCAGGAGCGCATCGACGCCACCAAAGCCAAGCTCGCCGCCGTCGAAGCCGAGCTTTAAAGCCGGCAACTCCATCTGAATACACCAAGTTCTTTGAATAGATGGAGAAAACTCCATCTAAATTGGGAAAACTTAAATCCAGATGGAGAAAACAGGAGAATTTGCCACTTTTCTCCATCTGAATTGAGAGAACCACGCAAACAGATGGAGAAAACTCCAGCTGATTTGAAAAACTTCAAAAAAAGATGGAGAAATGCCAGAAGTGGTGGGGCAAAGCAACCATTGGTAGGAAACATACATGATTTTTTTGATCGCAACGCAGAACAAACATAAAAAGGTCGAGTTCGAGCGGATCCTCGCGCCCCTGGGCATCGAGATCAAGACCGCCGGCGAACTCGGGCTGCAATACCCGGATGTCGAAGAGACCGGGACCACCTTCGAGGAGAATGCACTCCTGAAGGCGCGGGCGGGCTGTCTGCTCGCCGGGGTCCCGACGCTCGCGGACGACTCAGGGCTGTGCGTCGACGCCCTCGACGGCGCGCCGGGTCTCTACTCCGCCCGCTGGAGCGGGGACGGAGAGACGAACGGCGACGACGAGGCGAACAACGACAAGCTCCTGCGTCTCCTCGAGGAGTCCGGCGTCCCGGACGAGCAGCGCACCGCCCACTACGTGGCGGCCGTCGCAGCAGTTTTCCCCGACGGCCGGGAATTCGTGACCCGTGGTGAGTGCTACGGGCGGATCGCCCACGAACGACATGGAAGCGGCGGCTTCGGCTACGACCCGCTGTTCCTCGTCTCCACCGCCGGCACCGAGTCCAACGAGCAGGCCGCACAGGGCGAGTTCACACAGACCTTCGGCGAAGTACCGCCGGCGGTCAAGGACAGCCAGTCCCACCGTAGCCGCGGGCTTCAAAACATGTACGACATCTTGAAAAAAGAGTTATAAAATGTGCTCAGCAAAAGCTGAAACTGGAAGCAAAGCTAGGCTGAGAGAAAAGCTAAGCTGAGAGCAAAGCTAGGCTGAGAGAAAAGCTAAGCTGAGAGAAAAGCTAGGCTGAGAGAAAAGCAACGCTGAGAGAAAAGCAACAAAAAGCAAAACGAGATTCGAGCTGCGAAGACCGCAGTTCCAAGGAGTAACCACTGAATGACCAGTAAAGAACGAGCGGCCCTCCGCGCAGAGTCCCACCACCTGGAGCCCATTTTCCAGATCGGCAAGGGCGGTCTGTCCGAGGCCTTCTATAAACAAGTCGATGAGGCGCTCACCACCCGAGAACTCATCAAAGTCCGTGTGCTCCTCGAGACCACGCCGATCTCCCCGAAGGAGGCGGCCGAAGAGCTGGCGCAGGCGACCGGTGCGGAAGTCATCGGCGTCGTCGGCGGTGTCATCATCCTGTACCGCTACAGCCAGGAGAAGCACGACAAGGAAAAACAGAAAGAGAAGAACATCCAGAAAGCCAAAGCCGCGAAGAAGCGTCAGGCGAAACTGGAGAGAAAAGGCACTCATAAACTCAGAAATAAGAGATAAGAAATCAAGAAGCAAGAGACTAGGGCTAGAGACTAGAGTTAGAGCTAGAGTTAGAGACTAGGACTAGGAACTTGTGACTTGAGGCAAGAGATCAGTGAGTGCGCCGGGCAAGAGAGTCCGGGCAGAAACTGCCGGACAGAGCGCCGCACTGACAAAAGCAAGCGAAAGGACCCAAGCGAGAGTACCAGAGAGGACACACCCTATGCGCATTGGAATTTTCGGGGGAACGTTCAACCCGCCGCACCTCGGCCACCGGCACATCGTGGAGGACTTCCACGAGCAGATGGCTGCCGCCGGCCTGCCCCTCGACAAGATCCTCATCATCCCGACCTACGTGCCGCCCCACAAAGCGGCCCCGGACCTCGCCTCCGGCGAAGACCGGCTCCTCATGTGCAACCTGCAGCTCGAGAACGGACCCTTCGAGGTCTCGGACATCGAGGTCCGACGGCAGGGCGCCAGCTACACCTGGATGACCCTCGACGAACTGCACGAACAGTACGACGAGGTCGACCCGGAGACCGGCGAGAAAACGCCCGCCGAACTCTACTTCCTGATGGGCGACGACATGCTCCTGTACCTGCCGAACTGGAAGCGTCCCGAGAAGATCCTCGAAGATGCCATCCTCGTCTCGACCATCCGGAGCCACGAGTGCAGCGTGGAGGAACTCAAAGACTTCGCGAAGACCCACTACCCCGACCAGTACGAGTCCGGCCGGTTCCTCTTCTTCGAGAGCGAACCCTTCCCGGTGAGCTCCACCGAGGTGCGGGCGCTGGTGAAGGAGGCGGCGGGCATCCGTGCCGCCGACGGTTCTTCGACGAAAGTGACGCAGCACGAGCGGCAAATCGCCAAAGCAAAACTGGAAACGCTCCTGGACCCGAAGGTCCTCGCGTACATCCTGGAAAGAGAGCTTTACCAATGAGTGATTACACCAAACTGTGGGAGAACCCCGCGAACCCCGAACTCGAAGTGGCCATCCAGTCGGCGGAAGCCGCGAACGTCTGCACGGCGGGCACCCGTGAACTGACGCCGGAAGAACTGGAAGAACACCTCGGCAAAGTGGAGGAGTACAAGGCCCTCCTGAAAAAACAGGTCGACGAGCGCCGCTACATCCATTCCCTGAACGTGGCGGACTGCGCGAAGGAACTCGCCGAACTCAACGGCGTGGACACGGGCAAAGCCTACCTCTGCGGACTGCTCCACGACATCGAAAAAAACCGCCCCTGGGACGAACAGGAACGGTACATGACGCAGCTGGGGGACGCCCTTCCGGACCACGTCATCCAGAACAAAAAACTGTGGCATGCCCCCGCCGGCGCCGCCTTCATGCGGGACGAGCTGGGCATCCTTGACGCGGACATGATCCGTGCTATAAAATACCATACAACCGGCCGGCCCAACATGAGCCCCCTCGAGAAGGTGCTCTACGTCGCCGACTATGTCTCCATCGAGCGGGACTACCCCGGTGTGGAGCGCGTGCGGGAAGCCGCCTATCGGAACCTGGACGAAGCCATCCTCATCGGTGGGCGATTCACCCTGATCTCCCTCCTGGAGCGCTACCGCAAAGTAAACTATGACACGTTCGCGATGTACAACGAAGTCGCAGAACTGATGGGCGAGCAGTTCGAAGCTGCCGCCGCGAAAGAAGAAGCCGAAGCTCGGGCGAAAGTCGCCAAGGTCGACGCGCCCCACTAAATATATTGGAGGAATCCCATTTAATGACCAGCTTAGAAGAAGCCAAAAAGATCGCTGAAGTCCTGGACAGCAAGAAAGCCCAGGAAGTCAAAGTCCTGAAGGTCGCGGACCTCACCTTCGTCGCCGAGTACTTCGTGCTTGCGACCGGTACGTCCAGCACTCAGGTCAAGTCCCTTGCGGAAGAAGTCGAGTTCCAGATGAAGGAAGCCGGTGTCCCCGGCCACCTCGAAGGCAAGGCCTCCGACTGGTACCTCATCGACTTCGGCAGCGTCATCGCTCACATCTTTGAGCCGGACGCCCGTAACCACTACAACCTCGAGCGCCTCTGGGCAGACGCCGAGGAGATCGAACTGTAAATCGCCAAACCCCTGTATATAAACCATCTTAACCATAAAGGACTGTTGAGAAATGAAAGCCTACGACTTTAAATCTGTCGAGAAAAAATGGCAGGACAAGTGGGAAGAGACCGGCGTGTTCCATGCCGTCGACTTCTCCGAAAAGCCGAAGTTCTACGGCCTTGTCGAGTTCCCGTATCCGTCGGGCGCCGGCATGCACGTCGGACACATCAAGGCCTACTCGGGCCTCGAGGTCGTGTCCCGCAAACGCCGCATGGAGGGCTACAATGTCCTGTTCCCGATCGGCTTTGACGCCTACGGCCTGCCGACCGAGAACTATGCCATCAAGACCGGCATGCACCCCCGTCAGGTGACGGACCAGAACATCGCGAAGTTCACGGACCAGCTCAAGAAGGTCGGTTACTCCTTCGACTGGACCCGTGTCGTCGACACCACCGAAGAGGGCTACTACAAGTGGACCCAGTGGATCTTCCTGCAGATGTTCGACCACGGCCTCGCCTTCCGGGACAAGACCCTCGTCAACTACTGCCCTTCCTGTAAGGTCGTTCTCTCGAACGAGGACTCCCAGGGCGGCAAGTGCGACATCTGCCACTCCGACGTTGTCCAAAAGTCCAAGGACGTCTGGTACCTGCGCATCACCGAGTATGCCGACAAGCTGCTCGAAGGCCTCGACACGGTCGACTACCTGCCGAACATCCGTCGTCAGCAGGTCAACTGGATCGGCAAGTCCACGGGCGCATTCGTCAACTTCCCGGTCAAGGGAACCGATGACGAGACGCTTCGCATCTACACGACCCGTCCCGACACGCTCTTCGGCGTCACCTTCATGGTCATGGCTCCGGAGCATCCGATGATCGACAAGTATGCCGAACGGATCGCCAACATGGACGCCATCGAAGCGTACCGCAAAGAGTGCGCGAAGAAGACCGAGTTCGAGAGAACTCAGCTTGTCAAAGACAAGACCGGCGTCAAGATCGAAGGCCTCACCGGCATCAACCCCGTCAACGGCAAGGAAGTCCCCATCTTCGTGGCGGACTATGTCATGATGGGTTACGGCACCGGCGCCATCATGGCGGTCCCGGCCCACGACCAGCGCGACTATGACTTCGCGAAAGAGTTCGGCATCGACATCATCGAAGTCATCAAGGGCGGAGACATCTCCAAAGAAGCCTACACCGGCGACGGCGAGATGGTGAACTCCGAGTTCCTGAACGGTCTCGACAACAAGAAAGACTCCATCGAGAAGATGGCTGCCTGGCTCCAGGAAAAGGGCCTTGGCGAGAAGGGTGTCCAGTTCAAGATGAAAGACTGGGCCTTCAACCGCCAGCGCTACTGGGGCGAGCCCATCCCGATCATCTACTGCGACAAGTGCGGCATGACCCACGTGCCCTACGACGAACTTCCCCTGAAGCTGCCGGAAGTCAAGAACTTCGAGCCGGGTACCGACGGTGAATCGCCCCTCGCGAAGATTCCCGAGTTCGTCAACTGCACCTGCCCGAAGTGCGGCGGCCCTGCCCGCAGAGAGACCGACACCATGCCCCAGTGGGCCGGTTCGTCCTGGTACTTCCTGCGGTACATCGACCCCCACAACAACGAGGCACTGGCCGACCCCGAGAAGCTCAAGTACTGGGGCCAGGTCGACTGGTACAACGGCGGCATGGAGCATGTCACCCGTCATATGATCTACTCCCGCTTCTGGCACCGGTTCCTCTATGACATCGGCGTCGTCCCGACGAAAGAACCCTACGCAAAGCGGACCGCTCAGGGCCTTATCCTTGGCCCGGATGGCGATAAGATGTCCAAGTCCAAGGGCAACGTCGTCGACCCGAACGATGTCGTCTCCGAATTCGGCGCCGACGTCCTTCGGACCTACGTCCTCTTCATGGGCGACTACGAGAAGGCTGCCCCCTGGAGCGAAGCCTCCGTCAAGGGCTGTAAGCGCTTCATCGACCGCACCTACGGCCTGCAGGAACTGCTGACCGACAAGGACGCGACCGAGTACTCCGCGGAACTCAGCTCCTCCTTCCACAAGACCATCAAGAAGGTCACGGAAGACATCGAGGCCATGAAGTTCAACACCGCCATTGCCGCACTCATGACCCTCATCAACCAGGTCTATGACAACAAGGCGATCAACGGTGCCGAGCTCAAAACGTTCCTGAAACTCCTGAACCCGTTTGCGCCGCACGTGTGCGAAGAGGTCTGGGAAGCCCAGGGCTGGAAAGCGGAAGCCGCCGCGAACGGTGCCGAGGCCGAAGGCCTTCTGGCGCTCATCGCCTGGCCGACTTACGACGAAGCGAAATGTGTCGATGAGACCATCGAGATCGCTGTCCAGGTCAGCGGCAAGATCAAGAACCGCATCAACGTCCCGGCAGACATCGACGAAGCCGGCGCGCTGGAACTGGCGAAAGCCGACGAGAAAGTGGCCGCTGCCCTTGAGGGCAAGACCATCATCAAGGAGCTCTATGTCAAGGGCCGCCTGGTGAACATCGTGGCGAAGTAAATCGCCCGAAAACTGCATGAAACAAACGACACCCGTTCCACATCGGAGCGGGTGTTTTTCTGTGCTATAATGGGGCTGGAACGAACCGTACATCGCGAAAGGGGAGAAGAACATGAACGCAAAACGATACCTGCGCGGCATGCTCGGACAGGGCTGGTACAACTTCACGGAGTGCCTGGCCTGGGCCGTCCTGTACCGGAAGATGCCCGAAGAGCTCGAATACAGCCACAAGGTGGCGTACGGCCCGAAGAAGCGGGAGTGGATCAACACCATTTCCCGGAAGGACCTCGCCGGGCAGAAGAAACCGCTGTTCGTGTACATCCACGGGGGCGGCTGGGTCTCCGGCGTGACGGACATGCGCAACACATACATCATGAACTGGGCGAAGAAGGGCTTTTTCTGCGCCTCGGTCAGCTACACCTGGGCCCCGCAGGGAACGTACCCCGGCCAGGTTCAGGAGGTGTATGACGCCCTCGACTTCATCCTCGACCACGCGGAGGAATGGGGCTTCGACCCGGACAACGCCATCGTGGCGGGGGAGAGTGCCGGCGGCTACTATGTCATGCATGTGGGCTCCGCGGCGATGGACCCCTCCTGGCTCGAACGGGCTGGCCTCACATTCCGGGACGCAGGTCAGTTCCAACCGAAAGCCCTCGTCGACATCTGCGGCTGCATCGATATGGAGCGCCTGCTGGATGAGACAAAGGGCCAGTCCGAGTTCCCGGACATGAAGATGTTCGCCACCACTTTCCTCGACAAGTCTTACGAAGAGGCGAAGGCCTGGGTGCAGACGGAAGAGGGGAAACTCGCGTCTCCCGTCATCGGCCCCGGCTTCCCACCGACCTTCGTCATCTGGTCGACGAGAGACAAACTGCGTTTTGAAGCCTTCGATGTCATCGAAGAACTGAAGGCGGCCGGCGTGCCCTATGATGTCCACAAGTGCGGCGGGCTCATCGGCAACCACGCCTGGGCCATCGCGACCATCGTGAAGCCGGCGCAGGAGTGCCTTGCCCACACCTGGGAGTTCGCTCTGCCGTACCTGCCGGAGTATTTCTAAACAAGTGCTCGTCAGAGAGTTCTCAAAAAGTTACTGTTCATTTGACATTTGTACATGTATAATAGAGAAGTAATGTACCTCGAGTGTTTAAGGAGGCATGTCAAATGTTTGGAAAGAAGAAATCGAAAAAAGCCGCAGCAGAACCGGTCGTCGAACTGACCCCGTTCCAGAAAGCCGCGCAGGAACGCGCCCAAATGAAGCCGTTCGAGAACTCACAGTACTGGGTGTGCGGCGACTACGCCATCCATTACCGTGTCGACAAGGCAGCCGGGAAAGAGAAAGGCAAGGTCTTCGTCCTCCACGGGTTCTGGATGAACACCATGTTCTACGATGAACTCGTCGAAAAGCTGAACGCAGAAGGTTACACCGTGTATCGCGCCGATATGCCCTCTTTCGGGTACTCGACCCGCGAGACAAAGGGCATCGACTACGCGCCGACGAAAGACGTCATCGCGAAGATGATCAGCGATCTCGACGACGGCAAGGGCTTCATCCTCTACGGCCATTCCATGGGTGGCTCTGTGGCGATGGAAGTCGCGCTCCTCGCACCGAAACACGTGAAGGCCCTCGTCCTGAACGCACCGATGTTCATGCGCAACTCAACGGACGCCCAGGCGGAGCGGTTCACCCAGGACAGAATGGTGAAACTCCTCACCCTTGAAGCGAACCTCATCAAACGGCTGAACGCGCCCATCAAACTGTTCATGTACGTCATGAGCTGGGACAAGGACTACGCGAAGTCCTTCGACGCGAAGCGTTTCACCGCGCCCTTCGCCGACCCGGACGCCGGCGAGTCCCTCGGCTTCTTCACGGGCCACGTCAAGAAACCGGACGTCAAGACGCTGAAGAACATCAAGGCGCCGGTCCAGTACGTGGCGGCGGGCCGTGACATGTTCGTCAGCAAAGGCGCCGCGAAGAAGATCCGCAAAGCCCTTCCGAAGGGCACGGACTACCGCGTCATCAAGGGCGCCGGTCACTGCTTCCCGCAGGCCCGGACCGACCTCGCCGTCAAGTACATGCTGGACTTCCTGAAGTAAAAGCGCCCGTCTTAGAACAACCAAAAAAGTATAAAAAGAAGCCCCTGAGAATTCTCAGGGGCTTTTCTACTGATTCATGGGGCATAACGATGTCCGCCGGATGTCACGCCTGTTCCACATGCACTGTCGTCGTCGGGAAAGCAAACGACGCGCCGGCGTCTTCGACGATGCGCCGAATCGCGAAGTTCACGTCCTCCCGGACCTTCAGGTTCTCGTACTTGTCAGTCGTCACGGTGAAGTAGGTGACCTCGATGTCCTGGCTCGAATCACTGAAGTCCTTGAAGGTGACGGAGATGATCGAGTTGTCGACGTCTTCGCTGTCTTCGAGGTACTTCCGTATATCGCCACAGATGCGCTGCAGCTGCTCCGTCGTCGTGTCGTAGGTCAGGCTGACGGGGAAGGTGACCGCTTTGCCGAGCTGCGTGCGGGAGTAGTTCGTGATGGCCTCTTTCATGAGGGTCGCGTTCGGGATGGTGACCACGAGGTCGTCCCGGGTGCGCACGCGGGTGGAGCGCATGGTGATGTCTTCGACAAAGCCTTCGGCGGACGCGGTGCGGATGTAGTCCCCCACGTCAAAGGGCTTGTCCGTAATGATCTCGAAACCCGAGAACAGGTTGCTCGCCGTGTTCTGGGCGGCCAGGGACAGGGTCAGACCGGAGAGGCCGAGACCGGCGATGATGCCGTTGATGTTGTAGCCCATCTCCGAGATGAGGATGACCGCGAGCAGCGAGACGATGACGATGCGCAGGATGATCGCCATGAACCGGATGGCCACTTCGGACTGGTTGACGTTCTTCTCGTCGTTGAACCGGATGATCTGTCTCGTGGCCGCAGGCGTGTAGTTCAGCAGCACCCAGGCGATGAGCGAGATGTTCGTCATCCGGAAGAGCTTGTCGATGAAGGTCATCCACTTCGTCTCCGGCGAGATGATGAGGAACGCGAGTTCCACGCCGAGGACGACGAAGAAGACCCGGAGCGGGTTTTTGAGCGCCCCGTAAATGTCCGAGCCGGTCTTCGGCCAGCGGGTGAACAGTTTTTTGATGATCGTTCCGATGAGTTCGGTCAGCTTCTTCGAGAGAAGTGCGAACAGAAGGAAGACGACGATGCCGATGACGATCTGCGGCCACCGCTCGCCCCACGTCGCGAAGAACGCGACGACTTCCTGCCAGAGTTCTGTCATATAGGAAACACTCCTTGCTGAAGTCTAATTCGTAGTTGGGTCGTTACCATATATATACCACAGACCTTAAATGGAATCAAATAGTACTATCAAACTGAAATATGTCGAAATGCTTGCCTCCGGGGAAGGGGAAGCCAAAGAGTGCGAGAGAAAGCCACCTTCCCCTGTCCCCGGGCCCCTACC
>R21__coassemble_105_pt1 | contig 67615 bp, 60 predicted proteins | sample R21__metabat2_low_PE_053 | metagenome-assembled genome bin R21 | reverse complement strand
ACAAAATCGGATTTTGGCGTTTCCCAAAATCCGATTTGTCTACGGTCTGAAAGGCCCATTGGGGCCTTTTTTCTTTTGGCGCAAGGGCGGGGAGCGAACCCTTGGGCTGCGGCGTCAAGAAAACAGTCCAGTGGACTGTTTTTAGCTGCAGGAGCTGCGGCAGCAGCTCGGTGTGGTTTTCGCGGCGGAGCAGAGCGAAAAGCACGTCGATTCCCGCCATCTCCACCACTAAAAAAGGACGCCTTTTGGCGTCCTTTTTCTATTTGCAACCAAACGCAACTGAAATCGCCAAAACATGTTATCTTTGGTTGGTTGTTCAATACGCAACCAAACTTTACAATATTCATAGTAATCACACGAATGCGCCGGGCATTCGGAGAAGAGGTGTACTATGAATATCGTTGAACTGTCGGGGGTCTGCAAGACCTATCCCGCGTTTCGGCTCGACCATGTGTCGTTCTCGCTCGAAGGGGGGAAGATCACCGGCTTCATCGGCCGGAACGGCGCCGGGAAGACCACGACCATCAAGTCTATGCTGAATCTGGTGCATCCGGACAGTGGGGAGATCTCGTACTTCGGCCTGCCGTTTTCGGGCCATGAGATGGAGATCAAGCAGCGGATCGGCTATTCCACCGGAACGGTGAGCTGGTACCCGAGGAAGTCCATCCGGGAGATCGTCTCCGTCACGAAGGCGTTCTACCCGAGCTGGGATGAGGAGGCTTATCGGAACTATCTGGAGCTGTTCGGGCTGGACGAAGCGAAAAAGCCCATCGAACTGTCGGAGGGCATGAAGGTGAAGTTCAACCTCCTGCTGGCCCTGTCGCACCGTGCCGAGGTGCTCATCCTGGACGAGCCCACCAGCGGGCTGGACCCGTTTTCCAGAGACGAACTGCTCGAGCTCTTCATGACGCTGAAGGAACACGGCGTGACCATCCTGTTCTCTACCCACATCACGTCTGACATCGAAAAATGCGCAGACGATCTCGTGTACATCAGCAACGGGACCATACAGGCCGCCTGCTCGAAACAGGAGTTCCTCGAGCAGTACAGCGAGCCGGGAGAGACGCTGGAAGAGATCTTCCTGAGACTGGAAAAGGAGGCGAGGGCATGAACGCGCTGCTGAAAAAAGAAATGCGCCTGAGCGCGCTGCTGTTGACCTATCTATTTATCGGCTTTGGGGTCATGACACTGGTTCCCGGTTACCCGATCCTGTGCGGCGCCTTCTTCATCACGCTGGGCATTTTCCAGAGTTTTCAGAGTGCCCGGGAAGCCAATGATATCGTCTTCTCAGCGCTGCTCCCCATCGCGAAGCGCGATGTCGTCAAAGGGAAGTATCAGTTCACGGCGTTTGTCGAGCTTGCGGGCTTTGCTGTCATGGCGGTCCTCACACTGGTCCGCATGACCGTGCTGGCGGATGCCGTCATCTACCGGCAGAACGCTCTCATGAACGCGAACCTCTTCTTTCTCGGTTGCGTGCTTCTGATCTTCGGGCTGTTCAACGCCATCTTCCTCGGCGGGTTCCTGAAGACGGCATACAAACTGGGGAAATACTTCGTGATCTTTATCGCCGTTTGTTTTGTGGTCATCTTCCTCGCGGAGGCAGCACACCACGTGCCCGGCCTCGGCGCGCTGAATGCCTTCGGGTTCGACCACATTGGCCTGCAGCTCCTGACGCTCCTCGCCGGAGCCGCCGCCTTTGTCGCCCTGACGTTCCTGTCGTATAATAAAGCATGCAAGGACTTTGAACGGATCGACTTATAGGAGGTAACGGCCATGTTGAAAGAAAACCTGCGGATCCTGCGCAATTTGAACGGCTATTCACAGGAGCAGATCGCCGAAAAGATCGAGATCTCCCGCCAGGCATACGCGAAGTGGGAGAACGGCCAGACCACGCCCGACCTCGAAAAGGCGGCGCGGCTCGCAGAGGTATACGGCGTCACGATCGACAGCCTTCTGAAGACCGAGACCTTGGAAGGCGTCGGGACCGTCCCGCCGGCGCCTGCCGGCAAGAATATCTGGGGCTCCGTCACGCTGGGCGACCGGGGACAGATCGTCATCCCGAAGGCGGCCCGGGACCATCTGGGGCTGCAGGGCGGCGACCGGCTCATCGTGGCCAGCGACGAACACGGGGTCGCTCTCATCCGCGCGGACTTTTTCGAGGAAAAGATGCGGGACCTCATGGCACGTCTGTCCTCGGTCCCCGAGGAATGAGACGTCCCGACACCATCACCAATAAAGAAAAGCGAGCTCTTTCGAGCTCGCTTATGTTTTTGTGGTTCGGTCACCCCAGTTTGTCGCCGATGGACGTGTCGTTCAGGAACGTGTTCACGTTGTAGAGCCAGAGGAGGTCGGTGACGCCCTCTTTCGCGATGGTGTCCGGCAGGTTGTCGTTGTAGTAGCGGGGGTCGACGAGGACGATGGTCTTGAAGTAGGGCGTCAGCATGGGGATGACGCAGTTGGCGTAGGAGTCCTTCAGGACGAGCAGGACCCGTTCGGACTCGGCGCCGGTGTCGATCCGCACTTCCGCGAAGTTGCCGCCGAAGAACACGTCGTACTGGCTTTTCTCCTTCAGCTTCGAGGCGTCGAAGAGGGTGGACGTCTTTTTGTCCTCATTCACGTACGTGACGACGAACTTCTGCTCTTTCTCGGGCACCGTGATCGAGATGGTGTCGCTCGCCTGGAAGATGCCGGAGGTGGAAGCCATCGTGCCCTGGAACGAGTTCGTCACGGGCATCGTCTTGTAGGAGACGGCGTCCGGCACGAGGCCCATCGTAAGAGCGATCTCCCGGAAAGCCACCTCCGCGGCGGTCGCGGTCCAGTGGTGGTCCGTCCGGTAGTAGAGGAGCGTCGGGTCGGAGACCGCCTTCAGCGGTGTCACCAGGTCGACGCACTGGATGTGCGGCAGGTTCTTATAGACCGCTGCGATCTGCTTCGTCTGGTCTGTCACCGGAGCGCCGGTCGGCAGGTAGTTTTTCAGAAGTTCGGTGGCGTTCGGTGCAAGAGCCATGTAGGAGCGGATGTCCCCGCTCTTCGCCGTCACGAGGTTCATGGTGTTCAGGGTCCGCGTCATGCGTTCGTCGTCCCACGTGGAGGGCTTCTCGAACAGGAAGTGGTCTTTGCCGATGTACACGCCGTTCACTTCCCGTTTCCCGACGAACCGGTCGATGCCGGCGCGGGTGCGCACGAGGAAGTCCCGGCCGAGGAACTGGTCGGACAGATAGGACTCGGTGTCCTCCATGAACTTGCCGCTTGTGATGGCCGACAGGCTCAGCGCAGGCCGTCCCGTCAGGTACCGGTTCTCGTTCGCACTGTACGTCCGGTCTTTGGCGATGAGCGAACCGACCGCCAGAACGACCACCAGCAGCGTCACGACGGCCGCGGCGCGGAAGGTCCAGAGCCGGTCTTCCCGCCGAAGCGCTTTGCTATTCTGTTTTTGGCGGTTCTTGTCAGCCATGGTTCAGAACTCCTTGTCAGGATGGGAAACTCAGAATCGGAAGTAAAGGAACGGGTTGTAGGTCTCACTGACCATGAAGACCACGCAGAGGGCGAACAGCAGGGGGTAGGCGATGAACTTCGCCCGGCTCACCCACTTCGGGTCGAAACGGTCGAGGATGTGGCGATACGCGGGGGTCGCGCAGAACGCGCCGAGCACCAGCACCGCGAGGTTGGTGGACAGCAGGTAAGCGCCGTTCCCGTCGGTAAAGCCCGCCGCGCCGCCGAACATGGCCTTGAAGTACAGGAGCGCGCCGGTGAGGTCGGGGGCCGAGAACAGCACCCAGCCGAACATGACGAGGACCAGGGTCAGGAGCCAGCGGACGGGGGTCGGGATGCGGGTCAGTAAATCGCCCAAAACGTACTTTTCAACGATCAGAAGCACGCCGTAGAACACGCCCCACAGGACGAAGTTCCAGGCCGCGCCGTGCCAGAGGCCGGTCAGAATCCAGACGACCGCGAGGTTGAAGATGACCCGGGGCGTCTTCCGGCGGTTGCCGCCGAGGGGGATGTACACATAGTCCCGGAACCAGGAGGACAGGGAGATGTGCCACCGGCGCCAGAAGTCGGTAATGGAAGTGGCGATGTACGGGTACCGGAAGTTCTCGTTGAACTGGAACCCGAACATCTGGCCAAGGCCGATGGCCATGTCCGAGTATCCGGAAAAGTCGAAGTAGATCTGCAGCGTGTAGCAGGCGATGCCGGTCCACGCGGTCAGCGCGCTGAGGGACCCGACGTCCATCGCCTGGATGCCTGAGTAAACGGCACCGAGGGTGTTCGCCAGCAGCAGTTTTTTCGCGAGGCCGACGACGAATCGCGCCATGCCGCGGGAGTATTTCACGAGGCTCTCTTTGCGCCCGACCAGCTGCTCCTCGATCTCCTTGTACTTGACGATGGGGCCCGCGATGAGCTGCGGGAACAGGGAGATGTACAGGGCGAAGGACACGAGGTTCTTCTGGACCCGGATCTTCCCGGTGTACAGGTCGATGATGTACGAGAGGATCTGGAACGTGTAGAACGAGATGCCGATGGGCAGCGGCAGTTCGAGGGGCGGGATGTGCGCCCCAAAGATGCCGTTGATGTTATCGACCACGAAGTCCGCGTACTTGAAGAAGCCGAGGACCGCGAGGTTGTAGATGACGTCGATGACGAACTGGAACTTCGCAAGGCCGGTCCGGCCGTCCTCCAGGGCGCTGTCGATGACCCGTCCCGCCGCGAAGTTGAACAGGATGCTCAGGAGCATCAGGACGATATAGACCGGCTCGCCCCATGCGTAGAACACGAGGCTGGCCAGCAGCAATATGCAGTTTTTGACCGTGACGTTCTTCGTCAGCGCCACGCCGACCCCGTAGTACAGGAGCAGCGTCAGCGGCAGGAACGCCATCAAAAAGGTCGAGGAACTGAATACCATATAGTTACGTCCTTTTGCTTGGTTTCGTCAGTCGTTTTCGTTGGCTTTTCTAAGCCTTACAACGCTTTCTTGAACGCGTCGTACAGCGCATCCGCGTTCGTCGCGGTACAGTAGAACAGCGTGTTGCCGCTCACTTCGAGGATGCTGTCCTCGAGCAGCGCGTACTGTTCCGGCGCGTAGTTTTTGTACAGGTTTTTCTGGTTGGCGATGTACGTCTCCACCGCCGCACGGACCTCTTCTGCGTCGTCGGGGTCTTTCACCTTGACGACCAGAAGCTGGGAGACGTCCATGATGTCGGAGTTCTCGTAGTATACGAGACCGTCCGTTTTCGAGAGGTCGAAGCCGAAGGCTTTCGCCGCATCGGCGTTGGTCTTTTTCTCCATCTGGCCCTCTTCGAGGAGCTTGACGGCAGGGGCCGCTACATCGCCCACAGGCTTGTCCGTGCCGCCGGAGCGGGACAGGACCAGGAACGTGATGAAGGCGATGAGGGCTGCCACACACAGGACCTCGAGGACCGGGTACAGTTTGCGGCTCATCGGCGCACCTCCGTGTAGAGGAAGGGCAGGTACTGTTCGGTGTAGAACCTGTACTTCGGGTGGACCCCGTCGGGGTCATAGTAGTTTTCGGTGAACGACGCGAAGAACGGGTCGTAGTCGATGTAGGTGACGCCGACCTCTTTGCACATCTCCCGCATCAGCTTGTTGTAGTCCGGGATGTATTTCGTGAGAGGCTCTCTCTGATTGGCCTTCGGGGTGACGGGCCAGATGCTGTCGACGAAGATCTTCGTGTTCGGCAGCCGCTGTTTCAGCGTCTCGAGGCACTCTTTATAGGCCTTGATGAAGTACGGCGCCCGGTCCATGTGGTCGAGTTCGTTCTCTCCGTAGTGAAGGACGAGGTACTGCGGGTTGCGGGCGACGATGGTGCCCATGTTCTTCTCGAGGTGTTCCGTGCCGACGCTGACTTCCGCGATGACCTGGGACTTGTCGAGGATGCTGTACTCCGTGAGCGCCTTCATCAGGCTGTCGCCGCAGATGAGGGTGTCCCGGAAGGCGGCACGGAAGTTGCCGTCCTGGATGGCGCTGGTCGTCTGCGCGACAGCGGCGGTGGTCGCCTGCTGTGAGCGGAGCGCGTTCTCGTTCTCCGCGACGTCCGCCTTTTCCTGCGCCTGCAGGTAGGCGAGGCCCGGCTTCGTGTCGACCTCGTCCGGCGCCCTGCTCGACATGGTCGTGACCATGCGGAACACGAGGAGCCCGAAGACCACGAGGACGGCCAGGGCAGCGGCGATGAGGGCCGCGATGGATGACTTCTTCATAGAAAAAACCTCAGTGAGTGTAGTAGTGGATGTAATAGTTCAACAGACATTATATTACTAAAGACTGAAAAAACAAGTGACGCACGGTCTATTTTACAGGAAACTGATACAAAGAAACTCCCTGACGGATGCCAGGGAGTTTTGCGTCGGATTCTGGTGCGATCTCCGGGTCAGTCTTTGATGATACCCATCATCTTGAGGGGAGCGAGCGGGTCGTGCTTGAACTCCGCGTTGCCACGGGTGGAACCGCCGTCGACGAGGACGTCGACCGCCGCGAGGTAACCGTTGCGCGGGTCAGCGGCCGTCGCGATGGCATAACCGAGCTCTTCGGCAGTGCCCATGCGCTCTTCGCAGTTCTTCTTGATGAGGTCTCCGCCGTGTTCGACTTCGGCGTTGCCCATGGCGGTGGCGATGAGTCCGGGGGAAACGGAGCAGACACGGATGCCGCGGGGGCCAAGGTCGAAGGCGGTCTTTGCCGCGTACCAGGTGACGAAGTTCTTCGAGAAGCTGTAGGCCATGCCGGCGGACATGTAGTCGTCGGAGATCTTGCCGGCGAGCTTCATGAAGAAGTTCACGAACTTGTCTTCATCTTTGTCGGCCCATTTGTAAGAGAACTTGACCGCTTTGATCATGGCGCCGGGCAGGGCGTAAGCGGAGTTGGAGGCGACGTCACAGATGACGGAACCCTTGTCCATGTATTTCGCGAACTCCTGGTTCACATAGACGGTGCCCATCGCGTTGATGCGGAACAGTTTCTCGGCATTCGTCATGGACGGGGACATGCCGGCGCAGTTGATGACCTGCTTGATGGTGCCCTGCTCAGAGGCAAACTTCGCGAGCTCGGCGACGCTGGCTCTGCTGGAGGTGTCGCAGGTCTTGTAGATGGCCTCGACGCCCGCTTCTTTCAGTTCTTCACAGGCCGCGGCGAGCTTGCTCTCGGTACGGCCGGAGATGATGACGAGACGGTCTTTGATGTACTTCGCCGTGGCAAGGCCCATGCCGGAGCCGCCGCCGGTGATGACACATACTTCTTTCATAGTGGGTTCTCCTTTCGGGTGTGGGCGATTTACGCCCTGTAACATGATTTGTCACTCTTTATTATACGGAATTGTCATTCTTTTCACATCCGCAATTATGAGTATTTTCCCTCATCAATTTGAACATTTTGTAGGGGGGCGCAAAAAAGCCCCTGATATCCGAAGATACCAGGGGCGGAAAAGCGATTTGTTACATCTTGTAGGAGCCGTAGAAGCCGAGGGCGGCGAGGGCGACACCGAGGATGTACTCCCAGACCGGGGTGCCGGCCAGAACGGTGGCGGCGGAGGTCCAGGCACCGTCGAGCATGAAGAAGTTCTGCAGGACGATGATGATGGCGGAGGCCAGAACGAAACCGATGATGCCCCAGTAGGACTGGATCTCGTACTTCTTGAGGAGCATCTCGATCAGCTTGGCGACGGCCCAGATGCCGACGGCGGTACCGATGAGGAACGCGAGGGCGATGAGGGCGTCATTGCCGCGGGTCGTGGAATCGGCGTTCGTGAGGTCGCCGATGGCGCCGTAGATGGGGGTGTAGTAGCCGAACGTCATGAGGAGCGCAGAACCGGAGACACCGGGGATGATCATGGTGGCGGAGCCGATGGCGCCCATGAAGATGACGACGAGGAACTTGAGGATGTTCATGTGGGACAGATTCGCGTTACCGCCCTGTCCGAGGAACAGCATGCCGATGACGAGCGCGAAGGTGATGAGGCAGATGACCACATACAGCGGTTTGACCGGGTCTTTCTTCACGCGGTCGATGAGCATGGGCATACCGCCGAGCACCGCGCCGACGAACAGCATGATGGTGGCGAACGTGTAAGCGTCCAGGCAGTAGGTGATGACCTTGCTCATCGAGAGGATGGCAACGCCGACACCGACGAGGACGGGGAGGAGCGTGAGGACGCTCTTCTTGAACTGTTTGAAGATGTTTGAGATGGAACCGATGACCTTCTCGTAAATGCCGAGGACCAGCATCAGGGTGCCGCCGGAGACGCCGGGGATGACGTTCGCAGTACCGACGATGAAGCCCTTCACAATGTCGAGGAGCCAGTCGAGGCCTTTGTTCTTCGGAGCCTTGACAGCAGCTTCTTCGACGGGAGCTGTGGTTTTTTCGCTCATTTGGATTCATTTCCTTTCCTGTGGATTGCGGGCGGCAAATCGCCCACGAAAGCTTACTCCGAAATTATAGCACTTTCACGGGAAATGTAAATGTGCTATAATTCACGGCAGTATTATTGTTTACAGAGAGGAGCGGTGGCGATGGACCTCGTCTTAGGCAGCACAGTCGAAGTCAAAAAGCCGCACCCGTGCGGCGGCAAAGAGTTCACCCTGACGCGCGTCGGCATGGATGTCAAACTAAAGTGCGCGACCTGCGGCAGAGAAGTCATGCTCCCCCGGAAGAAAGCGGAAAAGGCCATCAAAAAGGTCCTGACCGTTCCAAAGGAGGCGGACCCCGGTGTTTGAGAACCTGGCCGGTGTCGAGGGACGTTTTCTCGAGCTCGAACAGCAGCTCGCGGACCCCGAAGTCGTCTCCGACATCAAAAAGTACACCTCGCTCCTGAAGGAGCACAAGAATATGACGCCCATCGTCGAGACCTACCGTGTTTATAAGAAGGCGGAAGAGGACCTCGACGAGGCGAAAGCCATCCTCGAAGACTCCGGCGCCGACGCGGACCTGAAAGAACTCGCGAAGGAAGAGGCGTCCATCGCCAAAGAGACCCTCGAAGAGACGGCGGAGAAGCTGAAAGTCCTGCTGCTGCCGAGAGACCCGAACGACGACAAGAACGTCATCGTCGAGATCCGCTCCGGCGCCGGCGGGGAAGAGGCCGCCCTGTTCGCGGGCTCGCTCCTGCGCATGTACACCATGTACGCGGAGACCCACGGCTTCAAAACGGAGATCTTGAGCTCCAACCCCACGGAACTCGGCGGGTACAAGGAAGTGTCCTTCGAGATCACGGGGGACGGCGCCTACTCCCGGTTCAAGTTCGAGTCCGGCGTGCACCGCGTGCAGCGGGTGCCGGAGACCGAGAGCCAGGGGCGCATCCAGACCTCCACCGCCACCGTCGCGGTCCTGCCGGAGGCGGACGAAGTGGAGTTCGAGATCAACCAGAGCGAACTCAAGATCGACACGTTCCGCTCGAGCGGCGCCGGCGGTCAGCACATCAACAAGACCGACTCCGCCATCCGCATCACCCACCTGCCCACGGGCACGGTGGTCGAGTGCCAGGACGAGCGGTCCCAGCATAAGAACAAGGAGCGGGCGCTCAAGATCCTGTCCGCCAGACTGCTCGAAGTCGAACAGCAGAAGCACAAGGACGAGATCGACTCGGCCCGCCGTGCCCAGGTGGGCACCGGCGACCGGTCGGAGCGCATCCGGACCTACAACTTCCCCCAGGGAAGGGTCTCGGACCACCGCATCGGCCTCACGCTCTACAAGATCGACGCCATCATGGACGGCAACCTCGACGAACTCATCGACGCGCTCATCACCGCCGACACCGCAGCCAAATTAGAAGCTGCCGGGGAATGATTATGCAAACTCTAAAACTGACCAATTCCAAACAGGATATCAAGACTGCCGGCAAGCTGTTGAGAGACGGCGAACTGGTGGCCATCCCGACGGAGACCGTGTACGGTCTTGCGGCGGATGCCCTGAACGGGGAGGCCGTCGCGAACATCTTCAAGGCGAAGGGCCGGCCCATGGACAACCCGCTGATCGTCCACATTGCGGACCTCTCGCAGGTCGACGACCTGGTCGCCTTCGTGCCGCCGGTCCTCGAGGACCTCGCGAAGGCCTTCTGGCCGGGACCGCTGACCGTCATCCTGGAGAAGTCGGACCTCATTCCCGACGAAGTCTCCGCCGGTCTCGACACCGTCGCCATCCGCATGCCGTCCCATCCGGACGCCCGGGCCATCATCAAGGCGGCCGGGACTCCGCTGGCGGCGCCTTCCGCCAACACCTCCGGCATGCCGTCGCCCACCACGGCGGCCCATGTCATCCATGACATGGACGGCAAGATCGCCGCGGTGGTCGACGGAGGAGCCTGTGAGGTGGGCGTCGAGTCCACGGTCCTGACCCTGTGCACCCGGGTGCCCCGCATCCTGCGGCCCGGCCGGGTCACACCCGAGGACCTCTTCGACGTGCTCGGTGAAGTGGAAGTCGACGACGCGGTCCTCGGACAGCTGGCGGAAGGCGCGGTCGCCGCGTCCCCCGGCATGAAGTACAAACACTATTCCCCGAAAGCGGAAGTCTACATCGTCGACGGTTCCGCCGAGGGGTTCGCAAAATACGTCAACGAAAAAGTCGCGGAGCGGGCCGCCGAAGAAGCGGCCGTCGCTGCCCTCGTCTTCGACGGGGAGGAGTCCCTCGTGAACTGTGTGACCCTGCCCTTCGGCGCCGAAGACGACCCCCTCGGCCAGGCGGAGCACCTCTTTGACGACCTGCGGAGAGCGGATGAACTGGGCGTCTCGGACATCTATGTCCGCTGCCCCTCGGCGGAAGGCGTCGGCCTTGCCGTCATGAATCGCCTCCTCCGCGCCGCGGAATTCCGCATCATTAATGTAGACTAAAGGAAGAGCAAGTACTATGAGAAAAGCCATCGTCATCGGCCTCACCGGCCAGACCGGTGCCGGCAAGACCACCGTCGCGGACGGGCTCCGGCACTTTGGCTACCAGGTCATCAAGGCGGATGAGATCGCCCGGCTCGTCACCGAAAAGGGCTCTCCCGTCCTGCAGGAACTGGCCGCCGTGTTCGGCGCGGACATCCTGACCGAAGACGGTTCTCTGGACCGGGCACTGCTCGCGGAGCGGGCCTTCGCCTCCCCCGAGGAGACGAAACTCCTGAACGGAGTCACGCACCCGGAGATCCTCCGCCTCATCAACAAAAAAATCAACGGCGCGTTCTTCGACGGCTATGAGGGCGTCATCCTCGACGCGTCCCAGCTCTTCGAGTCCGGCCTCAACGAACGATGCACCCTCGTCGTGTCCGTCGTGGCACCGGAAGACGTGCGGCTGAAACGCATCATGGAGCGGGACGGCATCTCGGAAGAGAAGGCCCGCCTGCGCATGAGCGCCCAGTACCCGGAAGAGTTCTTCCGGACCCATTCGAATTATGTCATCGAGAATACCGGCACCGCGGAAGACCTCAAACTCCAGCTCCGCCAGCTCGCCGGACTGTTCGAACAGCATATTGCCGGCGAACGGTAAATCGCCAGAAGGAGAACCATTTTGTCCATACGAAAACACGGCTGTGGCTGCGGCTGCTTCCACGGCATCCTGTCCCTCATCCTGAGCCTCGTCATCATCGCGGCGGTGGTCCTCACGGTGCGGGAAGCATTCTACCAGTACACCTACCCGGTGAAGTACGCGTCCTACGTCGAGGACGCCTCCGCGGAGCTGGGTGTGCCGGAGACCCTCATCTACGCGACCATCCAGGTCGAGAGCCATTTCGACCCCGAAGCCCGTTCGGAGGTCGGCGCCCGAGGACTCATGCAGATCACCGAAGAGACCTTCGACTGGCTGCGCACCAAGGAGACCTTCGGCAGCGACGCCCTCACCTTCGAGGACCTCGACAAGCCGGACATCGCCATCAACTACGGCACCTACTTCCTGAAGCTCCTCCTCGAGGAATTCGACGGCGATGTACCGACCGCCATGTCCGCCTACCACGCGGGGCGCGGCAGCGTCCACTCCTGGCTCGAACAGGGGAAATACTCCTCGAACGGGGAGACCCTCGACGAGATCCCGAAAGACGACACGGCCTACTATGTCCAGAAGATCGAGCGGGCCATGAACGTCTATGAAAAACGCCTGAAAGAACAGGCCGAAGAGAACGAGAACGTGCATCGCCTCCGGGCGAACTTTGCGAAGTTCGTCGACGCGTACATCGTGCCCCTCCTCGACAGTTTCTTCGACCGCTTCAGCGGCAGTTTCGCTAATAAACTCCAGTCCCTGACGTACCTTGCAGGGGCCGGACGATGATAGAAAGTGTGAACACCATGGCAGAAAAAAGCAACGCAAAAGCTCTGAAAGAAGAGCTCTTCTACGCGCCGAAACACATGGCGACGGTCGTAGAAGAAGACCTGTTCCCGAAGGCGGACGTCTTCGCGGAAGGCTACAAAGAGTTCATGTCGAACTACAAGACCGAGCGGGAGATCACCGCGTTCTTCAAGGCTGAGGCCGAGAAGAGAGGCTACACCGAGTTCGACAAGACGAAAACCTACAAGCCCGGTGACCGCGTCTACCGCGTCAACCGGAACAAGTGCATCATCCTGACGGTCTTCGGCAAAAAGTCCCTGAACGAGGGTCTGCGCATCGCGGCGTCCCACATCGACTCCCCGCGCCTCGACCTCAAACCGAACCCGCTTTACGAGAAGGATGAACTCGCGTTCTTCAAGACCCACTACTACGGCGGCATCAAGAAGTACCAGTGGACCACCATCCCGCTGTCCCTCCACGGCGTCATCGTCAAGGGCGACGGCACTTCGGTCACCGTGAACATCGGTGAGGACGAGGGCGACCCGCAGTTCATCATCACGGACCTCCTGCCGCATCTCGCTCAGGAACAGTCCAAGAAGACCCTCGGCGACGCCATCAAGGGCGAAGACCTGAACGTCCTCGTCGGCTCCCTGCCCTTCAAGGGTGAAGAGGAGTCCGAGCTCGTGAAGCTCAACATCCTGAAGATCCTCAACGAGAAGTACGGCATCGTGGAAAAGGACTTCCTGACCGCCGAACTCGAACTCGTCCCGGCCTTCAAGGCCCGCGACATCGGCTTCGACCGTTCGCTCATCGCCGCCTACGGCCATGACGACAAGGTCTGCAGCTACCCCGCCGCCATGGCGAACTTCGAAGTGGAAGACCCCGAGTACACCGTCGTCACCATCCTGACCGACAAGGAAGAGATCGGCTCCGACGGCAACACCGGCCTCAACTCCTCCTACTTCAAGTACTTCGTCGAGGACCTCGGCGAGAACGCCGGCATCCCCGGCCACGACATCCTCTCTGCGTCCGAGTGCCTGTCCGCCGACGTCACCGCCGGCATGGACCCGACCTACCCGGAACCGATGGAGGCGAACAACGCGTCCTACATCTCGAAGGGCGTCTGCATCTGCAAGTACACGGGCTCCCGCGGCAAGTACTCCACCTCGGACGCCACCGCGGAGTTCTTCGGCAAGGTCCGCAAACTCCTCGACGAGCAGGGCATCGTCTGGCAGACGGGCGAGCTCGGCAAGGTCGACGCGGGCGGCGGCGGAACGGTCGCCATGTACCTCGCGGCGCTCGACATCGATGTCATCGACATCGGCACGCCGGTCCTCTCCATGCATGCCCCCTACGAGGTCATCTCGAAGCTGGACCTCTACTCCACCTATCAGGCGATGTACGCCTTCTTCGACCAGAAGTAAATACGATCATAAAGCAAAAACCCGCCGGTCTGGTCCGGCGGGTTTCGCTGTTTTGGGATTCGGTTTGGGAAAGGTATTCTATGTCTGTCTCTCGTTCTGGTTTTCATTTTAGCCCGCTAAAATCCTGCCAACAAGCCCCCGAGGGGGTTATTTTTTGAAACATGAGACACATTTTTCGAAATGTCTCATTTTGGTGGGCTGCTTTTCACAAAAAACACCGGACCTCGCTGGAGGTCCGGTCGTTTGTTACTTATGGAACTGCTGCTTCAGGCGCTTCTCCTTCGAGAGGATGGTCTTCCTGAGGCGCAGGCTCTCGGGCGTGACTTCGAGGAGTTCGTCGTCGCCGATGAATTCCATGCACTGCTCGAGGGAGAGGACGGTCGGCGGGACGAGGCGCAGGGCGTCGTCGGAGCCGGAGGCACGGGTGTTCGTCAGGTGCTTCGTCTTGCAGACGTTGCAGACGATGTCTTCCGCGCGGCTGCACTCGCCGACGATCATGCCTTCGTACACGTCGACGCCGGCGCCGATGAACAGCGTGCCGCGGTCCTGCGTATTGAAGAGGCCGTAGGCGGAGGAGACGCCGGTCTCATGGACGACGATGGAGCCGCGCTCGCGGGTCTCGATGTCGCCCTTGTACGGCGCGTAGCCGTCGAAGAGCTGGTTCATGATGCCGTTGCCGTTGGTGTCGGTCATGAACTCGGACCGGTAGCCGATGAGGCCGCGGGACGGGACGGAGAACTCGAGGTGGGTGGCGCCGCCGTCATGGGCGACCATGTCCCGGAGTTCCGCTTTCCGGGTGCCGAGTTTCTCGATGACCGCGCCGACATAGTCGCCGGGGACTTCGATGGAGAGGAGTTCCATCGGCTCGAGGAGCTGGCCGTTCTCGTCACGCTTGTAGATGACCTTCGGGCGGGAGACCGCGAACTCGTAGCCTTCGCGCCGCATGGTCTCGATCAGGATAGACAGGTGGAGTTCGCCGCGGCCGGAGACCTTGAACGTGTCGGTGGTCTCGGTCTCTTCGACGCGCATGGCGACATTCGTCTCGACTTCCTTGAAGAGGCGGTCGCGGATGTTCCGGGAGGTGACGTACTTGCCTTCCCGTCCCGCGAAGGGGGAGTCGTTGACGATGAAGTTCATGGAGATGGTGGGTTCATCGATCTTGATGAATTCCATCGGTTCGATGTGTTCGGGGTCGCAGGCGGTCTCGCCGATGTTGATGTCCGAGATGCCGGAGACACAGATGATCTCGCCGGCGCCGGCTTCCTTGACCTCTTTGCGGGCCAGGCCTTCGTAGACATAGAGCTTCGAGACCTTGACCTTCTCTTCGGAGCCGTCGGCCTTGCAGAGGACGAGGGGTTCGTTCTGTTTGATGGTGCCGCGCTCGATGCGTCCGATGCCCATCCGGCCGACATAGTCGTCGTAGTCGAGGGAGGAGAAGAGGACCTGGAGCGGTGCGTCCACATCGCCCTTCGGTGCCGGGACTTCTTTCAGGATGCTCTCGAAGATGGGCCGCATATCGCCCTCGCGGTCGCGCTCATCGTAGGAGGCGTAGCCTTCCCGGGCGGACGCATAGACGACCGGGAACTCGATCTGGTCCTCGTCCGCGCCGAGCTCGATGAACAGGTCGATGACCTCATCCACGACCTCTGCCGGGCGGGCGCCGGGCCGGTCGATCTTGTTGATGACGACCACGACCTTCTTCTTGAGGCCGAGGGCCTTCTTCAGGACGAAGCGGGTCTGGGGCATGCAGCCCTCGAACGCGTCGACGAGCAGCAGGACGCCGTCCACCATGAGGAGGATGCGCTCGACCTCGCCGCCGAAGTCCGCGTGGCCGGGGGTGTCGATGATGTTGATCTTCGTGTCGCCGTAGCGCACGGAGGTGTTTTTGGACAGGATGGTGATGCCGCGCTCCCGCTCGAGGTCGTTCGAGTCCATGACCCGTTCATCGACCTGCTCGTTCTGGCGGAAGATGCCGCTCTGCTTCAGCAGGGCATCGACCAGGGTCGTCTTGCCGTGGTCGACGTGGGCGATCATTGCGACGTTGCGAATGTCTTCTCGAAGTTTCAAGGTTTCACCTTCATTTAAGTTTCAGTCTTTATCTTTATAGAATCACGGGCGCTATTCTAACACCAGAAGCCTGTCATTGCAAGGTTTTTACTTGTTACTTATTTGCGCGCGCGGTATAATGAGTAGAACTGTATCCATGGGGCGATGTACCCCTCAGAGAAAGGAACCGAAGTCTTATGTCGGAACAGAATACAGCAAAACCGAAGAACAAGAAAAAGATCGCCATCATCGCGGTGGCCGCGGTCCTCGTCCTCGCGCTCATCGCGGCGGCCGTCGTTCTCGTCCTGAAGAACAGCGGCAACGTCGGACCGAAAGATGAAAACGGAGACCCGCTCTTCCCGAAGGCCTCGGCCGTCACCAGCGTCGAGTACCTGCACCGGGGCGGCATCGACTCGGGCGTCACCATCGCGGAAAAAGAACTGACCGACCCCGCTGCCATCGAGACATTCCTCGACGGCCTCAAGAGCCTGACGCTGGAAGACCCCACCGAGAAGGACCGGGCGTCCGTCGACTACACCGGTGACGTCGAGATGTTCACCGTGAAGAGGGATAAGGGCGACGACGTCTACCTCATCATGGGCAACACCATCAGCATCACGAACGAGTATGGCAACTATTTCTATAAAACGGAGGACCTCGACCTCGAGACTCTGACGAAAGATTTCGTGAAGATGGATCTCTCCACCAAGATCGGCGACCCCGCCGAAGCCAAGTAACCAGAGAACGGAGGTGCCCATTTGAGCACAGACAACCTGAAACAGGTGGAAAAAGAAGCGGCCAAGGCGAAGAAGAAAGCCGAAAAAGCCGCCCGGAAAGCCGAAAAAATGAAAGAGAAGGCCCGCCGCAAGGCTCTGAAGGACGGCACGCTGAAAGCGGCCCTCGACGAAGAGCCGGTGGATCCGGATGCGCCGGACCCCCTGCGTCCCCGCACCGAAGAAGAACTGAAAGTCGAACTCGAAGACCTCCGGGCCATGGTCCAGGGCGAGATCGACGAGATGCGGGAACAGGCTCCCGACGCCGAGTGGGACGACATCGTCAAACAGGCGCTCTATGAGAAACAGCACGGCATCAAGGCGGAGTACCACCGCCCGGTCATGTGCGAGATCTGCGGCGAGCACGAAGTCGCGGAGGATACGGACTACTGCGAAGAATGCCTGAACGATATGCGCCACTACCCCTTCGAGTGGTGGCAGTTCATCATCCCGGTCATGGCCGTCTTCTTCCTGGTCTTCGGCATCCTCCTCGCCCATGAGGGATTCCCCATCTACCACGGCACCGCGCAGGCCCAGGGCCTTGCCCGTGAGGGCAAGCTCATGTCGGCGCTCGACAAGTATGGTGAGCTGAACGGGCAAATCGCCGAAGGGTCTGACACCTACGGTTTCCAGTACCGTAAAAACCAGGTCAAGCTGCTGAACCAGACCGGCATCCAGCAGTACGGCGTCCTCGCGAACTACCTCGAGGCCTACTACCCGAACGACCTGAACAAGTGGTACAACCGCTACGCGCAGCAGTCCAAGGCCCGCATCGACGAGTACGAGGCGGCTTACAACTGCTTCGAAGAGGCCATGCAGAGCTCGAAGGACTTCAAGTCCCTCATCAAGGCTTACGACAAGGCCATCGAAGGCAAGGACATCAACCCGGCCTTCGCGAACTACTACCGCTACTATGCCTGCCTCATCTTCGAGCAGGGCATCGATACCCAGAAGAAATACGTCGAAGCCATCAAGGCGGAGGGCGAAGAGTACGAGAGCCTGTACCTGCCCCTCGAGACCGAGATCGCTCTGACCGAGAAAGACTACGACAAGGCACTGTCTCTGTGCGACACGCTGGAGAAGCGCAACGCCGAAGATGTGTACTCGTATGTGTACCGGACGGTGGCTTATCGCCTCAAGGGTGACCACAAGGCTGCTGCCAGAGCCTGCGACGCGGGCCTCAAGATCGACGGCACCGCCTCCACCCTCAACTATCAGCGCGCCATCCTCTTCCTGCTGGAGGGCGACTACAAGCTGGCCTCCGCCTACGCGGAAGAGGCCCACGCGAACGCCGCCACCGCGAACAACTATGTGTCCGCCTGCAGCATCTACTCGCTGATCCTCCAGGAGCAGATCCAGGACAAAACGACCGCCATCAAGGCCGCGAAGGACAAGGACACCAAGGCCAAACTGAAGAGCGAACGCGCCGACCTGCAGTCGACCCTGGAAGCTCTGAATACGGAGATGGACGAGTACGGCTATGCCGTGAGCCCGGACGTCGCCAAGATCATCGCGGGCAAGAAGACCCTCGATGATGTATTCCTGAAAGGAGAGGGGGACTTCGCATGGTAATCCTGTATGAGATCATCAAGATGCTCACCTTCCCGGGCGCCCTCCTCAAGGGCTTCCTCGAGCACCTCTTCTGCCGGCTCTGGAAAGTTCCGGTCGAGTACTCCGACTACATGCAGCGCAACGAGCTCTGCGGCCACGTCGAACACCTGCTGGCGCCCCACAAAGGCTCCTTCGCCATCTGCTTCGGCCCGCACCTCATCATGCTGCTCCTCGGCTCCATCATTGCCTTCCCGGGCGCGATGAACCTCTTCTACCTCGGCACCTTCAACTGGCTGTCGCTGATCCTGCTCTACGTCGGCGTCTCGTTCCTGACGAACGCGTTCCCGCTCGTGGAAGACGCCCTCAATATGTGGAGCGAACTGTTCTCCGCCGAGTCGAAGACCGTCTCGAAAGTGCTGCTCGCCATCCCCGCCGCCATCATGTATGTCGGCGCGTACCTCGAGCGGTACTGCGTCACGCTGCTCACAAGCCTCGCGTTCGCGTACGCGCTGCCCTGGCTGGTGGCACTCATCGTCGGCTGAGGCCCGGCGCTGCTCGCCGGCTGACCGCTGCGCTGACCCCTGCGACACCCCGCGACCCGGCACTCATTGCCGGCTGACTCTGCTGCCACGCGCTACTTGTGCGCCGAGCACTCGAGCTTCCCTGGCTAGGCCCACATTTCGCGTGTGGCCGCCAGCAAAGCATCAGCCCATACACAAATCCCCGGCCTTCCTTACGAAGTCCGGGGATTTCTCTTTGCTTTTGATCGAAGGCCAGGCCAGGTCTTCTCAAAAGCACGTCTTTCTCAGCTTTTTCGGAGAAAGACGTGCCTGGGTGAGCGAGAATCGGGCTGCCGCTCATGGCTACGGCACGTCTTTCTCGGCTTTTTCGGAGAAAGACGTGCCTGGGTGAGCGAGAATCGCGCTGGTTCTCATGGCGGCGGCACGTCTTTCTCGGTTTTTTCGGAGAAAGACGTGCCTGGGTGAGCAAGAATCGCGCCGGTTCTCATGGCAGCGGCACGTCTTTCTCAGTTTTTTCGGAGAAAGACGTGCCTGCTACTGTTTTCGGGCTCTTGAAGCCCCTACATTTTGTAAGCAAAACTTATGCTTTGCTTTTTTGTCTTTTTCTCCTTGCCTGGCTGGGAAGCACGAATGGTGAATCGCCAAAAGGAGTAGGTGGCTAACGCGGACGTGCTATGTGCGATCAGCTGTCCCGGCCGAGGGCATGCTCCACACGCCTGCCCAGGGCGCGGACGTCCAGTGGAACTTTGTCGGATTCGAACGACAGGAGCAGGGACTCGCCCACGAAGTAGCCGTTCCCTTCGTAGAGGGCGAGGCGATCCATGGCGGAGCGGAAGTAACGCTCGTCGTCCATCATGCCGAAGTGCTCGAGGTAGAAGCATTTCCCGGTTGCAGGGTCCAGGATGGTGAAGTCCGGGTAAATGGTGAACTTCCTGGATTGTCGCGGGTCCCAAAGTTCCAGCGCGCACTCGTACCGGTAGGGGATGCCGTGCTGGTAGAGCCAGTTCGCGATGATGAGTTCCGACTTGGAGCGCACCCGTTCGCCGCGCTCGGTCACATAGTAGGGGTCGTCCTCTCGGAAGCCCTTCCGCGGGTACTCTTCGCGGAGCCAGCGTTCCAGGAACACGTCTGCCGGTTCCCAGAGGGGGTCGACCAGCGGCTTCCGGTCGTCCGAGAGCTTTGGGTAAATGTCTTCCCCAAGCTCTGCAGGATATGTTTTTAAGAAGCGTGAAATGACAGCGTATTCTGCTCTGACCCTGCTCAGAACGGTCAGGTAGTACCCCTTGTTGGCCAGCGCTTTTATCAACGTCAGATCCGTTTTGCGGATGTAGGTTTTCCTGCTACCTTGGTATCCGTTCCCTTTGCTGCTAACTCTCTGATAGTATTTGACAGATTCGCTCTGTTTATGCTTCGAGATGACCAGGTGGCCGGGCGGGGCCTGGGCGATTCGCGTCGTGAGTTCGTGGATGACTCGTTCGAGTTCCTGCTTGCGTTCGATGATGGGTTGTAAGTCCAGGCTCATGATGGTTGCTCCTTCTTCTTTCTTTGGTTGGTTTGCTTTCCCAGGGCGGTTCTGTGCGGAGTACGCCGGCCGTCGCCAGGGCGGCCCCTGTGCCAGAGTTGCCTGGGCAAGAGCTGCGCCGTTTCGGGGCGCAACTCCCCTGTATTGGCGCAACTCCCGGGCCTGTTGCAGCTCCCCAATTCAGGCTGTTCATTTCCCATGTTTAGCACACTTCCGCGGGCTTGGCAACTATAGGCCGGTTTTCCGGCACCATAATGACCGTTATGCAGTTATTAACTGCCGTTCACCGACATTTTGCTGTTCTTTGGCCTTTCCAGGGAACAGCAAAAAGATGCCCCGGAAGCTCGGTTGAGTTTCCGGGGCGTTTTGAGGTTTTTCAAGTTTGGTTGATTGCGCTTTGGCCTGAGCATTTGTGCCCGCGCTTAGACTTTGAGCTCGAGCTGTGAACCTGCAGTTTACGCTTCGGCGGGAGTTGCCGGGAGTACGTCGTGCTCGGCTTTGATGGCCTCGTAGTAGGCGGCGTGGGTGCTGCCGATGTACGGGTTGACATAGAAGATGCCGAGGATGCCGAGGGTCAGGACGTCGAGGATGATCCATCCGATGAAGGAGAGGTCAAGGACGAACAGTTTCCACTTGTAGCCCTTCATCATTTCCCAGGAAGCCTTGATGGCGTCCATGATGCCGATGCCGGGGTTGTCCGCCAGGATGTAGGGGACCATGTCGAGGCCGTAGCCGACGACGATGCCGGGGATGATGAAGCAGAGGAAACCGAGCGCGTTGAACAGCGATCTCAGGAACATGGTGAAGACGTTGTTCCAGTACTTCGGAACGAAGCCTCTGTTGAGCTCGTCGAGTTCTGCCTTCTCGTGAAGGTTCTTCTTGAAGAAGTTCCGGCAGCTGACTTCCAGCGGTCTCAACAGGAACAGAGCAAGCAGGAAGGATATGCCGCCTGCGGTGCCCAGAGTGGTGGTATTGACAGACTCTTTCAGACGGTTACCGCCGGGTTTGGACGAGGTGGTCTCCTGGTCATCCAGAAGGAAGCTGAAGTCCTGGTCCATGTCGGTCGAGTCAAAATCTTCGTCCGCGAGGGGGTCGATGTCTTCCACGTTGATGGATTGGGACTGGGCAGGGTTCGGGTCGAAAAGTTCATCAACATCGACAGACCGCGTGACGCTGACGCCGAAGGTGCCAAGGGCGATCATCAGCAGGATGCCGACGAGGACCGATTTCCAGTAGTTTGCTTTGAAGGCCGCTTTGCCGCGGGCTTTCAGTTCAGAGCGGATCATAATGATTTCTCCTTTCCATTAGCTGGGGCGATGTACACCAAATGTATGGTGTATTATGTGTCTCATTACACTTGCATTATAGTGCATCGCCAGCCATTTGAACAGTTACAAATTGGATACAAAACCAGAAGTATCCATAATAAACTCTCTGTATGCACGTTTGTAAATAACTCAGTACATACATTGCCGTACATACAATATTATAAATCAGAAAAGAGGACTTTTTTCAAGAAATCGCCCAAAAAATAAAAAACTTTTCGTTCTTTAAGTACATTTTAGGTTGACACTTTATAGTGGGAACTGTCAAAGGGAGGTACCCCTCACTGAACTTTGATAGGAATACATTCATTTTTTTCTCCTAATCTTATTTTCTTCTTAATCTTTCTCATTTCTCACTCCAAATCACACACGCATGTAAGCGCTCCGGATGTGCAAACCGGAGCGCTTCTGCTGTTTAGCTGTAAATAACGGGAAAACGGTTTTTTTCAAAGAAGAGTTATGCTATACTCTTCAAGAATTATGAGCAGGGCAGTGCGTTGCGCAAGGTAAAGGCAAATGCAGTGCTCGAAGCAGGGCAGTGCGTTGCGCAAGGTAAAGGCAAATGCAAAGGCAACTGCAGTGCTCGAAGCATGGGCGGTACATCGCCCGGGGGAGGAACACCGTGAAAACATATACGCTGCATTTCATCCGGCACGGGATGACGACGGCCAACGAAGAGGGCCGCTACGTCGGGCACCAGGACCTGGGTCTCAGCCTGCAGGGCGAGGACGAGCTTCGCTACCTGAAGGACACCTGCGTCTACCCGGACCCGGCGGTCGTGTTCACGAGCCCCCTGAAGCGGTGCACCGAGACTTGTGAGATCCTGTTCCCGGACGCGCAGCCTGTCGTCATGCGGGAGCTCATCGAGTACAACTTCGGCGAGTTCGAAGGCCACACGGCGGAGGAGCTGCAGCAGTATGACGAGTTCCTCGAATGGCTCCGCGGCGGCATGGACGCGGCCCCGCCCCACGGCGAGAGCAATGCGGAGTTCGGCGAACGCATCCGCGGCGCGCTCGAGAGTATCGTCGACGGCCTCCTCAAGACCGGCATCACCGAGGCGGCCATCGTCACCCACGGCGGCATCATCTCTGCCTTAATGGCGATCTACTGTCTGCCCGAAGCACCGATGAACGAATGGGCCTGCATGAACGGCACGGGGTACACCGTCCGCATCACGCCGTCGCTCTGGGCGAAGGGTCGCAAGTTCGAAGGCATCGCGCAGATCCCCGCCGTGCCCGAAGAGAAACTTCGCGAGCTCGGCCTCGCCGGCGACGACGAAGACTGGATGGACGACGAAGACTACGGCTTCGGCCCGGACACCACCGGCGTCGAGCACTTCACTATTTAATAGAAACGAAGGTGAGCAAATGGCCATCAAAGGCGCCATTTTCGACATGGACGGCACCCTGACCGAGTCCATGCACCTGTGGATCGAGATCGGCCGGCGCTACCTCGAGGGCCTCGGCTACACCGTGAGCCCGGAGCAGAACAAGGTCATGACGACCATGCTCCTCGAGCCCATGGCCCTCTATATGCAGGACGAGTTCGGCCTCCGGAAGAGCCAGCAGCAGATCATCGACGAGATCAACAAGCTTGTCGAACCCGGCTACTTCGAGGACGTCGAGGTCAAACCCACGGTCGTCGAGACCCTGGAGGCGATGTACGGGCGGGGCATCAAAATGTGTGTCGCGACTGCCACGGACCGCCACCTGACGGAGGCGTGCCTCCGGCGCAACGGCATCGACCGCTTCTTCTCCGCCATCTTCACCTGCGGCGAAGAGCACTGCAACAAGCGCACCTCGCAGATCTACGACAAGGCCCGCGCCCACCTGGGCACGGCCCCCGAAGACACCTACATCTTCGAAGACACCTACGTCTCCATCCTCGGCGCGAAGCAGTCCGGCTGCCGCGTCGTCGCGCTGCAGGACCGGTGGTCGGAGAAGAAGCGGGACCTCATCCGGGAGACCGCGGACATTTATGTCGAGCGGATGGGCGACCTCGACTTTGACGAGATGTAAGGCGAGATGTAAGAAGCATGGGAGGTAAATCGCCCAAAGAACTGCGCGAAAATGCCCGAAATGCACTTTTTTCAAAAAAATTCAAAAAAATATTCAACCTTTAAGTACTTTTTAGGTTGACACCGTATAGTGGGAACTGTCAAAGGGAGATACCCCTCCTCCCGGAGACACGAAATTATGATTTTTCTCCTAATTCATAATTCTCCAATCTTTCTCATTTCTCACTCCAAATTTCACACACAACAGAGAACCGCCTTCGGCACGCGCCGGAGGCGTCTCTGTTTTTTTGCGCTTGTTACCGCTTTGCGGCGGGTGACATTGGTAACTTTTGATACACTTCTGTTTACAATTTGTTACGTTTTAGGTATACTTATGTTTGTTAAGTTTACCTTTCGATAAGTTTGACTTGTGTAAACTATTACGTTCGTAAACTTTCACGTATGTAACTTTATGGTCAAATAAGGAGATAGTGAAATGAAAAACACAAGAAAACTGCTGGCAGCACTGCTGGCGGTCTTGATGATGATGCCCGTGTTCGCGGTGGCATCGTCCGCAAGGGCTGCCACGAATCGTTATGAGGGGAAGTCCCTCGTCGTGCTTGGCGACTCCATCGCCGCCGGGTTCGGCCTCAACGAATGGGTCCCGGAGACCACGATCACCCAGGGGCTGACGATGCCTCACGGTGAGTTCGTGAAGAACTCGTTCCCGCAGCTCGTCCGCGACCGCTACGGCTTCAGCAAATGGAAGTCCGTCAACCTCGCCCGCAACATGTGGTGTTCCACCGAGTTCCTGCGGCTGCTCGACCCCGAGTTCGAGTCGAACCTCTGTGAACCGGAGAACGCCTTCGACCAGTACGTGTCCGACTACATGATGTTCCCGTCCTCGGTCCTGAAGCCCGGCGACACCGAGATCCTCGCGCTCACCATCAAAGAATCGATCAAAAAGGCAGACGTCCTCATCTTCTCTCTCGGGTCCAACGACATCATGACCTATTCCATCTGCAAGCCCATCATGCGGCCGTTCTATCAGGTCTTCGGCCGTCAGGCCGCGGTCGCGCTGTCCGCATTCACTCAGAGACAGATCAAGACCCTCGACTCTCCCGAAGAAGTCGCGAAGTTCCTCCTCGGGCCCCTCGACCTCAACCTGCTGCCCCAGGACGTCGCCCAGTCCACCGAGCGGTTCTTCCGCCAGTATGACCGGCTCCTCGGCATCATTTACAGACTGAACCCGGACGTCAGGGTCATCAGCCTCGGCATCACGGCGCCCTTCCGCGGCCTCAAGATCATGGACGGTGTCGACGAACAGCTGCTGTCCCGCCTCAACGAGGAAGTCATCGTGAACGTCCGCAACTACATGAAGTACCAGAGCCCCTACCGTGACCGCACCACCTATGTCGAGGTGGGCGATGTACCGGGCCATGTTTTCTACAACGTCACCGATCCGCTCTTCCTGCCGGAGTTCATCCTCGATGTCCATCCGACGAAGGAAGGCCACGCGACCATCGCGGATCGCGTCGGCGCCAAACTCTGATCCTCGAATCGAATATGCTGAAAAGAACGCCTTCGGCTTCCCGGCCGGAGGCGTTTTTGCACGGATATTTACAATTGCCAGATCCTTTAGTATAGTAAGGATATATGATTGACATGTGTGCAGAGAAGGAGAAACGAGCATGAAACTCATGAAAAAGCTGTTCGCCGCACTGATGGTCCTTTGCATGATGATCCCGCTGTTCACCGTCGGGTCGTCCGCGAAGACAACGACCAGATATCAGGGGAAATCCCTTGTCATCCTGGGTGACTCCATCGCCGCCGGCTTCGGTCTGGCCCCGGGCTCGACCGACATGGTCTCGCAGATCCTGCAGATGCCCCACGGTGAGTTCACCCCGAACTCCTGGCCGCTCGCCATCCGCGACAAGTACGGCTTCAGCAAAGAGACCTCTGTCAACCTGTCCCGGTCGATGTGGCGTTGCGACGAATTCCTTCGCCTGCTCGACCCCGCGTTCGAAGCGGAGATCTGCAAACCCGAAAACACCTTTGAGCAATACATGAGCGACTACCTCATGTGCTTCACCGAGCTCACTGCCCCGGGCGATGCACTGCAGCTCAAAAGTCAGATCCGCGGCGCCATCGAACAGGCAGACGTCCTCGTTTTTTCCCTTTGCAGCAACGACATCATGTCGGCGACCATCGCCAAACCGTTCATGCTGCCGTTCTATCAGGTTTTCGGCCGCCAGGCTTGTTATGCGTTGGCAACAGTCACACAGGGAAAGCTCCAGCTGCCGACCACGCCGGAAGGCCTCGCGAAGTTTGCCCTTGGCACGCTGGAATTCGACGACCTCGCCACGGACGCCCGCAAGCGGACCCAGAAGTTCTTCGTGAACTACGACCGCCTGCTCAGCATCATCTACCGTCTCAACCCCGATGTGGAAGTCTACACGATGGGTATGACCAACCCGTTCAAGGGGCTCAAGACCATCAATGGCCAGGACTCCACGCTGTTCGCTCCACTGACGGAGGAAAACATCCGGCTGATCAAAAACTACGTCACGAAACAGAGCCGGTACGCCGGGCGTGTCAAATATGTCGACTGCTCCGACGTCGGCGGCCATGGCTTCGGCAATGCCTACTCGGTCCAGTTCCTGCTCGACTTCGTGGTCCACGTCCATCCGGACGCCGCCGGCCACCAGCGCATCGTAAAGCACGTGTCGGACGCTTTCGACAAAAAGTAAACCCGGAAAACAAAACGACCCCGGATCTCCTTGCGAGATTCGGGGTTTTCGTATCGTTTTAGCGGAATCCTTTTTTTGGCGATTTACGCGTAGCCGGACGTCACGACTTCCCAGCTGCCGCCGTCGGCGCGGGCGAGGACCCACTGGTAGTCCGTGTAGACTTCGCGGGCTTTCAAGGGAGCCGCGTTCTTTTCGAGGAACGCGGAGCGGAAGTCCGTGTTGAAGACGGCGCATTCGGTGTAGCCGCTGTCCGGGAACCGTCCCTGGACAGAGGCGAGGTAGTTCTCGGACTGTTCATCGCCGATGTAGTGGAGGTCGAGGACACGGGCGTTCATCTCGTCCCAGAACCGGTCGGCCAGGATGGCGTCGGCGGCCGCGTCCATTTCGGCTTCCGTGTAGACGTCCGAACCGATGTCCTTGTCGACGGGCGCGTACCAGGAGCCGAAGCCGTACCCGAGCGCCAGCACCACGAGGGCGAGCAGGGTGCACAAAACGGCCACCAGCGTGCCTTTTTTGCGGTGCAGGAGCCAGAACAGCAGCACCAGCAGGACCACGCTGACCGCGAGATAAATGATGCCGACCACAGACGGCCCGATCAAACTTGCCATAGGGCAATTCCTCCTTGGGACATGTACTTTCCTCTTCTATGATAGCCCCGAAAATGCCCTCGTGGAAGTTACAAGGCGGCTACAATTCGGTAAAGGAACGGCGATTTACTATCTGTAATTTCCATGCTATAATTCGGGGTGGAAATAATACAGAGCGTATATCGCGAACGCGGGGCAGTACCCCACAGGAGGCACCACCATGGCACGTATGACATTTTCAGACCGGCTCACCGCACAGCGGAAACTCAAGGGCGTCAGCCAGAAGGACGCGGCGGCAGACCTCGGCATCTCCCAGGCACTGCTGTCCCACTACGAGAACGGCATCCGGGAGCCGGGGCTCCAGTTCCTCGTGAAGGCGGCGGACTACTACAACGTCAGCTGCGACTACCTGCTCGGCCACGCGGCGAACGTGCTGCAGCTCAACCGGGCGGTGGACTTCGAAGACCTGCCGGAGGACGAGGAGCTCAGCCGGGAGACGTTCATCCGGGCGGACCTCGCCATCATGAACAGCATCGTCGAGGACGAGGAGATGGCCGAGACCCTGAACAAGGCGGCGGCACTGGCCGGGTACATGGGCCTCTTCGCGGCGGTCACCAAAGGCCTGCTCCCGCGCAGCTGGCTCGGCGGCAACTCCGACAACAAGGCCCAGTTCAAGTTCCTCATGTACAGCATCGCCGGTGACGTCCACGACCTCACCTCCGCGCCGGAAGACGAGGAGCTCATCGGGACGGAAGCGCCGAAGAGCGTGCAGACGCTCTGCGCCTACGTGAACGACCTCATCAACACCCGTGTCGCGCGACTGATGTGAATCGCGCCCGGCTCTGCCTCAAAGCAAACAAAAATAGACCTCCGGAAGGACCGGAGGTCTTACTTTTTTTACATCATTGCTTCCTTGTACATGTCGATGTACAGGCCGGCGGAGCGTTCCCAGCTGTTGTCGGACTTCATGGCCCGGTTCACGACCGCTTTCCAAGCGTTCTTGTCGTTGTAGTAGAGGTCGATGCCGCGGGTGATGGCCCAGAGCATGTCGTGGGCGTTGTACGTCTTGAACGTGAAACCGTTGCCTTCGCCGTCGCCGCAGTCGCGGACGGAGTCCTTGAGGCCGCCGGTCTCGCGGACGATCGGGATGGTGCCGTAGCGCAGCGCGATCATCTGGGACAGGCCGCAGGGCTCGCTCTTCGAGGGCATCAGGAAGAGGTCGGCGCCGGCATAGATCTTTCTCGCGAGGCCTGGGTCGAAGCCCAGCTCGACGCGGAACTTGTCCGGGTGCCGTTCGGCGACGCCGCGGAAGTAGTTCTCGTAGGAGCTGTCGCCGGAGCCGAGGACGATCATGCGGACTTCCGTGTTGTACAGAAGCTCATCGATGATGGCGGTGATGAGGTCGAGACCCTTGTGGGAGACGAGCCGCGAGATGAGGCCGATGATCGGCACGTCCGGCTCATGCTCGAACCCGAAGCGGTCTTCGAGGGCTGCCTTGTCCTTCTTCTTGTTGGCTTTCCGTGCCTGGGAATAGTGGAACGGGATGGCCGGGTCGGTGTTCGGGTCGTAACTCTCGACGTCGATGCCGTTCAGGATGCCGGTGAGTTTCCAGAGGTTCCGGTGCAGGATGCCGTCGAGGCCGTGGGAGTACCACGGGTCGAGGATCTCATTGGCATAGCTCGGGGAGACCGTCGTCACCTTGTTGCAGCATTCGATGGCGCCCTTCGAGAAGTTGGCGAGGCCGTCGTTTTCCACGATGTAGTAGTCCTGGGGGTCGAGGCCCACGACTTCACTGAGGATGTCCATGCCGTAAAGACCCTGGTACTGGATGTTGTGGATGGTGTAGACGGTCCGGATGTCTTCGTAGCCGGGGGCGTCCCGGTAGAAGCAGTTGTAGTAGACCGGGATGAGCGCGGTCTGCCAGTCGTTGCAGTGGATGATGTCCGGCTTGAAGCCGTCGAGTTCTTCCAGATGTTTGACGGTGTCCAGGACGGCGCGGGAGAAAAACGCGAACCGCTCGGCATCGTCATAGTACCCGTAAAGGCCGGAGCGCTTGAAGTAGTATTCGTTGTCCAGCAGGTAATAGGTGACACCGTCTGCCTTCGCTTCGAACACGCCGCAGTACTGTCTTCTCCAGGCAACGGCGACGTCGAAGTTCAGAAGGTACTTCATCTCGGCGCGCTGTTCCTCGGTGACAGAACCGTAAAGCGGAAGGATGACGCGGACATCCTCACCTTTTGCCTTCAGAGCCTTGGGCAGAGCGCCCGCGACTTCGGCGAGACCGCCGCTGACGGCAAAGGGGACCGCTTCGCTGGAAGCAAACAGGATATTCATAAAAACGGGTCCTCCATTTCGTAATTCTCAGTAGTATGACAGGAAGGCTGGCGGTGAGCACAGCCTCCCTGTGTTAAGTTTATCAAACGACAATATTCTTTGTAAAGTAGATCGGATAGGACGGGTCTCCCGCGAGGTTGCGGTTCGCCGTGATGGTCACGTTTTTGTCGGTGATGACGCTGTCGACCTTCGCGTTCGCGTGGACCACGGTGCCCTGCATGAGGATCGAGTTCTTGACGACCGCGCCCTTCTCGACGATGACGCCGCGGAAGAGCAGGGAGTTCTCGACCGTGCCTTCAATGGTGCAGCCGTCGGCGATGAGCGAATTGCCGGTCTTGGAGCTTTCGCCGTAAAGGGTCGGGACGTTGTCCGCGATCTTGGTGGCGATGGGGTTCTTCGGGCTCAGGAGCGCCTTGCAGTTCTCCGGCTCGAGGAGTTCCATGCTGACTTTGTAGTAGGTCTTGAGAGAGTCGATCATCTCGGCAAAACCGTCGATCTCGTAGCCGACGATCTTGAGGTCGCCCTCATTGGCCTGCGCCTGAATGACGTCCTTCGAGAAGGAGGTCTTGCTGTGCGCGATGGCGCCCTGGATGAGGTACTCGAGCAGGGACTTTCTCATGACATAGATGTTGAAGGAGTAATCGACTTCTTCATCGCCGGACTCGGGGGTGCCGATGGTGACGTCCTTGACTCTCTTGTCCGCGTCCATGTTGAGGATCTGGATGTTCTTGAGAGCCGGCAGTTCGCCGTGCTTGTAGGCGATGGTGATGTCCGCTTCCTGTTCGGTGTGGAAGTTGAACATATCCTGGAAATCGAAATTGTAGACCGCGTTGGCGTCGGTGATGACGACATATTCGTGGCGGGATTTCCGCAGGAAGTCGAGGTTGCTGTACAGGGAGTCGATCCGGTTGTTCCGGCCGGCGGCGACCGACGAAGCGGTGTTATACGGCGGCAGGAGGTAGAGGCCTTCGCGTTTGCGGGCGAGGTCCCAGGGTTTGCCGGAACCGATGTGGTCCATCAGGGACTGATAGTTCTCTTTGGTGATGATGCCGACTTCCGTGATGCCCGCGTTGACCATGTTGGACAGGGGGAAGTCGATGAAACGATAGCGGCATCCGAAGGGGACGGAGGCCACAGTCCGCATGGTCGTGAGTTCCCGGATGGTGGAATCGTAGGCCTGCGAATGAATGATACCAAGCACATTATTTGCTCTCATAGTTTGTGCCCTCCTCTACGTTCTCGTTGACCATGACATTGGCGGGAATGACCGCGTCTTTGCCGATGGTGATCTTTTCGCCGATGACCGCGACGCCCCACTTGTCGGGGTCGGTGGTGTCGGGGCCTGCGCCGACTTTCGCGTTTTCTTCGATGACGGCGTTCTCAGCGACGATGGCATACTGGACGTCCGCGCCCTTCTTGACGACGGCGCCCGGCATGATGATGGAGTACTTGATGTTCGCGCCTTCCTCGATGGTGGCGTTCGGGAAGAGGACCGAGAAGTCGACCTTGCCTTCGACGGAGCAGCCTTCGGTGACCATGGAGTTGCCTACCTCAGCGCCGTCGGCGATGTACTGCGGAGCGGCCGAGGGGCTTCTCGCGTAGATCTTCCAGTGCGGGTCGTTCAGGTTGATGCCGGAAGCCGGGGACAGGATGTCCATGTTGGCTTCCCAGAGGCTCTCGATGGTTCCGACGTCTCTCCAGTAGCCGTCGAACTGGTAAGCGACCATCTTCTCTCCGGCTTCGTGCATGGCGGGGATGACGTTGTGGCCGAAGTCGTTGGAGGACTCGGGGTCGTTCTCATCGGCGATGAGGTACTCGCGGAGTTTCGACCAGGTGAAGATGTAGATGCCCATAGAGGCCTTGTTGGAGCGCGGGTTCGCCGGTTTCTCCTCGAACTCGGAGATGGTGCCGTCCTCGTTGACGAGCATGAGACCGAAACGGGAGGCTTCCTTCCACTCGACTTCGCGCATGGCGATGGTGCAGGCAGCGTCCTGCTGTTTGTGGAAGGCCAGCATGTCGGCGTAGTCCATCTTGTAGATGTGGTCACCGGACAGAACGACGACGTACTCGGGGTCGTATTTGTCGATGAAGTGGATGTTCTGGTAGATGGCGTTCGCGGTGCCTTTATACCAGTCCGTGCCTTTGATCTGCTGGTACGGGGACAGGATGTGGACGCCGCCGTCCGTACGGTCGAGATCCCAGGGCTCACCGTTGCCGACGTAGTCGTTCAGCTCGAGGGGCTGGTACTGGGTCAGGACGCCGACCGTATAGATGCCGGAGTTTACACAGTTCGACAGCGGGAAGTCGATGATCCGGTACTTTCCGCCGAAGGGGACCGCAGGTTTGGCGATCTTGTGGGTCAGGATGCCGAGTCTGCTGCCCTGGCCGCCTGCCAACAGCATGGCGATGCATTCGTTTTTACGTGCCATAAGTAGGACTCCTTTGGATGATTTCTACATTTTTATTTTCAAACAATTATGAACGGGGGTAAGCGAAGCTGCCGGAATGTTCCGGGGACCACTTCGGGGTGCGGTCTTTCTCGGCGACCTTCTTTAAGAAGAGGGCCGAGTTGCCGGCGATGTTGAGCGAGAGGCATGCCTCCTGGGAGTGCATGGGCTCGTCGAGGGACTCGACCTTGCCGCCGGTGGACCAGCCAGAGCCACCGAATTCGGGGGCGTCCGTGTCGAAGACCACTTCATAGACGCCGTCGTCAGCGCCCATCTTATAGCCTTCGCGATTCACTTTCGTGAAGTTCAGAAGGCAATACAGTACATCGCCGTTCTGGTCTTTCCGTTTGTAGGCCAGCACCGAGTTGGCGTTGTCATCGGGGATGATCCACTCGAAGCCTTCCCAGCTGTAGTCGATCTCCCAGAGGGCGGGCGTCTCTTTGTAGAAGTTGTTGAGGGCCCTCGTGTACGCCTGCAGTTTGCGGTGCATGTCGTAGTCGAGCAGATTCCAGTCGAGCTGGGTCTTGTAGTTCCACTCGCTGAACTGGCCGAACTCGCTGCCCATGAAGAGGAGTTTCTTGCCGGGATGGGAGTACATGTAGGCCAGCATGGAGCGGACGCCGGCGAACTTCTCGGCGTACTGCTCGGGGTCGGACGAGTCGCCCGGGTGCTTGTTGATGAGGGAGCCTTTGCCGTGGACGACTTCATCGTGCGAGATGGGCAGGACGAAGTTCTCGGAGAAGGCATAGAAGAAGGAGAAGGTCAGGCAGTCGTGGTTGTACTTGCGGCTGAGACCGTCTAAGTTGAAGTAACGGATGACGTCGTTCATCCAGCCCATGTTCCATTTGAAGTTGAAGCCGAGGCCGCCGATGGAGGTGGGCTTCGAAACGTTGGGCCATGCGGTGGACTCTTCGGCGATCATCATGACGTCGCCCCGTTCCCGGAAGATGGACTCGTTGAGTTTCTGCAGGAACGCGACCGCTTCGAGGTTCTCGACACCGCCGTTGGCGTTCGGGATCCACTCGCCGTCCTTGCGGTCATAGTTGAGGTACAGCATGGACGCGACCGCGTCGACACGGATGCCGTCGATGTGGTACTTGTCGAACCAGAAGTGGGCGTTCGAGACGAGGAAGCTCTGGACTTCCGTCTTGCCGAAGTCGAAGACCTTGGTGCCCCAGGTCTTGTGCTCGCCTTTGCGGGGGTCCGGGTACTCGTAGCAGGGCTCGCCGTCGAACTCGAAGAGGCCGTAGGCGTCCTTCGGGAAGTGGGCGGGGACCCAGTCGAGGATGACCCCGATGCCGTGCTGGTGGCACTTGTCGATGAGGTACATGAGGTCGGCCGGTGTGCCGTACCGGGAGGTGGCGGCGTAGTAACCGCAGACCTGATAGCCCCAGGACCCGTCGAAGGGGTACTCGGACAGGGGCATGAACTCGATGTGCGTGTAGCCCATGTCGGCGACGTACGGAACGAGCTCGTCCGCGAGGGCCCGATAGGAATAAAGGTTTCCATCTTCATAGACTTTCCAGGAACCGGCATGCACTTCATAGATGTTGACGGGCATGTCGTAGATGCGGGTGGAGGCGCGGTGCTGCAGCCACTCGTCGTCGTTCCAGGTGTAGCAGTCGTCGATGTCATAGAACTTCGAGGCGGTGCCGGGTCTCGTTTCCATATGATACCCGTAGGGGTCCGCTTTCATGATGGTGCGGCCGTCCCGTGCCTCGATGGCGTACTTATAGGCAGAATACTCTTCGATGGCGCCTTCGGGAGCTGTGGCTTCCCAGATGCCGTCGGAGATCTTCTCCATACGCAGGTTGTAAGGGTCCCAGTCGTTGAAGTCGCCGACGACACTGACGGCCGTGGCGTGGGGAGCCCAGACCCGGAACACGACCTGGTCGGTGCCGGGCACTTTGTGAGAGCCCATGATCTCATAGGCTTTCGAGTTGTTTCCCTGGTGGAACAGGTAAACGGGGAGGTCAAGATTGTTTTGAGTTTTGCCCATAAGCGTCACCCTCCGTTTAGAAAAAGTTTGGTTTTTGCGTCAATCGTTCTGTTTTCACTGAAAATTGACCGCAAAAACCCTACATCTTTATTTAATAATAACAGAAACAAATAGGTCGTTCAAGGAGTTTATTGTCCATTTTGTGCAAAAATGACAGGGGCGATCTACCCGGTGGAAGACCCGGGCGGAAAGGGGTACATCGCCACCGTGTTTACAGGTGTTAAAAATCTCAAAACCTATTGCCTTAAGTAATTTTATTGTGCTATAATGACTAACGATTAGAAATTGTCCCGGTCTCTTCTAACGGGAACACCCAGTTTCTTTGACAGTGGATGAAATTATTTCTGCTCAAAAAATTTTAGTGAAAGTGAGGGAGAGAAATGGACGATAGGAGACGCACCATTTCCTCCGAGGAATCTATGATCGGCGAAGCTCTCATGAGAGTGTCCAACACCCTTGAGGCGCAGCGTCTGACCAAGTCCTTGGATTATCAAGAAAAGCTGAGAAGCAGATCCAACATCAGACTGATCCTTGCCATCATCGCTCTCGTCCTTGCGGGCGGTATGCTCATCATTGGCGGATTCCTTCTGTTCGTACTTCTCAAGTATCAGGATCCGATTCTCGACACCGTCGTTCCGTTCCTGAAGAACTTCTTCGGCGGACTGAACACCATGTTTGCGGCACTGACCGAAACCACCACTTACCTGCCGGTTCTTACTGAGCAGCTGACCAGAATGCTTGAGATCCTTCTCGGTGTTCTCAACGGTCTCAGCGGCCTCGACCTTGGCGAGCTCATGGGTTACCTGAGCACGATCCTTGGTTCCGCCACTGGTATGGTTGTCGATCTTGCCGGTATCGTTCACGGCATGGCGCCTCTTGGTGACACCATGAACGGTCTTCTTACTGACATCAACGCCGGCGGCATCGGTTCCGTTGTCAACGATGTCTTCTCTGGCATGGGCATCGACATGAACGTTGTCTCTCAGATGACTTCTCAGGCTGTCGGTTCCGTTGCCAAACTTGCTGACGCTGCTGCTTCTGTTACCGATGCTACTCTTACCGATAGCAACATTCAGGCTTTCAGCAACGCCGCTGGTAAAACTGCTAGCACTTCCGCAGACCTCCTCAACGGTCTGAACAACGGTCTTGCTGGTGCTGACGCCAAGGGTGCCGGCGAAGCCGCTGGTAACCTTGTCTCTGGTTCTACGAACGCTGCAAGCGCTCTCAACAATGCCCTTGCCGGTTTTGCTGGTGCCTGCAAATAAGTTGAACTAGAACTTACGATCCACAAATAATTCGAGCAGAATTCAAATCGTTCAAAATAATTTCCCCCGCACGGTTCCGTGCGGGGGAGTTATTTTTTTCTGCGCGGCAGACGCTTGCCCTCGGTTGACACCGTGGAGTGCAGTCTTTAAAATAGTACCGAATAAAAGGAAAGGAAGGGTTGCCCCGGACCTCTTGCGGCACATCGCCACAGGGTCTCTGAACGCCCACCTGACATTTACATGTATAACAACTGCTACTATGTTTCCGAGCGGAAGGCGGAGGACGCCCACCTGAAGAACGCGACCAACAAGGCGCGGGCAGACGTGGAGTTCACGCTGGCGGAGCTCGGCATGAAAGAAGTGAAGATCGCGCTGGAGTTCCAGGGGGACAATGCGTCCATCGCCGCTTCTCTGAAGGAACACTGGAACACCTATAAAGTGTGGAAGAAGACCCTCGCGCACCTCGGGAAAGGCGACCTGCTGGTCGTGCAGTTCCCGTCCATCTCCCACTGCATCTTCCTCGGAAAACTCTTCAAGGAACTGCGGGGCAGAGGGGTGACGGTCGTGCTGCTCATCCACGACCTTGAGAAGCTCCGGTTCATTGAGGCCGAAGTGCCCTTCAAGACCCGGGTGCGGCAGAGCCTCGACGAGTCTTCGGTGCTGAAGGCTGCGGACCTCGTCATCGCGCACAACCCCATCATGATCGACTACCTGGTGGAGGAAGGCGTCGCCCGGGAGAAGCTCATCTCCCTCGACATCTTCGACTACCGGATGCCCGCGGACTTCGAGCCGCACAAGCCGTACGAAGAGAACGACGAGACGAACCTCGACGCGCCCGGCGCGGACCTCATCATCGCCGGGAACCTGGACTCCGACAAGGTCGGGTACCTGAAGGACATCGGCCGCGTGCCCGGTGTGCGCTTCCAGCTCTACGGCGTCGGCTACAAGGATGAGTCCTCGAACGCTGTGTACAACGGCTCGTTCCTGCCGGACGAACTGCCGGCCTACCTGCACGGCAACTTCGGCCTCGTCTGGGACGGCACGTCCGTCGACACCTGCGCCGGCAACTACGGCACTTATCTGAAATATAACGATCCTCATAAAACGTCCCTGTACCTCATGTGCGGCTTCCCGGTCGTCGTGTGGGACAAGTCCGCCATCTCGAAGTTCGTTCTGGAACGCGGCGCCGGCATCGCCGTCTCGTCGCTCCTGGAGGCCGGAGACGCCATTGCGGAACTGAGCCCGAACGAGTACGAGCAGATGTGCAAGAACGCCGCTGCGGTCTCCGCAGACCTGCGCTCCGGCCACTACCTGAAGACCGCCGTCGCCGAAGTCATGCGCCGCCTCGGCCGCTGAGGCGGACCCTCCGGTGGAAACCAGCCACTTGCAGCTACGCACCGACTACCTGCGCCTGAAGTCCGGTCATTTGCAACTGCCTGTTTTCTGACATTCTATTCTTTTAATAACTCACTCTTGGAGTTTCTGAACTCTCACACCTGGAGTTTTATATGAATCTATCTTCCCCCTCTGAAATCAAAGCTCTTCTTCAAAAGAACGGTTTCAATTTTTCCAAGGCTCTCGGGCAGAACTTTCTCATCAACCCGAGTGTCTGTCCCCGCATGGCGGAAGCGGCCATCCCCGGTCCGGAGTACGGCGTCATCGAAGTCGGCCCCGGCATCGGCGTCCTGACCGTCGAGCTCGCGCAGCGGGCACAGAAGGTCATCGCTATCGAACTGGATGACCGCCTCTATCCCATCCTCGACGAGACCCTCGCGGAGTACCCGAACGCCCACGTGGTGCCCGGGGACATCCTGGAAGTGGACCTGCACAAGCTCATCGCCGAGGAGTTCACTCTGCGCGACGACGCCGGCGAACCGCTCCTCGACGAGTCCGGCAAGCCCCGGCTCATGCCGCTCGTCATCTGCGCGAACCTGCCTTACTACATCACTTCACCGGTCATCATGAAACTGCTGTCCGAAGAACTGCCCATCGAGAACCTCACGGTCATGGTCCAGAAGGAAGCGGCGGACCGCCTGTGCGCGGAGGTCGGCACCCGGGCGGCGGGCGCAGTCACGGTGGCTATCCAATACTACGCCGAAGCGGAACAGCTGTTCTTCGTCTCGAAGGGCTCCTTCCTGCCCGCCCCGAAGGTGGACAGCGAAGTCATCCGCCTGACCCTCCGCCGGCCCGGCACCTCTGCCGGCTCCTCTGCCAGTTCAGGCTCCTCTGCTTCTGCTTCCAGCGCTGCCAATTCTGCTGCCGGCGCTGCAAACACCGACCGCCTTTCCAAAGAAGACGCCGACCGCTTCTTCAAAATGGTCCAGGCCGGGTTCTCCCAGCGCCGCAAGACCATCATGAACTCGTTCTCCGCCGCCCTTGGCATGAACAAGGCGGACCTCGGCGAACTCCTCGACTCCGTCGACGTGCCCCGCACCGCCCGCATCGAGCAGCTCACCATGGACCAGCTCCTGGCGGTCTTCAAAGCGTCGCGCTGAAAGCCCCGGGATCTACATCACTGTCTGACTGAACCGATCGCGCATCGACGCCAGGAAAACCAACACCAAAGGGACGTGCATCATTTGACACGTCCCTTTTCCTTGACTATAATCTTCCTTGCACATTTCCATACGCCTCCTTAGTTAAATGGATATAACAGCCCCCTCCTAAGGGGCCGTTGTAGGTTCGATTCCTACAGGGGGTGCCATGCAACCGCAGAAGGTCTTTCTGACCCTCTGCGGTTGCTTTTGTGCCCCCTGATCTCCCACCAACTCCGAATTTGTCGCCCTTCGGGCTCGGGTGCCACAGTTCTTCAGTGCTGTCAAGGGCGCTCCCGAGCGCTGCATCCCGTGCGGCCCAGCCCTATGACAGCACCTCCGCCCCGTGACATGGGGCAACCAACAGGCAGAAAGGGGCGCTCTGCGCCTTTCCGCCTGCACCCATTTTGCGGTAACAGCCAGTCTGTGCTGGAATTACAGAGAATTCTCTTATAGTTCATACAATTATGCGTTGTAGCGGGCATTTGTATGAATTTTTCAGGGGCTGGCAGCACCATTTGAAGAAATAGTTCATACAAATCGCTTTGTATTTTCAGATTTGTATGAACTTTTTTGGCCTTGCGACCCTCTTTTTCCGAAAAAAACTCATACAAATCGGAGCACAACCTTCGATTTGTATGAACCCTCAACTCCATATACAGGAGAAAATTCATACAAATCAAAGAAAAATCGGCGATTTGTATGAACTTTTTACTTTTTTACAGATTCCCTGCTCTGTGAGAACAAAAGCCAGGAGAAACGTTCAGCAGGCGGGACAGTGGAACGCCGTGGGGGCGGAGTCCGGGCCCCATAGCCCGGGCTCTCGGCCCCTTCCACCATCCCGACTGCGTCAGCGGTGTGCGCACGCGCACGAACACATCATCATATTTCAGTTTGTCGTTCCGAAAGATATCAAAAACAAAAGCAGCTCACCGGATGGTGAGCTGCTTTTTTATGCCCGAAGGCGATTCAGTTACGGAATGTACGATCAGTACAGGTTGTTCGCAAGGAGCGAAATGACGGCGGAGCCGATGGCAGAGGCACCGATGAGCGCGGTGGCAACGGTCTTCTGGGTGCTCTTGCGTTTGTCGCCGGCGTCCTTGACGGGGTTGCCGTCAGCGTCGACAGCGGCATGCTCCGCGGAGAAGTCTTCGTCGACGACGGACTCGGTGGTGTACTGAGGCTCGGCGTAGCCGGTGTCAGACCAGAGGTCCATCATGCGGAACAGCACTTCGATGGATTTGTAGATGAGCTGGGGCGGTGTATCGCCGGCCTTTGCCCGGATCTTCGCCTGGTTGGCGGTCTTGCCATCGGAGATGCTCGCGTACATGTAGTAGCTCTTGGAGCCGTCTTCGTTGGTCTTCGCGTAGACCTTGGTCAGGGAGGCGCCGAGGCTGGCTTCGCTGGTGTCGAAGGCACCCTTGGCCAGTTTGACGGCGTACTCGTCGGCCTTCATGTCACCCTTCGCGAAGGTGTACGGGCTCAGGAAGATGACCCGGTCCATGTTGACGGTCTCGGAGATGCTCTTCAGGAAGTCGACGGTCTTCGTCGTGGCGACGGCCACGGTGAGGCCTTTGTCGCGCAGCTTGGCGATGACTTCGTTCAAGTAGTCGACATCGTACGGGCCCTTCTTGACGGGCTCGGCGGGAGCCTCTTCGGCAGCTGCTTCTTCCGCACGGGCGGCGGCAGCGGCACCGACGGCGACACCGTCCGCTTCGCCGGTGATGCCCTTCAGCGGGTCATCGACGAACTCGCCGATGTCGAGGGTGTCACGCAGGTACGGGAACAGGCCGTCTTCGAGGATGAAGTCGATGCGGGACGGGTCGAGGGGCAGGACGATCAGGATCTGGTCGTCTGCGTTGACCGCGTATCCGGAGTACAGGCCGTCCTGGGAGAGGATGGCGTCGGCGTCGACCGGGATGAGGGAATGGTTCAGCACGGTCTCGGAGGAGACGGTGGGAGCATTCTCCTGGATGAGGCGCTGGATGGCCTTCACCGGGCGGGCCTTGAAGGTGAACGCGTTGGCCACGAAGGACTTGAACGCGGTGTAAAGTTCGGGCTGGCAGGCGAGGACCAGGACGTCTTCGGTCTCGATAGCACCGGAGAGCGCCTGAATGAACTCCTTCTCGGAGCCGTAATTCGTGAATTTGAACTCGCCGTCGAACACGGCCTTGAAGTCGTTCTCGATGCATTTCTGCGCCTTCGCCATCGCGGAGGAGACTTCATTGCCGAGGCACATGAGTTTAATGTCCATCTATGTTTGCCACCTTTCAGGAAATGGTCGGGATCCAGTTGTCGGAGCTGGTATACGGGTTCTGTTTGCCGTTCATATCGTACCAGACCTGCGGGTACCGGGGCGATTTATTCTTCTTCACCAGGGTCTCGTCGATGCCCTTGCCTTCGTCCTCGCGGACGAGACGTGCGACCACGACGAGGCGGGCGCCTTCAAAGTCGTCGACGCTGGTGGAGAGGGTGAGCACCTTGTCGGAGGACAGGATGTCCACGCCGGTGTCATAGAGACGCCGCTGGTTGATCTGATCGACGTAGCCCGCGAAGGACTCGACCGTGCCGAGGTTCGGGACAGTGTAGTCGAAGACATAGCCGTTGTCCTGCTCGGGGGCGGAGTTCGTCAGGAAGACGCCGTAGACCTTGAACTGGTAGGACTCGGACAGCGTGTCATACCGGATGACCGGGTTCTTCTTGAAGAAGTCCGCGCTGCGGTATGCCTCGAGCTCGCCGAAGACACGGGGTGCCTTCTCGGCGTTCTTGCCGTAGAGGACGTTGTTGAGGTCCAGTTCGGACGCGTCGTTCTTATAGCTCAGGAAGGGCGTGCCGTAGGGGCTCGCGGCCTTCTTGAAGTTGTGGCTCTGGTAGAAGCTGTCGTTGTCGGTCTGGACGACGGGATAGTTCAGGGCAGTGCCGGGAACGGAGACCCATCCGACCAGGTCCTGGTTCTGGGCATACAGCTCGCCGAAGGCGGGGTTCATGTCTTCGGGGAACGTGATGTCCGGGTATTTCTTCTGGACGGCGGTCAGGTCTTTGGCGCCTTTGCCTTCGGCAAGAAGGGTGGCGGCCTGGTCGAACTGACGTGCGTTCAGTTTGGTCTGTGCAAAGTTGTAGCCAAGGACGGCGATGCACGCCACAATGGCAAGAGCGGCGAGCGTGACAACGATGTTGCGGATGACACGCAGGGCTCCGCCCCGTTTCTTCGGCTCCTCATAGGTGGCGTCGAATTCGGCGTTGCGGGCGTTGGCATCGAAGTCGGCGACAGCGGCCGGAGCGGCACCGAGGGTGGTCTTCTCTTCATGGATGACCGGAGTGTCGGCAGACGGTGCATCGCCCAGGGCCTCTTCGAGGGACATGCGGGGTTCTTCCGTCTCCCAGGGCTTCGCGACTTCTTCCGCTTCTTTGGCAGCGGCTTTTGCTTCTTGGGCGGCAAGCTTTTCGGCTTCTTTCGCCTCTTTGGCGGCGGCTTTCTCGGCAGCTTTGGCTTCCTTCGCTGCGCGCTTCGCCTCTTTGGCGGCGGCTTTTTCCGCGGCTTTCGCTTCCTTCGCGGCAAGCTTCTCGGCCTTCTTGTCGGAGACGACCGGCTCCGCTACGACTGCGGCAGCGGCAGCAGCGGCGGCTGCGGTCTCAGCGGCGGGAACGTCGGTTGCGTCCGTGGCCACGTGGACTTCTTCTTCGACCGCGACCTCGTCGACGGGAGCAGGCGCGAAGAACTCGGCCTCTTCTTCGACAGCGGGAGCCGCTTTTCTCGGCTTGAAGAACACGTTCCCGGTTTCAGCGGGAGTCTCTGCCTCAACAGCAGGAGCTTCTGCCTCAACAACAGGAGCTTCCACTTCGACAGCGGGAGCTTCTGCTTCGACCTCAGCGGTGAAGTCCGGGACTTCCGGGATCTCCGGAAGGTCCGCTTCGACCGTGGCGGGTTCGAACACAGGCTCTGCCGGGGGCGGCTGGAAGACCTGGGTGGCCGCGATGACAGGCTCTTCGACCACGGGAGTCTCCACGACGGGAGTCTCCACGACGGGAGCCTCCACAGTGGCTTCCGCTTCCACTGCAGGCAGGACCGTGTCTTCCACGTCGTGGACCGACAGGTTCAGGCCGCGGCGGGCTTTCTTCGCCTGTTCGCCTTTGGCGCGGGGCATGAAGTATCCGCCGGCAGCAGGTGCTTCTCCGGAGGACTTGGCCTCTTCGGCGGTCGCCTTGGAGTCCTTGGTCGTCACGGGGGCAGCCGCTTTGCGCTCCGCGCGTTCGACGCGGCGCTCTTCACGGCGGGCGGCAGACCCGGCACCCAGGGAGAAGTCAGACAGCAGGTCTTTCTCGAAGGACGGCGTGCTGGTGACGGCCGGCTCTTCGAACGAGGGGGTGGTCGCCGTCGCGACGGCGGCAGCAGCCTCTTCTGCGGTCACTTTCGGGGCACGGGGTTTCCGCGCGGCGCGCTCGACGCGTTCCTCCGGGGTCCGGGGACGGGGAGCGGCCTTCGTATCGTCGAAGTTGTCGAGGAGGGAGTCCACGAAGGACCAGTACTCTTCGCCTTTCTCGACGGGCTTTTTCTTTTTCGGTGTTTCGGAATGACTCATAGTATTCATCTGCTGCTCTGATCCAGCAGTTCCGGGTTCAGTTGGAGCCCCTTTTTCTTCCGCTTGGAAGTCTTCAGATGGAACTTCTGCGGTTGGGGCGCTGCGAAAGGGTTGGGTCTCAGAGGACAGTAAGTCGGTCTGAGACTTGACGGGAACGTCTCCTTCTTTTCCGAGCAGGTAGCTGGAGAGTTCGGTTTCGGGGGCGGATTCGTCGGCCGGCGCGTCGGACTCTTCCGGTTCGGTGGTGTCCTGGGCGAGGCTCTTGAACATGTTCTGCATGTTCGCCATGTAGTTGAGTTCGGGGTCCGTGTCTTCGACCGGGGCATCAGCGGGGGCGATGTACTCCTCCACCGTGCTCACTTCCGGTTCCTCGTCGAAACTGACGGGGGTGCCGGAGAGGAACCCGCCGAAGTCGGGCGCTTCGGACTTGCTCTTCTCGGCGGAAAAACCGTACTGTTCGAAGAGGTTGTCCTTGTTGTTATCTGGCAATTTCATTTCCCTCCTTTATAGGTGTAACAGCGTTGCGGCGGCGATGTACGCCTCATCCGTCAGCGCGGAAATGTCGGGGGTGATGACGGCTCCTGTCGCGGTCTGCTTCATGGCGATGGCCACGATGCAGCACAGGATGACGATGAGACTCACGATGACCAGGCCCTTGCGGACGATGGCACCGGTGGTGTCGTCGTGGAGCGGGATGAACACTTCGGCGAGGGTCGAAAGTGATGCATCGTCGTCTTCATAATCATCGAACTCGTCTTCCTCGTCGGCCCAGTCAGGTTCCTGGGGCTCTTCGTCGAGGTAGCGGTCCTGACGCAGGTTGAGCGGTTTGGTTTCGATGGCCTCCGGTTCCGGAGCTTTCCAGGGCGGGACCGGTTCGGAGACGACGTTCTCTGTCTCGGTCGTCACCGTCTCGGCAGCTTCCGCAGCAGTCTCTGCAGCAGCCTCCGTCGCTTCCTTTTTGATGAACTTCTGAGCGTCCTTTTTCACGACAGACTCAGAAGCTTCGACCGGTTCGGCAACGGGAGCGGTCTCCTTTGCCACCGGTTTCTTGGCCTCCTGGGGCCGGGAAATGCGGGTGCCGTTGCCAAAACTGACGACGTTTTTCGCCTGGAGTGATTTCTTTTCCATATCTTGTCTCCCTTCAGCCGACGGTCACGGCTGTCTGGACAGTTGCGCGTCCAGCATAGTCAGTGCGGCCTCGGCCGCCTGGACACGGTGTTTGTTTCGTTCGTTTTCGCTTCGGTCTTCCAGAAGGAAGACTTCGTCGGTCTTCTCGCTGACGAGGGCGATGTAGATCTCCCCCTCAGGGTGGTCTCCGTCCGGGCCGGGGCCGGCGACACCGGTGATGCCGATGCCGAAGTCCGCGCCGGACAGCGCGCGCACGCCCCGCGCCATTTCAAAGGCGACCTGGGGGCTCACCACGCTGTGGGCGGCGAGCGTTTCCGCCTTCACGCCGAGGACCTTCTGTTTGATGGTCTCGGAGTAGGCGACGATGCCGCACTCGAAGACGTGGGAGGCGCCGGAGACGTCGGTCAGGGTCTTCGCGACCAGTCCGCCGGTGCAGGATTCCGCCAGAGCGACGCTCATTCCGCGGTCTTCCAGCTGCCGGACGACCCGTTCCGCGAGAGCCGGAAGCGGTAAAAAGTCTTTCATATTATTGTACCTTTAATAGGCGCCGGGGTCAATGACGACTAATCTTGCCCCTTCGGCGGCGCGGGCCACCATGGCGTCGAGATCGGCAAGGCCTGCCTCGGCCTGTTCGACCTCTTCGAGGGTCGGGCGGAGCCGCGGATGTTTCGGGGTGAAGACGGTGCAGCAGTCTTCATAGGGCTCGATGGAGGTCTCGAAGGTGCCGATCTTCCGGGAGAGTTCGACGATCTCCGTCTTGTCGAGGCCGATGGCCGGACGGAAGATGGGCATGTGGGCGACGGCGTCGGTGCACTGGAGCGCGTTCATGGTCTGGCTCGCGACCTGACCGAGGGACTCGCCGGTGATGAGTGCGCCGCACTTCTGCTGCCGCGCGATGGCTTCGGAGACACGCATCATGCATCGCCGCATGATGATCGTGAAGTACTCTTCGGGGCAGTCGTCCTTGATGTGCTCCTGGATCTCCGTGAAAGGGACCACGAAGAGCGGGATGCGGCCCGCGTATTCCGCCACTTCGGAGGCCAGCTCGTGGACCTTCTGCTCGGCCCGGGGGCTGGTGTAGGGCGGGGAGGCGAAGTGGATGCCGACGAGGTTCACGCCGCGCTTCGCCATCATGTAGGCGGCGACGGGACTGTCGATGCCGCCCGAGAGCAGGATGGCCGCTCTGCCGGCCGTGCCGACGGGCATGCCGCCGGCGCCGAAGAGCTGGGTGCCGTGGATGTAGGCGTATTTCTCACGCACTTCGACGGTGACGCAGACGTCCGGATGGTGGACATCCACCTTGAGGTGCGGGTTGTTCTTGAGCAGGTAGCCGCCCAGTTCCCGGGAGATCTCCGGGCTCTTCATCGGGAAGTTCTTGTCGGCGCGTTTCGCCTCGACCTTGAAGGTCTTCACTTCCGCCAGCTGATCTTTGAGGTACTTTCCGGACACCTCGATGATCTGCTGCATGTTCTTCGGCGCCACGACGGCGCGGGAGAACCGGGCGATGCCGAAGACTTTGGAGACCGCTTCGACGGCGGCGTCCATGTCCGGGTCTTCCTCGGTGGGGACGACGTAGATGGTGGACTGGGACTTCGAGATGTCGCACTCCAGGATGCCGGAGAGTTTCCGGCGCAGGTTCTTGATGAGGATGTCTTCAAAGGTGCTGCGGTTCAGACCTTTGAGGGCAAGCTCTCCGTTTTTGATGAGTAAGATTTCTTTCATGTCAGCCTCTTCTGAGTGTGTTTGCGGCGCGGATCAGTGCCTCGGCGGCGTACCGCGCTTCTTCGACGGTGTTGGTATGGGAAAAACTGAACCGCACGGCGGAATCGATGCGCCGGGGTTCGAGGTCCATCTGGGTGAGGACGGTGCTCCGGTGGCCCTTCGAGCAGGCCGAGCCGGTGGACACGTAAACGCCCTGTTCCGAGAGGTAGTTCCGAAGGACTTCGGAGGGGATGCCCTCGAGGGACAGGTTCAGAATGTAGGGGAGCGCGTCGTCTCCCGAGTTGATGGCGCCGATGTCCGTGGAGAGCACCGCGTCTTTGATGATGTCCCGGAGTTCGGTCACGTGGGCGATATACGCCTTGAGGTCACCATGCAAAATGCCGGTGTCGACGGCCGCCGCGAAACCCGCGATGGCGGGTGTGCCCTGGGTCCCGGGACGGACTTTGTCCTCCTGGCCTCCGCCTTTCACAGGGGAGACGAGGCGGGTGCCTTTCTTCACGTACAGAGCGCCGACGCCCTTCGGTCCGTGGACCTTGTGGGCACTGACCGAGATGAGGTCCGCGCCGAGGGCTTTCGGCCCCACAGGGACCTTGCCGAAGCCCTGGACCGCGTCCACATGGACGTACCCCGGGGCACCGGCCCTTTTCAGGGCCTTCGCGGCGGCCTTCACCGGCATGATGCTCCCGACTTCGTTGTTGACGAGCATGAGACTCACGAGGATGGTCTTTTCATTGACCGCTTCGTAAATCGCCTCTTCGGAGACGCATCCGGTCTCGTCGACGGGCAGCCAGACGACGTCGAAGCCTTCCTCCTGCAGCTGTTTCATGCAGCCCTTGACGCTCGGGTGCTCGACGGCGGTGGTCACGATGCGGTTCCCGCGGCGCTTCAGCGCCTCGACGGTGCCGAAGATGGCGATGTTGTTGCTCTCGGTGCCGCTGCCGGTGAAGTACACTTCCTGCGGTTTGCAGCCAAAGGCGCTCGCCAGAGTGCGGCGCGCGGCCTCGAGCTCCTGGTCGGCGGCGTCGCCGACGGCGTGCAGGGAGGAGGGGTTGCCCCACGTCTCCGTCATGGCGCGCGTCATCGCGTCCACTGCCTCAGGCAGCGGCTTCGTTGTCGCACTGTTGTCAAAATAAGCGTTCATGACAGGACCTCCCGGAAATAACTTTTAGTATTATACAAAAACTCCTATAAAAAGAAAAGAGCAAACGTGCAGTTACACTTTTGCTCTGGAATACGGTTCGCTTCAGTTTTTGAATGCTCTTTCCGCTTCTGACCGGATGAGGGCGATCATCGCGGTAGCGTCAGGGGCTCCAAAGATGGTGCTGCCGGAGACGAGGACGTCGATGCCGTTCTCGGCGCAGAGGGCGGCGTTCTTCTCGGAGATGCCGCCGTCGACTTCGACCATGACGTCGAGGCCGCGCTTCGTGATCTCGTCGCGGATGGCACGGGCTTTCGGCATCATGTCCGCCATGAAGGACTGGCCGCCGAAACCGGGTTCGACCGTCATGACGAGGACCATGTCAACGAGCTCCAGATAAGGGAAAATGGCCTCTGCCGGGGTGCCGGGCTTGACCGAGATGGAGGGCTTGCAGCCCGCCTCGCGGATGGCTTTGATGGTCTCCACCGGGTCGGAGTCGGACTCGACGTGGAACGTGATGATGTCCGCGCCGGCCTTCGCGAAGTCGGCGATGTATTTCAGCGGTTCCGAGATCATCAGGTGGACGTCGAGCGGGACGCTCGCGTAACTTTTCAGGCTCTTCAGCACCGGGATGCCGACGGAGATGTTCGGGACGAAATGCCCGTCCATGACGTCGTAATGCAGCCAGTCTGCACCAGCTTTTTCCATGCGCTGTGCGTCTGCTCCGAGGGCGCCGAAGTCGGCGGACAGGAGCGAGGGGGAAATCAGGATCATAATGAGACCTCCAAAGTCGATCGATGTCAATTTCGACAAGAGTATACCTATTGAGCGGGGAAAAATCAAACAGTTTCCGCAAAATCCACGCACTCACGCAAAAAATTCTTTTTTTCAGTAGAAAGATATGCTATTATAAACGTCGATTCAACGCATTAAAGCGAATTTAAAACTGGAGGAAATGAAGCATGAACGTTGCTGTCATGGGCTATGGCACCGTCGGATCCGGCGTCGTAGAGATCATCAACACCAAACACTCCTACATCCAAGAGCGTACTTCGGAAGAAGACCTCGAAGTCAAATACATCCTCGACCTCCGGGACTTCCCCGGCGACCCCAACGAAGGAAAGTTCACGAAGGACTTCAATGACATCCTGAACGACGACTCCGTCAAGATCGTCGCGGAGGCCATGGGCGGCGTGAACCCCGCCTTCGACTTCACCGCGAAGTGTCTTGCCGCCGGCAAGCACGTGGTCACCTCCAACAAGGAACTCGTGTCCACCCGCGGCTCGGAACTCCTCGCCATCGCGAAGGAGCACAACGTCAACTACATGTTCGAGGCCAGCGTCGGCGGCGGCATCCCGCTCATCCGACCCCTCATCTTCTGCCTTGCCGGTAACGAGATCCAGTCCATCAACGGCATCCTGAACGGCACGACGAACTTCATCCTCGCCAAGATGATCCACGAGAACCTCACCTTCGAGGAAGCTCTGAAGATCGCCCAGGACAACGGCTATGCGGAAAAAGATCCCACCGCCGACGTCGAAGGCATCGACGCCTGCCGCAAGATCAGCATCCTGTCCTCCCTCGCCTCCAACTCCTGGATCGACCCCGAGAAGATCCACACCGAAGGCATCACCCACATCACCCTCGAAGACGTGGCCTACGCCGGCAACTGCGAGTGCGTCATCAAGCTCATCTCCACCATGGAGAAACTGGACGACGGCCGCTACTACATCGTGGTCAGCCCCGCCATCGTCTCGAAGGAGAGCCAGCTCGCCGCCATCGACGGCGTCTTCAACGGAGCCCTCGTCTCCGGTGACAACGTGGGCGATGTAGTCTTCTACGGCCAGGGCGCCGGCAAACTCGCCACCGCCTCCGCCGTCGTCGGTGACATCGTCGACTGCGCGAACCACGACGTAAATCGCCGCAAGATCGGCTGGAACGAAGAAAACAAAGACCTGGTCGCGGACTACAGAGAAGTCCCGAACCGGTACTATATCCGTCTCAAAGTCGAGGACCCGGACCTTGCCCAGAGCGAGATCCGTTCCTCCTTCGGAGACATCTATCTGCTGGCGCGAAGCGGCGCCTTCAACACGGAGCTCGCGTTCCTCACCTCGGAGTTCACCGAGACCGATGTCCGCGCGAAGATCGACGGCCTGACTTCCGCGAAGCTCAAGTCGTTCATCCGTGTTGCCCGCTGCTGACCCCACGTAAGGAGGAAACGAAACCACAATGGCACTCATCGTACAGAAATTCGGCGGTTCGTCCGTCGCTGACGCGGAGCGCGTCATGAACGTCGCCAACATCGTCGCGAACACCTATCGCGACGGCAACGACGTCATCGTCGTCGTCTCTGCCCAGGGCGACACCACGGACGACCTCATCGCCAAAGCCGAAGAGATCAACCCGAAACACTCCCGCCGGGAAATGGACCAGCTCCTGTCCGCGGGCGAGCAGATCTCCATCTCGCTCCTCGCCATGGCTTTGGAAAAGCTGCGCATCCCGGTCATCTCCCTTCTTGGCTGGCAGGCAGGGTTCAAGACGAACTCCCAGTACACCATGGCCCGCATCAAGAAGATCGACGTCGACCGCGTCAACTCCGAGCTCGACAAGAACAAGGTCATCGTGGTGGCCGGCTTCCAGGGGCTCAACAAATATGACGACATCACCACCCTCGGCCGCGGCGGTTCCGATACCTCCGCTGTCGCTCTGGCCGCCGCGCTCCACGCCGACAAATGCCAGATCTTCACCGATGTCGAAGGCGTTTATACCGCCGACCCGCGGAAAGTCAAAAACGCGTACAAACTCAAAGAGATCACCTACGACGAAATGCTGGAACTCGCCACCCTCGGCGCCCAGGTCCTGAACAACCGTTCCGTCGAAATGGCGAAGAAATATCACGTGGAACTGGAAGTCCTTTCCAGCCTCAATCCCATCCCCGGTACCATGGTTAAGGAGGTCACCAAAATGGAGAAGATGCTCATCAGAGGCGTCACCAAAGACAGCAATGTCGCCCGCCTTTCCGTCCTCAGACTGGAAGACAAGCCCGGCATCGCGTTCAACCTGTTTTCGAAACTTGCGGCGAAGAAGATCAACGTCGATATCATCCTGCAGTCCTCCGGCCGTCGCGGCACGAAGGACATCACCTTCACCGTCGCGGAAGACAATGCCGAACTCGCGAGAGACTGCATCATGGAATGCTTCCCCGAGATCGAGGAAGAGAACGTCATCGTCGACAAGAGCATCGCGAAGGTCTCTATTGTCGGCGCCGGCATGGAGACCCATCCCGGTACCGCGTCCCGCATGTTCGATGCCCTCTATTCCGCCGGCATCAACATCGAGATGATCTCCACCTCCGAGATCAAGATCTCCGTCCTCGTCGACCAGGAGATGGCCGACCGCGCCGTTTCCGCCGTCCACGCGGAGTTCTTCCCGGAAGGCAGAGAATATTAAGCAAAACAAAAAGCCCTCTGACAAAAGTCAGAGGGCAATTTTTTTGTCCTTACCGGTTCAGGGAAGAGCTGTCGAGCATCTGGCCGCTGGCCTGCTCGAGGCCCTGACGGCCCCAGCGCTCTTTGAGGCTTTCCTTGTAGGGCTTCGGGTCGGCGTACTTCTTGAGGGCACGCTTGCCGGCGCCGGTGTTGAGGTAGTTCGCGACGTTGTGGACGATCTTCATGAGGTCCTCGCTCGCGTAGTTGTCGATGATGGAGAGGAGGCCTTCCTCTTTGGCGGCGCCCATGCCGAGCAGGGTGACCGCGATGAGGCTCTGGGTGTCCTTTTCGCCGTCGTCATAGTAGTTGTTGAAGGTCTTGAAGAGCTTCTTGCACTGCTGGCGGTCCTCCATGCGGATGTCGAGGAGGATGTCTTCGATCATCTTCGGGTTCTGCTGCAGGTACTCTTCCGGCAGGAAGGTGCCGAACTCCGCTTCGTTCTCCATGGCTTTGCCGGCGTACTCGGGGTAAATGGCCTCGAGACGGTAGATGAGGTCGACGGGCTCATAGCTGTCGGACTTCTTGGCTTTTTTCTTTTTCGGAGTGGGAGCCGGAGCCTTTTCGGCCTTCGCGTTCTTCTGCTTCTGCTGTGCCTTCTCGGAGGAGCCGGCGGTCACGAAGCTGGTGCCGAAGAAGTCGGCGACGGTCTCGGCCACTTCGTTGGCGGCGGAACGGATGTCCTTCGCGCCCCAGTCTTCGCTCTCTGCTTCGAACAGGAGCGTGCCGAGGTTCTGGAACTTGCCGCCTTCCTCGTTGGTGCCGAAGACGTCGAGGGCGCCCATTTTGTATTCGAGGCGTACATCGCCCGCGTCACCGGTGTAGGTGATGACGTCCATGGTCTCGTCAGAGGCGATGACGTCCTTGTCGGCGGGCTTCAGCCCGGCGGCGTTCATGGTGCCTTCGAGCTGCTTGACAAGGCTCAGGAGAGCCGCTTTTTTATCTGCCATAATTGTGATCATCCTTTACGGAAATGAAGTAGCTCCTTGTTTTCCGGCAATTCCCGGTTGTGCGAACTGCCTACAAAAGAGCGGAATAAAACACGATAATTCTAACATACCCATCTCACTTTGTCACCTTATTTTTCGTTGAGGAACGCCCGCCCCTGTGATATACTGTTATGAATACATTTATAGTAGATTTTTAAAAGGGGAAATAGGCCTTATGAAAAACGTTCTGGTCCTGTTTGGCGGCGCGTCCAGTGAACACGACGTCTCGACGGTCTCTGCGTGCTCCGTGCTGAAGCACATTCCGACAGACAAGTACACCATCTACATGATGGGCATCACGAAAGAGGGGCAGTGGTACCTCTATGAGGGCGATGTAGACGCTCTGCCCGAAGACAAGTGGCTGACCTCCGGGAAATGCACCCCGGCGTTCGTGTCGCCCGACCGCGGCATCCACGGCATCACGGTCCTGCAGGACGGCGGCGCCGAGAACATCCGCATCGACATCGCGTTCCCGGTCCTTCACGGCAAGAACGGCGAGGACGGTACCATCCAGGGACTGTTCCAGATGGCGGGCATCCCCTTTGTCGGCTGCGACATGGTCTCCAGTGCCGTGTCCATGGACAAGGTCTTCACGAACACCGTGGCCGATGCCAACCAGGTGCCCCAGGCGGCCTGGGAGAGCATCACGGCCTATGAATACAGGACCGGCGCGAAGACCCTCGACGAGGTCGCCGACAAGCTCGGTTACCCGATCTTCGTCAAACCGGCCAACGCGGGTTCCTCCGTCGGCATCACCAAGGCCCACGACAGAGCCGAGCTGGAAGGCGCTATGGAACTGGCCCTGCAGCACGACACCCGCATCCTTTTCGAGGAGTTCATCGACGGCTACGAAGTCGAATGCGCCGTCCTCGGCAACGATGAACTCGAGACCGGCATCGTCGGCCAGATCCTCCCCGCCAACGAGTTCTACGACTACGACGCCAAGTACGCGAACGCCGCGAGCCTCCTGCGCATCCCCGCGGAGGTCTCCGAGGAGAAGCAAAACGAGGTGGCCGAAGCCGCGAAGCATGTCTTCAAGGCCCTCGGCGGCACCGGGTTCTCCCGGGTCGACTTCTTCGTCGAGAAGGAGACCGGCCGCGTCCTGTTCAACGAGATCAACACCATCCCGGGCTTCACCAGCATCTCCATGTACCCGAAGATGATGGAGGCCGCCGGCGTCCCCTACGCGGAACTCTGCGACCGCCTGCTGCAGCTCGCGGAAGAAAAATGGAGCTGAGACTTTGACGAAAAAGCACAAATACATGATCCGCCTCCACGACAAACACGAGTACGAAGTGGAGACCGCAGATGCCACCATGTACCTGTTCGGCGACCTCGCCTTCGACAAGGACGCATACACCATCACCTACAAGGACGAGGCCGGAGACCTCGCGGGGTGCACGACCGCCATCACCTGCAGGGGCGATGAAGTCAGCATCCACCGCACCGGTCCGTACCAGACCGAGCTCATCATGGAGAAGGGCCGGCGCCACAGCTGCCTTTACTCCACCGAGTACGGCGACGTCCTGATGGGCGTCTACGCCGAGACGGTCGACTCCCACATGGCGGAGTCCGGGGGTTACCTCGAGTTCGCCTACACCATCGACTTTGACGGAGACTTCGTCTCCAGAAATACACTCCACCTCACAGTGAAGGAGACTTTTTAACAATGGCAAACACTGTTGAAACTGCAAAAATCCAGCTGAAAACGGCTGTGAACGACGCCATCGGTGCACTGACTGAAAAGGGAGACCTCCCGGCGGGCGATCTACGGGACTTCAACATCGAAGTTCCGGCTGACCGCAAGAACGGTGACTTCTCCGCGAACGTCGCCATGGTGAACGCGAAGGTGTTCCGCATGCCGCCCGCGAAAGCGGCCGCCATAATCGTCGAGGCCATGGACCTCGAGGACACCTACTTCACCCGCGCCGAAGTGGCGGGCCCCGGTTTCATGAACTTCTATCTGAACGACCGCTACTATGCCGACATCCTGCTCGACATCGCGGCGGAAGGCGACGCCTACGGCCGAAGCGACTACGGTCAGGGCAAAAAGGTGAACGTGGAGTTCGTCTCCGCCAACCCCACCGGTCCCATCCACATGGGCAACGCCCGCGGCGGCGCCCTCGGCGACTGCCTCGCGGCCGTCCTCGAGTGGGCCGGATACGACGTCTCCCGGGAGTTCTACATCAACGACGCCGGCAACCAGATCGAAAAGTTCGCTCTGTCCCTCGACGTCCGTTACCGACAGCACTTCGAAGGGGAAGACGCGGTTCCGCTGCCCGAGGACTCGTACCACGGCAAGGACATCGTCGAACTGGCGGAAGCGTTCATCGCCGAAACGGGCGAGCAGTATAAAGACGCCTCCGAAGAGGAGCGCCGCAAAGCGCTCGTCGACTACGCTCTGCCGAAGAACATCGCCGGCATGCAGGCCGCCATGGACAAGTACCGCATCAAGTACGACACCTGGTTCTATGAGAGCACTCTCCACGAGAGCGGCCAGGTCATGGAGACCATCGACGAACTGACGAAGAAGGGCCTGACCTACGAACAGGACGGCGCCCTCTGGTACAAGAACATCGACGTCCAGACGGACATCCTGCAGAAGGCGGGCAAGTCCCAGAAGGACATCGACAAACTCGAGCTCAAGGATGACGTCCTCATCCGCGCCAACGGCAACCCGACCTACTTCGCGGCGGACATCGCGTACCACCGCAACAAGCTGGTCGTCCGCGGCTTCGAAAAGGCCGTCGACGTCTGGGGCGCCGACCACCACGGCCACGTGGCCCGCATGAAGGGTGCCCTCGAGGCCCTCGGCATCGGCGGCGACAAACTGGACGTGGTCCTCATGCAGCTCGTCAAGCTGACGTCGGACGGCGAACCGGTCAAGATCTCGAAGCGGACCGGCAACGCCATCACCCTCGTCGACCTGCTCGACGACATCCCCATCGACGCATCCCGCTTCCTCTTCAACACGAGAGAAGCCGGCTCCGAGATGGAGTTCGACATGGATCTCGCCATCGAGCAGAGCGCCCAGAACCCGGTCTACTACTGCCAGTACGCCCACGCCCGCATCTGCAGCATCCTGCGCAAGATGGAAGAAGAAGGGAAGACCTTCGAAGGCGCGACGGCGGACGAACTGGTCCTTTTGAAAGAGTCCGAGGAGCGGGAGCTCATCCGTCACCTGTCGAACCTGCCCGCAGAGGTCATCACGGCGGCCGACCACTACGACCCGGCCCGCATGACCCGTTACTGCACCGAACTCGCGACGCTCTTCCACAAGTTCTACAACGCCTGCCGCGTCAACGTCGAGGACGAGGCGCTGAGCCGCGCGAGACTGTTCCTGTGCATGTGCGTCAAGACGACGCTCGCGAACGTCCTTACCATGCTGAAAGTCAGTGTTCCGGAGAGAATGTAAAGGAGTGTTACCGTGGCCCGAACTTCTATGCGCAAACAGTATAAAAAAGCGACCCGTACGAGACGGGTCATCACCCTCGCCGTCGCGGCAGTCCTGCTGCTCGCCATCCTGGCCGGCGTGCTGGTGAGCGTCCGCAACAACCGGAGAGAGGCCCGTCAGGCCGCCGCCGAGAAGGCGCTGCAGGAGCGCATCGTCAAGGTGACGTTCCCCGAAGGCTCCACGGTCCTCGACATCGCGCAGAAACTCGAAGAGAACAACGTCTGCACCGCGGACGAGTTCGAAGCGGTCTGCACGAAGGTCCCGGAGGGCTATGACCGCCTGTTCGCCGACGTCACGACCGACAACAAGGTCTTCGTCCTCGAAGGCTACCTGTTCCCGAGCACCTATGAGTTCTACAAGGAAGAGGGCGCCGACAAGGCCGTCAAGCGCTTCCTCGACGCCATGAACAAACAGATCACCGATGAAGACCTCGCGAAGGTCAATTCGATGGGATACACCCTCGACCAGGCCCTGACACTGGCGTCCATCATCCAGTCCGAGGCCTCCGACCCGAAGAACATGCCGATGGTATCGAGCGTCTTCGCAAATCGCCTCAAACCCGGCTCCGGCTTCGGCTACCTCGGTTCCGACGTCACCCGCCATTACATCGAGCGGAAGATGAAGGCGTACATCGAGGCCCAGGGCATGGACTATGACAAACTGTTCGGCGCCTACTGCACGAACGACGGCTACACCCTGAAGACCACCGGTCTCCCGGCGGGCCCCATCTGCAACATGGGCAAGGCGGCCATCGAGGCGGCCCTGAACCCGGCGGAGAGCAATTACTATTACTTCTTCACCGACAACGACTGGAACTACTACTACAATGAGACCCTGAGCGGTCATCAGTCCCAGTGGAACCAGCTCATCGCCGAAGGGAAAGCCGGCGACACCGCCACCACGACGGCCAAACAGTAAGGAGTCCGCATGAAGAAATTCGTCACCTGGAACGTCAACGGCATCCGCGCCTGTGTGAAGAAGGGGTTCGAGGAGAGCTTCGCCGCCCTCGACGCCGACATCTTCGCGCTGCAGGAGACCAAGATGCAGGAGGGTCAGCTCGACCTCGACCTGCCTGGCTACCACCAGTACTGGAACTATGCCGAAAAGAAGGGCTACTCCGGCACGGCGGTCTTCGCCAAAGAGGAACCGCTCTCCGTCACCCTCGGCATCGGCAGCCCGGAGCACGACTGTGAAGGCCGTGCCATCACCCTCGAGTACCCCGACTACTACTTTGTGACCGCCTATGTCCCGAACGCGCAGGACGGGCTCAAACGCCTCGACTACCGCATGGACTGGGAGGACAAACTCCGGGCGTACCTCTCTGACCTCGACAAACAGAAACCGGTCTTCTACTGTGGCGATTTGAATGTCGCCCACGAGGAGATCGACCTCAAAAACCCGAAGACGAACCGGGGCAACGCCGGCTTCTCCGATGAGGAGCGGGCCAAGTTCACGGAGCTGCTCGGAGCGGGATTCACCGACTCCTTCCGCTACCTGTACCCCGACGTCACCGGCGTCTACTCCTGGTGGTCCTACCGCTTCAACGCCCGGGCCAACAACGCGGGGTGGCGCATCGACTACTTCGTCGTCTCCGACCGCGTGAAGGAGAACATCGAAGACGTCAAGATCCACAACGACATCTACGGGTCCGACCACTGTCCGGTCGAGCTCGACATCAATATTTAAACCTGCAAACGGAGGTTTCCCCCATGAACGAGAACATCCAGTTTACGACCGAACTCTCTCTGGACATCCCGGAGGAGATCCGAAAAGCCAGAAACATCGCCACCGTCGGACTCCAGGTCCACCTCGAGGACAAGGAGTACAAGGACGGAGCACTCTCGAACCAGGAAGTCTATGACATCTTCCAGGCCCGCAAGGCGCTGCCCAGCACCTCGGCCGTCTCCGTCGGAGACTACCAGGACCTGTTCCGTCCCTTCCTGGAAGCCGGCAAGACCGTCATCCACGTGTCCATTTCCTCCGGCATTTCGTCCACCTACCAGAATGCGTGCATCGCCGCAGAAGACCTTGAGGACCTCGGCAAAGTCTACGTCATCGACAGCCTCTCGCTGTCTCAGGCCGCGTCCATCCCTGTCTACAAAGGCCACGACATGGCACAGCAGGACAAGTCCGCGGAGGAGATCGTCGCCGCCATGAAGGCCCTCGTGCCGAAGCTCGACAGTTCCTTCATGATCACGAACCTCGACTTCCTGAAGCACGGCGGCCGCTGCTCCACCCTGGCAGCCCTCGGCGCCAACCTTCTGAAGCTGAAGCCCATGATCAACATGGACGGCGGCTCCATGAGCACCGACAAGAAGTACCGCGGCAAGGATGAAGACGCCTACTTCCAGTACCTCGACGACCGGTTCGCGGACGGCAGACCCTACGACCATGAGTACGTCTGCATCTCGCACGGCATGGTCGACAAGGCCATCCTCGACAAGGCGGTCTCCACGCTGAAGAAGAAGTACAAGTTTGAAAACGTCATCGTCAACGATGTCGGAACCGTTATTTTTGCACACGGCGGAAAAGGCTGCTTCGGCGTCTTTTTCCTGCATGAATAAAAGGAGTTTTTTCGAATCATGAAACAGAAATTACTGGCGGTCCTCGTCTCTCTCGTCATGGCGATGAGCCTTGCTGTCCCGGCCTTCGCGGCTCCGGGGGATGAGACATCCGAAACGACAGAAAAAGCCACCACGACGACCCGCGTCACGACCTCCAAGGACACCTCCGACGAGGCCATTGCCCGCGCCACCGCGGAAGGCGGCGAAGAAGGCGATGAGGAAGAGGAAACGCGCGCCGTCGATGAGATCATCACGAGCTACAACAACAATAACGGCCGTGTCCTCAGTGCGGCCAGAGCGGGCTATCCCCGTCTCTATCCGGAAGACTCCCTGACGGGTCTCCGCTACTGCGTGGAAAACGGTGTGGACATCGTCTCCGTCACGGTCCAGCAGACCAAGGACAAGGGCCTCGTGCTCCTGGAAGACGCCACCATCGACCGCATGCTGGTCGACCGCTCCACCGGCGAGTCCGGCAAGGGCAAGGTCTCTTCCTACACCCTCGAAGAACTGCAGAACAACTTCTATCTGCGGGACGGCCACGGCGGCAGCGGCAAGAAGGCGACCAAGGAAACGGTCCCCGGCCTGCACGACGCCCTCGAACTCACCCGCAACTCGGTCATGCTGTACATCACCAACGGATTCCAGTATGCCGAGACCATCAACGATGTCGCGAAGGGCCTCAACGCCTGTGACGTCGTCATCCTGGGCGGTGCCACCTCTGCCGACGACATCAAGATCTTCGTCGACCACACCGGCACTCCCATCTGCCACATCACGTCGAATTTCGTGGACGGCACCACCGAGGGCGCCCCGCGGAACTTCATCAAAGAGACTCTGGACGCCGGCGCTGACGCCGTCAACCTGGCGACCGACAAAGACTACTCCGCTATCTTCAAGAGCTCCACGACCAAACGGTTCGAAGATGCCGGCCGCGGCATGGTGAGCGCCACCACGTTCGCCACCTCCGGCGAGCATGTGGACCGCATCGAAGGCTGGCAGGAACTCATTGAAGCCGGCTACAGCATCATCGAGACGGACTACCCGAAAGAGCTGGCCGCCTACATCAAGGACATCGAAGCCTACCGCACCGAGCTCTCTTCGCTCATCACCCAGGCCCAGACCCTGAACACCGACAAGTTCTCGAAGGACACCGCCAAGGCACTGAAGAAGTCCCTCGAAGACGCGGAGACCATGTCCTCGAAGGGCGCTGTCTCCCTGCGTCAGATCGACGAGACCCGGTACAACATCCAGGAGAGCATCGATGCTCTGGAAATCGGTACGGAAGTCGACCAGGCCCACACGCCCATCTGGCAGATCCTCCTGATCGTCGCCATCGTCCTGCTTGCCATCGCGGGCATCATCCTCGTGGCACTGCGTGTGTTCAACAAGCATAAGAAAGAGATCCGGAAACAGAGAAAAGTCCGGAAAAAATACAAGGCAATGTCCGAGAAGAACCTGGCAGAGGCGGAGACCGTCATCGACGAGACCACGCCGACCATCTCCCAGGACACCGCGAGCTCGAACATCTATGAGAACTTCACCGGCGAGACCCTCGAGCGCCCGGCCCCCGTGGAAACTCCCGCGGAACCGGAAGTGAACGCCGACAGCATCAAGGACGACTTCCAGAAGATGCTGAAGGACCTCGAAGACGCTCGCAAAGACTGATATTACAAGAAACTCTGACGGGGAGGTGTGACCGTGAAAAAATGGAATAGAGAAGCGCTGGCGGAACCGCTGTTCTTCTTCGCTTACGTGGTCTTCATGGTCGCGACCGTCCTGCAGACGACGATGTATACGGAGATGCGGTTCTTCCCGCAGCTGTTCATCGCCATGCGGTACTTCGCCTTCATCGTGGCGGCCTTCAAGGTCCTCCTCGACCTCTATGGCGATTTACGCAAGGTGAACGGGAACCGGGAGAAAATGATGGACTGGGTCTCCGTCGTCATCAAATATGTGTTGATGTCGGCCCTGGTCGTGGCCGTCTCCATCACCGCCGACGAGCGGTCTCTGGCGTTCCTGCTGGTCATCCTGCTGGCGGCGAGAGGCGTCATGGCGAACAAGATCTTCCGGGTGACCCTGTGGATGCAGGCGTTCCTCGCGGCCTTCGTGTTCCTGTCCGCCGCGGTCGGGTTCATCATCGACCTGCGCTTCGAACGGGGCGGCGTATTCAACCGCCACGCGCTCGGGTACTGGTTCCCGAGTTACATCATGTCCTACTACTTCTTCGTCCTGCTCTTGCTGTTCTGGACGCGGAAGAAACCCATGAAGCCGACCTCCGTCGCGCTGCTCGAGGGGCTCAACCTGCTCCTCTATCTGCTGACCGACGCCCGCCTCGGACTCATGGTCAACACGTTCCTCATCGCGGTGGAATTCATCCGCAGCGTCGAGAAGTGGAGAGCGCCGCTGCACCGCCTCACCGACAAGGTCATGGCGGTCCCGGTCCTCGGGAAGGTCATCCAGTGGGGCTGGGCCCTGCTGCCGGAACTGCTCGTGGCGTACATCGCCCTCCTGTTCAGGTTCCCGATCTCTGCCCTTGCCCAGAAGACCGACTACCTCCTGTCGAACCGCATCTACTACGCCTACGTGGGCGTGCAGAAGTACGGCATCCATCTGCTCGGCAACGACATCGAGTGGATCGGCTACGGCGCCCGGGCGGACATGTCCGAGATCGAGAAGACCTACAACTTCGTCGACTGCGCGTACGTGTACATCCTTCTGTACTTTGGCGTGCTCGTGTTCGTCGGCATGCTCTTCGCCATGTTCTGGGTCAGCGCGCGGCTCGGCCGCAAGGGCGAGTACCACAAGTGCTTCCTTTACGGCATCATCTTCGTGTACTGCTTCGTCGAGCCCCGGCTCCTCGAACTCAACATGAACACGTTCCTGTTCCTGACCGTCCCGCTGCTCACACGCCCCTCCTTCCTGCGGCGGTATTTGTCCCGTAGAAAGCGGGAAAAGCTGGAAGCACCGTCGGCAGGGACCTCAGAAAGTCCGACACCGGCATAAGGTCCGTTCCTCACAATAATAATAAGGCTTCCCGTGTTGGGAAGCCTTATTTTTGTGTCTTTGTGGCGATTTACGAAAACGCATCCTTATTGCTGCCGAGGTACTCGAAGGAGACCTGGATGCACGACCGGAGCAGCCGAACGAGCGTGTCCGGCGGGACCCGTTTCGGGTCGTTCAGCCAGCGGACGAGGGCCGCGAGGATGGCGTCGCTGTGGAAGTTGATGTGGAACTCCATCGCCTGGCTGTCTTTGTGGAACTCCCGGAGCATCTCCTGCAGGAGGGGCGTGAGCAGTTCCCGGAAGTGGTCGAGGAACGAGTTCTGCCCGGTGAAGGCGATGATGTTCTGGTAGAACGCGGCGTTCTGGTAAAAGTACTCCGCCGTGGTCCGGATGAGGTTCCAGATGGTCATGCTGTCGGGCACGTTCTGCGGGTCGAATGCGTCGACCTGGAACGCCTCCTTCAGGAACGCCTCGAACTCGGTGTCGAAGATCCAGTTGACGAGGTCGTACTTGTCGAGGAAGTGGTAGTAGAAACTGGTGCGCTTCAAGTGCGCCTGCTCGCAGATGCTGCTGACGGTCACTTTCTCGAACGGCTGTGTTTTCAATAGTTCTTTCAGTGCATCGCCAAATGCCTTCTTGGTCTGGTTTGCTTCCGGCATGTAGACACCTCCTGTCACCGCAATAGTGTAACAAAAAATAAGACATTATTCAATCATTTCGAGAAGTTGCCGAAACAGTATTGACACGCGCCGGACCGGCCGATATAATGAAGTTGATATATGAACAATTGCTCATATGTTCGAACGAATACCAACATTGCCGGGGCGATGTGCCCCTGGAAAGCAGGAACCACTATGAAGACTTACAAGATCTACGTCGACTGCGCCAACTGCGCCGCCAAAATGGAGGAAGCCGTCAAAAAGACCGAGGGCATCGCCGATGCCACCGTCAACTTCATGGCACTCAAGATGAACGTCGAATTCGAGGAAGGCGCCGATGAGAAGAAGGTCCTGAAAAAGGCGCTCAAGAACGCCCGCAGGGTCGACGACGATATCGAGATCGAGTTTTAAATCGCCCGCTGTGCGAAGGAGCACATTATGAGAAGAAAGCAGAAAAAGACCCTCTTCCGCATCATCATCGCCGCTGCGCTGATGGTCGTCCTGGGGCTGTTCTCTCGGATCACGAACATCAATGAATATGTCTTTTTCGCCCTCTGCATGGTCCCGTACCTCGTAGTGGGCTATGACGTTTTATGGAAAGCAGTCAAGGGCATCGGCCGCGGTCAGGTGTTCGACGAGAACTTCCTGATGGCCATCGCCACCGTCGGCGCCATCATCCTGCAGGAGTACACGGAAGGCGTCGCGGTCATGCTGTTCTACCAGATCGGGGAACTGTTCCAGTCCATCGCCGTCGGGAAGAGCCGCAAGAACATCGCGGACCTCATGGACATCCGCCCGGACTACGCCAACGTGGAAGAGGACGGGAAACTCGTGCGGGTGGACCCTGACACGCTCGAGCCCGGTTCGGTCATCGTGGTCGAACCCGGTGAACGCATCCCCATCGACGGCGTGGTCATCGACGGTGTCTCCACCCTCAACAACAGCGCTCTGACCGGTGAGTCTCTGCCGGTGGACGTCGGCCCGGACAGCCCCGTCAACTCCGGCGGCATCAACCTGTCCGGCGTGCTGAAGGTCCGTACCACCAAAGCCTTCGGCGAGTCCACCGCCTCCAAGATCCTCGAGCTGGTCGAAAACGCCGGCGCCCGCAAGGCGAAGGCGGAGAACTTCATCACAAAGTTTGCGAAGTACTACACCCCCGCCGTGGTCGCTGCCGCGGTCCTGCTGGCCCTGGCACCTCCCCTCGTCCGCATGGCGATGGGCACCGCCCCGCTCTGGTCGCAGTGGGTGTATCGCGCCCTCACATTCCTCGTCATCAGCTGCCCCTGCGCCATCGTCGTCTCCATTCCTCTGAGTTTCTTCGGCGGCATCGGCGGCGCCTCGAACGCGGGCATCCTCATCAAGGGCTCCAACTACATGGAGACCCTCGCGAACATCAAGACGGTCGTCTTCGACAAGACCGGCACCCTGACCCTCGGCAACTTTGCCGTCACCGGGGTCCACCACAGTGAACTCGAGGACGAGGAACTCCTCCGGCTGGCCGCCCATGCGGAGAGCCACTCTCCGCACCCCATCGCGAAAAGTATCCTGACCGCTTACGGCAAGGACATCGACCCGTCCCTCGTCTCGAACGTGAAGGACATCAGCGGTCACGGCGTCACCGCGACGGTCGACGGCCATGAGGTCGCTGCCGGCAACAACCGTCTCATGACGAGCCTCGGCATCCCGTTCCACGACTGCCACAGCATCGGGACCATCGTCCACATGGCGGTGGACGGCGCGTATGCCGGTCATATCGTCATTTCCGACGAATTGAAAGACCACTCGAAAGCGGCGATCGAAGGCCTTTATGAGGCCGGCGTGAAGAAGACGGTCATGCTGACCGGCGATAACGAAGCCACGGCAAAACAGATCGCCGAAAGTATAAATGTTAACGAAGTTCACGCTGGACTTCTCCCAGCAGATAAGGTTACAATAGTAGAAGAATTACTTTCCGAACAGAATAAAAACGAGACACTGGCGTTCGTGGGTGATGGTATGAACGACGCGCCGGTGTTGTCGCGCGCAGACCTTGGCATCGCAATGGGAGCTCTCGGCTCCGACGCTGCCATCGAAGCAGCCGATGTGGTCCTCATGGACGACGACCCGCTGAAGATCACGAAAGCGGTCCGCATCGCCCGCAAATGCATGCGCATCGTGAAGACCAACATCTGGTTTGCCATCGGCGTGAAACTGCTGTGCCTGATTCTTGGCGCTTTCGGCATAGCCAACATGTGGATCGCCATCTTCGCCGACGTCGGCGTCATGGTGCTCTGCGTCCTCAACGCCATCCGCTGTCTGTTCGTGAAGAATCTTTGAGTGTACACGTAGAATAGTCAACAGGGAGAATGACTGATGAACGAAAATACCCTCTATGACCTTGCGGACCTTTTCAAGGTGTTTGGTGACTCCACCCGCCTGCGCATCCTCTGCGTCCTGATCGACCGGGAGGAGATCTGTGTGGCGGATCTGGCAGAAACGCTGGAGATGACCCAGTCTGCCATTTCCCACCAGCTGCGCACACTGAAACAGTCGAAGCTGGTGAAGTCCCGCCGGTCCGGAAAGCTGGTCTACTACTCCCTCGATGACGACCACGTCCGTTCTATTATCGAGACGGGCAGAGAGCACATTGAGGAGGAGAGATAAATGAATCCGATGTTTATTGTGGGCACCATTTGCTGGTTCGTTGCCAGTTTCTTCGGGGTCCTGTATCAGTATGAGTGTCAGGATCGCATCTCAAAAAAGGGCATCGTGCTGAAAGCACTCAGCGCATCCTGCATCGTCGCATATGCCATCGTCCTGATCGTCATGTTTGGCAAGTCTACCGACGCCGCATACAACTTTGCGGCCGGTCTGGTCATGATCACTATTGCCGATACATTGGTCGCCTATCTGGAGTACACCGGAGAGGGTACCTCGAGGACGGTCGTGCGGGCGGCGTCCGGCAACTCCAGTAAGGACCGCATCCTTCTCTGCGTGATCGGCATCCTGTTTGTCGTTTCCTATTTCCTTGAGGTTGTGGCTTTCATCAAAGGGATCTCGCATCATGCCGATGTCAGCGATTACATTGCACCGTTTCTGATTTTCTTCTTACTGCCTCCCATTTTTACTGGTGTGGGAGCTCTCCTGTCGAAATTCCGGATCCCGGATGCCGAGCTTCGTGTTTTCATTATCGGCGCGTTCTATATTTTACTGGCCAGTGCGTTGTTCTCGGCCTCCACTATCTTCGCATTATCTCTGTTCCGGGTCGACGTGATGCACGCGACGTGGATCCTCTTTGGCAGCATCATTTTCTTCCTTTCTCTTCTGCTGGTGGAGTTGAGATATGCAAGACCGGAAATGCACGATAACAAGCCGATGCGCATCATCAGCCGTCTTATGCAGTTCCTTGGACGGATGATCCTGGCCGGGTGTGCCTATCTTCTGTAAACCGATCAACAAACGCCTATGAAAGACTTCAACTTGAAAGAGTACTGGAAAGAGCACTGGCAGGACATTTTACGGATCATTATCGTCGTTCTGCTGCTCACGTTCATTGCTCTCAACTTCGATACGCTCCGCCACCTCGACGTCGAGCAGATGGTCCGCCGGGCCGGGTCCCCCTGGAAAGGGTTCCTGGTCGTCATGGCGCTGTTCGCCATCAAGTCGATCGTCCTCGTGGTCCCGGCGTCCCTTGTCAATGTCGGCGTCGGCGTGGCCTTCACGCCGGTCATCGGCCTGCTCGTCAACATCGCGGGCGTGGTCGTGGAGCTGACGACTTCCTATTTCATGGGCTTTTTCCTTGGCGGAGAGTTCGTCGCCCGTCAGCTCGACAAAATGAAGCGGGGCAGGGAGTACCTCGAAGACGACAAGAAAGACAGTGCCGTCGTCATGTTCTTACTGCGGTTCATCCCGTTCTTCTCGGTCAACGCCATCTCCATGTTCTACGGGAGTGCCCATTACAATTACCTGAAGTACCTCGGCATCTCCATGGCGGGCATGATGCCCAGAGTCGTGTTCCTGTCTCTGTTCGGCAACGCCCTCTATGAGTACCTGCCGTCGTTCCTGGGATAACACCGTAAATCGCCAAAAGCCTCCCTTTCCGGGGGCTTTTTTCATATATCGTTTTTTGATACAAGTTTACAAAATAGTATTGATATAAAAGTGACAAAAAGGTACAATTGTTATTGGTGAAATTTCCTTTCAGGCAAGGGAAATTTTCGTATCAACCGCACTATTTTGTAAGGAGTTGTAGTAATCATGCCTAGAGTTTTTTGTCCCTGGGACATCATCACCCCGTTCGTAACTGACGCTTTCATCGGCTACGGCATCCCCGAAGAAGATGCAAAAATCTGCACCGACGTTCTTCTTGAGTCCGACAAGCGCGGAATCGAGAGCCACGGCTGCAACCGTTTCAAACCCATCTATCTCGACAGAATCAAGGCTGGTATCCAGCAGCCTGTCACCAACTTCGAAATCGTCAAAGAGACTGAGACCACCGCTGTTGTCGACGGACACGACGGAATGGGTCAGGTCATCGGTTACAAGTCCATGCAGATGGCTATCGATAAGGCCAAGAAGTATGGCATGGGCATGGTCGTTGTCCGCAACTCCTGCCACTACGGTATCGCCGGTTACTATGCTTCCCAGGCTGCAAAGCAGGGCTGCATCGGCATCACCGGTACCAACGCTCGTCCGTCCGTTGCTCCGACCTGGGGCGTTGACGGCATGTTCGGTACCAACCCGCTGACCATCGGCATCCCCACCGACGAAGACTTCGACTTCGTCATCGACTGCGCCACTTCCATCACCCAGAATGGTAAGATCGAGTACTATGAGCGCATCGGCGAGAACGTCCACAAAGGCACCGTCATCACTCGGGACGGCGAAGAGTTCTGCGGCGACGCAGGCGAAGGCCTCAAGATGATCCGTCAGGGCAAGGCTGCCCTCACCACCCTCGGTGGCGCCGGCGAAGCTCTCGGCGGCTACAAGGGCTACGGCTATGCCATGGTCGTCGAACTTCTTTCCGCCATTCTTCAGGATGGTAACTATGGTAAGATGCTCGACGGTAAAGATGAGAACGGCAACCTCGTTCCCTATCATCTTGGCCACTTCTTCATCGCCATCGACACCGACCACTTCCTTGGCGAAGAGCTTGCCAGAAAGAAAGCCGGCGAGATCATCCGCTCCGTCCGTAATTTTATGAAGGCTCCGGGTGCCGAGCGCATCTACACCGCCAACGAAAAAGAATGGGACGTCTGGCTTTACAGAAAAGACAAGGGTGTCCCGATCACCGAGCCCGTTCAGAAAGAGATCGTCGCTGTCCGTGACGAGCTTGGCCTGACTCAGTACAAGTTCCCCTGGGAGGACTAAGGAACTGACTGCTTGAAACGGCATTCTGGGAGCCGTCTCCATTCCGAGACCGGCTCCCTTTTTTAAACATCAAAAAGTCAAGTACTTTTTAACGAAAGGAAGGAGTTCCCATGGATTACGCAAAAGAATCCCTCAGACTGCACGGAGAGTGGAAAGGTAAGATCGAAGTCGTTTCGACCGTCCCGACCGAAAATGAAGATGACCTTTCTCTGGCGTACACCCCCGGCGTCGCAGCCCCCTGCCTTGAGATCCAGAAGGACATCGACAAGAGCTACGAACTGACCCGCCGTCATAACATGTGCCTCGTCGTCACCGACGGCACCGCAGTCCTCGGACTCGGCGACATCGGCCCCGAAGCAGGCATGCCCGTTATGGAAGGCAAGTGCGTTCTCTTCAAGAACTTTGGCGATGTAGACGCGTTCCCGCTCTGCATCAAGTCCAAAGATGTCGACACCATCGTCGATACCATCTACATGATCTCCGGTTCCTTCGGCGGCGTCAACCTTGAAGACATCGCGGCTCCCCGCTGCTTCGAGATCGAGCGCAAGCTGAAAGAGAAATGTGACATCCCGATCTTCCACGACGACCAGCACGGTACCGCCGTCATCACTCTGGCCGGCCTCATCAACGCGCTGAAACTCGTTGGCAAGAACATCGAGGACATCAAGATCGTTACGTCCGGTGCCGGCGCCGCTGCCATCGCCATCGTCAAACTTCTGATGTCCTATGGTGCGAAAGACGTCACCATGTGCGACCGCAAGGGCGCTATCTACAAAGGCCGCGAGGGCCTCAACTGGATCAAGGAAGAAATGGCAGAAGTCACGAACCTTGACCACAAGGAAGGTTCCCTGGCTGACATGCTCGTCGGCGCGGACGTCTTCATCGGCGTTTCCGGCCCCGGCACCGTCACTCAGGACATGGTCAAGACCATGGCGAAAGACGCCATCGTCTTTGCCTGCGCGAACCCGACTCCGGAGATCTTCCCGGACGAGGCGAAAGCCGCCGGCGCCCGCGTCATTTCGACCGGCCGTTCCGACTTCCCGAACCAGATCAACAATGTTCTGGCATTCCCCGGCATCTTCCGCGGCACCTTCGATGTCCGCGCTTCCGACATCAACGAAGAGATGAAGATGGCTGCTGCTCTTGCACTGGCCGGCCTCATCTCCGACGATGAACTGACGGAAGACTACATCATCCCGAAGGCATTCGACCCGCGCGTCGGCCCCGCCGTCGCCAAGGCTGTTGCCGAAGCCGCCCGGAAGTCCGGCGTCGCCCGCATCTGAGCGAGCCACGCTCCCTCTGGCGAGCCCGCCTCCCTCTGAGGCATTCCGCTGAGACCCAGCACAACCAAAGACCCGCGCACCTCTCTGAGGCCCGCGGGTCTTTTTTTATGCCTGGCCTCAATCGCAACAGCCTGACCGAGACAAAACCCTCTTGCCACTCACTCCCAAAGGGAACATCCGCGTTCCAGCGGAGCTGTCCGCGTACTTACGCCCTTCGCTTCGCTCCGGGCTCGTGTGCCACAGTCCATCGGGGAAGTAAAGAGGCTTTTGCCCGCTACGCGGCTGCCAACAGTCCCTTTTCTTTCAACGTTTCCTGCTTTGCCAGCTCTTGACTTCCCCTCCGCCCTGCGGCACATGGCAACCATCAGGCAGAAAGGGGCGCTGTGCGCCTTTCCGCCTGCAGAAGGAGGCATTCTATGCTTACTTTGAGGCAGCTCTGATCAAAAATCGGTCAGGCACTCAGAAACTCGTACATCCAGACCGATTTCCAAACATGCCTTTTTGAAAAGTCGGTCAGGACCTGGGAAAACCCGTCTTCCGGACCGACGCGGAGGGTGTGCTTTCTCGAAACATCGGTCTCAGAGACCTAAATCAGCTTCTCTGAACCGACTTTTCATATTGGGAGAATTACACCTGCACAATATTATTGGACAAGCGTCCATGAAAATAGCTTCTTCAGAAACTAAAATCGGTCAGTAGAAAGGCTTTTTATCTTTTCTCACCGACAATTGGAAGAGCCACACCTTTGACGTCGGTCAGATAGCAAATAAACATGTCTCACAGGCCGACTTTCATTACAGTCACACTTCAAAATCGGTCAGAGAGCAGGCGCAGGTCCCGAATCGACCGACTTGCAAATTGTTTTGTACTGTTTCCTGCTTCATGACTGCTCTTCTACGCCTGCTTCTGTTCAGCCGGCGAGAAAGCCGGAAGGGGTAGGGGTCCGGGGACAGG
>R21__coassemble_98_pt1 | contig 70796 bp, 57 predicted proteins | sample R21__metabat2_low_PE_053 | metagenome-assembled genome bin R21 | reverse complement strand
GGTGGCATGTACTAAATCGCCAAAGGAAATGAGCAGTCTTCTTCGGAAGACTGCTTTTCTTTTTGCGCGATTTATGTAATAATAATTTGAACATTTGAAAGGGCCTTTTGAGGCTTGTTATTTACTCTTTAATGCTTTATAGTATTAAAGTGATAAAAATAACTCGAGAAGGAGATGTTTCCCATGATTTGGAACCCGTCCAAAGAGTGTATGGATCGCGATACACTGCACGAGCTGCAGAGCGCCCGTCTGCGCAAGATCGTCGAGCATGTCTACTACGGAAACGAATATTACCGCAACAAGATGCAGGAAGTCGGCCTGGAGCCCACCGACATCAATGGGATCGAGGACCTGTCCAAACTTCCGTTCACCACATATGAGGACCTGAGAGCGACCTATCCCTTTGGCATGCGCTCTGTCCCGCTGTCCCAGTGCGTCCGTCTTCAGTCTTCCTCCGGTACGACCGGCAAGCCGAAGATCGCGCTGTATACCCGCAAGGACATCGACATCTGGTCGGAAGGCGTGGCCCGTTCCATGGCTATGGCCGGTGTCACCAGCGACGATATCGTCCTCGTCTCCTATGGCTACGGCCTCTTCACCGGTGGTCTCGGCGCTCACTACGGCGCGGAGAAACTCGGCGCGCTGGTCATCCCGATGGGTACCGGCAACACCAAGAAACTCATCGATATGCTCATCGACTGCAAGGCGACCGTCATCTGCTGCACGCCGTCCTATCTTCTTCATATCGCCGAAGCGCTGGAGGAGAGCGGCCGCATCAACGAGATCTCGCTGAGATGCTCCATCAACGGCGCGGAGCCCTGGTCCGATGAGATGAGAGAGCAGATCGAGAAGCGTCTGAACATCAAGGCTTATGACATTTACGGCCTGACCGAGATCTCCGGCCCCGGCGTCGCCACGGACTGCGATTTCCACAGAGGCCTCCACATCTGGGAAGACCACTTCCTGCCGGAAGTCATCAACCCGGAGACCGGCGAACAGCTTCCGGAAGGTTCCGAAGGCGAACTCGTCATCACCTGCCTGACCAAGGAAGGCCAGCCCCTCATCCGTTACAGAACGAGAGACATCACCCGTCTCGAGTATGAGAAGTGTGAGTGCGGCCGCACCATGGCCCGCATCCAGCGCTTCAAGGGCCGTTCCGATGACATGCTCATCATCAAGGGCGTCAATGTCTTCCCGTCCCAGGTCGAAGCGGCACTGCTCAACGTCGACGGTGTCACTCCGAACTACTTCATGACCGTCGACCGTGTCGACAACTCCGACACCCTCGAAGTCGCCGTCGAAGTCGAAGACCGCTTCTTCTCCGACGATATGGCCGAACTCGAGAGACTCAGCCAGAAGGTCAAGGCCCAGCTGAAGTCCGCCATCGGCCTCAATGCCAAGATCAAACTCGTCGAGCCCAACGGCCTCGAACACAGCCAGGGCAAGACGGTCCACGTACTCGACAAGAGAAAACTCTACGACTAAGGAGGAACCACCATGACCGTCAAACAGTTATCTGTCTTTCTTGAAAACCGGGAAGGCCGTCTGCAGCAGATCTTCAACATCCTGAAGGAAGCCAACGTCAACGTGGTCTCCGTCTCCATCGCCGAGACCTCTGACTACGGCATCGTCCGCATGATCGTCTCTGACGTCGACGGAGCGCTTGCCGCCCTGAAGGCTCAGAACATCACGGCGAAAGTCGTCGACGTGCTCGCTGTCAACATCTCCCACGAGGTCGGCAGCCTGTCGAAGCTCCTGAACGCCATCGCCGACGCCGGCATCAACATCAAGTACATGTACGGTCTCTCGACCGGAGACACCGGTGCGTCCATCGCCTTCAAGACGGACGACATCCCCGGCACCGAAAAAGCCCTCGAGCCCCTGGACGTCCAGTACTACACGCCCGAGTCCCTCGAGAACGTCGAATAACCTTGATTTGCATGAGCGCTCCACGTCTGTGGGGCGCTTATTGACTTTTGGGGCGCTTTGTCTTATATTTGCTAGTGATTGCAAGCCTTTATTAATTAAAGAGGTATCTTCTATGACAAACGTCATTTCCGAACTGCGCAACACGACGGGCTCCTCGAAGCTCTACAAGCTGCGCAAGTTCTTAGCCAGCGACTATTTCTGTGCACTGGTCGTGCTCTACTCGGTCGCTGTCATCTGTTTCAACTGGATCATCCCCGGCGCGTTCCTGCTGGCGGTCATCGTGGGCTTTGTGTTCATCCTGTCCGATGACATCGTCTCCGTATTCCTGCCCATCATGCTCATCGCGTCCTTCGGCATCCAGGCGAACGACTCCCTCTGGGACTACATGGCTCTGGCGCCCTTCGCGGCATTCCCGATCTTCGCCATCCTGTTCCATCACATCTTCTACCGGGAACGGGACAAGTCCAAGGTGAAACGTCCGGGCGCACTGCTCCTGCCGATGATCCTCGTGTCCATCACGAACTTCCTCGGCGGCATCGGCACCATCCCGGTGGAGTCCTATTTCAGCCCGACGTCCCTCATCTACATGTTCGCCCTCGGCTTCATGATCGTCATCGTGTACTTCCTCAACTACAACCATCTCGGGGCGGGGAAGAACTACACGGACCGCATCGACAAGCGTATCGCGAAGATCGCCTGCTGGCTCATGCTGTTCCTCATCCTCGCCACTATCGAGGGCTATGTGGAGCGCTGGGCAAAGTTCATGGAAGACCCGGGCATCCTCTACTTCCAGTGGCGGAACAACGCGAGCACGCTGTTCATGATGGCCATGCCCTTCGCGTTCTATATGTCCGCGCGGAAGTTCTGGTACATCCTGCTGCCCTTCGCGTCCTACGGTGCCATGATCATGCTGGGCTCCCGGGGCGGTCTCATCCTGGGCGGTTTTGAACTCCTCATCCTCATCATCGTCGACCTTATTCTCGACAAACGGCACAGAAAGTACATCGCCGCCATCCTCGCCACCATCTTCCTGGCGTTCCTCTTCAGCTTCCCGCAGCTCGAGCAGCTGCTGGAGTACACGCTGAACCGTATGACGGCAGCGGACCAGTACAGCATCCGTCTCGGCCTCTGGCGCCGGTCGGTGGAGGACTTCCACCGCAACCCCATCTTCGGTATGGGCCTCGGCTACATGGGCAACCGGGACATCCACCCCTCCAAGGCGGCATCGCTCTGCTGGTACCATTCCTCGCTCCCGCAGGTCTGGGGCAGCTTCGGTCTCGTCGGTCTCCTGACCTACGGTTACCAGATGCTCGTCCGCTGGAAATTCCTCATGTCGAAGCATTCCATGTTCGCGTTCACCGTGACCGCGTCCTTCCTGGCGCTGGAACTCATGTCCCTCGTGAACCCCGGCATCTTCGCCATGTTCTACCTCCTCATCATCTCGATGGAGTTCTTTATCCTTGAAAAATACCACTTCCCGGAGATCCACATGAAGCTCGAACTCGAGCTCGGTGCCGGCACCCAGTTCATCTTCTCGGAGGATGAATTCTCACCGGAAGACGGGGAAGGGAGTTGATCACGTTTTTATGGGCAGTACAGGTATGATCATTGTCCTAATCATTTTCGTTATTTTATCCGGGTTCTTCTCGGCGTCAGAGACCGCGTTTTCCAGCGCCAACGAGATCCGGCTGAAATCCATGGAGCAGGAAGGCAATAAAGCGGCCGCCCGTGCTCTCAAGATCATCGAGGACTACGATGCCATGCTGTCGACCATCCTCATCGGCAACAACATCGTCAACATCGGCGCTTCCGCCATCGCCACCGTTCTCTTCGTGCGGGCGATGGGCGACATCGGCGCCACATGGTCGACCATCGTCATGACGGTCATCATCCTCATCTTTTCCGAAGTCACCCCGAAGTCCATCGCCAAAGAGATGCCGGAACAGTTCGGCATGGCAGTGGCTCCCGTCCTGCGGGCCCTGATGTGGCTGTTCTACCCCTTCAACAAGCTGTTCGGCTGGTGGAAGGCGCTCATCGCGAAACTCTTCGGCGTCAAGGCGACCGAGGAGATCACCGAGGGCGAGTTCCTCACCATGGTCGACGAAGCGGAAAGCGGCGGCGGCATCGAGAAGGAGGACACCGAGCTCATCCACAGCGTGCTCGAGTTCAACGACATCGAAGTCGCGGACATCTTAACGCCCCGCGTCGACGTGGTGGCGGTCCCGCTGCGCGCCAGAAAAGAGGAACTGGCCAAGGTCTTCCGGGAACACGAATTCTCCCGCATCCCGGTGTATGACGAGGACATCGACGACATCGTCGGGTTCCTGCACCAGAGAGACTTCTACGACCAGATCTACTTTGGCGACCGACGCCTCGAAGACGTCATCACGCCCGCCATTTTCGTGGCACCCAGCATGAAGATCTCCAAGGCGCTTACGCTCCTGCAGCAGAAGCACACCCACATGGCGGTCGTCTCCGATGAGTTCGGCGGCACCGACGGTATCGTCACCATGGAGGACATCCTCGAAGAGCTCGTGGGTGAGATCTACGACGAACACGACGACGTCGAGAAAGACATCGTCAAGACGGGCAGAGACAGCTACATCGTCCGCTGCAACACCGAGCTCGAGGACATGTTCGAGTACTTCGGCAAAGAGATGCCGGAGTCCGAGTCCAACACCGTGGCCGGCTGGGTCATGGAGCTCTTCGGCGAGATTCCGAAGCGGGACGACGAAATGATGTACGAGAACCTGCTCATCTCCGTTTTGAAGACGGACAACCGCAGAGTCGAACAGATCCGTGTGAGGGTTATGCCGAATGAAACAGCTGACAATAGGGAAGAATGACGCGGGCCAGCGTCTCGACAAGTTCCTCACGAAGAACCTGCCGAACCTGCCGCAGTCCCTTCTCTACAAATACATCCGCAAGAAGCGCATCAAGGTCAACGGGAAACGGGCGGAGATCTCCACCCGCCTCCATGAGGGCGATGTACTGGACCTCTACATCAATGACGAGTTCTTTGAGAAGCCCGAACCGACCTACGACTTCCTGCATGCCGGGTCGAACCTGAACATCCTCTTCGAAGATGAGAACGTCCTGGTCCTCGACAAACCCGTGGGCCTGCTGGCGCACCCGGACGACCGGGAGTATGTGGACACGCTCATCGGGCGGGTCAAGCGGTACCTCTATGAAAAAGGGGAGTATGACCCGGAGGCGGAGCAGTCCTTCACACCGGCCCTCGTCAACCGCATCGACCGCAACACCGGCGGCATCGTCCTGGCGGCGAAGAACGCGGAGGCGCTCCGTGTGCTGAACCAGAAGATGAAAGACCGGGAGATCCACAAGTTCTACCTCTGTGCTGTCCACGGCACTCCGAAGCCCGCTCAGGGGCTCCTGAAGGGCTATCTGTGGAAGGACGAGAAGAAGAACCGGGTCTACGTCTACAAGGACTTCCGACCGGGCTCCAAGACCATCGAGACGAAGTACCGGGTCCTGAAGTCCGCGGAGAACATGTCCCTCGTGGAGGTCGAACTGCTGACCGGTCGGACCCATCAGATCCGCGCCCATTTCGCGAGTATCGGCTGCCCGCTGGTGGGGGACGGGAAGTACGGAAACAACCAGAACAACCGCAGGCAGGGAGGACGCCGCAAGCAGTTCCTCTACTCCTACAAGACGGTGTTCGACTTCACGACCGACGCCGGCGCTCTGGAAGGTCTGAACGGTATGACCTTCGAAGTCCCGAACGTCTGGTTCGCGGAACAGTTCCCGCACTACAACTGAATTTGCAGCTGCGAGATAAGTATCTCGCAGCTTTTCTATTGTCGATGGTTTGACATGGCTAACTACTCTCTGCTATACTGTCTTAAGTTAGATAAAGCTAACCGTGTTACAGTGATATTTGTGGAAAGAGCGTGTAAAACTATGGCAGAATCCTCCGAAGTGCTCCGTCTGCGAGCTCTTCTCAGTTTTTACAACGACGAAAATGCGACCGTGACCGGACTGGCCCGCAGTCTTGGTGAGGAAAAGTACACCATCAGCCGGCTCCTCAGCGCAATGGAGGAAGAGGGCCTGGTGGACCGCTCTAACAACCGGCATCCGAAACTGACGCCGAAAGGCATCGAGGCAGCCGGGCGGTATTCGGATCGCGTGGACACGCTGGTCAATTACCTGCTGTTCAAAGGCGTCAGCATGGAGAACGCGCGTCCGGACGCGCTGCAGATGGCACTCCGCATCTCCGACGAGAGTGTGGATACGCTTCGCAGGGAAGAAGAACTCGAATCTGTGAAGTATGAGTTTCGCGACCGCCGGAAGTTCTCCGGTTCCGAATTCTTCTCGAAAGTGCCGGACGGGAACTACAAACTGTCGTTCATCATCTATCGGGAGAAGGCCAATAATGTGACCAACGTTTCCATGGTGAACGAAGGGTTCGAACACCCGGCCGTCCTGTCCGTCACCGACGGCGTCGGGACCATCCGCCTCCGCGCCACGACCCTGAATGCCCGCTCGGCCAGGACCGGCACGGCGATGCAGGGCAAAGTGAAGTCCCTCAAGTACTTCGACAGCGGAGACTACATCAGTGCCGAGATGAACGGAGACATCGTCTCCTTCCCGGCGGAGTCCTTCAGTTTTTACAACCTGCGCCCGGGCTTCTCTCCGGTGCTGCACGGCACGCTTCCCATCAAGCTTACCGCCAATGTGGGGACCATGCACATGCCCGAGAGTATTACGTTTTTCACGATCCTTCTGTAAGAAAAGAGGCAGTTTCCTGCCTCTTCTTTTTTTGCCCCCATCAGAACATTTGTTTTGCTATTTACATTAAAAAATGGTATCATTACAATAGTTGTATCTTTAGAGAAGGAAGCGACAGTATGAAGACGAAAATCCTGGGCCACAGAGGGGCAAATCGCCGCGCTCCGCAGAACACGCTGCCGGCGTTTCAGGCGGCCATCGAGCATGGCGCGGACGGCGTCGAATTCGACGTCCAGATGAGTTCGGACGGCGTGCTGGTCATCTGCCACAACTTCACGGTGGACGAGACCTCCGACGGCACCGGCTATGTCAACGAACACACCTTTGAAGAACTGAGAGCCATGGACTTCGGTTCCTGGTTCGGCGAGGAGTTCAAGGGGACAAAGATCCCGACCCTCGAAGAGACCCTCGACTGCGTCAAAGACATGGAGATCCTCAACGTCGAGATCAAACATCCGTCGAAGAACAAACTGGAAGTCGTGCAGAAGACCTATGACATGGTCAAAGAAAAGGGCCTTCTCGAGAAGGTCATCTTCTCGAGTTTCGACTTCGATGTCATCAGCATCCTGAAACACATCGACCCCGACTGCACCTGCGGTCTGCTCTACGACCCGGTCCCGGAGGAACTCTTCGACAAACGCCTTCTCCGCAACGAGTACCTGACCGTCGCGTCCGACTATAAAGCCGACGCGCTCCACCCGTACTTCAAACTCGTCAACTATCCCAAAGCATACATCCGCAAGTGCCACGAGGCCGGCCTCATGATCAACGTCTGGGGCATTTCCAAGGAGAGCGACCTCGAGAAATATAAAGACCGAAACTTAGACATCATCATCACGGACTGCATTTAAGGAAGGAGGGTCGCTGTGGACCACTTTGAACTGGTATCGCCGTACAAGCCCACCGGCGACCAGCCGGAAGCCATCGCCGCCCTCGTGGACGGCCTGAACAAGGGCTATAAAGAGCAGACGCTGAAGGGCGTCACCGGCTCCGGCAAGACCTTCACGATGGCGAACATCATCGCGCAGGCAAATCGCCCCACACTGGTCCTGGCCCACAACAAAACGCTGGCGGGTCAGCTGTGTACAGAGTTCAAGGAACTGTTTCCGAACAACGCGGTCGAGTACTTCGTCTCGTACTACGATTACTACCAGCCGGAGGCGTATGTCGCGTCCACCGACACCTACATCGAAAAGGACTCGTCCATCAACGACGAGATCGACAAAATGCGCCACTCCGCCACGCTCGCCCTGAGTGAGCGGAGAGACGTCATCATCGTGGCGTCGGTCTCCTGCATCTACTCCATCGGTTCGCCCATCGACTACAAGCACATGGTCATCTCGCTGCGACCCGGGCAGGAGTATCCGCGGGACGCTCTGCTCAAGAAGCTCGTCGAACTGAACTACGAGCGCAATGACGTTAACTTCGTCCGAACCAAGTTCCGCGTCCGCGGCGACACCGTGGAGATCTTCACGGCGGGCGAGACCCAGTACGCCATCCGCGTAGAATACTTCGGCGATGAGATCGACCGCATCTGCGAGATCAACGCCCTCACCGGAGAAGTGACCGGCGTCCTGCAACATGCCGCCATCTACCCGGCCACGCACTATGTCGTCGACCCGGAAGTCATGGAAGAAGCCATCGAGGACATCATGGCGGAGATGAGAGACCAGGTGAAGTTCTTCGAGAGCCAAGGCAAGCTCATCGAGGCCCAGCGCATCCAGCAGCGTACCGAGTACGACATGGAGATGCTCCGGGAGACCGGCTTCTGCTCCGGCATCGAAAACTATTCGAGAGTCCTGTCCCGCCGGAAACCCGGCTCGACGCCCTATACACTCCTCGATTACTTCCCGGACGACTTCCTGCTGTTCTGCGACGAGTCCCATGTCATGCTGCCGCAGGTCCGGGGCATGTTCGGGGGAGACCATGCACGAAAGAAGTCCCTCGTCGACTTCGGTTTCCGTCTTCCCAGCGCGTTTGACAACCGTCCGCTCAACTTCGATGAGTTCTACTCCCACGTGAACCAGGTCATCTTCACTTCGGCCACGCCCGGAGACTTCGAGAAGGAACGCAGCGCGCAGGTCGTCGAACAGGTCATCCGTCCCACCGGTCTGTTAGACCCGATGATCACGGTCAAACCCGTCGAAGGACAGATCGACGACCTCATTTCCCAGATCAATATGCGGGCCGAACGGGACGAGCGCGTCCTCGTCACGACCCTGACCAAGAAAATGGCCGAAGACCTCACGGAGTTCTTCGAGACCAACGGCATCAAGGTGCGGTACATGCACCACGATGTCGACACCATCGAACGCATGCAGATCATTCGCGATCTACGCCTCGGAGAGTTCGACGTCCTCATCGGCATCAACCTCCTGCGCGAAGGCCTCGACATTCCGGAAGTGTCCCTCGTCGCCATCCTCGATGCCGACAAGGAGGGCTTCCTCCGTTCTGAGACATCGCTCGTCCAGACCATCGGCCGTGCGGCGAGAAACGCCAACGGTGAAGTCATCATGTATGCGGACAGCGTCACGCCCTCCATGGAACGGGCCGTCACCGAGACGTTCCGCCGCAGAGACATCCAGGAACGCTACAACGAAGAACACGGCATCACGCCGAAAACCATTGTCAAAGACATTCGAAACGTCATCGAGATCACGTCCAAAGTCGATACCGAGCCCTCGGGAGGCAAGCGCCTGACGAAGGCCCAGCGCGAGGACCTCATCCGCAAGATGACGAAGGAGATGCAGGCCGCCGCCCGCATCCTCGACTTCGAGACCGCGGCCTACTACCGGGACAAGATCGCCGAACTGCGTGACGGTTCCCACGGCGGCTCCGCGGCCGACAAGACCCGAAAGAAACGAAAGGGACCATAAGATTCTATGGCAAATAAAGAGATCCGCATCGTCGGTGCGAGAGAACACAACCTCAAAAACATCAATCTCCACATCCCGCGGGAAAAGATGGTGGTCTTCACCGGGCTTTCGGGCTCCGGCAAGTCTTCGCTTGCCTTCGATACCATTTTTGCCGAAGGCCAGCGCCGTTACATGGAGTCCCTGTCGTCCTATGCCCGTCAGTTCCTCGGCATCATGGACAAGCCGAAGGTCGAGTCCATCGACGGACTGTCTCCGGCCATCTCCATCGATCAGAAGACGACGTCCAAGAACCCCAGGTCCACCGTGGGTACGCTGACCGAGATCTACGACTACATGCGTCTCATGTACGCCCGCATCGGCGTACCGCACTGTCCGGTCTGCGGACGGGAGATCCAGCATCAGACCGTCGACCAGATCGTCGACCAGATCATGGCCCTGCCGGAAGGCACCCGGATCCAGGTCATGGCGCCCATCGCCCGAGGGAAAAAGGGTACTTTTGCCAAAGCCCTCGAGAATGCCTCCAAGTCCGGCTTCGTCCGGGCCCGCATCGACGGGGAAGTGCGCGATCTGTCCGAGAATATCAAACTCGAGAAGACCTTCAAACATAACATCGAGATCATCGTCGACCGTCTGGTCGTCAAGCCCGGCATCGAGAGTCGCCTGACGGACTCCGTTGAGACCGCGACCAAACTGGCGGAAGGCATGACCGTCGTCGATGTCGTCGACGGGGAGGAGATGCAGTTCTCCCAGAACTACGCCTGCCCCGAACACGGCATCTCCATGGACGACCTTGCGCCCCGCATGTTCTCGTTCAACAACCCCTTCGGCGCCTGCCCGAAGTGCACGGGCCTCGGGTCCTATACCGTCATCGACGAAGACCTGCTGATGCCCGACAAGAGCCTCTCCATCCGCGAAGGCGCCATCAAGGCCCCCGGCTGGATGAAGACCGACGGCGGCACCATCGCCGAGATGTACTATGAAGGTGTCTCCGAACACTTCGGCTTCTCCATCGACACGCCCGTCAGGGACATGAAGCGGGAGGACCTCGAGAAGATCCTCTACGGCACGGGCGATGAACGGGTCGAATTCCACCGTCGCACCACCTACTCGGACGGCAAATGGCAGGCCCGGTTCGAAGGTGTCGTCAACAACCTTCTGAGAAAGTATGAGGAGACCAGCTCCCAGGTGTCCAAACGGCAGATCGAGCAGGTCATGTCGGAACACGCCTGTGAACTGTGCCACGGCAAGCGCCTGAAGGCGGAGAGCCTCGCGGTCACCGTCGGCGGCCTCAATGTCGACGAACTCACGCACCTGTCCATCGAGAAGGAACTGGAGTTCTTCGATGAGCTGAAGCTGTCGGAACGCGACCAGATCATCTCGGAACTCATCCTCAAAGAGATCAAATCCAGACTGAAGTTCTTACAGAGCGTCGGTCTTGAATACCTCGACCTGGCCCGCAGTGCCGGAACGCTGTCCGGCGGCGAGAGCCAGCGCATCCGTCTGGCCACGCAGATCGGCTCGGCTCTCACCGGTGTCCTCTACATCCTCGATGAGCCCAGCATCGGCCTGCACCAGAAGGACAACGACAAGCTCATCGCCACGCTGCAGGACCTCCGGGACCTCGGCAACTCGCTGATCGTCGTCGAACACGACGAGGACACCATGCGGGCCGCGGACTACATCGTCGACATCGGCCCCGGCGCCGGTATCAACGGCGGGGAAGTGGTCTGTGCGGGTACGGTCGATGAGATCATCGCCTGCAAGGACTCCGTCACCGGTCAGTACCTGAGCGGCGAACGCAAAGTGCCGGTCCCGACAGAACGTCGCAAGGGCAACGGCAACTTCCTGACGGTCAAAGGGGCCAGAGAACACAACCTCAAGAACATCGACGTCAAGATCCCGCTTGGAACGTTCACCTGTGTCACCGGTGTCTCCGGTTCCGGCAAGTCGTCCCTCGTCAATGAGATCCTCTACAAGACGCTCGCCAGAGACCTGAACCGGGCGAAGATGTTCCCCGGAGACTCCGACGGCGTCGACGGCATGGAATACCTCGACAAGGTCATCGACATCGACCAGTCGCCCATCGGACGGACGCCCCGTTCGAACCCGGCCACTTACACGAACCTGTTCAACGATATCCGTACGCTGTTCGCCGCCACGAGCGACGCGAAGATCCGCGGCTATTCGGCCGGCCGGTTCTCTTTCAACGTCAAAGGCGGCCGCTGTGAGGCCTGTCAGGGCGACGGTATCGTGAAGATCGAGATGCACTTCCTCTCGGACGTCTACGTCCCCTGTGAGGTCTGTGGCGGCAAACGGTACAACCGTGAGACGCTGGAGGTCAAGTACAAGGGCAAGAGCATCAGCGATGTCCTCGACATGACCATCGACGAGTCGGTCGAATTCTTCTCGGCCGTCCCGAAGATCTACAACCGCTGCAAGAAGATGCAGGAAGTGGGCCTCGGGTATGTCAAACTGGGACAGCCCGCCACCACACTGTCCGGCGGTGAGGCACAGCGCGTCAAGCTGGCGACCGAACTGTCCAAGCGCTCCACCGGCAAGACCATCTACATCCTCGACGAGCCGACCACCGGTCTCCACAGCGCCGATGTCCACAAACTCATCGACGTCCTGCAGGAGCTGGTCGACCAGGGGAACACGGTCCTCGTCATCGAGCACAACCTCGACGTCGTCAAGAACGCGGACTACATCATCGACCTCGGTCCGGACGGGGGAGACAACGGCGGTACCGTCGTGGCCACCGGTACTCCGGAACAGGTCGCGAAGACCAAAGGTTCCTATACCGGCGAGTACCTGAAAAAGATGCTGAAATAAGAAATTTACAGTTGAAACTGCAATTCGATTCTGATATTATAGATGAGCACGAATTGCATATCCGGGTGTGGCGCAGTTGGTAGCGCGCTTGACTGGGGGTCAAGAGGCCGTGAGTTCAAGTCTCGCCACTCGGACCAAGAATAAGGACCGTCCTTCTGGACGGTCCTTATTCTTTGCCGAGAAGAGACTTGAACTCGGAAGAGCCGGAGCGTTTAGAAAACAGTCCTGTGGACTGTTTTTAGCGACGGGAGCTGCGGCGGCAGCTCGGTGCGCAAGCGCGGACGGTCAGAAACATAGTCGTCTCGCTCGCTTGGAGCGCATCGCGATACTCCTTGTTTCTTCCTGTTCGACAGCCCTGCTTTATCTGCCACAGGCAGCGCAGTGCTGCGAACCAAGTCTCGCCACGAGAAGACTTAGAATCACTTGACCACTTGTGCTTCAATTGTGTACAATATATCCGGGATTTGAAAAACGTTTTTTGTACATGAAAGAAAGGAACATCCTATGTCTGCTACTGTATATTTCACCAGAGAGATCACGCCGGAAAAGGTCGTCGAACTCTATCACAAATTAGGGTATGATCTGCCCGGCAAAGTCGCTGTCAAAGTCCATTCCGGAGAAAAGGGAAACCAGAACTTCATCCGTCCGGCATTCTGGAAGCCGATGCTCGATGAAGTGAAGGGAACGTTCGTAGAAAACAACACCGCATACGGTGACGCATTCAGCGGAGTCCGTGACCATACGGAGTCTCATATGGCACTGCTCGAGTACCACGGCTGGACCAAGTATCTGCCGATCGACCTGCTGGACGCAGAAGGCCCCGACGTCGTCTGGGACATCCCGAACGGCAAGGTCCTGAAGACCAACACCCTCGGCAAGAACATCGAGAACTACGACTCCATGCTGGTCCTTGCACACTTCAAAGGCCACCCCATGGGCGGTTACGGCGGAGCGCTCAAACAGCTGTCCATCGGCTGTGCCTCCAGTGCCGGCAAGGCGCTCATCCACTCCGGCGGGAACACGACCGATATCATCGGCTGCTGGAACGAAGGCCATGCCGCACAGGACACCTTCTGTGAAGCGATGGCAGACGCTGCTTCTTCCGTCGTCGAACACTTCGGCAAGAACATCCTCTTCATCAATGTCATGAAGAACCTCTCCGTCGACTGTGATTGCTGCGATGTCGCGGAAGACCCCTGCATGGAAGACATCGGCATCCTGGCCTCCACTGACCCGGTCGCCATCGACCAGGCCTGCATCGACCTCATCTATGCGTCTGACGACCCCGGAAAAGACCATTTCATCGAGCGCGTCGAGTCCCGCCACGGCATCCACACCATCGAAGCGGCAGCCGACCTCGGTTTCGGCACCAGAGAGTACGAACTTGTCGAAGTATAAGACACGTGTAATTGACTTTTGTTTATAAAAAATATATAGTTTAACTAGCGGATTTCCGACAGACGGATACGTCTGTCGGAAATTTTCTTTGACTCGGTCTGTAATGTTGTTTCCAGTACAGCAATTTACGGTTAAAAAAGGAAGTGCATAAGTGAAAGAAAACGTCATCATCACTCTCAAAGACATTTGTGTGGCCTTTGACGGAGAAACCATCCTGAACAACCTCAACCTCGACATCAAAGACGGGGAATTCGTCACCATCCTGGGACCTTCCGGGTGTGGTAAAACAACGACGTTGCGCATTATTGCGGGTTTCCAGGAACCGGACTCCGGCGAGGTCATTTTTGATAATCAGGTCATGAATGGTGTCCCGGCCCACAAACGGCGCGTGAACACCATTTTTCAGCGTTATGCACTGTTCCCGCACCTGAACGTGTATGAGAACATCGCCTTCGGCCTGCGCCTCAAAAAGATGAAAGAGGACGCCATCCAGGCCAAAGTCAAGGAGATGCTGGCTCTCGTCGACCTCAAAGGGTTCGAGCGCCGGTCCATCGACTCTCTGTCCGGTGGTCAGCAGCAGCGCGTCGCCATCGCCCGCGCCCTTGCCGTCGACCCGGAAGTGCTCCTGCTCGATGAGCCTCTCGGCGCCCTCGACCTCAAACTCCGCAAAGACATGCAGGTCGAACTCAAGAACATCCAGCAGCGCCTCGGCATCACGTTCATCTATGTCACCCATGACCAGGAAGAGGCACTCTCCATGTCCGACAAGGTCATCGTCATGGACGGCGGTGAGATCCAGCACATCGGCACGCCCGAAGACATTTACAACGAACCGGCCAACGCCTTCGTCGCCGACTTCATCGGGGAATCCAACATCCTCGACGGGGTCATGCTGTCCGACTGCCGTGTCCGCTTCTCCGGCCACGACTTCGACTGCGTCGACAAGGGCTTTGCCCTGAACGAGCCTGTCGACGTCGTCGTCCGTCCGGAAGACGTGGACATCTGTGCACCGGAAGACGGCATGCTGACCGGCGTCATCACGTCCGTCACCTTCAAGGGCCTCCACTACGAGATCATCGTCGACATCAACGACTTCAAGTGGATGATCCAGACGACGGACTATTCCGCCGAAGGAGAGACCATCGGCATCCTCATCAAGCCCGATGAGATCCACATCATGAAGAAATCCAAGTACTCCGGCGAGTTCGGCGACTACTCGAGCTTCTCCGACGAGATGGACTACATCTCCAACGCGGAACTCGACATCACCGACCTCGATGACATCACGGAGGTCGACGAAGATGAATAACCGCACCTACAATGCCATCACGGCGCCCTACGGTCTGTGGATGGCGGTGTTCATCGTCGCTCCACTGGCCATCGTCGCGTACTATGCGCTGACGGACGCCGCCGGGCACTTCAGCCTCGACAACATCACACAGCTCTCGCTGTACACAGATACCATCCTCCGTTCCGTCTGGTTCGGCGTGGTGGCGACCATCCTGTGTCTTGTGACCGCATATCCGCTGGCCTACATCTTCTCTAAGACCAAATCCAGCACGCAGACGGTCCTCGTCATGCTGATCATGATCCCCATGTGGATGAACTTCATTCTCCGCACCTACGCCATCATGGTCCTGTTCGAGGACACGGGCATCATCAACCATTTCCTGCAGAGCATCGGCCTCGACCCGCTCCATCTCATCAACACGAGCGGCGCCGTCATCTTCGGTATGGTCTACAACTACGTGCCCTTCATGGTCCTACCGCTGTACACGACCATGACCAAACTCGACTACAAGTTCATCGAGGCGGGGAGAGACCTCGGCGCCAACGGATTCCAGATCTTCAAGGACGTCATGATCCCCCTGACCAAACCCGGCATCATCTCCGGGGTCACGATGGTCTTCGTGCCCTCCGTCAGTACCTTCTACATTTCCCAGAAGCTGGGCGGCGGGCGATACACCCTCATCGGTGACGTCATCGAAATGCAGTTTCAGACCGCCTATAACTATCACCTCGGCGCGTCCATCTCGCTGCTTCTGATGGTCTTCATCCTGATCTGCCTCGCGGTCATGAACCGCTTTGGCGACGAAGAGGAGGGGATGGTCGTATGAAGAAGAAAACCACTGTCCTCGAACGCATCTATCTTGCTCTGTTCATGATCATGCTCTACACCCCGATGGTGGTGCTGATGGTCTTCTCCTTCAACTCCTCCAACAGTACGAGCGTCATGGCGGGCTTCTCGCTCAAATGGTACGCCGAACTCTTCAAGGACGGCGCGACCATCGCGGCGTTCCGCAATACGGTAGTCCTTGCCGTCATCTCCGCGGTCATCTCGACCATCTTCGGCCTGGTCTCCGCCGTCGGCATCAACTACACGCGCAACCGTTATTACAAGAAAACGCTCCTGACGACGAACAACATTCCCATGATGAACCCGGACATCGTCACGGGTATCTCCATGATGCTCCTGTTCGTCTTCGCGGGCACACTCATGCATCGCCAGGGCGTGCTGGGCTTTGGCACCATGCTCATCGCCCACATCACGTTCCAGCTGCCCTATGTCATCCTGAACATCCTCCCGCGTTTTCGGGCGATGGACGGGTACCTGACGGAAGCCGCCCAGGACCTCGGCTGTACGCCGGTCCAGGCCTTCTTCAAGGTCACGCTGCCACAGATCCGCCCCGGCGTCATCGCCGGTGCCATCATGGCCTTCACGCTGTCGCTTGACGACTTCGTCATCTCGTACTTCGTCAGCGGTCCGGAGTTCCAGACTCTGCCGATCCGCATCTACTCGATGACGAAGAAACGCGTGACGCCTGACATGTACGCACTGTCCACCATCATTTTCCTCGTCATGCTCATCCTTCTCATCGCGCTCAACGTCATCCAGAACCGCGCGGAGAACGGGAGCCTCAGAAACAGAGAGAAGGTGGCGAAATGAAGAAGTACATCGCCACAGGGCTCATGGCACTCGTCATGGTGCTGAGCTCCTGCCTGTTTGCCTTCGCGGTCCCGAGCAGCGCGCCGAACACCGCGAACATTGAGAACGAGGACTTCTACCGCAACAACCCGTACCGGGGCACGACCCTGAATGTCTACAACTGGGGCGAATACATCTCGGACGGGGGAGAAGGCTCTCTCGACGTCAACAAGAAGTTCGAGGAACTGACCGGCATCAAGGTCAACTATACGAACTTCGACTCGAACGAGGACATGTACGCGAAGCTGAAGAGCGGCGGCGCGAACTACGACCTCGTCATCCCGTCCGACTACATGATCGAGCGGCTCATCGACGAGGGGCTCCTCGAGAAGCTGGACTACTCGAACATCCCGAACTTCAAGTACATCGACAAGAAGTACAAGAGCCTCTATTACGACCCGAAGGACGAGTACACAGTCGCGTACAACGTCGGCTATGTCGCGCTCATCTACAACAAGAAACTGGTCGATGGGACCCCGGACAGCTGGGAGAACCTCTGGGACGAGAAGTACGACGGCCAGGTCCTCATGTTCAACAACCCGCGAGATGCTTTCGCGATCGCCCAGTCTCTGCTCGGTCAGGACTACAACGACACCGACCCCGCACAGTGGGCGGCGGCCTACGACAAGCTCCTCGAGCAAAAGCCCATCGTCCGTGCCTATGTCATGGATGAAGTCTACAACATCATGGAGAGCGGTGCTGCCGCCATGGCTCCGTACTATGTGGGCGATTATTTCACCATGGCCGAAAACAACGACGACCTGGCGGTAGCCTTCCCGAAGGAAGGCGCGAACATCTTTGTCGACGCCATGTGCATCCCGACCACGACGAAAAACAAAGGCGCGGCGGAGCTGTACATCAACTTCTTGGAAGAACCGGAAGTGGCTCTGGCGAACGCGGAGTACATCGCCTACGCGACCCCGAACACGGAAGTGCTCAAAATGGACGAGTACACGTACAAAGGGGACAAGACGCTGTACCCGGATGAGTCGCTCTTCGAGAACTACCAGTACTTCCACAACCTGCCCTCTGAGACCCAGACGCTCATGAGCAACTACTGGTCCGACCTCAAGGTCGACGGCAGTTCGAACCGGTCGGTCTACATCGGACTCATCACCTTCGTAGTGGCGGTGGCAGGGTACGGGATCATCCATTTTGCCCGCCGGAAACACCGGGAAAAATACTACGATTAAAAAGTGAAAAAATCCCCGATTTTTGGTTGACAAAGACCGGGGTAATCACTATAATAGTCAATGTTGCGTGAGGCGAAACTCACGAAACACGCGAGAGTGGCGGAATCGGCAGACGCGCACGTTTGAGGGGCGTGTGGGGCGACTCGTACGGGTTCAAGTCCCGTCTCTCGCACCATGAAAAGCCAGACCCGTATGGGTCTGGCTTTTCATTTTGTCCGGACGGGACTTGAACCCCTTTTATGTTATAATAGACCACAGTATTCTACAGAAAGGAGCCGGCCTATGCTCAGTTTCCTGCTGCCCATCATCTACGCGGCGTTCATCAGTCTCGGGTTACCGGATTCGGTCCTGGGCTCGGCCTGGCCGACGATCTATCCGGAATTTGGTGTCCCGGTGTCCTACGCCGGCATCGTCTCGGCCATCATCTCAGTGGGCACAGTCATCTCGAGCCTCCTCAGCGCCCGGCTCATCTCGGTCCTGAAGACCGGGGGCGTGACGGCCATCAGTGTCGCCATGACCGCGGCAGCGCTCTACGGCTTCTCCATCTGTCACAGCTTCTGGGCGCTCTGCCTCTGGGCCATTCCGTACGGACTCGGCGCCGGCAGTGTCGATGCCGCCCTGAACAACTACGTCGCCATCCATTACAAGAGCCACCACATGAGCTGGCTCCATTGCATGTGGGGCATCGGCGCTACGCTCGGCCCGTACATCATGGGCCACGTCCTGGCACAGGGCATGCCCTGGAACATGGGCTACCGCATGCTCAGCTTCTTCCAGATGGCACTGGTCCTCGCCCTGGTCATCGCGCTTCCACTGTGGAAAGCCGCGGACGACGAACGGGAAGAGGGCAAAGAGTTGGAAGACGACAGCACCCCGGAAGAACCCTGGAAACCACGGCCTCTCCGAGAAGTCATCCGCATCCCCGGTGTCAAGGAGATCATGGTCGCCTTCTTCTGCTACTGCGGCCTCGAGTCCACGACCGGACTCTGGACGGGCAGTTACCTGACCCTCCACACGGGCCTCACCGCCGAAGCGGCTGCCACCTTCACGAGCCTCGCGTTCCTCGGCATCACCATCGGTCGTGCTCTGAACGGTTTCCTTGCCTTCAAATTCTCCGATGATCAGCTCATCCATCTCGGAGAGACCATCATCGCCATCGGCACCGTCATGCTGCTTCTGCCGATCCATGTCGAGAACTATCAGCTCATCGCCATCATGCTCATCGGCCTCGGCTGTGCGCCGGTCTATCCCTGCATCATCCATTCGACCCCGTCCCACTTCGGAAAGCGGGCGTCTCAGGAAATCATCGGTGTCCAGATGGCCAGTGCCTATGTCGGTACGACCATCCTGCCGCCGCTCTTCGGGCTTATCGCCCAGCACATCTCCATCCGCCTCTGGCCGGCATACCTGCTGGCTCTGCTGGTCCTCATGTTCGCGATGTACGAGCAGGTGAGACGCAAGACCAGCCATTCCTGATCTCACAGAAAGGAGTCCATCGCCATGGTACGCATCCTCGTCGTCGATGACGACAGAAACACCCGGAAACTCTTCACCGAGATCCTGGTGGCGGAAGGCTATGAAGTCGTGTCCGCCGGGAACGGTGTCGAGGCCCTCGAGTGCATGGAGCGCGAGCAGATCCATCTGGCGGTCGTCGACGTGATGATGCCGGAAATGGACGGCCTCGAATTCACGCAGCTGCTGCGTCAGGCGAACGAAAACCTGCCGATCCTGATGGTCTCCGCCAAGGCGCTCTCCTCCGACATCAAAGCGGGCCTCCGTGCCGGCTCCGACGACTATATGACCAAACCCATCGACCCCGAAGAGATGGTCCTCCGCGTCAAAGCGCTTCTGCGCCGGTTCCAGATCTCGGTCGAGCGGAAGATCCAGGTAGAGGACGTCGTTCTCGACGAAGAGGCACTGACCGTGTCCCGCGGGAGCGAAGTCGTCGAACTGCCGCAGAAGGAGTTCCAGCTCCTGTACCTGCTGTTGTCCTCGCCGGGACGCATCTTCACCCGCATCCAGATCATGGATGCCATTTGGGGCGAAGACAGCGAGACCGGATGGGAGACCGTCACCGTCCACATCTCCCGGCTGCGGAAACACTTCGCGGACTGGGACGAATTCAGTATCCAGGCCGTCCGGGGCCTTGGCTACAAAGCGACCATCAACCAGTAAGAAAAGGAGGGGAGACCCGTGAGCGACCGCCGTCGTGACATCCTTGAAAAACTGCCGCGCCCAAACGCGGAGACCATCGAAAACCGGAAGCGGTACTTCAAACTGACCGCACTGTTTTCCGCCATCGTCGCCGTCGTCCTGCTGGTCACCTCCATCATCATCATCGGAGGTGCCATCCTCCTGTATAAACTGAAGATCCTGAAGAAACTGCCGGACCTTTCGCTGGCCTCCACCCGGGTGGCCGGTGTCCTGGTCGCGCTGTTTTCCATCCTCATCGGGACCGGTCTTTCCGCCGGTGTCATGAGCCTCCCGCTGCGCCTTCTCGAAGAGTACATCGACATGCTCGACCGGCTGACCAAGGGCAATTTCGACACCCGCATCAAGATCCCGGCGCTGCTCCGCCGATTCCGCCCGTTCCAGGAACTGGAAGAGAGTTTCAACAAGCTCGCGGAAGAGCTGGGGCGGAACGAGGTCCTGCGCACGGACTTCATCCATGACTTCTCCCACGAGTTCAAGACGCCCATCGTCTCCATCTCCGGCTTTGCCAAACTGCTCCAGAAGGGGAACCTGTCCGAGGAGCAGGAGAAGGAGTATCTGGAGATCATCCGGACCGAGTCGGACAAGCTCTCCAATATGGCGATGAACGTCCTCGACATGAACAAGCTGGACAACGTCAGTGTCCTGACGGACATCACCCGGTTCAACGTTTCCGAACAGCTTCGCCACTGCGTCCTCATGCTCGAGAAGAAGTGGACCGAAAAGAACCAGGAGATCGATATCGACCTCGAGGAACACTATGTCTCCGGCAATGAGGACCTCCTCTCCGAAGTCTGGATCAACCTCCTCGACAACGCGATCAAGTTCAGCCCCGAGGGCGGGAAGATCATCGTCAAAGTGTTCCGGAGAGACGGCATCATTTCTGTGGAAGTCCGCAACACCGGGGAAGAGATCCCGGGGAAAGACCTGAACCGCATTTTCGACAAGTTTTATCAGACCGATCCGTCCCACGCCACCGCCGGAAACGGCCTTGGCCTCTCCATCTGCAAACGTATCGTGGAGTTGCATAAAGGCACCATTTCGGTGACTTCCACCTTCGGTTTGACGGTTTTCACGGTAAATCTTCCGCAAATCTGAAATAGTTTCGTTTCAGTTTAGAAAACTCTGTTAGACTCCCTTCGTAAATTGATTATCTATATCTATTATCAAGGAACAGGGTGATTCTAATGGCGAACAAAACGACACATATCGATCCGAACTTCAGAGAATTCTGCGTCGACAAAGTCACGTGGGGTTCTCTTGCTGTTACCGGACAGAAATTCGAGAAAAAACCGGACGCCACCTTCAAGGCGGTCGCTTACGATGATGTGACCATTGCCGCGAAGCTCTGGAAGGCTCCGAACGAGGAGCGCATCCTTCTCTGCGTCCACGGCTACGGCTCCGACGGCGTGAGCGACTTCAAGGACCTCATGGCCGGTCTCCTGGCAAAAGGCACTTCCGTCTGCACGATGGACCTTCGGAACCACGGCGAGAGCGACTGTGGCGAGAACGCCTACACGCTCTGGGGCGTCAAGGAAAAATTCGACGTCATCGCGGTCCTCTGGGAACTGAATCGCGCTTATAACGGCGCGGGCAGGCCCATCTACGTCTACGGTAAGGACCTCGGTGCCACCGCTGCTCTCTACTCCAACATGCGTGCGCTTCCCGGCACCGTCAAGGGCTTCATTCTGGAAGACCCGATCGAGGAAGCCATGGTCGCCATGCCGTACATCTTCAAAAAGGCCACCGGCAAGGGAGACCACGACTACAACGCTCTCGAAGACTACCTGAACGACACGTACCGTCAGGACGCCGTCTCCAACAACAGCGATGCTCTCTGGAGACTCTGTCAGCGTCCGGCGCTGTTCCTTCAGTCCATGAAGAACGACCAGTTCCCGAAGAACTGGGTCAGCGACCTTGCCTCTGCCTATCCGAAGAAGAGCACACTGATCTCCTTCCCGGAAGCGAAGCTGGACGGCTGCTATGAAGCGGATGCCGACACGTTCCGTGGCGCGGTCGATACCTTCTTTGCCGAGAATGACACCACCGTCTATGACGACGAGGTGCACATCGCGTACCCGGACAAGACCATGTACGAGATGTTCAAGATGGCTCGCGACCGTCTGCCGGAGAACCCGGCTTACATGTTCCAGGGCGCTCCCACCACGTTCGACACGATGCATGAGCACATCCTGAACATCGCCGCTTCCTTCTATGCCCACGGCGTGAAGAAGGGCGATACGGTCACCCTGTGCATGCCGAACATCCCCCAGGCCATCGAGACGCTGTATGCCCTCAACCGCATCGGTGTCACGGTCTCTCTGATCCACCCGCTGTCCGCGGAAAAAGAGATCGTCCATTACCTGACCCTTTCCGAGTCCAAGGCCGTCCTCGTTCCGGACCTCTTCTATGAGAAGGTCCTCGCCGCGACCGAAGAGATCGACCGTCCGATCGACATCATCGTCGCCCGTATGCAGGACTACCTGAAGTTCCCGCTGAACGCCGGCTACTGGGCGACCCAGGGCCGCAAGTTCACGAAGTTCCCGCTGAAGGGCAAAGGCACTGCCTGGAAGGACTACATGAAAGCCGGCAAGGGCAAGACCACCGAGGTCGTTCCCTATGAAGACGGCCGTACGGCAGTCATCCTGTATTCCGGCGGTTCCACCGGCGCTCCGAAGGGCATCCTGCTCTCCGACAAGAACTTCAACGCCCTCGCACTCCAGTGCGCGGTCGCCATCGACTTCGACTTCTTCCGCGACCTGCGGTTCCTGGCCGCCATGCCGGTCTTCCACGGCTTCGGCCTCGGTGTCGGCATCCACACCATCCTCATCAACGGCGGCTGCGATGTCCTCATCCCGACGGTCAACACGAAGAGCTATTCGGAGGCCATGCAGAAGTTCCACCCGAACCTCATCGCCGGTGTCCCGACCCTGTTCAAGATGCTCATCGAGTCCGAATACATGAAGGACGCCGACGTCTCCTACCTCATGGGTATGTTCTCCGGCGGCGACTCCATCCCGGTCCCGCTGAAGCGTGAAGTCGACAAGTGGCTGAAAGAGCACGGCGCGAGCATCCAGGTCCGCGAGGGCTACGGCCTCACCGAGACCGTCACGGCCTCCTGCCTGACGCCCCGCACCAAGTACAAAGAGGGCTCCATCGGCGTCGGTTATCCCGATACCACGTACCGGATCGTCAAGCCCGGCACCGAAGAATTCCTCTCTGCGGGCGAGGAAGGGGAAATCGCCATCCAGGGTCCCTCCGTCATGCTCGGTTACAAAGACCAGCCGGAAGAGACCGCCAAGACGCTCGTACAGCATTCTGACGGGGAAGTCTGGCTCCACACCGGAGACCTCGGTCACATGGACGAGGAGCACTTCGTTTACTTCCATCAGCGCATGAAGCGCATGATCATCACCTCCGGCTACAACGTTTCCCCGGCTCAGGTCGAGGGCGCGATCAACGAACTGGACTATGTCGATTACTGCTGTGTCATCGGCGTCCAGGATGACTATAAGATGCAGCGCATCAAGGCCTTCGTCGTCTTGAAAGAGGGCGTGGAGGGTACTGAGGAACTCAAGAAGCAGATCGTCAACGAGTGCCGCAAGTCGGTTGCCGGCTACGCGCTCCCTAGAGAGATCGAGTTCCGCACCGAACTTCCGAAGACCCTGGTCGGCAAAGTCGCCTTCCATGCGCTTGAGGAAGAGGAGAACAAGAAAATCGCTGCCGCCAAGAAGGCACAAGAGGAGAACAAGTAATGAATCAGCAGCCGAAAAACTTCCGCCGCGTCAAGTGGATCTGGAAGCATGTGGCTCCGGTCCTGGCTCCGGCTTTCGACAAACTGTTCGGGTTCCATCCCACGGTCTACAAGCCCGTGGAGGAGCCGTTCCTGCTGGTGTCCAACCACACCGACGGGGCGGACCCCGGCTTCATTCTGAGTGACGTCCGGGCCTATTTCCGGTTCACCTCCAGCGACCACGTCATGGAGAACCCGCTCATCCGGGCCATCTTCATGTTCATCGGCCGCCCGCTGATCAACTATCAGAAGGACTCGAGCGACGTTATCTACAACAACATGCTCACGTCCCTGAAACGGGGCATCAACGTCCAGCTGATGGCGGAAGCCCGCGTCACGGACACGGGGGAGACCGGTTACATCTCCCGCCGCAACGCGCACCTCGTCAAGGAGGCGGGTTGCGGGCTCATCACACACCGCATCACCGGTGGTTACCTGACCATCCCGCGGTGGGCGGACGAGCGCCGCAAGGGACCCGTCTATGGAGAGGTCGTCCACCATTACACGAAGGCGGAGATCGCTCAGATGAGCGAAGATGAGATCTATGAGGCGATGTGCCGTGACCTCTACGTCAACGCCTACGACGACAACCGTGTGAAGATGCAGAAGTACATCGCCGAAAATCCGGCGCAGAGCGCGGAGTACGTGCTGTACGGCTGCCCGAAATGCGGTTCGGTCGGCAAACTCCACACGAAGCATGACAAGATCATCTGTGACTGCTGCGACTTCGAGGCCACCGTCGACGACTACGGTTTCTGGCACTCGAACGACATGGCCTGGGACAACATCCCGGACTGGGACAAGTACCAGAAGGAGCTCATCTACAAACTCATCGATGAGGCGACCGACCCGGATGAAGTCCTGGTCGAGCATGACGAGCAGCTCGTCTCCGTCATGGATGAGCGTGGTGATGTACACCTCAAGGACGAACACGGCGTCATCCGTCTTTACAAGGACAGCATCGAGGTCCTGTGGGATGGGAAGAGCACCCGGGTGAAGGGGACCGATGTGAAGAACATCTCCTATTCGTCCAAGGGCACTGTGGGCCTCGTCACCGAAGACGTGAACCTGCGGGTCAAGACAAAGGAGCCCCGTGCCGCCAATATCTACCTCGTCGGCGTCCGGTATATGAAGGGCGTTAAGACGATTTGATAAGTTAATTTTTTCATATTTGTCAATAATAGTATTGCTAATGACCCGAAAATGAAAAATTGCACAACCTATTTTGCAAATAGCAGTTGACAAACCTTATTTCGAGGTGTAAACTCTTAGCCAAGATAAAGAGCGAAGGCGTTCCGAATGATATCGGAGCGCCTTCTTTTCTTTTATCCAACGCTTTTATCATCTGAAAGGAAGGTTTTTATGAGTAAGCTCACAAAAGAAGAGATCCTGAAAAGTGCAAAAGAGAACAATGTCGAGTTCGTGCGACTGCAGTTCACCGACCTGTTCGGTATCATGAAAAACGTTGCCATCACGGTATCTCAGCTGGAAAAAGCCCTGGAAAATGAATGCATGTTTGACGGTTCCTCCATCAACGGGTTCGTTCGGATCGATGAAAGTGATATGTATCTCCATCCCGATTACGATTCCTGGGCGATCGTTCCCTGGAGAAAGCGCGACGAGATCCAGACCGGGCGTCTGATCTGCTCCGTCTATATGTCCGACAACAAGACCCCCTTCGAGGGCGATCCGCGAAACGTTTTCCAGAAAGTCATCGATGAGGCGAAAGACATGGGTTACGGCTTCAACGTCGGTCCCGAGTGTGAGTTCTTCCTCTTCAAACTGGATGAGGAAGGAAAGCCGACCACCGAAGTGGCCGACAAAGCCGGTTACTTCGACCTGAACCCGATCGATCACGGCGAAAACTGCCGGAGAGACATCTGCCTCGCGCTCGAGAAGATGGGCTACGTCATCGAAGCGTCTCACCATGAGGTGGCCGAAGGCCAGCATGAGATCGACTTCCAGTTCGGCGAGGGACTCATGACCGCTGACCGAGTCATGACCTTCAAACATGTCGTCAAGACCTATGCGACCAAGCACGGACTTCACGCGACCTTTATGCCGAAACCCATCTACGGCATCAACGGTTCCGGCATGCACACCAATATGAGCCTTTATGAGCTCGCGACCGGGAAGAACGTCTTCGACGATCCGGACGGAGAACTCGGCCTTTCTAAGGAAGCCTATTCCTTCATCGCCGGCATCATGGAACACGTCAAAGGTATTGCGGCGTTCTCCAACCCGACCGTCAACTCCTATAAACGTCTGGTGCCCGGCTACGAGGCTCCGAGTTACCTTGTCTGGAGCACCTCCAACCGTTCCTGCCTCGTCCGCATCCCGGCGAGTCGCGGCAAGGGCACCCGTGTCGAGCTCCGCTGCCCGGACCCGACCTGCAACCCGTACCTCGAAATGGCTCTGTGCCTTGCCGCCGGTCTTGACGGCATCAAGCGCGGCCTCGTCCCGAAGCCTGCCTATGACGAGAACGTGTTCGTCCTGAGCCCGGAGGAGCTGGAGAAAGAAGGCATCGACTGCCTGCCCGGCACTCTGGAAGAGGCCATTGCAGAAGCCGAAAAAGACCCGTTCATCCGCGAGACCCTCGGTGCTCATGTCTTCGATAATTACATCTCCGGCAAGAAAGCGGAGTGGGACGACTACAGGACCAAGATTTCTCAGTGGGAGATCGATCAGTACCTGATCAACTATTAAGGGGAGACGACTATGATCTATCCGATCTATCCGGAAGGATATCAAAGCAAACTCAGTCAGCGGGAGACGCAATACGCGATCAAGACCGTGAAAGATACATTCCAGTTCAAACTCAGCAAGGCGCTGAACCTCGACCGCGTGACCGCGCCGGTGATGGTGACCGAGGCCAGCGGCCTCAACGACGACCTGAACGGTGTCGAACGGAAAGTCCACTTCACCATGAAAAACATGGAAGGGGAAGCCCAGGTCGTCCAGAGCCTCGCCAAGTGGAAGCGCCATGCGCTCTGGTACTACGGCTATGAACCCGGCACCGGCATCTACACCGATATGAACGCGATCCGCCGCGATGATGACATGGACAACCTGCATTCACTCTATGTCGACCAGTGGGACTGGTGTCGCGTGATCCGCCGGGAAGACCGGACACTGGAGTTCCTGCAGGAGATCGTCCGTAAGATCGTCCGGGCTATCGTCGAGACCAACGAGGTCGTGAAGGAAATCTATCCGATGCTCGGCTTCGAGATGAGTGACGATGTCTACTTCGTCACGACCCAGGAGCTCGAAGACCGCTGGCCGGAACTGAGCCCCAGAGAGCGTGAGGATGCCATCGTCAAAGAGCGCGGGACCGTGTTCATCGAACAGATCGGCGGCGCTCTGAAGAGCGGTCAGAAACACGACGGTCGTGCCCCGGACTATGATGACTGGTCGCTGAACGGCGACATCTTTGCCTGGAACGATGTTCTCGGCTGCGCGTTCGAGATCAGTTCGATGGGTATCCGCGTCGATGCGGAGAGCCTGCACCGCCAGCTGGAGATCGAAGGCTGTCTCGAACGGGAAGAACGTCCGTTCCACAAAGGGATCCTTGACGGGACCCTTCCGCTCACGATCGGCGGCGGCATCGGCCAGTCCCGGCTCTGTATGCTGCTGCTCGAAAAAGCGCATATCGGAGAAGTCCAGTGTGCGCTCTGGCCCGATGAAATGCGTACCGAATGCGCCGAACACGACATCATCCTGTTATGATCATTTTCGATACGTTACATGAAGAATGCGGAGTTTTCGGCATCTTCGAAACAAAGACTTCTGACGTTTCTCATACTGCTTATCTTGCCCTCTATGCTCTCCAGCACAGGGGGCAGGAGTCTTGCGGGATCGTGGTCAATGATGACGGTGTCTTTTCTCATCTGAAAGGACACGGCCTGGTCCATGAGGTGTTTTCGGAGGAGAATCTGCGCGGTCTGGGAAAAGGGAATATGGCGATCGGCCATGTCCGTTATTCCACCACCGGCGGCAGAGACCTCAGTAACGTCCAGCCCCTGGTCATCCGGCACATCAAGGGGAATATGGCACTGGCCCACAATGGAAACCTGGTGAATGCCGATGAGATCCGCCGTTCCTTTGAACTCTCAGGCGGCATCTTCCACGGCTCGTCCGATACGGAGTCGATCGCCTATACCATCGCCGCGAATCGCCTCAAAAGCAGCAGCACGGAAGAAGCGGTCCTCAAAACGATGGATTCTCTTCGAGGTGCCTACTCCTGCGTCGTCATGACGGCGACCAAACTGATCGCATTTCGAGACCCGAACGGGTTCCGCCCGCTGAGCCTCGGCAAGACACCGGACGGCGCGTATGTCGTGGCCAGTGAGTCCTGCGCCTTCGACTCGATCGGCGCGGAACTGGTGCGGGACATCTGTCCCGGCGAAGTCGTGGTCATCAACCGGAAAGGAGTCCGGTCGATCGGGACGAACTGCAGCGACCCGGATGACACCAGTGTCTGTGTGTTCGAATACATTTACTTTGCCCGGTCGGACTCGGTCCTTGACGGAGCGTCTGTCCATCGTGCGCGGATCCGTGCCGGGGAGTTCCTCGCGAGAGAGCACCCGGTGGACGCGGACATTGTCATCGGAGTGCCGGATTCCGGTCTGGACGCTGCCATGGGCTATGCTGAAGAGAGCGGGATCCCGTACGGGATCGGCTTTGTCAAGAACCGGTACATCGGCCGCAGTTTCATCGAACCCTCTCAGGAACAGCGGGAGGATGCCGTTCGCATCAAGCTGAACGCTATCCGGGAAAACATCGCGGGGAAGAGAGTCATCATGATCGATGACTCCATCGTCCGCGGGACGACCTGCGCACGGATCGTCGAACTTCTGCGGGAAGCCGGAGCGAAGGAAGTCCATATGCGTGTCTCGTCTCCTCCCTTCAAGCACGCCTGTTACTTTGGCACTGATGTCGACAGCGGCGACCGGCTCATCGCGAACCAGTACGAGTCCGTTGAGGAGATCGGGGAGGCGATCGGCGTCGATTCCCTCGGTTACCTTTCTGTGGAGGCAACGAAGCAGATCGCGGAAGGAGCCTGTGTCGGTTTCTGCACCGGTTGTTTCTCCGGAGAATACCCGATCCCGGTGCCGAAAGAAATCGCGAAAAACAAGTTCGATCAAAAGATCGGCGAGTTTGCCGTTTTAGATTAAAAACTGAAAAATATCGTTGCATTTGGCGATTTGCTGTGATATTATATTCAAGCAGTCAACGCGGGGTCTCCTCGCTTGACATAAATATGCGGACGTGGCGGAATTGGCAGACGCGCTAGATTCAGGTTCTAGTGAATGCAAGTTCATGTGGGTTCAAGTCCCGTCGTCCGCACCAAGAAATAGAGAGCAGTAAACGCTGCTCTCTATTTCTTTATGCGTCGACGTGGACTTGAACCTTGGCGGTGCGGCTTTGCAAAGCAAAAACGCGGACGGTCAGAAACATAGTCGTCTCGCTCGCTTGGAGCGCTTCGCGATACTCCTTGTTTCTTCCTGTTCGACGACACTGCTTTTTCTGCCGCAGGCAGCGCAGTGCCGCGAACCAAGTCCCGTCGTCCTTGCGAGCACCCCCGTCGTCCTTGCGAGCACCCCCGTCGTCCGCACAATTATCTTGTACACCACTAAATATTGCGTTTTAAAACGGTAATTGGTAGAATTTTACACAGTAAGTATTTTGCTGAATGTGTATGTAATTTTCATGAATGGGAGAGATTTTTATGGCTGAAGAAAAAACCAAAGCTCCTGCGTTCGAAGCAGGGGAGGCCATCTATGACGCCACCAAACTGGGTACCCCCAGAATGGTCATCCTTGGCCTTCAGCACATGTTCGCCATGTTCGGCGCGACGGTCCTCGTACCGCTGATCACTGGACTCGATGTCTCGACGACCCTGCTCTTCGCCGGTCTCGGTACATTGCTGTTCCACTTCATCACGAAGATGAAGGTGCCCGCGTTCCTGGGCTCGTCCTTCGCCTTCCTCGGCGGTTATGCCGCCATCACCGGCCTTGCCGATGAGAACATGACCCAGGCCCAGCTCCTGCCGTACGCCTGCTTCGGCGTCGCCTGTGCCGGCCTCGTTTATCTCATCCTGGCGGCTGTCATCCGTGCCTTTGGTACCGCCAAGGTCATGAAGTACTTCCCGCCGGTCGTCACCGGTCCGATCATCGTTGCCATCGGTCTCGGCCTGTCCGGCTCCGCTGTCGCGAACTGCCAGGAGAACTGGCTGGTCGCCTTTTCCGCACTCGTCGTCGTCATCATGTTCAACATCTGGGGCGTCGGTATGATGCGGATCATCCCGATCATCATGGGTGTCGTCGTCTCCTACATCGTCGCGGTCCTCTGCCACGATGTGGACTTCGCTCCCATCAAAGAAGCCGCCTGGATCGGTTCCCCGATCCACTGGCACAGCACCGTCTTCGGAGGAGTGGACTTCGGTAACAGCTCCCTGGTCATCACCGCCATCGTCGCCATCGTCCCGATCGCCCTTGCGACCATGATGGAGCACATCGGCGACATCTCCGCCATCGGTGCCACCGTCGGCAGGAACTACATCGCCGACCCGGGTCTCCACAGAACGCTGACCGGTGACGGTCTTGCCACCACCATCGCGTCCCTGTTCGGCGCACCGGCCAACACCACGTACGGTGAGAACACCGGCGTCCTCGCGCTGACCAAGGTCTACGACCCGAAGGTCATCCGCATCGCGGCCTGCTTCGCGGCGGTCCTGTCCTTCAGCCCGAAATTCGCGGCCATCATCCACACCATCCCGACCGCGACCATCGGTGGTATCTCCTTCGTCCTCTACGGTATGATTTCTGCGGCAGGTCTCCGGAACATGGTCGAGTCCCATGTCGACTTCTCCAAGAGCCGCAACCTGATCATCGCAGCCGTCATCCTCGTCTGTGCCCTCGGTATGACCGACGGCCTGACCTTCCACATCGGTTCTGTCGCCATCACGCTGTCTGCTCTGGCCGTCGGTTCCATCGCCGGCATCCTGCTCAACGCCATCCTTCCGGGCAAAGACTTCGTCTTCGATGAGTCCGACCCCCACGACACCGGCGCCGACCTTTCTCTGGAAAACGTCGTTCTCGAAAAACAGAAAGAATATGGCGAAAAGAAAGCCAAAGAGAAGGCTGCCGTCAAAAAACTGAAGGCAAAACCCGCTGAGACGGAATAAATGAAAAAATCACTGTTGCATTTTTCATAATACCGTATTATAATAAGTGCAACCCAAACGTGGCGAAGAAGTCACAGGACACAGAGAAATCTGCGTTCTGTGGCTTTTTTTGTTGTGGTTTGGAACTCCGTCAAGAGGGAGCGTCCGTTATGAAAAATGAAACTTTGCAAAACAATTTGCTTTACAGAGAGCAGTTCGAGCACGATGCCTGCGGCATCGGGACCGTCGTCTCCATCAAGGGCGTCGCGTCCCGCCGCATCGTCGACAGCGCACTGCAAATCGTCGAGAAGCTGGAACACCGCGCGGGGAAAGACGCGGCCGGGGAGACCGGTGACGGCGTCGGCATCATCGTGGCGACACCCCACGAGTTCTTCAAAGCGAAAGCCGCGGACTGCGGCATAACACTGGGCGATGCACGGGAATACGGCATCGGCATGCTGTTCCTGCCTCAGGACAAACTGCGTCGTGCCCAGGCCAAGAAGATGCTTGAGATCATCACCGCCAAAGAGGGACTGAAGTTCCTCGGATGGCGCAAGGTCCCGACCTGTCCCGAGACGCTCGGGCAGAAAGCGATCGACAAGATGCCCTTCATCGAGCAGTGTTTCATCGAAAAACCGGAGGACTGTAAGACCGGTATCGAGTTCGACCGTAAACTCTATGTGGTCCGCCGGGTCTTCGAACAGTCCAACGACAATACCTATGTCTGCTCGCTGTCGTCCCGGACCATCGTCTACAAAGGCATGTTCCTCGTCCATCAGCTGAGAAGTTTTTATAAAGACCTCCAGGAAGAGGACTTCGTGTCGCACATCGCCATGGTCCATTCCCGGTTCTCCACCAACACGAACCCCAGCTGGGAACGGGCACACCCGAACCGGTTCATCGTCCATAACGGCGAGATCAACACGATCCGCGGCAACGCGGACCGCATGCTCGCGAGAGGCGAGACCATGGAGTCTCCGTTCCTCTCCGAGAACTACGAGAAGATCCTGCCGGTGGTCGACACCGCCGGGTCCGACTCCGCCATGCTGGACAACACCCTCGAGTTCCTCGTCATGAACGGGATGGACCTGCCCCTCGCCATGATGATCTGCATCCCGGAGCCCTGGAAGTCCGACGACACCATGAGCCGTGAGAAGAAGGACATGTACCACTACTACTCCACCATGATGGAGCCCTGGGACGGTCCCGCCGCGGTCCTGTTCACGGACGGCGACCAGGTCGGCGCCTGCCTCGACCGCAACGGTCTGCGGCCTTCCCGGTATTATGTGACTGATGACGACCTGCTCATCCTTTCTTCGGAAGTTGGAGTCCTGCCGCCGGACGACAGACACATCATCACGAAGTCCCGTCTGCAGCCCGGCAAGATGCTCCTGATCGACACCCGGGAAGGGCGCATCATCTCGGACGATGAGTGCAAAGAACGGTACGCACATCGCCACCCCTACGGGGAATGGCTCGATATGCACCTGAAGACCCTGCACGAACTGCCGATCCCGAACAAGAAAGTGGAGGAGTCCACCCAGGAGCAGCGTGACCGGCTCTACAAGGTCTTCGGCTACACGTATGAGGACATCAACACATCCATCCTGCCGATGGCTCAGAACGGCTCGGAACCCATCGCTGCCATGGGCATCGACATCCCGCTCGCGGTCCTGTCCGAGAAGCACCAGCTGCTGTTCAGCTACTTCAAACAGCTGTTCGCGCAGGTCACCAACCCGCCCATCGATGCTATCCGGGAACGGGTCATCACGGACACCCAGGTCTACGTCGGCTCGGACGGCAACCTGCTCGAGGACAAGGAGGACAACTGTCAGGTCCTGGAAATCCGGCATCCCATTCTCACGAGCGTCGACCTTCTGAAGATCAAGAACATGGACCTGCCCGGCCTCAAAGTGGCGACGGTCAGCATCCTGTACTATAAGAACACGTCCCTCGAGAAGGCTGTCGACCACCTCTATGTGGAATGCGACAAGGCTTACAAAAAGGGCGCGAACATCATCATCCTGTCGGACCGCGGGGTCGACGAGAACCACGTGGCCATCCCGTCTCTGCTGGCGGTCTCCGCGATGGAACAGTACCTCATCCGCACTAAGAAGAGAACTGCCATCTCCATCATCCTCGAGAGTGCCGAACCCCGCTGTGTCCACGATTTCGCGACGCTCCTCGGTTACGGTGCCCGGGCGGTCAACCCGTACCTGGCCCACGAGTGCATCGAAGAGTGTATCGAGAAGGGCCTCCTCGACAAGGACCCGCATACCGCGATCGACGATTACAACGAAGCGGTGCTGAACGGCATCGTCAAGATCGCCTCCAAGATGGGCATCTCGACCATCCAGTCCTACCAGTCCGCGCAGATCTTCGAGATCGTCGGCATTCGGGAAGACGTCGTCAAGAAGTACTTCACCAATACCGTGAGCCGGGTCGGCGGCATCGGCCTCCCGGAGATCGCGGAAGGAGTCGAATACCGGCATGACCACGCGTACGACCCGCTGGGCCTCGGCACCGACACGACCGTCGACAGCATGGGCTACCACAAACTGCGTAGCGGCGCCGGGAAAGAGGACCATCTCTACAACCCCCGGACCATCATCAACCTGCGCAGAGCGGTCCAGGACGGCGACTATGAGCGCTTCAAGGCGTATTCGTCCATGGTCGACGATGAGAACGTTCCGCATACCCTGCGCGGCCTTCTGGCTTTCGAGTACCCAGAAGAAGGCATTCCGCTCGAAGAAGTGGAGCCCGCGTCGGAGATCGTCAGGCGCTTCAAGACCGGTGCCATGTCCTACGGCTCTCTGTCCCGAGAAGCCCACGAATGCATGGCAGTGGCGATGAACCGCCTCGGCGCGAGATCCAACACCGGTGAGGGCGGCGAACTCCGCGACCGGTTCGGGAGCGAGCGCAACAGCGCCATCAAACAGGTCGCGTCCGGCCGCTTCGGCGTCACCAGTGAATACCTCGTATCGGCGAAAGAGATCCAGATCAAACTCGCGCAGGGCGCCAAGCCCGGCGAAGGCGGACACCTTCCGGGGAAGAAAGTCTATCCCTGGGTCGCGGCGACCCGGTTCTCCACACCCGGCGTCTCACTGATCTCACCGCCGCCGCACCACGACATCTATTCCATCGAAGACCTCGCACAGCTCATCTATGACCTGAAGAACGCCAACCGTGACGCACGCATCAACGTCAAGCTCGTTTCGGAAGCCGGCGTCGGCACCATCGCTTCCGGCGTCGCCAAGGGTGGGGCAGAAGTCATTCTCATCTCCGGCTACGACGGCGGTTCGGGCGCGGCTCCGCTGAGCTCGCTCCACAACGCCGGCCTGCCGCTGGAACTCGGCCTTGCCGAGACCCATCAGACGCTCATCCAGAACGGCCTGCGGACCCGGGTCCGGGTCGAAGCCGACGGCAAACTGATGACCGGTCGGGACGTGGCGATCGCCTGCATGCTGGGCGCCGAAGAGTTCGGCTTTGCCACAACTCCGCTGATCGCCATGGGCTGTGTCATGATGCGCGTCTGTAACCAGAACACCTGCCCGGTCGGTATCGCCACCCAGGACCCGCGCCTGCGGGCCCGTTTCGCGGGAAAACCGGAATACGTCATCAACTTCATGATGTACATCGCCGAAGAACTGCGGGAGATCATGGCAAAACTCGGGGTCCGCACCGTCGATGAACTCGTCGGGCGCACGGACTTCCTGAAAGTGAAGGAAAACGTGATCACCCACCGCGCCGCGATGGTCGACCTCTCGAACATCCTCGGAAACCACAACGAGGGCGGCTGCAACGCGGTCCACCATGTCGACGGGGACGAATATGACTTCCAGTTAGAAGAGACCCTCGACATGAAAGCGCTCATACCGGCATTCCGCAAGGCACAGAAATCAGGGAAGGGCATGGAACTCTCCCTGGATGTCACCAGCACGGACCGCTCTTTCGGTACCATCCTCGGTTCGGAAGTGACCAGAGAATACGGCATCGACGCGCCGGAAGACCTCTGCCGGGTCCACTGCAAAGGCGGCGGCGGTCAGTCCTTTGGTGCGTTCCTTCCGAAAGGCATCTCCATCGACCTCGAGGGGGACAGCAACGACTACTTCGGCAAGGGCCTCAGTGGCGGTACTCTCGCCGTCTACCCGCCGGATGACGCGGCCTTTAAAGCGGAAGAGAACATCATCATCGGCAACGTGGCGATGTACGGCGCCACCGCCGGAAACGTGTTTGTCCGCGGCATCGCCGGCGAACGGTTCTGTGTCCGGAACTCCGGTGCGGAAGCGGTCGTCGAAGGCGTCGGTGACCATGGCTGTGAATATATGACCGGCGGCACGGTCGTCGTGCTCGGACGCACCGGCAAGAACTTCGCGGCCGGCATGAGCGGCGGTACCGCATACGTCCTCGACGAAGAACACGACCTCTACCGCAGACTCAACAAGGAAATGGTCGAAGTGAGTACTGTCAGCCGCAAGGCGGACATCGCGAAACTGAAGGAAATGATCGAAGCCCATGTAGATGCCACCGGCTCTGAACTGGGACAGAAGATCCTCGACTCGTTCGACGACTATGTCCCGTCCTTCAAAAAGATCATCCCGCACGAGTATGCGGTCATGAAAGACAAGATCTACGAAGAACTCAGCAAAGGCCTGTCGCAGGAAGATGCCGAACTCGAGGCATTCAACGCGATCATGGGCGCGTAAAGGAGGGGAGACGATATGGGTAAAACAACAGGATTCCTCGATTATGAACGGAAGACAAACCCGGCGGTCGCTCCTCTCGAGCGGCTGAAGGACTTCCACGAGTTTCACCCGCCACTGCATGTGGAAGAACGGGAAGAGCAGGCGGCGCGCTGTATGAACTGTGGCATCCCGTTCTGCCAGTCGGCCGTCGCCTTTGGAAAAGGCCCGGCGGTCTCCGGCTGCCCGCTCCACAACCTCATTCCGGAGTGGAACGACGAACTTTATCAGGGACACTATGACAGTGCGAAGGACCGCCTTCTGAAGACGGCCAGCTTCCCGGAGTTCACCGGGCGGGTCTGTCCGGCGCTCTGTGAAGTCGCCTGCACCTGCGGGCTGAACGGAGACCCGGTCACGGTCCGGGAGAACGAGCTGTTCCTGATCGAGCAGGCTTACGCCACCGGGAAGATGCAGCCGAAGGTCCCGAAGGTCCGTACCGACAAAACGGTCGCGGTCATCGGCTCCGGCCCCTCCGGCCTGGCAACCGCGGATGCCCTCAACAAGCGGGGACACAACGTCACCGTCTTCGAACGGGAAGACCGTATCGGCGGCCTTCTGATGTATGGCATCCCTAATATGAAACTGGAAAAACAGATCATTGAGCGCCGTCGTGCGCTGATGGAGGCCGAAGGTGTCGTGTTTCGTACACGGTGCAACGTGGGGGCAGACGTTTCTGCAAAAGAGCTCCTGTCGGAATACGATGCCGTGGTCCTCTGCTGCGGTGCCAAGCAGGCCCGCACACTGGGCGTCGGAGAAGACAAGGTCGGTAACGTGTTCCCGGCCGTAGACTTCCTGACCCGTCAGACCCGGACCCTCCTGGCCGGCAACCCCATGACCGAAGCGAAAGATAAAAAGGTCATCATCGTTGGCGGCGGAGACACCGGCAACGACTGCGTCGGGACCTGTCTCAGAGAAGGCTGCGCTTCGATGACCCAGCTCGAAATGATGCCGCAACCGCCGGCAGAACGTCCTGCCAGCAACCCCTGGCCCGAATGGCCGGTCAAACTCAAGACGGACTACGGTCAGGAAGAGGCCATTGCCGTGTTCGGGAAAGACCCGAGAGTCTACCAGACGACCATCAAGGAAGTCATCCCGAACAAAAAGGGAGCTGTCAAAGCGGTCAGAACCGTGAAGCTGGACTTCGTGAAAGACGAAACTTCCGGGCGTATGGTACCGAAAGAAGTCGAAGGCTCGGAAGAGACCCTGCCCTGTGACCTTCTTCTCATCGCCGCCGGGTTCACCGGCTGTGAAGCCTACACCCCGGAAGCGTTCCGTGTGGCCTGCGGTCCCCGCAACACTGTTCAGACAGAGCAGAACCACTACGCCACCGGCGTAGAAAAAGTCTTCACGGCGGGCGATATGCACCGGGGCCAGTCTCTGGTCGTCTGGGCCATTGCCGAAGGCAGGGCCTGCGCTGTGGAAGTAGACCGTTATTTAATGGGTTACACCAACCTCTCATTGGTATGACCTGTTAATATAAACTCCATTCTTGACAGGAAAAAGCCACCCGAAAGGGTGGCTTTTTCCGTTGTGCCGCTAAGGCTTATTTCTGATATTCGTCGTAATCTCTGTAGATCTCTTCGCCGTAGACGTTGTTCTCGTTCGGGTTGTGGTCGATGTACCAGACCTGCGCGAAGAACGGGTTCTGTTTGGCGATCTCGTCATATCTCCAGGGGAACGGATCCTGTGCCGGGGACCAGTGGCCGCCGCGGAGGACGGTGTTCGGCGTCATGTCGAACTGGTTGCCTTCGGCATCTTCCCAGGTGACCGGAGTGTACATGTCGACGATCTCGGTAGAGATGAGCTTACCGCCGCGGAACGCAGCTGCTTTCTGAAGATCTTCAACGGTCAGTTCGTCGAAGGGCTTGGTCTCATCGTAACCGTGGTCGAGGAGGACCGGGGTCTTGGACGGGATGTGGATGTCGGCCTTGTCCCAGGTGGTGGGAAGGGTCTTGTAGTGTTCCATGCCGGCAGTCTTCGTATCGCCATAGAAAGCGGTCAGACGCTCGGTGTTGTTGTTCTTGACCCAGGTGCGGGTACCGAAACGTTTGTTGAGCGCGATCATGCCGAGGCCTTCACGGGCGAGGGTGGAGATGACGGGCAGCTGGGTCACGATGGACAGCTGATAGAACCACTCGACCTGCTTTGCCATGTTCTTGAAGTAGAGCTCGATCGGGGTGTTGTGACGGAAGTGGAGTGCCTCTTCGAGGACATCGCCGTCTGCATACCACTGACCGTGGAAGTTTCTGTCGACGAACCACTGCGGCTTGAAGACACGCTTGGTGGCGTCATGGCCCATGCCGATGGCGCTCAGGAGGAGATCCTCGAACTGATAGTTGGTGATCCGATACTGATCACCGGAACCGATGTTGTAGAATCTTCTGAAGAAGTCATCGGGGATGTTGTCAGAGCACATACGCTCCATAAGAGTGGCAGAGTCTTCGACCGTGGCCCATTCCAGAACGCCGTTCAGCGGGACATGGAACATGATCGGGTCCATGTTCTTGAGGATCTGCGGATAGAGGATACCGGACTGACGGAGGGAGACCCACTTCTTCAGGCCGGACTCGGCGAAGACGCGCTCCGCTTTGACCTTGGAAATGGCATAGTGGTCATAGATGGAGATTTTGATCGGGTCGCCGCAACGTCCCCAGTGGAGAGGCTCACAGCGGTTACCGGTCTCGGCGACGGTACCGATGTAGACGACGGTGATGTCGTCGGGGTTCTTCTGGGCTTTGACAGCCTTGACGATGTTCTCGGCAGCCATGACGTTGGTCTTGAGGGTTCTCTTCGGCCAGTAGTCAGCTGCGGGGGAGACCATGCCGCCGATGTGCAGGACGTAGCTTGCGCCGGTGATGCCTTTGAGGATGGCATCGTAGTCGCCGAAGTCGCCCCAGACGATCTCGACTCTCTTGTCGTCCATGTAGGGAGCGAAAAGAGTACGGTTCTTCTCGGAATCTCTGATGAGGACGGAGATGTCGAGGTCGGGTCTGTTCCAGTAGATCTCCTTGAAAGTGGCCCAGCCCATGTGGCCGGAAGCACCGGTGATGAAGACCTTTTTGTTGTTCTTTGCCATTGGGATCAATCCTCCTTGGTAAACTATTTATTCGAACTTTTTTATTATACTGTCAAACGGAAGTGCACGCAAATTGTATTTGTATAATAAAACAACAGAACCCCGGCGATTTGTCAGAGTTCTGTTGAAACCATTTAAAAATGTACGATTGTGTTTTTTTCTCAAATCGTGAAATCTTCGACGTTGTAGTCCCGTCCGAACTTCGGCTGATCTCTTCTCCGGGGCTTCCGGGAGGGGATCAGGATGAGCATGGCGATGAGCACCAGTGCGAGTGACGCGAGCACCGCGAAATAGTTGATGCGGTGGGTGAGGGCGTACTTCGCGAGCTTGCCGATGCCGGCGATGCGGTAGACCGCTTTTCCGAGGTACTGGTCCGGGGTGATGTCGTAGGTGGCACCCGTGTTGTCGGCCGCTACGATGTAGTTTTCACCGGCTCTGGTCTCGAGTGCTTCGACCGAACCGAAGGACCGGTCTCCGTAGGTGGAAAGGATGACGTTGGAGGGCTGGAGCTTCTCCATGTCCACTTTCTTGACGACGATGACATCGGACTGTTTGACGTTCGGTGCCATGGCGTCGTTGCGGACGGTGTAGCAGCGAAGGCCGCCGATGGTGGCGTCCGGCATGCTGTGGGCAAAGACGCCGGTGACTGCGCTGATGGCCGCCAGTAACAGGACCAGGGTCAGGAGCGTGGCGAGGATGCCGCGGAAGATGCGTCTGCCGGCGGAACCTTTCCGTCTCGAGGGCCGTGCCTGCTGCTGGGGAGCCGGAGCGCGCTTGACGCGTTCCCGGTTCGAGTTGCGCATGGCGGGACCGACTTCGGGTTCCTCTTCGGGCTCGTCGAGTTTCAGCGCCTTGAAGCTGACCGTGTTGCCCGTGCGGGTGGCGTTGGCGAGTTCGGTGTTCTGGATGGTCTCCAGGGAAGGAGCGGCGATCTCATCGGCGAAGAGTTCTTCTTCCTCCGGCGAGGTAGCGGGTTCCAGAACGACGGGGAGCTCGTCCTCGATATCTTCCAGCGTCTCCTTGATGGCGTCTGCCTGGGAGACTTCACGCATGTTCTGGTTCTCGATGGTCAGCGCGACGATCTGCTCTTTGAGGGCGGCGATCTCTTCCGCGTACTGCGTGTTCAGTTCCTTGAGCCCGTCGACGTCCTCATCGAGGATGCCGGAGACCTGGATCTTCTTCAGCTTTTTCGCGAAGGTGACACAGTCCTTGTAAAGTTTCTGGTTTGTGTATTTGAGGTCGGCGATCTCCTCTTCCAGGGAATTGATGCGGCCGTAAAGTCCATCCTGCTCGATTCTGTTGTCAGGCATGAGTGACCTCCTCCGTGTGTGGTGATAATATTGAAACGTTCTGTAATAGTTTATAAAATTCTCGGGCGATTTACAATAACATTCTTTAATTTCCTTTTATATTGAAAGAATTTGTCTTCTGATGTAGAATGACGGGTAGATATATTCAAATGGAGGCCTGTTATGAGCTATTCCGTTTTTAACCGCATCGAAGACGCCTACTACGGACTGTCGAAGAGCCATAAGAAGATCGCCGATTTCATTCTCGAGAATTACGAGAAAGCGGCGTTCCTCACGGCGGCGAAACTGGGGGAGACCACCGGCATCAGTGTGTCGACGGTCGTCCGGTTCGCGACGACCCTCGGCTATGAGGGGTACCCGGAGTTCCAGGATGCCCTTCGCGAGACGATCAAGGGGAAACTCACGTCGACGCAGCGCATCGAGGTCGCCGGTAACCAGATCGAGGAAAACAACCTGGTGACTTCCGTTCTTCAAAAAGACCGGGAGATGATCCGCACCACGATGACGTCTGTTTCCAAAGAAGATTTCGAAAACGCGTCCAAAGCCATCAACGGCGCGAGACGCATCTATATCGTCGGGGTCCGGAGTGCCGCGCCCCTGGCGAACTTCATGAATTTCTACTTCAAGATGATCTACGACGATGTCCGTCTCATGAGCTCCAACAGCTCGAGCGAGATGTTCGAGGTGATCTACCGCATCGGACCGGAAGACGTCTGTGTCGCCTTCAGTTTCCCGCGGTATTCGAAGCAGGTACTGAGCGTGGTCCACTATGCCCGCGACAAGGGCGCGAAGACCATCGCCATCACCGATAACGACGATTCGCCCATCGCCGAACTGGCCGACTACATCCTGGTCGCGAAGAGCAACATGGTGTCCTTCATCGACTCCCTGACGGCTCCTCTGAGCCTCGTCAACGCGCTCATCGTCTCCTCCGCACGGGGCAGACGGAACGCGACGAAGCAGAACCTCGCGGAACTGGAAAAGATCTGGGCAGAATACGATATTTACGAGAAACCGGAGGAAGCCCACAGTGACGAATGATGTCGTGGTCATCGGCGGCGGCGCGGCCGGCGTCATGGCTGCCTGTACGGCTGCGGAGCAGGGTCATGAAGTCCTCCTCATCGAAAAGAACGAACGCATTGGAAGAAAAGTGATGATCACCGGAAAAGGGCGATGCAACGTCACCAATGCCACGTACACCGTGGAGGAGCTGCTCGAGAACATTCCGGTGAACCCGCGCTTTCTCTACAGTGCGTTCCACTGCTTTATGCCCGTCGACACCATGGAGCTCTTCGAGGGCCTCGGCGTGCCGCTCAAGGTGGAACGGGGCAACCGGGTCTTTCCCGTGTCCGACAAGGCGGTGGACATCGTGGACGCGATGGACCGGTGGCTCAAACAGACCGGCGTACATCGCCTCAACGATACCGTGAAGCACATCCTTGTGGAAGACGGCGTCGTGACCGGAGTGGAGACAGAGAACCACGGGGTCGTGAACGCATACGGCGTCATCCTGGCCACCGGAGGCCTGTCCTATCCCAGGACCGGATCGACCGGAGACGGCTACCGGATGGCGAAGGAAGTGGGGCACACGGTCACGGACATCGTGCCGTCCCTGGTCCCGATGACTTCCGACGACCGCTCCTGTGCCGACATGCAGGGCCTGTCTCTGCGTAACGTCTCAGTTTCCGTCGTCGATGTGAAAACGGGGAAGACCGTCTACTCCGACTTCGGGGAGATGCTCTTCACCCACTTCGGCGTGTCCGGGCCGGTCATCCTGAGTGCCAGTTCCCACCTGCACGAGCTGCAGAAAGGGGAGTACGAGCTGCGGATCGACCTGAAACCCGCGCTCTCCGACGAGCAGCTGGAAGCCCGCCTCCTGCGGGACTTCGAGGCAAACTCCAACAAAGATTTCCGCAACTCCCTCGGCGATTTCCTGCCAAAGAGCATGATCCCCGTCTTCCTGCGGAAAACCGGGGTGAACCCCTTCAAGAAAGTCAATCAGATCACCCGCGAAGAACGGCGGGAGATCCTGCATACACTCCGGGAATTCACCATCCCGCTCTCCGGGTTCCGGCCCGTAGAGGAAGCCATCGTCACGTCCGGCGGTGTGCAGGTGAAAGAGGTGGACCCGAAGACCATGGAGTCGAAACTCGTCCAGGGCCTGTATTTCGCAGGCGAAGTGCTGGACGTCGACGCTTACACGGGCGGGTTCAACCTGCAAATCGCTTTTTCGACCGGTCGGCTGGCCGGCCTCAGCATCTAGGAGGATACCGTATGTTCAACATTGCCATCGACGGCCCCGCCGGGGCCGGGAAAAGCAGCATCGCCCGCGCGGCGGCGGCGAACCTCGGGTTCATCTACGTGGACACCGGAGCGCTGTACCGCACCGTGGCACTGGCTGCCATCAAACAGGGCCTGAAGCCCGAAGACAAAGAAGACATCATCGCTCTTCTCCCGCACATCGAAGTCTCTATGGGCTTTGTGGACGGCGAGCAGAGAGTGTTCCTGAACGGGGAAGATGTCTCGGAAGATATCCGGCTCCCGGAAGTCTCCGCGGCCGCTTCCACCGTCTCCGCCATTCCCGAGGTCCGTCAGTTCCTGTTCGACCTGCAGAGAGATATGGCGAAGACCAACGATGTCCTGATGGACGGTCGTGACATCGGGACAGTCGTGCTGCCGGACGCGCAGCTCAAGATCTTCCTGACGGCAACGCCGGAAGAGCGTGCGAGACGCCGTTACGAGCAGATCAAAGACAAGAGCGATGTCACCTATGAGGAGGTCCTGAAAGACCTCAACCAGAGAGACTACCAGGACACCCATCGGGAGATCGCCCCGCTGAAGCAGGCCGAAGACGCCGTCCTGCTCGACACGACCAATATGAGTTTCGACGAGGTCGTCAAAGCGATCGAAGACCTCGCAAAGGAGAGACAAGCATGAGTTCTACCAAAGTCAAAAAGATCCCGCTGATGTCGGAGAAACCCTACGAGTTCGACTGGGACAAACCCCTTGTCGAGAAAGTCGGCCTCTACCATTTCTGGATGCCCCTCGCGCACATCCTGCTGAACCGGGAGTTCGAGACCCTCGACTTCTACGGCACGGAGAATGTCCCGCAGACAGGGCCCTTCATCCTCGTCGCGAACCACGTCAACGGCTTCGACCCGATCACGATGGTCTACGGTATCCGCGCCCGTCGCCGCTTTTTCTTCATGGCGAAAGAGGCGTTTTTCCGCACGTTCTACATCCGCTGGCTCCTCGAGCCCCTCGGCGGATTCCCCGTCAAGAGAGGTACCGCGGACCGCGACGCCATGAAGTTTGCTCAGCGCGTCTGTGAGGACGGCCGTTTCGGCCTCGTCATCTTCCCGCAGGGCACCAGAGACCGTCAGCGCAAACGTCCCGAACTGGACACGGCGTCCAACGGCTTCGTCATGATCGCCCGCGAGTCGAAAGTTCCGGTCGTCCCGGCCTCCATCCATCTCGAGTCGGACCTCGAGAAGAGCCATCCGAAATGTATCGTCCGCTTCGGCGAGCCCATCTCGTATGAAGAACTCGGGTTCACGCCGGGTTCCCGCAAAAAGAAAGAACTGAACGCCGCTGCGGCGATCATCTGGGGGAAGGTCCAGGAGTTATGGGACAAAGACGAGATGTAAAAATCATTGTCGCGGAACACGCCGGCTTCTGTTTCGGTGTGGAACGGGCGATCGATCAGATCGAAGACTATCTGAAAACCCATCCCAACGTCTACGCGATGGGCCAGGTGGTGCATAACAACGCCGTCAACGAGCGCCTCGAAGAGATGGGTCTCCACTTCGAAGAAGACGAGACGAAGATCCCGGACGACGCCCAGGTCGTCCTGCGCACCCACGGCGTCCCGAAGCGCATTTATGAGTACTACGACGAGCGCAACATCCCTTATCTCGATGTGGCCTGTCCCTTCGTCAAACGGATCCACAGGATCGTCGAAGGCCTCGATCCGGAGAACGACATCCTCATCCTTGCCGGCACCCTCGGCCATGCCGAAGTGATCGGCACCCTCGGGTTCGCTTCCTGCCCGGCATACGTCGTCCACGATGCCGAGCAACTGAAGGAGACGTACATCGCCCACGAAACGGAATGGGAAGGGAAGAAGATCGATCTCATCGCACAGACCACATTCAGCCTCGAAGAATGGGAAAAGTGCGTAGCGACAATAAATTTATTATGTACAAACACTGCCATTTTTGGTACAATATGTAAAGCTACCGAAGAACGCCAACATGAAGCTGAAGTACTTTCCAAACAGGTAAACAGAATGATAGTTGTCGGTGGCAGGCACAGTTCCAACACTGTCAAACTCTACGATGTTTGCAGGAAAAACTGTGAGACTTTGCTCGTTCAGGATGCGTCCGAGTTCGATCCGGCGTTTCTTGAGGGAGCTGACACCGTTGGTGTCACTGCAGGAGCGTCTACACCTTCTGCAACAATAAAGGAGGTACTTGAGTCCATGTCCGAAGAAGTAAAAACCATGACCGAAGAAAACGAAGATTTTGAAGCGATGCTCGAAGAGAGCCTCAGCAACATGTCCACCGACGGCCGCGTCGAAGGCACTGTTGTTGGTATCACCGCTACCGAGATCCAGGTCGACATCGGCAGAAAACAGACCGGTTACATTAAGTACGACGAGTACAGCTATGACCCGACTGTTGACCCCGCGACCGACGTCAAAGTTGGCGACACCATCAACTGCGTCATCATGAAGACCAACGACGCCGAAGGCACCATCATGCTGTCCAAGAAACGTTTCGACAGCGCCAACGCCTGGAGCGAGCTGGAGACTGCTGCTGAAGAGGGTACCATCATCGAAGGTACCGTCACCGACATCAACAAGGGCGGCGTCATCGCCACCACCGATAAGGGTTCCCGCGTCTTCATCCCCGGTTCTCTTGCCACTGCCAGCAGAGGCGAGCCCCTCGAAGACCTGCGCAACACCCGCGTTCGTTTCAAGATCATCGAGCTTGCCAAGCCGAGAAAACGTGCTGTTGGTTCCATCAGAGACGTTCTCAAGGAAGAGCGCAAGGCGGCCCGCGAGAAGTTCTGGGAGACTGCGGAAGAAGGTCAGACCTACACCGGCGTCGTCAAATCCCTCACTTCCTATGGTGCTTTCGTCGACATCGGCGGCATCGACGGCATGATCCACATCTCCGAACTCTCCTGGAAGCGCATCAAGCATCCGTCTGAAGTTCTGAACGTCGGCGACACCGTCGAAGTTTACATCAAGTCCCTCGAAAACGAGCGCATCTCTCTTGGCTACAAGAAAGACGAGGACAACCCCTGGGTCGTTCTTTCCAAGACTTATGAAGTCGGCGACGTTGTCGACGCCACCATCGTCGGTATGACCGCATTCGGTGCATTCGCCAACATCATCCCCGGCATCGATGGCCTCATCCACATTTCTCAGATCGCCAACAAGCGCATCGAGAAACCGGACGATGTCCTGAAGAAGGGCCAGGTCGTCAAGTGCCAGATCACCGACATCGACTACGACAAGAAACGCGTCAGCCTTTCCATCCGTGCTCTCCTCGATGAGGATGAGGACCTGACCGACATCCTTGAGACCGAAGAAGAGGTCGTCGAGGAAGCTGCTGAAGAGGCTCCCGCTGAGGAAGTCGTCGAAGAAGCTGCTGTCGAGGAAGTCGCTGAAGAGGCTCCTGTCGAAGAAGCTCCTGCAGAAGAGGAAGCTCCCGCTGAGGAAGAAGTTCCTGCAGAAGAAGCTGCCGAAGAAGAGGCTGCTGAATAAGCTTCACACACTTCACGAATACAAGACCACCGACTGTTGTCGGTGGTCTTTTTCTGTGGTATAATACGTCACGACTATTATATGTATGGAGGTACTGCTTTTGCGCAAACAGGAGCAGATCCTTTCTGTAATAGCACTCGTCTTACTGGCCGGAATCATACTTTATCATGTTCTTTCTTCGCCGCTCCGCTATGAAGTGACGGTGGAAGAAGAGGTCACTACAGAAACTGTTGTCGCGACGACCACGGTTTCTTTGTCTGTCCAAGACGGATCGCCGACTGTGGCGGAAACGCCTTCGGAAACGCCCTCAGAGCCCGCGACAGAGGCTCCGACGGAGGCGCCCGGCATCGACGCGACCGGCAAGGTGAACCTCAACACGGCAACGCTCGAGGACCTCAAGACCCTGAACGGGGTAGGGGACTCCAAAGCGCAGGCCATCCTCGATGACCGCACCGAGAACGGACCGTTCTCCAGCATCGAAGACCTGACGCGGGTGAGCGGCATCGGTCAGAAGACCTTTGAATCTTTGAAAGACCAGATCACGGTATAAAAGGATGTGTGCACGAACGTGGTCTTTTCCAGTTTATCGTTTTTATATATCTTCCTGCCCATCTGTCTGCTCGGTGCGTTCACGCTGCCGAAACTGCAGTGGAAGAACTACTTCCTCCTGGCAATGTCCCTGTTCTTCTATGCATGGGGCGAGCCCAAGTGGATCATGCTCATGATCATCTCGACGGCAGTCGAGTACGCGGGCGCCCTTGTGGTGGACAAAAACCGGGGGACATGGAAGGCGAAAGCGGCCGTCGGCGTCAGTGTCGGTGTGGCCCTGAGCTTCCTCTTCATCTTCAAATATTTAGACTTTTTCACCTTCAACTTCAACACCATTTTCCACACGAACGCGAAGCTTCTGGAACTGACGCTGCCCATCGGCATCTCGTTCTACACGTTCCAGACCATCACGTACATCGTCGACGTCTACCGGGACAAGGCTCCGGTGCAGAAGAACTTCCTGTACCTGCTGCTCTATGTCAGCATGTTCCCGCAGCTCATCGCCGGCCCCATCGTCAAGTATGTGGACATCGAAGCGCAGATCCGCAGACGGACGCTGCACGGAAAAGATGTTGGGGAAGGTGTTTTTCGCTTTCTCCTGGGTCTCTTCAAAAAGGCGATCCTCGCCAACGTCGCCGGTGAAGTCGCCACGACCTTCCTCGACGGGGACCTCTCGAACCTGTCGGTGCTGGGCGCCTGGCTCGGTATCCTGAGCTACACACTGCAGATCTATTTTGACTTCTCTGCGTACTCCGACATGGCGATCGGCCTCGGCCGCATCTTCGGCTTCAAGTACAAGGAGAACTTCAACTACCCGTACATCGCCAACAGCATCACGGACTTCTGGCGGCGCTGGCACATCTCGCTGACCACGTTCTTCCGGGAGTACCTGTACATCCCGCTCGGCGGCAACCGCAAACACCAGGTGCTGAACCTGTTCATCGTCTGGGCACTGACCGGTTTCTGGCACGGCGCGGCCTGGAACTTCGTCGCCTGGGGACTTTACTACTTTGTCCTCATCCTCGCGGAAAAGTTGTTCCTCGGGAAGGCACTCGAGAAAGCCCCGCGCGTCATCGGGCACATCTACACGCTGCTGCTCGTCGTCCTTGGCTGGGGCCTCTTCTACTTCGATGACATGTCCCGGCTGCGCACATTCTTCTCCGTGCTCTTCGGCTTCGGCGCCTCCGCCGGTGCCACCGCGGGCGATGTATCCATCCTGCTCAACCACCTTCTGTTCTTCCTGTTCGCCATCGTGGCGTGTCTGCCGGTCTCCCGGATCATCCGGGAACGGTACATCGCCTTTGGCCGTTCCAGCGTGCCGAACTCGAAACTGGCCGACGCAGGACTGGTGGTGTTCGCGATCGTGCTTCTGTTCATCAACACCGCCGCCATCGTGGGGTCCACTTACAACCCCTTCCTCTATTTCAGATTCTAAGGAGTTTTCCCTTTGAAACACAGACAGACTGACCCGAATGCGCTGCCGCGGCTGCGCTACTCACGGGTGGGCGTGGCGCTCCTTGCCATCCTGCTCGCCGTGACCATGTTCTTCTTTGTGTTCTCCATCTTCGACACCGACGCGACGGTCTCGGAACAGGAGAACCGGAAACTGGCCACGAAACCGGCCTTTACGGTCTCGAGCCTCTTCGCCGGGGAGTACATCCCGAAGGTGGAAGAGTACTACTCGGACACGTTCCCGCTCAGGAACTTCTTCCTGACCGTGAACCAGGGCATTTCCAAAGTGACGAGCCGCATGTCGTTCCGCTCGGACGATGTGGTCGTCGTACAGAACAATCAACCGGACGATTTTGGCGGACAGTCCCTGCAGGATGTGACCTCCACTTCCGAGACAGAAAACGAGGGCTGAACGCATGCAATACATCATACTGGACCTGGAATGGAACACCGCGTTCGACAAACGCCGTAAGGAGTTCGTCAACGAGATCATCGAATTCGGCGCGGTGAAGCTGGACGAACAGCTCGAAGAGGTCGATACCTTCTCGAGTTTCGTCAAACCGGTCATCGAAAAGAAACTGACGTCCCGGGTGCGGAAACTCACGCACATCACGAACGAGGACGTTCAGAACGCAGAGAAGTACCTGCCGGTCACGAACCACTTCACGGACTGGATCGGGGAGGACCCCGATACCATCTTCATGAGCTGGGGAGATATGGACATCCGGGCGCTCATCAGCAATAACGGCGCGGCGTTCGACAACGTCCGCATCCCGTACATCCACCACTATGTGGACCTGCAGGACTGCTTCATGAAGCAGAAGGGCCTGCCGAAGTCCCACCAGATCGGCCTGTCTTCGGCTGCCGAGATGATCGATGTCGACCCGGACTCCTTCGCGCTCCACCGGGCGCTGGACGACAGCATCCTTGCCTCCGTCTGTTTCCGGGCGATCTACGATGAGGTGGAACTCGACGACCATGTCGTGGAAGTCGACGAAGAGTTCTACCAGCAGATGCTCTTCAAGCCGTACATCATCAAGGAGATCGACGACACCGGCGTCGACAAGGCGATGCTCGACTGTTCCTGCATCCTCTGCGGCGCGCCGGCAAAGAAGCTCTCCGAGTGGCGCTTCTCCGGCAGCTCATTCCACGCCATCTACAAGTGCGAACCCTGCAACCAGAAGTACCGCGTGAACGTCCAGTTCAAACGCCAGTACAACCAGGTCGTCTCAAAGAAAACGGTCCTGAAGATCAAGGACAAGAAAAAGAAAAAGGCTTAACTTCAAGAAGTTAAGCCTTTTTATTATGTCTGTTAACCGATCAGGTCTTTCATGGAGTACTTGCCGGGTGCTTTGCCGGCGAGGAATGCGGCGGCGTTCAGAGCGCCGTTGGCGAAGATCTTCCGGCTGGCGGCGTGGTGGGAGATCTTGATGACCTCGTCCGGGCCGCCGAAGATGACTTCGTGTTCGCCGACGATGGTGCCGGCGCGGACCGCGTGGATGCCGATCTCGTTGACCGGGCGTTTCTCACGCTTCGCGGCACGGTTGGTCTCGTAGTCGACCTGCTCCGGCAGGACCGAGGCGATCTCGTCGGCGATCATCAGAGCGGTGCCGCTGGGGGCGTCGAGCTTCTGATTGTGGTGCGCCTCGACGATTTCGATGTTGAAGCCGGGGTAGAGGATCTCAGCGGCTTTCTTCGCCAGTTCCGAGATCAGGTTGACGCCGATCGACATGTTGGCGGAGAAGAAGACCGGAATGGACTTCGAGGCCTCGTCGATCTTTGCCAGCTGCTCCTCGCTGAAGCCGGTCGTGCAGATGACGACGGGGACTTCATTGGCAAGAGCGTAGGACAGGATGCCGTCCAGCGCGACCGGGTTCGAGAAGTCGATGATGACATCGGGCTTCGTCTCGATGTTCGAGTAGTCGGTGTAAGTGGAGAAGGAGAAGACTTCGTTCTCCGGCGCTTTGTAGTCGACACCGGCGATGACTTCGAGGTCGTCCCGTTCCTTGGAAAGCTCCAGGATGACCCGACCCATGCGGCCGAGGTATCCGTTCATGAGAATGTTGACCATGGTGTCTCCTTACTTCACGAGGCCGTAACGGATGAGGGTCTGTTTCAGAGCCTCATGGCCGGCGTCGGACATGACGTCAAGGGGCATACGGCAGTCGCCGACTTCCTTGCCCATGATGTTCATGGCTTCCTTGACGGGGATGGGGTTGACGTCGCTGAACAGCGCGTTGATGAGGTCGATGTACTCGATCTGCAGCGCCGCGGACTTCGCAACGTTGCCGTTGATGGCTTCCATGGCGATGTCATGGGCCACTTTCGGAGCGACGTTGGAGAGGACGGAGATGACGCCTTTGGCACCCAGTGCGCAGAGCGCGGTGATCTGATCGTCGTTACCGCTGTAGAAGTCCAGTTTATCGCCACAGAGGTTCATGGTCTTGGCGAAGGCCGCGATGTTGCCGTTGGCTTCCTTGGAAGCGACGACGCGGGGCATCTCGGCGAGTTCCGCATAGGTCTCCGGTTTGATGTCGACACCGGTACGGGAAGGAACGTTGTACAGGATGATCGGCGCGGAAACGCGGTCGTGGATGTATCTGTAGTGGCGTACAAGGCCTCTCTGGGAGGTTTTGTTGTAGTAGGGAGTTACCATGAGGAGCGCGTCGGCACCGACCTTCTCCGCCTCGTTGGAGAGCTTGACGGCGAACGCGGTGTCGTTGGAACCGGTACCGGCAATGACCGGGACACGGCCTGCGACCTGTTTGCAGGTGAACTCGATGCCTTTGACGTGTTCGACGATGTCGAGGGCAGAGCCTTCACCGGTGGTGCCGATGCTGATGATGGCGTCGGTGCCTGCGGCGATCTGCTCTTCGATGAGTTCCGCCATTTTCGGATAGTTGATGTTACCGTAATTGTCGAAGGGGGTGACCAGCGCGACGCCGGCGCCTTCGAAAATGGGCTTGGGTCCTTTCATTGTCGTTCCTCCTGTTCAGTCTCAGTCAAAATAGCCTTTGGCAGCCAGCAGTTCAGCGAGCTCCACGGCACCGCCGGCGGCTCCGCGCAGAGTGTTGTGGGAGACGCAGACGAACTTGTAGTCATACTGGGTGTCTTCACGAAGACGGCCCATGGAAACAGCCATACCTTTTTCGAGATTTCTCTTCTCTTTGGTCTGGGGCTGATCATCTTCTTCGAAGTAGTTGAGGAAGTGCTCCGGAGCCATCGGCAGCTTCAGGGCCTGCGGCTCGGCGGTGAAGTTCTTCCAGCAGTCCAGGATCTCTTCCTTGGACGGTTTGTTCTTGAAGCGGACAAAGACCGCGGCGAGGTGGCCGTCGGAGACGGGGACACGCAGGCACTGTGCGGTGAAGTGCGGCTCGGTGGCCGGGACGATCTCATCGCCTTCGACTTTGCCCCAGATCTTCAGCGGCTCTTTCTCGGACTTCTCTTCTTCGCCACCGATGTAGGGGATGACGTTGTCGAGGATCTCCGGCCAGTCTTCGAAGGTCTTGCCGGCACCGGAAATGGCCTGGTAGGTGCAGACGAGGACGTCTTCGACGCCGTACTTCTCATGCAGCGGGAAGAGCGGCGGGACATAGCTCTGAAGGGAGCAGTTGGACTTGACGGCGATGAAGCCGCGGGTGGTGCCAAGGCGCTTCTTCTGAGCAGGGATGATCTCGAGGTGCTCCGGGTTCAGTTCCGGGACGACCATGGGGACGTCTTTCGTGTGGCGATGTGCGCTGTTGTTGGAGACGACGGGGATGTCGGCTTTCGCGTACTTCTCTTCGAGAGCCGCGGTGGCCTCCTTGGACATGTTGACAGCACAGAAGACGAAGTCGACCATTTCGCCGATCTTCTCGATGTCGTTCTCGGCGTCCATGATGATGACGTCTTCGAGTTCCTTCGGCATCGGGGCCTGGAGCTTCCATTTGGCGCCGACGGCGTCTTTGTACGTCTTGCCGGCAGAACGGGAGCTGGCCGCGAGAGCAACGACGTTGAACCACGGATGACCCGAGAGGAGGGTGGCGAAGCGCTGACCGACCATGCCGGTGGCGCCGATGATACCTACGTTGTACTGTTTCATGTTGTTTCCACTTCTTTCGAAATTTGATTAGAATAAAAACCGGTTGTAAACCGGCTCATCTTTTACTATAATAAAGCAAGTTTTTAATACTATATTACAGGACAATTTCAAAGTCAATAAAAAATGACGCGTTAAAGCGTTAAAATCGTCCTGTGGCAGGAGATTTAATATATATGAATACCTCAGACTTCTGGTATGACCTTCCGGAAGAACTCATCGCGCAGACCCCGCTTAAACAGAGAGACGCGTCGCGCATGCTCCATCTCGATAAGGAGACCGGCGCCATCGAACACCGGCATTTCACCGATATCCTCGACTATCTGCGACCCGGTGACTGCCTCATCCTGAACGACACCCGGGTCCTGCCGGCCCGCATTTACGGCGTCAAGGAGGAGACCGGCGCAGTCGTCGAGTTCCTGCTGCTGAAACAGAGAGAGCTGGACCTCTGGGAATGCCTCTGCAAACCCGGAAAACGCGCAAAACCGGGCACCGTCTTTTCCTTTGGCGATGGACGGCTCCGGGGCACCGTGACGGACGTCACGGACGACGGCGGACGAGTCGTGCAGTTCTCCTATGACGGCAACTTCTATGCCATCCTCGAAGAGATCGGCCAGATGCCGCTGCCGCCGTACATCAAGGAAAAACTGGAAGACCAGGAACGGTACCAGACGGTCTACAGCCACGAGCCGGGCTCCGCCGCGGCACCGACCGCAGGCCTCCATTTCACGCCGGCGCTCCTGCAGAAAGTACAGGACATGGGCGTCTCCATCGGCAAAGTCACGCTGCACGTGGGCCTTGGAACGTTCCGACCGGTCAAGGTCGACAACATCGAAGAACATAAAATGCATTCGGAGCACTACTGGATGCCGAAGGAGACCGCGGACCTCATCAACCGGACGAAGGCGAACGGGGGACGGGTCATCGCCGTCGGCACGACCAGCTGCCGGACCCTCGAGTCCGTCGCGACGAAACTCGGATGCATCGCCGAAGACGAGGACTGGACGTCCATCTTCATCTATCCCGGCTACGAGTTCAAGGCCATGGACGGCCTCATCACGAACTTTCACCTGCCGGAAAGTACGCTCATCATGCTGGTCTCCGCCTTCGCCGGGTATGACAATACCATGAAAGCGTATGCAGAAGCAGTAAGAGAAAGATATAGATTCTTCAGTTTTGGAGACTCTATGATGATCACCCACTAAAATAGAAAATTTCCGTCGCAAAAGTTCGTCGAAGCAAGAATTGAGCTTTGCGGGGTGCGCCGAAGGCGCTATTGATTCTCAGAAACAGCCTCCGCAACGCGACCTTCGCCGCAAGACGAAGCTTTTGCAGGAAATTTTCCCACCATATTAGAGGAAACACATGTTTAAAGTACTGAAAACCGAAGGTGCGGCCCGCAGAGGCGAGCTCGTGACCGTCCACGGGACGGTGCAGACGCCGGCGTTCCAGAACGTCGCGACGGCGGGCGCCATCAAGGGCGCGGTCTCGGCGCTGGACCTGAAAGAGTCCTGTAAAACCCAGATGATGCTCTGCAACACGTACCACCTCCACGTCCGCCCGGGCGATGAACTGGTCCGGCAAATGGGCGGCCTTCACAAGTTCACACGCTGGGATGGCCCCATCCTGACCGACTCCGGCGGGTTCCAGGTCTTCTCGCTGGCAAAACTCAATAAGATCAAAGAGGAAGGCGTGTACTTCAACTCCCACGTGGACGGCAGAAAGCTGTTCATCGGGCCGGAAGAAAGCATGCGCATCCAGTCGAACCTCGGTTCGACCATCGCCATGGCGTTCGATGAGTGTGTCGAGAACCCGGCAGAGTATTCCTATGCCAAAGAGTCCTGTGCCCGGACGACCCGCTGGCTCGTCCGCTGCAAGGAAGAGATGGCGCGGCTCAACGCGCTTCCGGACACTGTGAACCCGGACCAGATGCTCTTCGGCATCAACCAGGGCTGTACCTATGCAGACCTGCGTCGGGAGCATATGAAGCAGATCGCCGACCTGGACCTTGATGGCTATGCCATTGGAGGGCTCGCGGTAGGGGAGCCGAAGGAAGTCATGTATGAGATGATCTCCGAAGTGGAGCCCTATGCGCCGAAGGACAAAGTCCGCTACCTCATGGGTGTCGGGACGCCCGGTAACATGATCGAAGCCGTCTATCGCGGCGTCGACCTCTTCGACTGCGTCATGCCGACACGCAATGCCCGCCACGGACAGATCTTCACCTGGGAGGGCATCCGCAACCTGAACAACCAGAAATACTTCGCCGATGAATCGCCGCTGGACCCGCAGTGCGACTGCCCGACCTGCCGCAACTTCTCGAGAGCGTACATCCGTCATCTGCTGAAAGCAGGGGAGATGCTCGGCATGCGTCTCGCTGTCATGCACAACCTGTATTTCTACAATACTCTGATGGAACGGATCCGCGAGGAACTCGATGCCGGGACCTATCAGGAGTTCCATGATAAATACGTGGATCTTCTTGATACTCGGATCTGACCTATGTTATAATTTATGGCAACATGTGCAAAGGCACAATACATTTGGAGGTAACTCACTATGGATTTCGCAATTTTACTGAACACCGCTTCTGGCGCATCTGCAGCCGATCAGGGCGCAGCACTGGGCTCCAGCGGATTCATGATCGTCATTCTTCTCTTCTTCGTCGTCTACATGTGGATGATGAGCCGCAAAGAGAAGAAGAACCGCAACGAAGAACAGGCCATGAGAGACAATCTGAAGGTCGGCGATGAAGTCGTCACCATCGGCGGCATCCTCGGCAAGGTCGTTTCCGTCAAGGACGAAACCGTCGTTCTGGAGACCGGCGCGGACCGCAACAAGATCCGCTTCACCAAGGCCGCTATCGCCACCAATGCTTCTGCCAACGCCCGCGCTCAGGCGGACAAGGAAGCCAAAGAAGCTGCCAAAGCCAAAGAAAAGGCTGCCAAGAAGGAAGGCAAGAAGAAGGACTAAAGTCTGGAATCGCAAAGACCTGACGTATCACCGCCAGGTCTTTTTTTGAAAGAGTTGTGTAAAAGAGAGAATCTTATGGAAGGGGCGTGCTGTCATGAGCATCCAACTGTCTAAAGAAAACATGCGTAAAGGCATGAACGACATGAACGCCTTCGGGTCCCGTCTGACAGGGTCGAAAGGCCATCATGCATTCGTCGAGTACCTCAAGGACGAAGTCCGTGCCATCGGCTATGAACCGGTGTCAGACATCAAACATTTCGAGCGTTGGGAAGAGAAGCAGTCCAGCCTCGTCCTGCACACGAAGAAGGGCGATGTGGAGCTTCCCGTCGCGTCTGCATTCCCGTATTCCGGCGAGACCGGCCCGGACGGCATCACCGGCAAGCTGTCGAAACTGCGTCCCTTCAAGGACATCATCGTCATGCGGATGCCCGACTTCAGCCGTGTCCCGGCCTCCGTCGCGTTCTCCGAGCGCCGCGCCATGCCGGCAGACCTCCACGTCACCAGATTCTATAATGGCCCCGTTGCGGTCGCGTTCATCAAGGCGACCGTCGGCATCTTCCTCGCAAAGTTCACCGGCGCGAAGTCCGCGGTCTTCATCTGGCAGAAGATGTCGAACGAGATGGTCCAGGGCCAGTACCTGAACTTCATCCTCGGCCACCTCGGCGTCCCGACGCTCTGGGTCAACGAGGAGACCGGCAAGACCCTTCTGAAGGCCAGAAAGAAAAAGATGAAGGCGACTCTGACGCTGGATGCCGAGATCGAAAAAGACGGCTTTGCGGAGTCCTTCTACGTCCTTGTTCCCGGTAAAAACCACAAGGAAAACATCATCATCAACACCCATACGGACGGTGTCAACGCGGTCGAGGAGAACGGACCCATCGCCATGCTCGAGATGCTCCGTTACTACAAGACCCATCAGCCGGAGCGCGACCTCATCTTCGCGTTCGTCGCGGGCCATTTCCGCCTGCCGGCATTCGAACACAAAAACTCCATCGCCCCGGTCCAGCAGGCTACTTCCGGCTGGCTGAACGACCACAGAGACCTCTGGGACGGCAAACGTCGTCATCCGAAGACCGTCGCGGCGCTGGGCCTCGAACACTTCGGCTGTGCCGAGTGGAAAGATGTCAAAGGGGTCTATCAGAAGACCAACGACGTCGACATCGAGCTGACCTATACCGGCAATCAGGTCATGGACGACATCCTGTACCAGGCACTCGAAGAGGAACGGAGCAAAGTCCGCACCGTCTCGCTGCGTCCGCATAACTTCATGCATTTCGGCGAAGGCCAGTCCACCTTCAACGTGGGCATCCCGGACATCTCACTCTGTGTGGCGCCGGACTACCTGACCGTCGTCTCCGAAGGCCAGGAGATGGACAAGTTCGACCTCGACCTCATGGAAGAACAGGTCCGCGCGTTCCTCCGCATGGAACAGCTCATCAATGAAAAGAGCGCGAAGGAACTGGGCGCCATCGACGGCTACTCCTTCGGTCTCGGAAAACGTCATAAGGGCTGAGCGCAGATCGCCAAATAAAGGCATAAGAAAAGGACCCCTGATCGGGGTCCTTGTTTTTTGTGCTCAGCCGCGGTCGGAGAAGAAACCGATGGCAGCCTTGATGGACTGGAAGGTGATCTCGGCCATTTCCTGCGGCGGATGTTTGAAGCCGGAGTCGACCCAGTCCTTGATGATGGACAGGAGGCCGTAGGTGGAGAAGAGGGCCGTGATGTTCAGGACTTCCTTGCTGATGGGCTGTCTCTTCGACAGGTAGTAGACGGTCAGCAGTTTGTAGATGTCGTCACAGATCTTCTTCGTCATGTCCGCTTCTTTCGGGGACATCAGCAGAAGCTGTGTGGTGGTCTTGTTCTCGTAGAGGAAGCTCAGGATCTCGTTGTACATGTAGAGATAGCCGTTCTCGCCGGGCATGTCGCTGTGAGCTTTCAGGATGATCGAGTAGATCTGTTTCGTGAAGGAGTCGCAGATCTCGTCGACGAGCTCATAGGTCCCGTTGTAGTGGAAGTAGAATGTGCTGCGGGAGATGTCGGCACGTTTCGTGATATCGGTGATGCTGATCTTGTCGATATCTTTCTTCTCGTCCAGCAGTTCGAGGAAGGCCGTCACGATGGCCTGTTTGGTTTTTCTGATCCGTCTATCCATAACGCTTGCTCCTTGAAATGATGTGCATGTTTGGAAACTGACAAAGGTTGTCAGTTTTGTCAATACATTTACATTCGTATATATATTTTATAGTACAAAACAGCTGTCATTGTCAAGTTTGTTCGCTCAAACAATCCCTTTTATAACTATTTTTACATACACAACTCTTGAGGCGCACCGAAACGGGTGTTAAAATATCGGAGGTAAACCCGTAAATCGCCCAAGGGAGAGAATGGAACCATGGCAAATATCCACGACTATCTTTACTGGAGAGGAGACCTTCCGCTGTCGCAGATCCCGCTCAACGAGCTCGACGGCCTGGTCCTGACCCGGTTTGCATACATGCCCTTCGAAGAACTGACGCTCGGCCAGAACGAGACGGTGGGGAGCCTTTGCAAGAAACTGAAGACCCTGCCGGCGGACAAGTTCCGTCTCGATGGCGATGCACGGTTCGTGATGTTGCTGAACGAAGCGGACCGGTTCAATCAGCTGCCGGTCTCGGACTTCGTCAAGCACAACGACAACGACGCAGTCGTCCAGTTCGCGGCCATCACGCTGTACCTGCCGAACGACTCGCTGTACATCGCGTACTGTGGCACAGACTCCACGCTGGTCGGCTGGAAGGAAGACTTCTATATGTCCTTTATGGAGGACGTCCCGGCGCAGATGGAAGCGCTCGACTATGCGCTGAAGATCCTGAAGAAGAACCCCGGGAAGAAGTTCTATCTCGGCGGCCATTCCAAGGGCGGCAACCTTGCCATCTACACGGCGGTCAACCTGCCGGCGGAGCTGAAAGCGAACCTGCTGCACGTCAGCAACTATGACGGTCCCGGCTTCCCGAAGACGTATATCCAGAGCCACGACTTCACCAGTGTCCTCGACCGGATCGACACCTTTATTCCGCAGGAGTCCATGATCGGACGCATCCATGAGCACGCGGAAGGCTTCCAGGTCGTCGAGAGCACCGAGAGCGGGATCCGGCAGCATGACATCTATTCCTGGATGATGGGCCCGACGCTGATGACGCTGCTCGACAAGGCGGACGACGCGTCCGAGATCACGTACCGGGCCATCCAGAACATCTTACAGAGCACGTCGCCGGTACAGCGGAAGGAGTACATCGACCGCATCTTCGACCTTCTGATGTCTTCCGACGCCAACACGTTCTCGGAAGTCTTCAAGAATCTGCCGAAGAAGATCGACGAGGTGGTCAAGACCGCGACAACCATGACCGCGCAGGAACACAAAGAGAACTCGGAAATGATGTCCAAAATGGTCCATTCGTTCCTCGATGCGGCGCTCTCATACCACGAGGAGAAACTCCCGGACTTCGGTGGGCTGCTCGACAACTTCAAGTTCGATATCCCGGAACTGCCAGTCATCGAAAAACTGAAACAAAAACTGTAAACATAAAAGAAAACGGAGGACTGTATCAGTCCTCCGTATTTTTATGGGCGATCTGGTTGAGCGGGTTCGCATCGGTTGCCGATTTCAGCTGTTCGTTGACGACGTGGGTGTAAATCTGTGTGGTGCCGACGTTTTCGTGGCCGAGGATCTCCTTGAGCAGCAGGACGTCGACGTCTCCGTACTGGTACATGAGCGTAGCCGCCGTGTGGCGCAGTTTGTGGACCGAGTAGCCCTCGAGTCCCGCTTTCTCCAGCGTCGTGTAGACGATGTGCTGGACCGTCTTCGGCGAGATCCTCTGTTTGCGGTTGCTGAGGAACAGCGCCTCCTTGTCCTTGACGCCGTCCACCGGTCGGACTTTCATGTAGTCGTTGATGGCGGCGATGCACGCGTCATTGAAGTAAATGGTGCGTTCTTTGTTGCCCTTACCGGTGATCTTGACCGTGTTGTCGTCCCGGATGTCCGTGTAATTGAGGCTGACGAGCTCTGAGAGACGCATCCCGCAATTTAAGAAGAGAGTGATGATCGCATAGTCGCGCTCCTTATTGGGCCCCTCAGCGGCTTTTGAGAGCAGGTTCAGGCTCTCATCGAGGGTAAGGTACTTCGGCAGGGACTGTTTCATCTTGGGCGTCTCCAGTTCCTGCATGGGGTTCTCGTCGATGACATGCTTCTGGACGGTACAGTATTTGAAGAACGCGCGCAGGGTAGAGACCTTCCGGGCACGGGTCCGGGCCGAATTGTCCCGTTCATCCTTGCACCAGGAGAGGAAGGCATAGGCGTCGGACAGAGTGATCCTCCGAATATCCTTCTTATCGATGTCCGAGATGTCGATCTCCTCGAGGGGAGTGTCCTCCGGTACATCGCCCCAGTAACGCTTCAGAAAGCGGAAGAAGAGGCGAAGGTCCGATGCGTACTCGGAAATGGTGTTCTTCGACTTGTTCCGAATCGCGTCCATATAGTTGAGGAATTCCACCATGAGAACGGGGAAGTCCTTGTAGTCCTGCCGGGTGATCATGCTGTCACGGTCCTTTCCGGGGCGATGTACCCCTTGTGGGCATAATTATACAAAATATTTCAAAAAGACTCAAGAGGGTTCCCCGGCGGGGAAGGGCTGACTCGTTTTCAAATTCAACATTGTTGTGCGGTTTGTTGGATAACCGATAGGATACAATCTTTTGTATCGCGCACTGTTCATCCATTTTTTCGGTTATCGTCACTTATAGAACAATGACCCTGAAAACGTCCTTTTATTTGACACAACATGTGATATATTGTACGCGGAAAAAAGATAAAGGAGAAACTATATGGCAATCATGCGACTTGCGGATACGTTCCGTTCCGCGTCTGAGGACAAGACCGACGTCCAGTATTACATCTGGTTCGATTCGGAAGAAGCCCCCAAAGCCTGCCTGCAGCTGACCCACGGTGTGGCGTGCTACATCGACCGCTATGAAGAACTGGCCCGTTACTTTGTACGGAATGGTTATGCGGTCTGCGGCATGGACAACCTTGGCCACGGCCGGACGGCCGGCCTCGAACGTCTCGGCATCATGCCGGACGACGGTGCCGACGCTGTCATCGAAGACATGCACACACTGACAGGCATCATGAAAGAACGGTTCCCGGGACTGCCGTACATCCTGCACGGCCACAGCCTCGGTTCCATCTACGCGCGCTGCTACTGCATCAAATGGTCTGACGAGCTGGACGGCGCCATCTGGGAAGGTTCCGGATGGGTCCCGTCACTGGTCGAGTACCTGGTCCCGGTCATGCAGAAGATGTCCGAGCTCGGCGGCCCGGAGAATTCCAACAAGCTGATCGCCGATGCCGGCAACGTCATCCTGGACCTCGGCATTTTCCCGCCGGAGACTCTGCTGGCCTGGCTGTCGAAGGACAAGGTCAACCAGAAGCTGTACATCGCGGACCCGTACAACGGCGCGCCGGCGTCCAACTCGATGACCCGCGTGCTCATCGAAAACCTCGCCAAGTGCAGCAAAAAGAACTGGTTCAAGAGCATCCGCCGCGACCTGCCGGTGTTCATCTGTTCCGGTGACAAAGACCCGATCGGCCTCTGGAGCTGGGGCATCCGCCGTCTGTTCCTGAGCTGCGGCGATCATCTCGAAAACACGACGTTCAAGCTTTACGACGGCCGTCATGAGATCCACAACGACTTCTGCAAGGACGAAGTCTACAAGGACCTCCTCGACTTCTGTGACGAAGTCGCCGACGGCGCTTACAAAGCGTAAGGTGTGGCGGGCATTTTTGCCCAATTACAAAAAGACCACTTCATGGAAGAAGTGGTCTTTTGTTTTATCGTTTTTTAGTTGTCCTTTAGTCGCGGAAGTTGAATTCGTCTTTGTGGTCTTCCTGGAACTGGCGGTAGAGCTTGTTCAGGAGCTTCTGGTCCTCGATGATGTCGAAGTCCTGCTCACCGTCTTCATTCTCGACGAGCTGCAGGATAAGCACCTCCGCGTTGTCGAGGTCGCCTTCGAGGGGGAGGAGGGCCACATATTTGCAGTGGTCGTATTCAATGTAGTCCAGGAACTCGAAGGGTACTTCATTTCCGTCTTCGTCGTACAGCACGATCAGGTTTTCGTTGTTCATAGGAATACTCCTTTAAAGTCGTTTGGTATGGAGACATTGTAACGGATTTTGAGTGGCGGCGCAACAGCAGAGTTTTGTCAGAAGAGAGAAGTCCTCCCTATACTTGTTAAATAATTCACAAATAGGGGATTCCAGCCGGCGAAACAGGGGGTCTTATATATGAATATATTGGTACCAGGCTCAAAATGGCCTGTATTTGCCTGTTTTGGGGCGATCTACGGCCTGAAAACTCCGAAAAACCGCGTAGTTAAGCCAAAAATCAGCATTTCATAAGGGCTTTGATGGCTGAAAAAGCCTCAAAATTGCCCAAAAACCCAAATTCAACCAGAATTTTCGTCACAGAGGCTGGTTCATGGAAAAAATTTCTATTGAATGGAGCCAACTGCGAGTTTTGGAATGAACGAGGGTTCGAAGAGAAATACGTGAATGAATGAGTGAATACGATCGAATAGAAATAGTTGGAATGAAGGAATCATAAAAGAGAAAACTGGAAATAAAAGTGTGATCATAAAAAGTGCAACTGCAAAAACAACAGTAGAACCGGATGTAATATAACTTATATAATATAGAAAAGCCCGAAAAGCCCGCAGGTACTGGGGTTTCGGGAAAAGCCTGTCCAGGCCCATATTTCCTGAAATCCCTCCCCTAAATTATACAAAACATTTATTTTGTATAATTATATGGAAAATTTTCAGGGTAGATAATCATGGATTTCAGCGCATTCCCCTGCCGTAAATCGCCAAAAAATACACACTTAGAGAACCATTCCTGTTCTTTAAGTGTGTTTCTTTTTCCCAATACTGAAGAGTTTCAGCCACCACGGCGGGTTTGCGAGCATGCTCAGCGCCGGCTGGATCATGGACTCCTGGAAACCATCTTCCTTGAAGCTGGTCTGTATCCACCACTCGGACAGCCGGTACTTTTCCCAGAAGAAGTTCGCGTCGTCCAGGATGACGAATCCGTCGACCCGGTACGGGTACTTCCTCAGGTACTCGAGCACTTCGCCCGGCCGGTCACCGATCTGGGACACTCCTGTCTTGTCGTAGATGCGGACCCCGTTCATCGCGCACGCGTTGTCGAGCATGCGGCCTGCGGTGTCCTGCAGCTTCGGGTCTTTGTTCCAGCCGACTCGCCAGGAAGACGTCAGGATGACGTTCACTGTATTGCGGGGGGCGCCTCCCCTCTCCTGCTCACCGGAATTCCCGGAAGCCTTAAGTTGTTCGGTCAACTCGATGAGCTGTTTCACCCGCTTCACCGCGTCCGGGTCCACGGGGTTCTCGGTAATACTTTCTACCTTATGGTAGAAAGACATGGAGTTGAGGACGCCGTCGACATCTAAAAAGATGAGGTAATGCATGGGGCCCTCCCTCCTGCTTTAGTACTTGCCGTAGGTGTTGATGATGTTCTGGGCGATCTCCGACTTCTTCTTGCAGTTGTCCATCGCGGCCTTTTCGATATAGCGGTGGGCTTCCTGCTCCGTGAACTTGAGGTTGTCCATGAGGAGGCCCTTGGCGCGGTTGACGAGGCGGATCTCCTTCATCTTCTCTTCGAGGGACGCAGTCTTCTGCTCGAGGGCTCTCAGCCGCTGCTGCGTGGCCAGGAGCAGTTTCATCGTCTGGAACGCCTGCTGTGCGGTACAGGGCCTCGGCAGTGTCAGGACACCGTACTCCTCCACTTTATAGGAGACCTGCTCGTAGACGTCGTTCTTGACCATCATCATGACACCGCAGCTATTGCTGTGTGCGAGTTCGATGGCGAGTTCCGTGCCCATCTCGTCCGTCAGCGGCGCGTTGATGACCACGATGTCGACACTCCTGTTGACGAGCTCTCGCTGTGCTTCTCCGGCGGAGTGAGCCCAGATCAGCGGATAAAACTGTTCTTTTGGAAGGATCTTCTGAAAAAATCCCAGTGCTTTATCGGTCGTTGAGACGATCATCACACTGGCAGCCTGCTCCTGTTTCATGAGCTCACCTCCTTTCCGGGATCATTGTTACGAAGTTTAGAACAGTTTCAGGTAGTCCTCACCGAGGATGTCTTTGACGAATGCGGAGTTCAGCGCCTTGCTGCGGGCTTCTTCGAGGCTGAGCGGCAGCTTTTTGAGTTCGCTGTGGTCGCTGCCGGCGAGGTCGAGGTTGGTCGGCTCACCCGGGTCCATGTTGTTGCGGACACCGTCGAGGCCGGCATAAATGAGCAGAGCATACGCGATGTACGGGTTCGAGCCCGAGTCCGGCGAACGGAGTTTCAGGTGCCGTCTGTCGCGGGAGCACTCCGGGATCATGATGAGCTGGTTGCGGTTCTCGGAGGACCAGGTGATGTATACCGGTGCTTTCTTCTCGCCGAACCGGCGGTAGGACTGTTCGGTCGGGTTCAGGAAGAAGGTGATCTCCTCGATGTGTTTGATGATACCGGCCATGAAAGCGCGGAGTTTGTCCTCCCCGTCCATGGCGTGGACCATGATGTTGATGTGCATGCCGTTGCCGCTGTGCTCTTCGAGGGGTTTCGGAGAGAAGTCCGCGTAGAGGCCGTTGCGCATGGCGATCGTCTTGATGACGGAGCGCAGCGTGATGGCGTCTTCCGCGGCGGTCAGCGGGTCGGAATAACGGAAGTCGACCTCGTTCTGCCCGGGGCCTGCTTCATGGTGAGAAGACTCCGGAACGATGCCCATGTCGGACAGCGTGAAGCAGATCTCACGGCGGACGTTCTCGCCCTTGTCTTCGGGGGCGATGTCGAGGTAACCGGCTTCATCGAAGGGCTCCTTCGTGGGTCTCCCCTCGTCGTCGGTCTTGAACAGATAGAACTCACTCTCGTTGCCGAAGGTGCAGTTCACGCCGCTCTCCGTGGCATGCTCGATGGCGGCCTGCAGAATGGACCGTGAATCGCCCTCAAAGGGAGTTCCGTCCGGGTAAGTCACGTTGCAGAACATACGCACAACGCGGCCGTTGGAGGGCCTCCAGGGCAAAATAGAGAGGGTCGACGGGTCCGGGTGCAGGTACAGGTCCGACAGGACATACTCCTTGAAGCCGTCGATGTTGCTCGAAGCGAACGGGATGCCTTCCTCGAAGGCCCGTTTCAGCTCACCCGGCATGATGGCGATGTTCTTCTGTTTTCCGAAAATATCCACGAATGCGAGGCGGATGAACTTGACATCCTCTTCCTCGACGAAGGTCAAAAAATCTTCACGTGTATACATTGCTTTCCTCCTGTGGCGATTTACAACGCAGCCTGGAATGCCTGCGAGATATACTGGACCCCGATGATCTCCGCCTGGCCCATGGTCTCTTTCGAGAGGTGGCGCAGGTTGTCTTTCGGGACGATGATCTTATGGAAACCGAGGCGGATGGCCTCTTTGACTCTCTGTTCGCAGAACCCGACGGACCGGACTTCGCCGGCAAGGCCGATCTCTCCGAAGGCGAGGACATCGTCCGGGACGACGGCCTCTTTCAGCGAGGAGACGAGGGACAGAGCGACGGACAGGTCCGCGGCCGGCTCGAAGAGCTTGATGCCGCCGATGACGTTGAGGTACACATCCATGTTGGAGAAGTAGTACCCTCCCCTCTTTTCGAGGACCGCCAGGATGACGTTGAGCCGGTTGAAGTCATAGCCGTTGGCCATGCGGCGCGGGTTGCCGAAGTTGCTCGAAGTGGCGAGGCCCTGGACTTCCGCGAGGATGGGCCGCATGCCCTCCATGACACAGGCCACACAGGAACCGCTGGAGTTCGCCGGACGGCCTTCCAGCATCATTTTCGAGGGGTTCTCGACCTGTCGGAGGCCCTGGTCCATCATTTCGAAGACACCGATCTCATTCGTGGAGCCGAACCGGTTCTTGGCGGCGCGGAGGATGCGGTAGGAGTAGTTCTTCTCGCCTTCGAAGTACAGAACGGTGTCGACGATGTGTTCGAGGACTTTCGGTCCCGCGATGTTGCCGTCCTTGTTGACATGGCCGACGATGATGACCGGGATGTCGAGGCTCTTCGCGGTGCGGAGCAGGAGGTTCGTGCATTCCCGGACCTGGGTGATGGAGCCGGCGGACGAGGACAGCTCCGAGAGTGTCATGGTCTGGATGGAGTCGATGATGACGATGTCCGGTTTCTTCTGGTTGATCTGTTCGGTGATGATCTCCACGTCGGTCTCGCACATGATGAGCAGGTTGTCTGACGTGACGCCGAGGCGGTCGGCCCGAAGCTTGATCTGGTGCGGGCTCTCCTCACCGGAGGCGTAGAGGACGGTCTCCTCCTCCCCCAGCGTCTGGCAGATCTGCAGAAGGATGGTGGACTTGCCGATGCCGGGGTCGCCGGACAGCAGGACCACAGAGCCTTTGACGATGCCGCCTCCGAGGACGCGGTCGAACTCCGAAAGCCCGGTGTGGTAGCGGTGCTCGCCGACCGTCTCGATCTCGGAGATCTTCTGTGCCACCCCGCGGGTGCCTCCTCCGAGTCCGCCGGTTCTGGCAGTGGCCGTATTCCCTTTCTGTTCCACACGGACCTCTTCCTGCATGGTGTCCCATTCCCCGCACTGGGGGCATTTGCCGTACCATTTCGGGTTCTCGTACCCGCAGTTCTGGCAGACATATAACGACTTCATCTTCGATGCCATGGGGCGATCGACTCCTTAAATAATAAATAACGGACAAAGAAAAATCCTTGTCCGTTAGTATACCACAAATGACTGCGAAATGCTCGCTGCCAGAGGGTTATTTAAAGTACATATAATATTGACACTTGATCATGCCGTTGTAGAGCTTACGGCGTTTGTCCGCCTTCCGGCCGAAGAGCTTCTCGAAGTCCTCGGAGGGACTGATGATGGAGTAGCTCCAGCCACGCTCTCTCGGGAAGACCTGACCCATGGTGCGGTAGATCGCCTCCGCTTCCTTGATCTCCATGAGGCGTTCCCCGTAGGGCGGGTTGCAGATGACGGTGCCCCGGTCGGACTTCTTCTCGAAGTCTTTGAGGTCCCGCACTTCGAAGGTGATCCGGTCCTCTACCCCGGCCCGTCTCGCGTTCTCTTTGGCGATCTCAATGACTTCCGGGTCGATGTCCGAGCCGTACGCATGGAACGAACAGTCGGTGTTCACAAGGTCTCTCGCCCGTTCTCTCTCCTCGTCCCAGATGGCCTTCGGGAACTGGGAGAACGTCTCCGCACGGAAGTGGCGATTTACCCCGGGAGCCATATTCATGGCTTTCATAGCACCTTCGATGAGGATGGTGCTGGAACCGCACATGGGGTCGTACAGCGTATGGAAGTCCCGGACTCTGGCGATGTCCACGAGAGAGGCCGCCAGCGTCTCCTTGATGGGCGCGTCATTGGCCTTCAGCCGGTAGCCGCGCTTGTGGAGGCCGGAACCGGTCGTGTCGATGACGATGGTGACTTCGTCCTTCAGGATGGAGAACTGGACCTGGTAGGTGGCACCGGTCTCCGAGAACCACGGGACTTTATAGACGGTCTTGAGACGCTCGACCATGGCCTTCTTGATGATGGCCTGGCAGTCCCGGACGCTGAACAGCTTCGAGTTCAGGGAGTATCCCTTGACCGGGAAGGCGTCGTCTTTGCCGATCCAGTCTTCCAGCGGCAGCGCTTTCACGCCCTGGAACAGCTCTTCAAAGGTGACAGCATGAAAAGAACCCAGAAGGATCTGGATTCTTTCCGCGTGTCGTAAACATATGTTGGCTCTTGCGAGGATATGCTCATCGCCCGAAAAGAGGACCCTGGCGTTTTCCGCACGGACATCCTCTGCCCCGAGTTCCCGGAGCTCGTTCGCGATGAGGCTTTCAACACCCATCAAACATGGGACGACAAAATTCATAAATCACTCTTTCTCCGGTTCCAGCAGGCCGTAGCCGCCTTCCTTACGGGCATAGACGACGTTGATGTCGCCGGTGTCGATGTTCTCGAAGAGGTAGAAGTCATGCTCCAGAAGGTTCATCTGCAGGATGGCTTCGTCGACGGTCTGAGGCTTGATGACGATGTTCTTCTGACGTTCGATCTTGTACTCGACTTCTTCCTCCACCGGAGCCTCCGGGATGAGGGCGTCGAAGTTGCCGGATTTGATCTTCTTCTCGACTTTCGTCTTGTTCTTGCGGATCTGACGGATCATGCTGTCGACGCACTTATCGAGAGCATTGGTCATGTCCGGGTCGGTCGCCTGAGAGCGGAAGAACAGGCCGTTGTTCTGAACGGTGAGTTCGACCGTCGTCGTATTATTCTTATTCACGGAAGCAGTGATCTTTGCTGACCCGTCACCTCCAAAGAACTTGTCGATTTTCGCAAGTTTCTTTTCGGCATGGTCCTTGAAGGACTCTTTCGGGGTGCATTTTCTGCCAACGATCGTAGTTTTCATAATGTTACCTCCTTTAAGGTCAACTTACACCTGTATTATAGCATAAAAACACCGGGGCATTCTACATGCTCCGGTGTGGTTTGTCATATTTTTCTGTTCAACCGTATCGTTTGTTTCCGCCCCGACGGGAGAACCCGCCGTGCTTCGATTCGGTGGCACGTTTGAGGTCGGTGAGTTTGTCATCCGACTGCTGCTTGAACTGCGACATCATCTCTTCAAAGGTGAGTTCGTGGTCGTCGGCATATTTGGACTTCTGCCCCTGCCAGACATTGGGCGCGGAGCGTTTTTTCTCGCGACGTTCCCCTTTGTCATGGGAGTCATCAGACGCTTTCCTGACGACTTCTGCGTTCTCCGGTACCTGCTTCAGAGAAAGGCTGATCTTGCCGTTCTCATCGATGTTCAGGACTTTGACCTTGACGGTCTGCCCCTTTTCCAGGAACTCTCCGATGTCTTTGACGTACGTGGTGGACACTTCCGAAATGTGGATCATACCGACCTTTTCTTCCGGAAGACTGACGAATGCGCCGAACTTGGTGAGTCCGGTCACTTTACCTTCTACGATTTCTCCTACTCCCAGTGCCATACGTGCGTGAAATGCCTCCTTAGTGCAGCATCAATTGGCGGTGGAGACGTCATAATAGACGCTTTCACCGGGCAGGACATAGCCGAGGACGTCACGGGCGATGCGCTCCATGTACGTTTTCTCATCTTCTTCCCGGGCAAGCTCTTTGAGCTCATCGTTCTCTGCCTGAGCCGAGGCCAGAGTCTGCTGAGCGGTCTCCACTTCTTTGGTTTTCTCACTGATCTGAAACTGAAGGGATACGAGTAAAATGGCGAAGTACCCCAGAATAGCAATGGTAGCAAGAGTCAGGATAAAGCTTTTGTTACTGCGCTTCACTGTTTTGCTGTTTTTCTTTGCCAACGAGAGGACCTTCCTTTCTTTACGTTGTTTTCTCCAATCTCATAATCACTCTTTATTATAAAATAAAGAATTATAAAAAGGCAAGAAATTCTTGTAGATTTTTTAACATATCATAGAAGTTGATACATTTCTCCGGCGGTTTCCTTGGTGGCGTGTTCGACGACCGTCAGGACTTTGGCGCGAATGACGCGGGAGCCCATCGTGATCTCGATCTCATCCCCCACCTTCACATCGTAGGAGGCGCGGGCCACTTTGCCGTTGACGGTGACGTGCTTCGCGTCGCACAGTTCGTTCGCAACGGTACGGCGTTTGACGAGCCGGGAGACTTTCAGATATTTGTCTAATCTCATAGATATTACCTCGACATAGTAAAGTTGGGAGGAACGAGACCGTTCCTCCCAATTGAAAGAGCTTTGCTAAATGAAATTATTTAACTGCGTCTTTAAGAGCCTTACCTGCTTTGAAAGCCGGAAGTTTGGATGCCGGAACGGTCATCGGCTCGCCGGTTCTCGGATTGTGGCCCTGTTTTGCAGCGCGGTTGCGGACTTCGAAGGTACCGAAGCCGACAAGCTGGACTTTGTCACCGGCCTTGAGAGCCTCAGTGATCTGGTCCAGGACGGAAGCGACAGCTTTCTCAGCGTCTTTCTTGGTGAAACCGGTTTCTGCTGCAACAGCATTGACAAGATCAGTCTTATTCATTGTCTAATCCTCCATATTACTTTAATCTAAATGTAGTGGATATACGCCCTTGGGACGTATAGATACCTACAATATATTATCCGATAACGTGCAGTTTTTCAAGTACTTTTGCGACTTTTTTGCCTTTTGGCAAGCTTTCGATATCATGTTTCGTCAGAACTCTCAAAAGACCCAGGAAAACGACCCATGCAAGAATGGCGATCGTGATGGCGATGAGCGTTGCCCAGGTGAATCCCGCCATGCGGGAACCGGGTGCGCCGGCGGGCAGGATCTTGACAAAGAGCTGGTAGATGCCCCATGCCACTCCCCCGGACAGGGCACCGGCGAGGAACGGTTTGACGAAGACACTGTTCCAGTTGATCTTGACCTTCGTCTGTTTCAGAAGCACGATGAGATTGTGCGTGACGATGTAAAGGTAGCAGACGATGGTGCCGACGGGTGCGCCCTTGATATTGATGGTGGGCATGCCGCACAGCGTGAAGTTACAGATGATCTTCAGACCGGCACCGACGGCCAGGGCTTTCAGCGGGACATCGGCGCGACCGATGGCCTGCAGCATGTTGGTGATCGGGGTCGAGATGGACAGCAGTAATGCGAAGATGCCGTAGATCGCGACAAAGGGTGCCGAGATGGTGATGGAAGACTCGGCGTTGGTCCCGACGTAAAGGATGCGCAGGATAGGCTCCGCGAGGACGGCCATGACAAAGCCGGTGGGAACGGCCAGCAGGGTCGCTGTCTTGAGGACGGTCGAAATGGAGGACCGCATCTTCTCCTGGTCTTTCGTTGCCCAGGCGCCGGAGAGCACGGGAATCGCGGAGAGACCTAGGGTCATGATGATGGTCGGAATGAGGTTACGGAAGTCCAGGGCCACGCCGTATGCGCCGTAGAGGTAGGACTTGATGTCCTTGTCGACGACGTTGGAAGCGGCGAGCTGGACCTGATACATCTGGTGGAAGACCTCGGGAGCCTTGTCGACGGCCGCTTTGACACGGTTGTTGACGGTCCAGGAGTCGATGAGGTTCGTGACGTTCAGAACGAGAGAACTCGTGACGACCGGGATGGCGAACCGGATGATCTGGCTGCGCAGGCTCTTGCCGCTCTCCGGCTCCGGAGAACCCTCGAGCATCTGCTGCGAGATGCCGTCGCCGACGACGTGGTGACGGATGACGAGGTAGATGAGACCGAGGATGGTGCCCAGCGTGACGCCGAGGATGGCGGCTGCGGCACTGAAGGGTGCGATGGCACTGGCGGCCTCCTCCCCTGTTTTGCAGATGACACCGTAGACAGGCTGGCCGTTCTCGAACTGGCTGAGTCCGTGGATCTGGACCCACTTCGCCAGGATGAGACCGAAGACCAGTTTGCCGATGGTCTCGAACACCTGGGAGTAACCGGTGGGAGCCATGTTCCGCAGGCCTTCATAGTAGCCGCGGTACGAGGACATCATGCAGGCGAAGAGGATGCTCGGGGCGATCATCATGATGCTCCAGAACGCCTCCGGCGTGTGGATGGAACCGACCGCCGCATGGGTGTACGGCCAGGCCAGTGCCCACAGGATGATCGTGCCGGTCATACCGGTGATGAGGTACAGCTTCTGTG